>JAESGW010000141.1_pt1 | contig 157635 bp, 149 predicted proteins | sample 9269791 | NCBI WGS metagenome assembly JAESGW01 (sample SAMN16773120, study PRJNA677053) | algae metagenome | isolation source: Aphanocapsa lilacina HA4352-LM1 and co-occurring heterotrophs from near cave... | place: USA: Maniniholo cave, near Haena, Kauai, HI | collected 2009-07-28
ATTTCTGCGTAATTAAACTAAATAACTGTCAATTTTGTAATTCAACACAAAACAACTTATTCAATCTATATATATAAGACATCTTACAACCTTATAATAGCTCCATAAAAAACAGTAGACTTTCCCTTCTTTTTAAATAAAAACAGAATGAATGAAACAAAATCTAATAAATAAAAAAATAAAGGAGGCTTTCAATTTGAAAAAAACATAACTTATAAGTCTATATTATATTTAATAAATGTATACCTATATATATTGTATGTGTTTGAGGTTTGTTTTATATTTGCAGCTTATTAAATTTATACAATGATAAAAATTACTTTACCTGACGGGTCAATTAAGGAGATGGCGAATGGCTCTACTCCTATGGATGTTGCAATGAGCATTAGTGAAGGGTTAGCTAGAAATGTTATTTCGGCTTCCTTTAATAACACAACTGTGGAAACGACAACTCAATTAACCACCGATGGTACCTTAATATTATATACATGGAACAATGATGAAGGAAAGAAAGCTTTTTGGCATTCTACTTCTCACGTGATGGCTCAGGCTATTGAAGAAAAATACCCTAATGCAAAATTAACATTAGGACCTGCAATTGATAATGGTTTTTATTATGATGTAGATTTTGGTGAGGAGAAGTTCACGGATGCGGATTTCAAAACTATTGAAGATAGGGTTTTGGAAATTTCTAAAGAGAAGCATGAGTTTAAAATGCGTCCGGTTTCTAAAGCTGAAGCTTTGTCTATATATAAGGACAATGAATATAAGACTGAATTAATTTCAAATCTTGAGGATGGGACGATTACATTTTGTGATCACTCTAACTTTTTTGATTTATGTCGTGGTGGACATATTCCAAACACTGGGATTATTAAGGCTATGAAAATTTTATCGGTTGCTGGAGCATATTGGAGAGGAAATGAAAATAACAAGCAGTTGACTAGAGTTTATGGAATTTCATTTCCAAAGCAAAAAGATTTGACTGAATATCTTCACATGCTTGAAGAAGCCAAAAAACGTGACCACAGAAAACTGGGTAAGGAATTAGATTTATTTCATTTTTCACAAAGGGTTGGACAAGGATTGCCTTTATGGTTACCGAAAGGTGCTGCTTTACGCGATAGATTAGAACAATTTTTAAAGAAAGCCCAAAAGAAAGCCGGTTATGAACAAGTAGTTACACCACATATAGGACAAAAAGAACTTTATGTAACCTCTGGTCATTATGCCAAATATGGTGCTGATAGTTTTCAACCTATTCATACTCCTGCTGAAGGAGAAGAGTTTTTGTTAAAACCCATGAATTGCCCTCATCACTGTGAAATATACAATGCAAGACCTTGGTCATATAAAGATTTGCCAAAACGTTATGCTGAATTTGGAACTGTTTATAGATACGAACAAAGTGGTGAATTACATGGTTTAACACGTGTGAGAGGTTTTACTCAAGATGATGCACATATATTTTGTACTCCAGATCAATTGGATGAGGAATTTAAAAAAGTTATTGACCTTGTATTATATGTATTTGGTTCATTAGGGTTTGAAAATTTCACTGCCCAAATATCATTACGTGATCAAGAAAACAGAGATAAATATATAGGTAGTGATGAAAATTGGGAAAAAGCTGAAAATGCAATTATAAATGCAGCTAGAGATAAAAACTTAAATACTGTTGTTGAATATGGTGAAGCTGCGTTTTATGGTCCTAAATTAGATTTTATGGTAAAAGATGCTCTAGGAAGAAGTTGGCAACTAGGAACTATACAAGTTGATTATAATTTACCCGAGCGTTTTGACCTTACATATAAAGGTAGTGATAACGAATTACACAGACCTGTAATGATTCACCGTGCACCGTTTGGTTCGATGGAACGTTTTATAGCTATTTTATTAGAACATACAGCAGGAAATTTCCCACTTTGGTTAATGCCAGAACAAGCTATTATATTGTCTTTAAGTGAGAAATATGAAAATTATGCTAAAAAAGTTTTAGAATTGCTAGAAAATCACGAAATTCGCACCCTCTTAGATAATAGAAATGAAACTATTGGTAAGAAAATTAGAGATGCTGAAGGACAGAAATATCCGTTCATGCTAATCATAGGTGAGGAAGAAGAAAAAAATGGTACGGTTTCTGTAAGAAGACACGGCCAAGATGGAAAAGGAAATATTACCGTTTCAATAGCAGAATTTGCAGCACTTGTAGACGAGGAAGTAAAAAAAACATTAAAAACATTTGAAGTTTAACTAAATAATTAAAGCCATAGCAATAAGAAACAACAGAGGTTACCAACCTCGAGTAGAAAAAAAAGACGCGCACAGAATCAACAATTTAATTCGTGTACCAGAAGTACGTCTTGTAGGAGATAATATTGAGCCTAAAATTTACAAAACAACTGAAGCCTTAAGAATGGCCGAAGAGCAGGAATTAGATTTGGTTGAAATTTCACCAAATGCAGAACCACCTGTTTGTAAAATAATGGATTATAAAAAGTTTCTTTACATGCAAAAAAAGCGTGAAAAAGAAATGAAAGCAAAATCATCTCAGGTTGTTGTTAAGGAAATCCGTTTTGGACCTCAAACCGATGAGCATGATTATGAATTTAAACGTAAAAATGCAGAGAAGTTCTTGAAAGAAGGAGCAAAATTAAAAGCTTTTGTGTTCTTTAAAGGGCGTTCAATTATATACAAAGAGCAAGGACAGATTCTATTATTGCGTTTAGCTCAAGATTTAGAAGAATTTGGAAAAGTTGAACAAATGCCAGTTTTAGAAGGAAAACGTATGATTATGTTCATTTCTTCAAAAAAGAAAAAATAAAAAATTAGATGCCGAATTAAGTTCAGCATAAAAGATAGTAAGTAAGATAAATATTAAATAAAGGAAGAAATGCCTAAAATGAAAACCAAGTCTAGCGCTAAGAAACGATTCAAAGTTACTGGTTCTGGAAAGATCAAGAGAAAGCACGCTTTTAAAAGTCACATTTTGACTAAAAAATCTAAAAAGCGTAAATTAGCTTTAACTCACTCTGCATTAGTTCATAAAACAGATGAGAAAAGCATTAAAGAACAATTAAGAATTATATAATTCAGTGATTAGTGATTAGTGATTAGTAAATAGTTTAATCTAAATACTAAAAACTAAATACTAAAAACTTTTGAACTTTAGGTTAAAACAATTCAATAACCCTGTATTAGAGCAACTAAGAACTTTGAAAAATAAGTCGCCTATTACAAAACACATTTAAAATTATGCCAAGATCAGTAAATTCAGTTGCTAAAAGAGCACGTAGAAAAAGAGTATTAAAGCAAGCCAAAGGTTACTTTGGAAGACGTAAAAACGTTTGGACAGTAGCTAAAAACGCAGTAGAAAAAGCATTAACTTATGCTTACCGCGATAGAAAAGCAAACAAAAGAAACTTCCGTTCATTATGGATTGTGCGTATCAACGCAGGAGCTCGTTTACACGGAATGAGTTATTCTCAGTTTATGGGGAAAGTAAAAGCTAACAACATCGAATTGAACCGTAAAGTTCTTGCAGATTTAGCAATGAATCACCCAGAAGCTTTTGGAGCTATTGTAAATAAAATTAAATAAAACGTCTAACCGTTTATCTTACTTATAAATCAAATCCCAATCGAAAGGTTGGGATTTTTTTATTTATTAGTTTTATCTTTACCAAAAACAAATTCCATTTTGAACACAACTACTGAGAAAAAAGGTTTTCACCCAAGAAACAAACATAAATTTGGTTACGATTTTAAAAAGTTAATTCTTTCAAATCCTGCTTTAAAAGATTTTGTTGCAATTAATAAATTCGGAAACGAAAGTATTGATTTTTCTAATCCAAAGGCAGTAAAAGCTTTAAACCAAGCTTTATTAAAAACCTATTATAACATTGAATACTGGGATATTCCTGAAGGTTTTTTATGTCCACCTATTCCAGGTAGAGCCGAATATATTCATCATATTGCTGATGTTTTAAGTGAAATTTATGAAGAAATTCCAACTGGGAAAAAAATAAAAATTTTAGATATCGGTACGGGTTCAAACTTAATTTATCCTATAATAGGGGTTGAAGCTTATGGTTGGCAATTTGTAGGTTCAGAGGTTGATAGTCAATCTATAAAATGGGCAGATAAAATTGTAAAATCCAATCCAAGTTTAAAGGATTTAGTGGAACTAAGGATACAATCTTCCAAAAGAAATATTTTTAAAAACATCATCAAAGAAGGTGAATATTTTGACATGACTTTATGCAATCCACCTTTTCACAGTTCAAAAGAAGAAGCTACAAAGGGTACGATTCGTAAAGTCAAAAATCTGAAAAATGAGATCACATCGAAACCTACTTTAAATTTTGGTGGCGTTAATAATGAATTATGGTGCGAAGGTGGTGAACTAGCTTTCATTACCAACATGATTTATGAAAGTGTACATTTTAAAATACAATCTTTATGGTTTTCAACTTTAGTTTCTAAAAAAGAAAATCTAAAACCTATTTATAAGTTACTTAAAAAAGTTGGAACAGTAGAAGTAAAAACCATTGATTTAGCTCAAGGAAATAAAATTAGCAGATTGGTTTTTTGGAGTTTTAAGGAGCATAAGGTTTTGGAATAGTTAAAAAAAATAGCCACAGATTCACTGATTAAAGAAAGTCTGTGAATCTGTGGCAACTAATTATTAAAATTACTTAAGCAAAAACCACTTCCTTTTTTCCATCAAAACTAGCAAAAACCATACTAGGGTGAGAATCTTGATGAAACATGTTTCCGTTTTTATCTATGGCAATTGCACCTGCAAAACCCTCATAAGGTTTTAACTCGTTAAAAGTTTTTTCAAACGCTTTTTCTAAGGTAAATCCATCCGTTACACGAGTTACAATTTTTGAAGCCACTGCACCACTTACAATATCTTCACCAACTCCTGTCAGACTTACACCACAAAAAGAATTGGCATAATTCCCAGCAACAGTTGCAGAATCCGAAATTCGTCCTGGAATTTCAAAACCTTTGCCACCAGTTGAAGTTGCAACAGCAATTTTTCCTTCTTTATCAAAAGCAACACAACCTACTGTTCCAGTTCCTGTAGCTTCTAATTTGGCTTCAAATTCGGCTCTTCGTTGTGGTATTTCCGTTGAAAAGACTTCAAAACCGTTTGCTCTTGCAAAATTTGTTGCACCACTTCCACCTAAAACTCTATCATCAAAAGGCATCAACTTTTCGGCAACTTGAATCGGGTTTTTAACTTCTTCAATATTAATAACACCACTAAATTTTTCCGTTTCACCATCCATCAAAGCAGCACTCATTCTGATTTTTCCATCGCTCTGAATTTGAGAACCAATTCCAGCATTAAATAACTCATCATCTTCCAACAAAGAAACAGCATATACCACCGTTTCTATGGCTGAATGATTTTCCATATAAGCATAAGCCTGTTTTACTATTCGCAATAAAGCGTTTTGTTTAGCTACTTTTGTTTCATTAGAAGTTGATGATTCCGAAAAAAAACCACCGTGGATTATTAGTTTCATTGGTTATGGTTTATGATTTATGGTTTATAGTTTTTCGTCAACAATTAACAACAAACTATAAACAACAAACTTTTTAAACGTATTGCGAAGAATGAATTTTCATTTTATAAGTTGTCAAATCAAATGTATCATGCATACTCATTACGTGAGTCACCAAATGATTTATGGATATAGGTTGACCTAGAGCAACTTCTGTTAAATTGGTATCTTTTACTTCTCTTCCATCAACTAAAATTACTAATCCAGAACCTATGGCTTCCATTTCATTGTTATTGGTAATCAAAAGACCTGTATCTTCTCCTAGCCCAATGCCTAATAATTTTGGATTACCTACAACGGCTTGAAACAAACGACCAATTCTACCACGTTTTACAAAATGTGTATCAATAATTACGTTATCAATAAACGAAAGTCCGCTTGTGATTTTTACTTCACCTTTCAACAAAGCTTCACTACTACTTCCCTGATATATCATATTATTGGAAGCCGCAGCAGCACCTGCCGAAGTTCCTGCATAAACAAAATCTTCGTTTTTATATTTGTCTATCAACAAATCATGGAATTTTGTACCTCCTAAAATTGAAGTCAAACGCAATTGATCACCACCTGTGAACATAACAACGTCAGCAGCTTTTAATCGTGCTAAAACCTGATCATCATTAGCTTGTTCCCGTTTTTCAATATATAAAACATCTGTGTTTTTAGCATTCAAATACTGCAATGCTTTTACATATTCTGGTCCAACTTCTTTTGGAATGATGGACGCTGTGGTAACTATCTCAATTCTCGAATTTTCTTTGTATTTTGATTCATCAATGATGCGTTTCAAAATACCTTTTTCAAAAAAATTCAGATTTTTAGCAACGTCTTTATCAAAATTCTTTTCTGTGAAACTACCTTTATCTACAGCTCCACCAATAATAATTAATTTTCCTCTACAGTTCATTTATAGATACTATTTCCCCCAATTAATACTAAATCGCATTAGATGCAATAACTTAAGGCAAAAATAACAATTTCTAAATAGCTACACTTGTTTTTCTTTTTAATTTATGAGCAAAACTTTAGGCTTATTAACAATGTTTTTTACCGCTATCTATTATATCTTATCTTTTTTTACAAAAAAATAAGAATGTCATTCCTATCGGGTATAAATAACTAAGGTGTTTTCAATCGATTAAAACTTGTAAAGTCCTGAAAATCAAACCAATTTTTTTGTGCTAAAAATAAATTTAACTTTCTTTCAATAAAAACAAATATTTAAAACAAAAAATTATTATTTTTAACAATTACATAGTCACATTTCACAAAAAAAAGGATTAAACAATGAAGATATTAAAAATTCAAGCCCTAAGAGGCCCAAACATTTGGAGTGTAAAAAGAAAAAAATTAATCCAAATGCGATTGGATTTAGAAGAAATGGAGCAATCACCAACTGATAAAATCCCCGGATTTCGTGAACGTATTGAAGCTATGTTTCCCTCAATGATTGAACACCGATGTTCAGAAGATTGTAGAGGTGGTTTTTTTATGCGTGTTGAAAGAGGCACGTGGATGGGGCATGTCATTGAACATATTGCATTAGAAATTCAAACGTTAGCTGGAATGGATACAGGTTTTGGACGAACAAGGGAAACCAAAACTCCTGGCATTTACAATGTGGTATTCAGTTATACGGAAGAAAATGTGGGTATGTTTGCTGCCGAATCAAGTGTTAGAATTGCAGAAGCTTTAATTGCTGGCACTTCTTATGATTTAGAAGCTGACTTGCAAAAAATGCGTGAGATTAGAGAACGTGTTAGATTAGGACCAAGTACAGGAAGTATTGTTGAAGAAGCTGTTTCTAGGGACATTCCTTGGATTCGTTTAGGAACTAATTCGTTAGTACAACTAGGTTATGGAGTCAACCAAATGCGTTTTCAGGCTACCATTACTTGTAATACGAGTAACATTGCCGTTGATATTGCCTGTGATAAAGAAGAAACCAAGCGTATGCTAAACAACGCTTCCATTCCTGTAGCTGATGGTGACATTTGTGTGGACGAAGAAGATTTAGAAGCAACAATCAAAAAAATTGGCTATCCAATTGTTATAAAACCTTTGGATGGAAATCATGGAAAAGGAGCCTCAATCAACATAAAAAGATGGGAAGATGCTGTTGAAGGTTTGGCTTACGCAAAAAAATACAGTCGTAGAGTTATCGTAGAAAAATTTATTACTGGATTTGATTTTAGGGTTTTAATTATTGATAATAAATTAGTAGCTGCTGCCAAAAGAGTTCCAGCACATGTTGTAGGTGATGGCAAAAATAACATTCAACAATTAATTGAAATTACCAACCAAGATCCAAGACGTGGTTATGGTCATGAAAATGTATTAACTGAAATTGAAATCGATAGAGATTCTGAAGATTTACTAGAAAAATATGGTTACACAGTAGAAACGGTTCCTGCAAATGGGGAAATTGTTTACTTAAAATCTACTGCTAATTTAAGTACAGGTGGAACTTCTGTAGATGTAACTGACATGATGCATCCCGAAAATATCTTTTTGTGTGAAAGAATTTCTAGAGTAATTGGATTAGATGTTTGTGGAGTAGACATTATGGCTGAAAATTTAACACAGCCTTTAAAAGAAAATGGAGGTTGTATTTTAGAAGTAAACGCAGCTCCGGGATTTAGAATGCACTTGGCTCCATCTGAAGGTTTACCAAGAAATGTTGCCGCTCCTGTAATTGATATGTTATATCCACCAGGCAAAGAAAGTCGCATTCCAATTATTGCAGTAACAGGAACAAATGGAAAAACAACTACTACAAGATTAATTGCACATATTGTTAAAAATAACGGTTATAAAGTGGGTTTCACTACATCTGATGGAATTTATATTCAAAACCACATGATGGAAAAAGGTGATACTACTGGACCCATTTCTGCTGAATACATTTTAAAAGATCCAACGGTTGAATTTGCTGTTTTAGAAACGGCTCGTGGTGGGATTTTACGTTCTGGATTAGGATTTAGTCGTTGTGACATTGCTGTTATCACTAATGTTGCGGAAGATCATTTGGGCTTGGCAGATATTCATACGTTGGATGACTTGGCAAGAGTAAAAAGTGTTGTGGTAAAAAGTGTCAAAAAAGATGGTTGGGCTATTTTAAATGCGGAAGACGAACAATGTGTAAAAATTGGTGATAGTTTAGAATGCAACGTAGCTTATTTCAGTTTAGATGAAGAAAACCCTTTAATTAAAAAACTAAGCAAAGAAGGAAAAACTGTTGCGGTTTATGAGAATGGATACATTACCATCAAAAAAGGTGAATGGAAAATAAGAGTGGAAAGAGCGACTCATGTACCATTAACTTTAAATGGAAAGGCAAGATTTATGGTAGCCAATGTTTTAGCGGCTACTTTAGCCAGTTATTTATGGGGTTTTAAAACGGAAGATATAAGTTTATCTTTAAAAACATTTATTCCAAGCGTAGCACAAACTCCTGGTAGAATGAATATTTTTGAGTTTAGAAAATTTAAAGTGTTGATTGATTTCGCTCATAATCCAGCTGGATATAGAGGTATTGAAGATTATTTGCACAATGTTGAGGCCAATAAAAAAATTGGAATTATTGCTGGCGTTGGAGATAGACGTGATGAAGACATCAAAGAATGCGGTTTAATCGCTGGAAGAATGTTCGATCATATCATCATAAGACAAGAAAAATACTTAAGAGGAAGAACGGAGCAAGAAATTATTGATTTAATTTTGGATGGAATTAAAGAAGCAAATAGCAACACCACATTTGAAATCATTCCACTAGAAACCGAAGCTATCAAACACGCTATTGATACGGCAGAAGAAGGTGCATTCATAACAGCTTTAAGTGATGTTGTAGCTAATGCCATAGATATTGTTCAAAATTATTTGGATAAAGAAAATGAGGAGCAGAATGTTTAATTAGATTTAGAAAACTATAAAAACAAAAAGCCCAAATTCAGCATTTAGAATTTGGGCTTTTTTACAAAACAAACAATTAAATTAATTTTTATTTAGCGCTGTAACTTCATTTTTCTCTTTAATTGCAGCATCTAAACTAGCTTGTAATTCTTTTTCTTGAATTTTTCCTTTTCCTTTTTTGTTAGCCGCAAGTACTTCTCTGTGGTTGTATTGTGGTTTGTTTATCAAATTAAGGTTGTTATTTTTAGTTGGTGTTGATGCATTTGCGTATGTTCCATCTCCAAAAGATCCAAATGTATTCCAACCCATGTACCAAATTGTACCGTCTTTTTTAGTCAACATAGTTGCTTGAAAACCTTTTGCTTGAACTGTTTTCCAGTCATTTGCTGTTCCTATTTGTACAGGCACATTTCTATTTTCTGTTGTTCCGTCTCCTAATTGTCCGAAGTTATTTCTTCCCCATGCCCATAGTGTTCCGTCACTTTTAATAGCATAAGAAACTCCAAATCCAGCAGAAAAATCCATCCATTTGTCAGCAGAAACTAACTGTGGTCTGTTAGTGTAAGTAACTAATTCGCCACTTCCTAATTGTCCCATACTTGATTCTCCCCATGCCCAAATTGTTCCATCTGTTTTTTGTGCAATAACGTGATTTTTACCTGCTTCAATTCTTACCCAGTCTCTGTCGTTGTTTACTTGTGTTGGTAAATAAGTATTTGAAACTCTTGAATCAGGCACTATCATATTAGAATCATTTAAACCCCAACCCCAAATTGTTCCATCTTCTTTGATAGCGAAAGCGGTTTTGTTTGTTGTTGTAGCAATGTCTACCCAGTTTGAAGCTTCTCCAATTTGGATAGGTGATAATTCTTTTGCGCTTTTGGTTTTATTTCCCATTTGGTTAGAATCATTTTGTCCCCAAGCCCAGATTGTTCCATCAGCTTTTAAAGCTACTGTAAACAAATATGATGGTGCTACTTTAATCCAGTCTGAATCTTCTCCTACTTGGTGAAAATATTCTATAACTTCTTCTTCAGAATTGATTCCTAATGAACCGTATTCATTGCTTCCGCATGCCCAAAGTGTTCCGTTTTCTTTTATAGCGAAAGTATTTTTTATACCTGTTTGAACAATTTTCCAATCTTTATCTTCGCTCAATTTAACAGGTGATGGTTCTTTGTCACTTAAAGTGGCTAGTTGACCTGATGAGGCATAACCCCATCCCCAGATTGTTCCATCGGATTTTTTTGCTGTTGTGTGTCCTCCACTGAAAGAGTAATTTTCAAAATTTTGTGCACTTAATGATAAGGATAAGGCAAGAACTGATATTGTAAGTAAATTTTTCATAATAATAGTATTTTTTCTGACTGTTAAGTCTAATTGTTAAGTTTGTTTTGGGTACTAAGAATCTGTGCTGAAATAATTCAACAAAAATTGATTTTAAAAAATAAAATAAGATACCTATGACCGCTTGACCTCGAGTATTAACTTCTTCTAAATTGTATTAAGGGCACAAAATAGTGTGAAGGTTTTTCAAGCAGAAATTAATGTAGATTTGGGAATAAACTTGAGTGGGATAAAAATTAATTTATCACTTTTTTTTGACTCGAAAAATTTTAAAATAGTAATCTTTAAAATGGCTAATTTCGAATTGAAAAAAAGCATTTTGCTTTGGAGATTTTGTTTGCTTTTTCATGACTTAAATAATTGTTTGTTTGTTTTTGATATGTTAAAACTACAACTAAAATTTATTACATTGCAAGTACAAAAATCACTTATGTGGGTTTTATGTAAAACAAAAAAGGTTTTACCGTAATATATATTATATTTTAACAATATATTTAAATTAATTTTACACTATTTGTCATTTTAATAAATAATAATCACTATAAAAACAAAAAGAGTATTAATAATTTATTCAATTTATTAGGTTTTCTGCTTCTTTTTTCTTGCAGCAGGAAATAATACATTATTTAAAATTAATCGATATCCAGGAGAATTTGGGTGTAAATCTAAAACTGTTGGAGCATCTCCTACTCTGTGTTGATAATCTTCTGGATCATGACCTCCATAAAAAGTAAACATTCCTTTTCCTTTTGTTCCGTGGATATATCTTGCTTCTCCATTTATTTTGCACTCTCCCATTACCAATACATTTGATTTTACTTTTGCTGCATCAAAAGCTGTGGTTTGTCCCATAAAGCCTTTCACTAAAGTTGTGTGATTTTGGCATAACATGGTTGGAATTGGATCCCACTTTGCTGAATATTCCATTAAGGAAAAATAATCATTTTCCATAATCATAGCTCCTTTGCCGTGCTCTAATGTTGTATCAATATCTGAAAATTCATAAACCATAGGATTTCTTTCCAGCATGTAGTCTTTAAAAGCAAATGTGTTTTCGTATTCTATTTTTGTTTGATAATTAGCATCACTTTCATCTCCGTCAAACATGGGCTCGCAGATGTCTACATTTTCAGCAGAAAGTGCTATGTCAAAACTATCTGTTGCTGAACACATGGCAAACATAAATCCACCACCTATTACAAAGTCTCTAATTTTTAAGGCAACTGCTCTTTTTTCTTCTGAAACTTTGTTGTATCCTAATTTTTTTGCTAATTCTTCGGCTTCTTTTTTTTGTTCAATATACCAAGGTGCATTTCTATAATTGGCAAAAAATTTCCCATATTGACCTGTAAAATCTTCATGGTGTAAATGCAACCAATCGTAAAGAATTAATTGATCGCTCAACACTTCTTCATCATAAACTTCTGTATAAGGAATTTCTGCGTAGGTCAAAACCATTGTAACAGCATCATCCCAAGGTTGTTTTCCTTTAGGTGTATAAACGGCAATTTTGGGTGCTTTTTCTAAAATTACTGTTTCTTGATTTTGGGAAGGGCTGCTTATTTCTTCTAAAATTGAAGAAGTAGCTGCATCTGATAAGACTTCAAAAGTGACTCCTCTTATCTGGCATTCTTTTCGGATTTCATCAGCATCAGGAAATAAGAATGAACCTCCTCGATAATTCAACAACCAATTGACTTTATAATTTTTCTCCAAAGCCCAATAGGTAATTCCATAAGCTTTTAAGTGATTTTGTTGTCCTTCAGCCTCCATTGGAACTAACACAAAAGAAGCTTTTGCTGAAAAAGTTATAAATAAAAGAAGAAGGTATGCTATGTTTTTCAAAATATTTCCAGTTTATTCAAAGGTATAAAAATAAACTAAAAGAATAGTTACTCTAAATTATATTATTTATGGATACAATTTTATTTTGAATAGCATAAACGACTAGCCCTGCTATGTTTTTTGATTCTGTTTTTAACAGGAGGTTATTTCTGTGTCCTTCAACTGTTCTGGGGCTTATAAATAATTTTTCAGCGATTTCGTTTGTGCTTTGTTGAAAGCAAATGAGTTCTAAAATTTCTTTTTCTCTGCTGGTTAAATAGTCTTCATCAAAACTGCTCTTTACTTTTTTATTACCAAAAACTTCACCATCTTGAATGATGCTCATTATTAGCTCATTATAATAGAATCCTTTTAGAGCTACTTCATTTATGGTATTTATCATTTCAGAAGGCGATGCGTTTTTTACAAGATAAGATGATGCTCCTTCTTGAATCATATTTATGATAAAAGGTTTGGTATCGTAACTAGTTAGTGCTATTATTTTAATGTATGGAAATTTTTTGTGTATTCTTTTTGTAGCTTCTACTCCATTAATTAATGGCATTTTTAAATCCATCAAAATAATATCTGGAAGATTGTTTTGATTGTCATTGAGATAATTTACTAATTCTTCACCATTAGAGGCTTCAAATATTATCTCTATATTTTTTTCGCGTTCTAACATAAAAACGACTCCTTTTCTAAAAAGAAGTTCATCATCTGCCAGTATCATTTTTATATTTTGAACCATATCGTTAAAAATTTAAAATTATTTGTACTCCTTGATCAATAGCACTATTTATCTTAAATTTCCCATTTAAAAAATTCACTCTACTTTCAATATTCTTTAGTCCTAATCCTTTCTTATTTTTAAAATTTTCAAGATTGAATCCTTTTCCATTATCTACATATCTTAAAACTTTTTTCTTTACTTTACTTTCAAAAGTAATTTCAATTTTTGTGGCATTACCGTGTCGAACTGAATTATTAATTAACTCTTGTAAAATTCTATATATATGTAGATGTTTTTCTATTTCAACAGTGTCAAAAATGGCTTGTCTTTGACTATTATTATAATCGATTGAAATTTGATCACCATTAGTATAAGTACTACAAAGTTCTTCTATGGCTGCGTGAAGTCCAAATTCTTCGAGGATTGGAGGCAATAAATCATGTGCAATTCTTCTTGTACTGTCTAATACCTTTGCAGTAACATCAATAATATTGGTTGTTATTTGTTTTGTTTCATTCTCTGACAAATCATTTGAAGTTAACAAATGACTGTTTAATGATATGATATTTAACTTAGAACTTATATCGTCATGTAAATCTCTTGCTATTCTTTTTCTTTCTACTTCTTGTACAAGAATAGTAGCATTTAACATCTTTTTTTGATATTTTATTTCTAAATCTTTGTTTTCAATCTCTTTTTGAATTATTTTTTTTCTTGAATAGTATATAAAAATTAAAACAGATACAGTCATCAACACAAAGGCAACAAATGTATACACAACTGCTGCAATGATTTCTCTGTCATTTATTATATTATTATTCATTTATTTTTTCACATTTGCCTTTTCTATAAACATTTTCCACCATTCAATTAAAATAAAAATTTGATATACTATATATAAAAAAGAGTTTAACATCCAAACAATCTCACTTGAGGATATCTCAAATGTGGCAATTAAATTACCTGATATGAATAAAACTGTACTACCGAACAAATATAAGAGTATTCCTGCATTTATAAAATAATATTTTTTGTTTTCGTTTAAAATATTATAAAAATGAAACATTGAAAAAATAATTAGCAAAAAAGATGTGATAAATATCTCAAAAAGATTGAACTTATAAAAGAGTCCATTATCAAAATAATACTGGACTCCTAAAATAATTAAACACAGGGGAACACTTATTTTAACTACTATTTTTTGTAATTTATTCTGCAAAATTTCTAAGTAAAAAAGACTAAGAATAACAAATTGAGAAATAAAATATACATGTGACAGATACAGGTTATTTTTTCCTTTACCACTCAAATAGCTTGAACAGCATTGAATAAGAATAATTACAAATAGATAAAAAGTAAATATATAAAAGGACTTAGGCCTTTTTCTATTCATTTTTATTAAAAATAAAATTAAATTAAGGCCTAATAAAAAATATCCTGTATCTATAATTAATTGTAGCAAAATAAAAATTTAACTAATGAAAGGTGCTTTCGTGTTACATTTGTTTGGACATGGCTCAGAAAAATCATAAATATACCATCCTTTTCCTTCATCAATCATGTCATTTCCTTCTTCATCAACCCCTACAATCATTAATTTTTCAACTTCATTTTCATCAATTCCTAAATAGGCTCTTACATCTTTTACACCTGTTTCTTCCATTACTTGTGTAAAATCAACTCCAGGAATCCAAAATGCTTTTAATGGATTCTGTTCGTTATAAGTTCCTTGTTGATGTTTCCATCTTTCCGCCCATTCTTGAGCTGTTTCTAATGTAATAGTGTTTAAATCTGCCATTTGATAACTAGTTTAAATATTAATATTTATAACAAATTTAATACTTAAAAATCGATTATTGAATACTCACTATGAAAAACAGGTGTTTTTACGGGTATAGAGACTTTATATAATTTATACTTTAGCAAAGTGTTATTCTAGCATCTACTGAATAACAAATAGATACCTTTTTTTAGCTATTAAATTCCTTAAAAATAATTATTAACAATTAAAAATTTAAATTATGTCAACAGAACCATTCATTGGAGAGATTAAAATTTTCGGATTCAATTTTGCCCCTAAAAGCTATGCAACATGTAGCGGTCAAATTTTATCCATAGCAACAAATACTGCTCTATTTTCTTTACTAGGTACTACCTATGGAGGAAACGGACAAACAACTTTTGCACTACCTAATTTAAGCGGACGTATGCCAATCAGTCAAGGACAAGGCCCTGGATTACCAGACCATACCATGGGTGAACTTGGAGGTACCACTTCTGTAACACTTTTAACACAAAATTTACCTGCTCACGTTCACGCAGCACAAGGGATTTCAATTAGTATGCCTGTTGCTAATTCAGGTGGAGATACAGATTCACCACAAGGAGCTTATTTAGCTAACAATGGTAGCGAAGTTTTCTCTAGCGAAGCTACACCTGGAGCATTTTCTGGAGCATTAACCGCATCAGGACAAACAGGTATAACAGGATCAAATTTTCCAGTTTCTATAATGAATCCATATCTAGTAGTGAATTATTCAATTGCTTTGTATGGAATCTTTCCAAGTAGAAACTAATTATTAACCCTAAAAAAAAACATCATGTCAACAGAACCTTTTATTGGTGAAATAAAAATTTTCGGATTCAATTTTAATCCCATTGGACATATGCTTTGTGGAGGTCAAACACTATCCATAGCTGAATATACTGCTCTATTTGCTTTAATTGGAACAACATACGGTGGCAACGGCGTTACAACTTTTGATTTACCTGATTTAAGAGGTCGTATGCCTATAAGTCAAGGTCAAGGAGCTGGATTACCTGATTATAGTATGGGAGAAGTAGGCGGATCAACATCAGTGATACTTACAACGCCTAATATACCTGCTCACGTTCATGGAGGTCAAGGACTTACAATTAATCTACCTGTTTCTAATAGTGGCGGAGATACAGATTCTCCACAAAATGCCTTTTTAGCAAATAATGGCAGTGAAGTTTTTTCTAGCGAACCTACAGGAGGAGCAAATTATGGTTCATTAGCTGTATCTGGACAAACTAGCGCAACAGGATCTAGCGTTCCAGTACAAATAACCAACCCTTATTTAGTACTTAACTATTCAATTGCAGTAGAAGGAATATTTCCTAGTAGAAATTAACATCATTAATAAAAAGAGAAAGTAGTTAACTACTTTCTCTTTTTTATTTTAAAAAATATGCAAACAATTGGAATCTTACTACCTCGCTCAACCTATTATCAATCAATTGGCTTTGATTTGCATGAAGGATTACGCTCTGGTATAAAACAAACAGGAAGAGAAAATATTAGAATTGTTACCGAAAACATAGGCTTCGGAGCAGACAAACAACAATGCTATAGAAGTGCCGAAAGATTATTGCTAGAAGAAAATGCTAATCTTATAATTGCATATATTGGACATCGAACAGCAGAATTATTAAAACCACTATTTTTAGCTACCAATAAAATATTAATAGTTTTAGATGCAGGTGTAAATATGCCAACAGAATGGCCAACATGTCCTAATATCTTTTACCATTCCTTACACAATACATTAGGAGCATGGTTGACCGCTAAAAAAGCAATTAAGGATGGCTACACAAATGGAGGCATGGTAACAGGATATTATGATGCAGGATATTTACACACCTATAGCATAAGCAAAAGTTTTGAAAATGCTGGAGGAAAAATATGCTTCAATCATGCTACAGGATATAAAGAAACTGATTTTACAATGAAACCTCTAAAAGAACATTTAGAAAATAATTCAAATAGTGCATTATTAAGTCTTTTTAGTGGTGACTTTGTACAATGGTATTTTGATGAAATTAAAAAAGAATTCAGCGAAAAAAACATACCCATCTATTTAACACCATTTGGATTTGAAGAAACAATGTTAGAAAACGCTGTTTATCCTAGTAATGCAATAACAGGTATTGCTTCATGGTCAAAAAAAATAGAAACTAGTCAAAACAAATTATTCATTGAAAGCATTGAATCTACAGGAAAAACACCAAATATATTTTCACTATTAGGATGGGAAAGCGCTATAATTGCTTTAAAAACATTAGATTTAACAGCAAAAAACAACAATAAAGTAACACAAATAGCATCCGAATTACATGCATTTGAATTTGAAGGACCTAGAGGAAAAATATCCTTTGATGCAAAAACAAACAATTCAATATGTCCACTATATGAAGCCTCAATTATAGAAAATAAAGGAATGTGTGAAGTAGAAATTGGACCAGAAATAAAAAATATCAAAGAGGAATTTGAAGAAATGTGTCAACTTCCCCTTGAAAACAATATATCAGCTTGGTATAATAGCTACACTTGTATTTGATGGAAGCAAAAAAGAAAATATTAGTACTCTGTGGAGGTAAGTTTGCTTTTAAAAGCCTACAACTCTTAGCCTATGAAAAAAACTTATGCGGTGTAGGAATCGGCAAAGGAAGTGAAATGATTATTGATGCATTAGAAAGAGAGTCAGAAGACAACGGTATTGCATTCAAATCATTTCCAAATAAAAATAGCCTCACAGAAATGAGAGAATGGATAAATACAGTACAACCCGATTATATTTTTTCAATATCATTCCCTTTTCTAATTCCAAGCGAAGTTCTTAGCTATGGACAAGAAAAATTTATCAATTTCCATCCAGGCCCATTACCACAATACAGAGGAGTGATGCCCATATTTGAAGTTTTAAAAAATCAAGAAACAGAAACAGCCATATCAGCTCATTTTATGAATTCAAAATTTGATGAAGGCAACATAATATTCAATGATCCAATAACAATTGAAAACGGTGAAACTTATGGAAAACTAGCCGTCAAACTAAGTAACAGAATGGCACAAGTGGCTTTAAACGTAGTGAACATGGTTCAGTTTGGCAGCAAAATACCCAATTTTCCACAAGATGAAAGCAAGGCTTATTATTATGAAAAACCCTTATTCACCGATACCTACATTAATTGGAAAAGAATGGATTCAGACGAAATTATATCCCTAATAAATGCTTGCAATCCATGGAACTCTGGTGCAGACACTACATTTATGGGAGAACAAGCAAAAATAATAGTAGCAACTATATTTGACAAACCACACAATAATAAGCCCACAGGTACAATAACCGAAATAATTGATGAAAACAAAATTGCAGTAGCTTGTTCTGATAATAAGCAAATAGCTGTAGAAGTTCTCAGTACCGAAGAAGGCATAATGACAATCAAACAACTCAACAAACAAAAAAACCTTGTTGGTGAAATATTTAACTAAAGAAAATAACCCCTAAATCTAAAACAAAAACCTAAATTAATTAATTATGAAACAAAAAATTACCTTTTTTTTAATTATGGCTTTATTCACAATTAGTGGATATGCCCAGACCCAATTTTGGGGAGATGACTTTGAAAGCTCTCCCACAAGTGGCACTAGAACAGCTGAAGTGAATGGCGGAACAGTTACTAGTTATTTCAGATTAACAGACGGATCAACAGTTTCACAAGTTGTCCCTTTTACGGGTAAGCAAGGTAGTAATTACTGGGCAGGTGAAGACCACAATGGTCCTGGTACCGGTTTCCCTTCAGAAGCAGCAACGCCAGCAAGTAATCCTTTAAATGAACTTCAAATCGAATGGACAGGTATTAATATCTCTGGAAAATCAGGTATGAGTTTTAGAGGATTAATAGCCGCTGCAAGTACAAATGAACCTTGGGATAACCAAAACGCTTGTATCAGTGGAGTTGGAACAACAAATACAGATTACATCATTGTAGAATACAGTATTGATGGAGGTTCTTATGTAAATCTAATTCGCTTTTACAACAGAGGAAGTGCATCAGGAGTTGGAGACAAATACTTATTTGAAGATACCGATAACAATGGTTGCGGAGATGGAACTCAATTGACCAATGTTTTTAATGAATTTACAAAAACTATTGCTGGCACAGGAACTACAATGAGTATAAAAATTCGTGTATTCTCAGAAGGAAATAATGAAGAATGGGGAATCGATAATTTTAGATTATTTGAAACTGCGGCTTGTACACCACCAACAATAACAGCAAATCCTCCTAACAGAGCTATATGTGCAGGAAACAATACTACTTTTCCAATGAGTGCTACTGGAGCTACTGCATATCAATGGCAAGTTAATACAGGTTCTGGATTCACAGATATTACTAATGGAGGTGTTTATTCTGGAGCAACGACCACTATTTTAACCGTTACTAATGCTACCGCAGGAATGAGTGGATACTTATACAGATGTAGAGCAATAAACGGCTCACCAACTTGTTTTACAAATACTAATTCAAGCACACTAACGATATCATCCATTTCACTTGCTTCAAATTCCCAATCAAATGTTTCTTGCAATGGTGGTTCAAATGGTGCAGCAGCAGTTAGTCCAACTGGTGGAATTGCACCATACAGTTATAGTTGGGCACCAGCAGGAGGAACTGGTTCTATTGCTACAGGACTTTTTGCAGGAACATATACAGTAACAGTTACTGATAATATTGGGTGTACAGCAACTCGAAACTTTACTATAACACAACCAACTGCTTTATCTTTAACTCCAGCTTCTCAAACGAATATTGCTTGTAATGGTGGAGCAACTGGTGCTGCTTCTGTTAATAATGCAACAGGTGGTGCTGGTGGATATACTTATAATTGGACGCCTGGTAATCCTACTGGTGATGGAACGACAACTGTATCTGGACTTAGTGCAGGAACTTGGACTTGTACTGTTACTGATGCTAACGGATGTACAACTTCTCAAAGTTTTACAGTAACTCAACCAACCGCTTTGGCTTTAACTCCAGCTTCTCAAACAAATATTGCTTGTAATGGTGGAGCAACTGGTGCTGCTTCTGTTAATAATGCAACAGGCGGTGCTGGTGGATATACTTATAATTGGACTCCAGGAAATCCTACTGGTGATGGAACAACTTCTGTATCTGGACTTAGTGCAGGAACTTGGACTTGTACTGTTACTGATGCTAACGGATGTACAACTTCTCAAAGTTTTACAGTAACTCAACCAACCGCTTTGGCTTTAACTCCAGCTTCTCAAACGAATATTGCTTGTAATGGTGGATCTAATGGATCTGCTTCTGTTAATAATGCAACAGGTGGTGCAGGTGGATATACTTATAATTGGACGCCTGGTAATCCTACTGGTGATGGAACGACAACTGTATCTGGACTTAGTGCTGGAACATGGACTTGTACGGTTACTGATGCAAATGGATGTACAACTTCTCAAAGTTTTACTGTAACTCAACCAACAGCTTTGGCTTTAACACCAGCTTCTCAAACAAATATTGCTTGTAATGGTGGAGCAACTGGTGCTGCTTCTGTTAATAATGCAACAGGCGGTGCTGGTGGATATACTTATAATTGGACGCCTGGTAATCCTACTGGTGATGGAACGACAACTGTATCTGGACTTAGTGCAGGAACTTGGACTTGTACGGTTACTGATGCAAATGGATGTACAACCTCTCAAAGTTTTACTGTAACTCAACCAACAGCTTTGGCTTTAACACCAGCTTCTCAAACAAATATTGCTTGTAATGGTGGAGCAACTGGTGCTGCTTCTGTTAATAATGCAACAGGCGGTGCTGGTGGATATACTTATAATTGGACGCCTGGTAATCCTACTGGTGATGGAACGACAACTGTATCTGGACTTAGTGCAGGAACTTGGACTTGTACGGTTACTGATGCAAATGGATGTACAACCTCTCAAAGTTTTACAGTAACTCAACCAACAGCTTTAGTTGCTTCAATAAGTGCACAAACTAACGTGTCTTGTAATAATGGATCGAATGGTACTGCAACGGTTACTGTTAGTGGTGGAACTGCTGCATATACTTACGCTTGGTCGCCAAGTGGTGGAACTGCTGCAACAGCTACTGGTTTAACTGCTGGTGCTTATACTTGTACAATTACAGATGCTAACGGATGTACAACTACTGCGTCTGTTACAATCACTCAACCTTCTGCTCTTGCTGTTACAACTGCACAAACTAATGTGTCTTGTAATGGTGGATCAAATGGTAGTGCAACGGTTACTGTTAGTGGTGGAACTGCTGCATATACTTACGCTTGGTCTCCGACTGGTGGAACTGCTGCAACGGCTACTGGTTTAACTGCTGGTGCTTATACTTGTACAATTACAGATGCTAACGGATGTACAACTACTGCGTCTGTTACAATTACTCAACCTTCTGCTCTTGCTGTTACAACTGCACAAACTAATGTGTCTTGTAATAATGGATCGAATGGTAGTGCAACGGTTACTGTTAGTGGTGGAACTGCTGCATATACTTACGCTTGGTCGCCAAGTGGTGGAACTGCTGCAACAGCTACTGGTTTAACTGCTGGTACTTATACTTGTACAATTACAGATGCTAACGGATGTACTGATACTGCGTCTGTTACAATCACTCAACCTTCTGCTCTTGCTGTTACAACTGCACAAACTAATGTGTCTTGTAATAATGGATCGAATGGTAGTGCAACGGTTACTGTTAGTGGTGGAACTGCTGCATATACTTACGCTTGGTCGCCAAGTGGTGGAACTGCTGCAACGGCTACTGGTTTAACAGCTGGTGCTTATACTTGTACAATTACCGATGCTAACGGATGTACAACTACTGCGTCTGTTACAATTACTCAACCTTCTGCTCTTGCTGTTACAACTGCACAAACTAATGTGTCTTGTAATGGTGGATCGAATGGTACTGCAAATGTTACTGTTAGTGGTGGAACTGCTGCATATACTTACGCTTGGTCGCCAAGTGGTGGAACTGCTGCAACGGCTACTGGTTTAACTGCTGGTGCTTATACTTGTACAATTACAGATGCTAACGGATGTACAACTACTGCGTCTGTTACAATTACTCAACCTTCTGCTCTTGCTGTTACAACTGCACAAACTAATGTGTCTTGTAATAATGGATCGAATGGTAGTGCAACGGTTACTGTTAGTGGTGGAACTGCTGCATATACTTACGCTTGGTCGCCAAGTGGTGGAACTGCTGCAACAGCTACTGGTTTAACTGCTGGTACTTATACTTGTACAATTACAGATGCTAACGGATGTACTGATACTGCGTCTGTTACAATCACTCAACCTTCTGCTCTTGCTGTTACAACTGCACAAACTAATGTGTCTTGTAATAATGGATCGAATGGTAGTGCAACGGTTACTGTTAGTGGTGGAACTGCTGCATATACTTACGCTTGGTCGCCGACTGGTGGAACTGCTGCAACAGCTACTGGTTTAACTTCTGGTACTTATACTTGTACAATTACAGATGCTAACGGATGTACTGATACTGCGTCTGTTACAATCACTCAACCTTCTGCTCTTGCTGTTACAACTGCACAAACTAACGTTTCTTGTAATAATGGATCGAATGGTACTGCAACGGTTACTGTTAGTGGTGGAACTGCTGCATATACTTACGCTTGGTCGCCAAGTGGTGGAACTGCTGCAACAGCTACTGGTTTAACTGCTGGTGCTTATACTTGTACAATTACAGATGCTAACGGATGTACAACTACTGCGTCTGTTACAATTACTCAACCTTCTGCTCTTGCTGTTACAACTGCACAAACTAACGTTTCTTGTAATAATGGATCGAATGGTAGTGCAACGGTTACTGTTAGTGGTGGAACTGCTGCATATACTTACGCTTGGTCGCCAAGTGGTGGAACTGCTGCAACAGCTACTGGTTTAACTGCTGGTACTTATACTTGTACAATTACAGATGCTAACGGATGTACTGATACTGCGTCTGTTACAATCACTCAACCTTCTGCTCTTGCTGTTACAACTGCACAAACTAATGTGTCTTGTAATAATGGATCGAATGGTAGTGCAACGGTTACTGTTAGTGGTGGAACTGCTGCATATACTTACGCTTGGTCGCCAAGTGGTGGAACTGCTGCAACAGCTACTGGTTTAACTGCTGGTACTTATACTTGTACAATTACCGATGCTAACGGATGTACAACTACTGCGTCTGTTACAATCACTCAACCTTCTGCTCTTGCTGTTACAACTGCACAAACTAATGTGTCTTGTAATGGTGGATCGAATGGTACTGCAACGGTTACTGTTAGTGGTGGAACTGCTGCATATACTTACGCTTGGTCGCCAAGTGGTGGAACTGCTGCAACAGCTACTGGTTTAACTGCTGGTACATATACTTGTACGATTACAGATGCTAACGGATGTACAACTACTGCGTCTGTTACAATCACTCAACCAACGGCTATAAATAATGATGTAACTCAAAATGCTGGAATATTAACAGCTGATGAAACTGGTGCAACATATCAATGGTACCAATGTCCTAATACATTAATAGCTGGAGCAAATGGTCAAAGTTACACACCTACAGTAGTGGGAGACTATAAAGTTGACATAACTGTTGGAGGTTGTACTGTAACTTCTGATTGTATAACCGTAACTGTTTTAGGAAATGATACTTTTGAAGATGCTATTAAGTTCTCAATTTATCCAAACCCAAGTAACGGATATATAAATATTAAATCAGATTTTGATGGTCAATTTATTATTGTAAATCAATTGGGACAAACTGTAAAATCATTTAATGTAATTTCAAATACAGAAAATAGAATAATGGTTGATAGTTTCGCAGATGGTATTTATTTCGTAAAAGGAATTAACGGAACTAAAATTTCAACTGAAAAATTGATTATTAAAAATTAATAATTAGTTATTATAAATAAAAAAACGATGATTGTAATTAAACAATCATCGTTTTTATTTTATGTAGTTTAGTTATTTAAAAAGGAACATCTGAATCGTCATCATCATTATTAAAATTACTTCCAAAAGCCTCATTCGGTGATGGTAATTTTGGTGTTGCAAATGGATTTTGTTGATCATCCAAATTCATTTTTGAAGGTAAATCTGCAAAAGGAGAACTAAAATCATCTAGATTATCAAATTTACCAAGGTTTCCGATGAATTTAAGTCTTACATTATCTAATCCACCATTTCTGTGTTTTGCAACTATAAATTCAGCTTGACCTTGTGTTGGTGAACGTTCTTCATCATCCCACTCATCTATTTTATAATATTCTGGACGATAAATAAAGGATACAATATCAGCATCTTGCTCAATTGCTCCAGATTCACGTAAATCTGAAAGCAAAGGTCTTTTACTAGAACCACGCGTTTCAACAGCACGAGAAAGCTGAGAAAGTGCAATAACAGGAATTGATAATTCTTTAGCTAAAGCCTTTAGGTTTCTAGAAATTGTAGAGATTTCTTGTTCACGATTTCCTCCACCTTTTCCATTTCCACCAGCCGTCATTAACTGTAAATAGTCTATTACGATTAATTTGATTCCGTATTGAGAAGCTAATCTTCTTGCTTTCGCACGTAAATCAAAAATAGATAATGAAGGCGTATCATCGATGTACAAAGGTGCTTTCTCTAAATTTTTTACTTTGATAGAAAGTTGCTCCCATTCGTGTTTTTCTAATTTTCCTGTTCTTAATTTTTCGGAAGACAATCCTGTTTCGGAAGAAATTAAACGAGTAATTAGCTGAACAGAAGACATCTCTAGTGAAAAGAAAGCTACTGGTGCACCATAATCGATAGCCATATTTCTTGCCATTGACAATGTGAATGCTGTTTTACCCATACCTGGACGTGCAGCTACAATGATTAAATCAGAAGGTTGCCAACCAGAAGTTAGTTTGTCCAATGCATGAAAACCTGTTGGAATTCCACTCAAACCTTCTTTACTTGCAATTTCTTCGATACGTTTTTTGGCTTGGATTACTAAACTTTGAGCTGTTTCTGAACTTCGTTTGATGTTTCCTTGTGTTACTTCGTATAATTTTGATTCGGCTCTATCTAATAAATCAAACACATCTGTGGTTTCATCATAAGATTCTTCAATGATTTCACTTGATATTTTAATCAAACTTCGTTGGATAAACTTTTGTAAAATAATACGGGAATGAAATTCAATATGTGCTGAAGAAGATACTTTTTGGGTCAACTGAATTAAATAAAAATCTCCTCCTGCTAAATCTAATTTTGCATTTTTTCTTAACTGAGCTGAAACGGTTAGTAAATCGATTGGTTGTGTATCATTGAACAATTCAACGATTGCTTCAAAAATATGTTTGTGAGCTTCTTTGTAAAAAGCATCTGCTTGTAAAATATCGATAACCTCATCAACTCCTTTTTTATCAATCATCATTGCACCAAGAACAGCTTCTTCTAGGTCTAAAACTTGAGGGGGCAATTTTCCTTTTTCAAGATTGATAATGGTTGTTTTATCAACTTTGATTGGGTTTATATTTCTGACATTTTCCATAGTGCTAAAGTATATCAATTCAACCAAAAATGAAATTTGATTTGTTAATAACTGTATGTTAAATTAATGTTAGTAAAAAAATATTAGTGTTAACAACGTATAAAAAAAATCCGTCAGTTATTGAAAAAGACGGATTTAACTTTATTGTAAGAATTTGGGTTGTTAATCTTTAAATTCACCCATTTTACTGTATTTATCCACTCTTTGAGCTACTAAATCTGTTGTTGATAACTCTTTTAGTTCATCAAAAGCTTTTAGTATATATTTTTTTACAGTTGCAAAAGTTGTTTCTCTATCATAGTGTGCTCCACCTAGTGGTTCTGGAATGATATCATCAATTAACTTTTGTTTTTTCATGTCGTATGATGTCAATTTTAATGCATCGGCAGCTTGTTCTTTGTATTCCCAACTTCTCCATAAAATAGAAGAACACGATTCGGGAGAAATAACAGAGTACCAAGTGTTTTCTAACATAAATACTTTGTTTCCAACACCAATACCTAATGCTCCACCGGAAGCTCCTTCTCCAACAATAATAGTTATAATAGGCACTTGCAAGCGACACATTTCAAAAATATTGCGAGCAATAGCTTCTCCTTGACCTCTCTCTTCTGCTTCTAAACCTGGATAAGCACCTGGTGTATCAACAAGAGTTATTACTGGAATTCCAAATTTTTCGGCCATTTTCATCAAACGAAGCGCTTTTCTGTAGCCTTCTGGATTTGCCATTCCAAAATTTCTGTATTGACGTGTTTTGGTATTGTATCCTTTTTGTTGACCAATAATCATGAACGATTGACCTCCAATTTTTCCTAGACCACCAACCATTGCTTTATCATCTTTAACACCTCTATCGCCAAAAAGTTCAAGAAAAGTTCCTTCTGTCAAAGCATTGATATGATCCATTGTATATGGTCGATCTGGATGACGAGAAAGTTGAACACGTTGCCATGCTGTAAGATTTTTATATATTTCTTTCTTGGTTTCCTCTAATTTTTTCTGAATTTGTTTACAGGTTGTAGTGACATCTACATTTGATTCTTCACCGATTACCAAACATTTATCTAATTGATCTTCAAGTTCTTTAATCGGTAATTCAAAATCTAAATATTCCATATATTGGTTTATGTTTAGTTTGTGTTTTCTTAACTACAAATATAAAATTTTTAAAACTTTTAGCTAACTTAAAATTAATTAGTTTTTAACTTTTTTTGTATTTTTAACAATTCCGTTGGCAATAACGGTCAATAATATTATAACTGCACCCACATAAAAAAGGGAGTTCATCTCTTCTGAATCTTTAAAAATGAGTAATGCTAAAATGATTCCGTAAACTGGTTCAAGGTTAATGGTAAGCATTACGGTAAAGGGACTTAAAAACTTCATCACTTTTATTGAGGCGGAAAAGGCATAAGCAGTACATATTGATGCTAATAAAATTAACCAAAACAAATCTTCATAGGATAATTTGAAAAAAGATGTTGTGAATTTCTCTGTTGCTAATAAATATATGCTTAGGAAAAAAACACCACTTGTTAACTCATAAAACGAAATCACATTTGCATCATAAACCTTAGCGTATTTACTATTAATAACTGAAAATAATGCTGATAAGAAGGCTGATGTGATGGCTAAAATAATACCTAATTTGTAATTTGTTTCTACATTAAATATAATTGAAATACCAATTATTGCAAAAAGTCCAAAAAGAACTTCATACCAAATAACTTTTCTTTTGTAAAAAATAGGTTCAATAAGTGAGGCGAAAAATGCACCTGTTGACAAGCAGGCTAATGTGATGGAAATATTAGAAACTTTAATAGCTTCATAAAAGGTGTACCAATGTGCAGCTATGATTATTCCTGAAATTATAAACCCAACCACTATATTAAGGGGAACTTTTATACTGCTTTTTTTGAACATTAAAAATCCAACAATAAAGAGAGAAGCAAATAACATTCGAAACCAAACCAAATCTAGGGCCTCTAGTGAAATAAGCTTGCCAAGTATTGCTGTAAATCCCCAAATAAATACAATTACGTGAAGATGTAAATAATTTTTAACTTTATCGTTTAGCATTGCGAAGTAAATAAACGGCTAAAATTCCAAATACTATATTAGGAATCCAAACAGCTAGTAAAGGAGAAAAACTTGATTTTTCTGCAATTGTTCCAAATACTTTGTCAAAAAAGATAAAGGTAAAAGCAATTACTATCCCAATAGCTAAATTCACACCCATTCCTCCTCTTCGCTTCATAGCAGAAACTGCAACGGCAATTATTGTTAAAATAAAGGCAGAAATTGGTAAGCTATACTTTTTGTAAAGAACAACTAAATACGTATTGATATTAGAATTCCCTCTTAGTCTTTCTTTATCAATAAACTCATTGATTTCTGTCAAAGACATTGTTTCGGCTGCATATATTACTGGTGTTAAATCGTCAGGTTCAAAATTATATATTTGAATTTTTTTCTCTGCTGATTCTAGTATATCGTTGAGTTTGCCAATGGTTCTTTTTTTGTAATTGTAAAGGGTGTAACTTTCCGTTTCTTCATTATATTTGATTCTACTTGCAGTAACTTTATATTGTAGTTTATTTCCAATACATTTTTCAAACGTAAAATTAAATCCGGTTTTATTGATGTAATTGTAGTTGCTTACATAGATAAATTCACTGATGTTTTCTTCGTTTTTAATTTGCCTAAAAATATCATTTGTTTCCCGAGTTTGGCTATTTCCTTTGAGGTTAGTATACCTAAAATCGTTGAATCCTTTACTTGCATTAGGCACTAAAAAGAAACCCATTATCAATGCAAAAAGTGAAACAATTGTTGCACCAATAATATAAGGTTTTAAAAAGCGGTTGAATGAAATTCCTGAACTAAGTATGGCAATAATTTCGGTATTATTAGCCAATTTTGAAGTAAACCAAATAACCGATAAAAACAGAAAAATTGGGAATAGTAAATTTGCAAAATAAATTGTAAAATCCCCATAATAGACTAATATGTCTTTAATAGGCACCTTTTTTTCAATCATTTTATTTACTTTTTCAGATACATCTATGACAATTCCAATAGGAATAAACATCAATAACATCACCGAAAATGTTCCTAAATATCGCTTTAATATGTATTTATCAATTATTTTCATGCTCTAAATTTAGAATTTAGAATTTAGAATTCAGAATTTTAGAAACAGATTGCTATTGAAGCTTTCATGTTCTAATTTCATTCTTCTAAGTTCTGAATTTATAATCGTTGACTCATTTGAACAACCATTTTATCTTTCCATGCTCTAAAAGTACCTGCAATAATTTGTCTTCTAGCTTCACGAACCAACCACATATAAAATCCTAAATTATGAATTGTGGCTATTTGTTTTCCTAAATACTCATTGGCAGCAAACAAGTGACGAAGATAGGCTTTTGTATATTCTGTATCTACAAAAGTGTGCCCCATTTCATCAATAGGAGAAAAATCCGCTTCCCATTTTTTATTTTTTATATTGATGGAACCATGTGCTGTAAATAGCATTCCGTTTCTAGCATTTCTAGTTGGCATCACACAATCAAACATATCAATACCTAAAGCAATATTTTCTAAAATATTGATTGGTGTTCCAACTCCCATTAAATATCTTGGTTTGTCTTCTGGAAGAATTGCTGTTACCACTTCTGTCATTGCATACATTTCTTCTGCTGGTTCTCCAACAGATAAACCACCAATAGCATTTCCTTGAGCTCCAGCATTGGCAATATATTCAGCAGATTGCTGTCTTAAATCTTTGTATGTACTTCCTTGAACAATTGGAAAAAATGTTTGTTCATACCCATATTTGAAAGGCAAATTCTCCAAATGATTAATACATCTATCCAACCAACGATGCGTCATGTGCATAGAACGTTTTGCATAGCGATAATCACAAGGATATGGTGTACATTCGTCAAAAGCCATGATGATATCTGCTCCAATAGTACGTTGGATTTCCATCACATTCTCAGGAGAAAAGAAATGATATGAACCATCAATATGCGATTTGAATTTCACTCCTTCTTCCTTAATTTTTCTATTGGAGGAAAGTGAATATACTTGATAACCTCCTGAATCGGTTAAGATATTTCTATCCCAATTCATAAATTTATGTAAACCACCAGCCTTTTCAAGAATGTCAGTTTGAGGTCTCAAATACAAATGATATGTATTTCCTAAAATTATATCTGGATTTATATCGTTCTTTAATTCGCGTTGGTGCACTCCTTTCACAGAAGCAACTGTTCCAACAGGCATAAAAATTGGCGTTTCAATTACTCCATGATCTGTGGTTATTTTTCCCGCTCTTGCTTGACTTTTACTATCTTTCGTGACTAAATCGAACTTCATATTTTAATTTTACTCGGCAAATATAAATGTTTTCCATTCGATGCATAAGTTTTTATACTAATATTTAACATTAATAACGGATGATATTTAAGATAAATATTAAACAATTCTTGAATGCGTTATGACAAAATCTAATTTAAAAATTAAAAAATGTAAGAAGCATAAATTGAAACTTGTAGAAAAAGCAACACTAGGAATCGATCAATTTATAAATAAAAAATTAATCAGAGTGATTGCAGAAAACGAAAAATTATAACTTCATTTTATATATCAAAAAATATCATGTTTTTGTAAGACATTTCTTTTGTAGATAACTTTTGAAAAGTCAATATACTTAAGTGAAAATTAATAATTTAATCTACTTATATTTGCGCTTTTAAATTTTAACATTAAAATGAAACCAAACACACAACAACTACAAGATTTAACTACACAAGTTAGAAGAGACATTCTTAGAATGGTACATGCGGTTAACTCTGGTCATCCAGGAGGTTCACTTGGCTGTACAGAATTTCTAGTTTCCCTTTATCAAAACCTAATGGAAAGAAATGAAGGTTTTGAGATGAATGGAATAAATGAAGATGTTTTCTTCCTTTCAAACGGGCACATTTCACCTGTATTTTACAGCGTTTTAGCACGTAGTGGTTATTTTCCTGTAAAAGAACTTGCAACTTTTAGATTATTAGATTCAAGATTACAAGGTCATCCTACTACACACGAAGGATTGCCTGGTGTAAGAGTTGCCTCTGGTTCACTTGGACAAGGGTTATCAGTTGCCATAGGAGCTGCACAAGCCAAAAAACTAAATAATGATTCAAAATTAGTTTACACTTTACACGGTGATGGTGAAATGCAAGAAGGTCAAAATTGGGAAGCAATTATGTATGCATCTGCTAAAAAAGTAGATAATCTTATTGCTACAATTGACTTAAACGGCAAACAAATTGACGGAACTACCGATGAAGTTTTAGCCATGGGAAGCCTAAAAGCTAAATTTGAAGCTTTTGATTGGGATGTTTTAGAAATCAAAGAAGGAAACAACATCGAAGCTATTATTGCTGGAATGACTGAAGCGAAAAACAGAACTGGCAAAGGAAAACCAGTTTGTGTTCTTTTATATACTGAAATGGGTAATGGTGTAGATTTTATGATGCATACACATGCTTGGCACGGTAAAGCTCCTAATGATGAGCAACTGGCTAATGCTTTAGCTCAAAACCCTGAAAATTTAGGCGATTATTAATTTAGATAAAAGTGTTAAGAATTAAATATTAAGACTTTTAAAAATGATTTTATGAAAAAATATACAAATACAGGAAATAAAGATACACGTTCAGGTTTTGGTGCTGGCTTAACAGAACTGGGTCAAAAAAATGAAAATGTAGTAGCACTTTGTGCAGACTTAATCGGTTCATTAAAAATGGACGATTTTAAAGCGAATCACCCAGAACGTTTCTTCCAAATTGGAATTGCCGAAGCTAACATGATTGGAATTGCAGCAGGTTTAACAATAGGTGGAAAAATCCCATTTACGGGAACATTTGCTAACTTTTCTACAGGAAGAGTATATGACCAAATTCGTCAATCAGTTGCTTATTCTGATAAAAATGTAAAAATTTGTGCTTCACACGCAGGCTTAACTTTAGGTGAAGATGGTGCAACGCATCAAATTTTAGAAGATATTGGTTTAATGAAAATGTTACCTGGAATGACTGTAATCAATACTTGTGATTACAATCAAACTAAAGCTGCTACTATTGCAATTGCTGATCATCACGGACCAGTTTATTTGCGTTTTGGTCGTCCAAGTGTAGCTAATTTTACTCCAGAAAATGGGGAATTCATCATTGGAAAAGCTATTATGCTTAATGAAGGTACAGACGTTACTATTGTTGCAACAGGTCATTTAGTATGGGAAGCTTTAATAGCTGCTGAAAAATTAGAAGAAAGAGGTATTTCTGCTGAAGTTATAAATATTCACACCATCAAACCTTTAGACGAAGAAGCAATTTTAAATTCAGTTGCTAAAACAGGTTGTGTTGTTACGGCAGAAGAGCATAATATTTTAGGTGGTTTAGGAGAAAGTGTTTCAAGAACTTTAGTTTCAAATAATCCTGTTCCTCAAGAATTTGTTGCTGTAAACGATAGTTTTGGAGAAAGTGGAACTCCTGACCAGTTAATGAAAAAATACAAATTAAACAACGAAGCCATTGTTGAAGCTGCTATTAAAGCAATTTCAAGAAAATAATTCATTTCAATTAATGCATAAAAAAACCAATTCTACACGAATTGGTTTTTTTTATTTCTATAATAAACTTTAGTTACAATTAGCATCTAAATGTTTTCTTACTCTTGTAGTACCTGTAAAATCTCCTGAACAACTTGGAATTCCTCGAGTTTCATCATAAGAAGTTGATGGATCATCTGTTAAAGCTCCATTAAATGGATAATAACCAGTTTTTGTAATTGTTCCATCAAGATAAGTAAACTTTATTTCTTCTTTAGTTGTAAAACCATCTCCATCATCATCTATATCTAAATAATTTGGCACACCATCACCATCCGTATCTAAAATATTTCCATTGACATCATAATACTCATAAACACTTAAAACTCTATCATTATCATGATCTCTGTGCTTCTGTCCTTTGAGTTTAAAATTAAAAATTAAAGGTGAATATGAAGGAATTGTTCCAACAGATGAATTATAATAAGCAAAAGCTGAAGGCAAAAACATTACACCAGCTCCAAAGTTTTGATACGTAACACTTCCATCAGGATTTTCAGTTGTTATACCAGTTTTGAATTCAGGAATAATTTCTCCCCAACCAGGAATCACATCATCAAGTCTAAACCAAACTGGACTTTCAGCTGTATCAAAAACAGTTCCGTTTAATAGTGTTCCTTTATAAGAAACAAATGAAGAATCAACTTTTATTGGACTTTCACCATTAATATCGCCTGGATTTAATTCAAGATAATATAAAGTATATGTTAAGTCATTTCTAAGAATATCTTTTGATTTCAAGTTAGGCATATCACTAATTGGGGTTTCTGTACCTCCTTGACCAATTAATGTAAAAGTAGTGTTATAATCTCCATCAACGGTAACATAATGAGTCTCTAAAAAATCATCAATTGCTGCTGCATCAATAGGCAATTGCTCTGCATAAGGTCTTGGTGGTTGTATCGTAACAGAATCGTCACTTGGACAACCTGCAAAAAAAGTTGCTAATACAATCAAACACAAAACTTTTAAACTATTCTTCATTCTTTTTCTTTTTTAATGTGGTGCAAGATACAATTTTGATTTATTTTTGTGTAATAATTAACACTGATTTTTGTTAAAATATGAGAGTAGATAAATACTTATGGTGTGTGAGATACTATAAAACAAGAAATATAGCCACAGAAGCTATTAAAAAAGGTCATGTTACTGTAAATAATCAAGTCGCAAAACCATCAAGAGAAGTTTTTCCTTCGGATAAAATTGTTTTAAGAAAAGATCAAATTAATTATAAAATCACTGTTTTGGATGTGCCATTAAATAGAGTTGGTGCAAAATTGGTAGATATGTACCGAAAAGATGAAACACCAGCAGAAGCCTTTGAACATTTAGAATTATTGAAATTATCTAAGGAACATTACAGAGCAAAAGGTGACGGAAGACCTACAAAAAAAGACAGAAGAGATATTGATGGTTACATCTGGGACGAAAATGATGTAGAAAATGATAACTAATATGGATAAAACATATTGGGAAAATCGTTATCAAAAAAACGAAACCAGTTGGGATGCAGGTTCCATCACAACTCCTCTAAAGGAATATGTTGATCAACTAAAAAACAAAGACTTAAAAATTTTAATTCCTGGTGCAGGAAATGGTTATGAATTTGATTATCTCATTGAAAAAGGCTTTAAAAACATCACTATTATAGATATTGCTGAACAACCTATTAAAAACTTAATAAAAAGAAATCCTAAACATATTGACAACTTCATTCAAGATGATTTTTTCAGTTTAACTGAAAAATTTGATTTAATATTAGAGCAAACTTTCTTTTGTGCTTTACCTCCTGAGTTAAGGAACAAATATGTTACAAAAATGCACTCCATATTAAACGAAAATGGAAAAATTGCAGGTTTACTTTTTGACTTTCCTCTAACCGAAGTTGGTCCTCCATTTGGTGGTTCTGAACAAGAATACTTTTCTTTATTTTCAGAAAAATTCACTATAAAAAAATTAGAAAAAGCATATAATTCAATTAAACCACGAAAAGATAAGGAACTCTTTTTTATCTTTGAGAAAAAATAAAAAATCATGCAAAATATTATATTAAAGAAAGAAGAAATTCAGCACAAAACCAAACGAATAGCTTATCAAATTTTTGAGACTTTTGTTGATGAGAAAGAAGTAGTATTAGCTGGTATTAGCTCAAGTGGTTTTATTTTTGCACACAAAATAGCTGAAGAATTACAAAAAATATCACCCATAAAAATAACCATGTGCGAAGTTTTTATCAATAAATCTAATCCACAAGATGAAATAAAAACCTCAATCTCCAAAGAGGAATACAGCAATAAAGGATTAGTATTAATTGATGATGTATTAAATTCTGGCACCACACTTATTTACGGTGTAAAACATTTTCTTGAAGTTCCATTAAACAAATTCAAAACAGCCGTTTTAGTTGATAGAAATCATAAAAAATACCCTGTCAAAGCTGATTTTAAAGGAATTTCTTTATCAACATCATTACAAGAACACATTCAAGTAGTGTTTGAAAGAGAAGATATGTTTGTGTATTTAAATTAACTTCAAAATTTCTTTTACAACTTCTTTTTTAGATTTACCATCTACAACAACAGTGATTTTAGATTGCTGGTAATAAAAGCTTCTATCAAAAAGATGCTTAGCAATATACTCTTGCAATTCATCAATTGCTAAATTTTTTATTAAAGGTCTTTTTTCCCTTTTGTTCTCTAATTTTTCTGTTAAAGTACTAATACTTGCCTTTAGATAAATTGAAATAACATCTTCATTTTGCAAAAAAATGTGATTATTGGCATAACATGGCGTACCACCACCTAAACTTAATATAAAATGATCCTCTTTTTCAACAAAATTTTTAAATAATTGATGCTCAATTTTTCTAAAATAGATTTCTCCTTTCGTTTTAAAAATAGATTCAATTGAAGAATTCTCGCTTTTTTCAATAATTTCATCCAAATCATAACAAGAAATTCCTACTTTATTAGCTATTTTTTTTGCCAATGAAGTCTTCCCTACCCCCATATATCCAACTAGAATTATTTTCATAAATTTATTAACACATTATAAAACAAGCAATTAAATAAAAACTTTAAAAAAAATACAAATTTATAATAAATTCCCATTGAATTCTAAATAATAGGTTTTATATTTGCACCCGCATTCAAGAAATAAAATGACTTGGTAGCTCAGTTGGTAGAGCACATCACTTTTAATGATGGGGTCCTGGGTTCGAGCCCCAGCCAGGTCACAATTTTTTTTTAGATATTGAATGCTACGACTTGGTAGCTCAGTTGGTAGAGCACATCACTTTTAATGATGGGGTCCTGGGTTCGAGCCCCAGCCAGGTCACTTCTAAAGACGTTGCAATGCAACGTCTTTATTGTTTTAAGGCTACGTGGAGAAATTGGTAGACTCGCCATCTTGAGGGGGTGGTGTCGCAAGACGTGTCAGTTCGAATCTGATCGTAGTCACACAGTAAAAGGTAAACAATTAATTTTGTTTACCTTTTTTTTATTTATGTTGTACAAACTAAAAAAAATCATTACTTTTGTTTAACAAATTTTAAAAAAAGATGAACAGTGTAAAAAATGTTTTTAGTATCAAGGACTTTGAAAACCTTTCTGGTATAAAAGCGCATACTATTAGAATATGGGAAAAAAGATATAATATTCTTGAACCTATGCGAACAGATACAAATATCAGATGTTACGATATAAAGAACTTACAAAAACTATTGAACATTGTTGTATTGCATAACTATGGCTATAAAATCTCAAAAATTGCTTTACTAGATCCTGAAGAAATTCCTCTTAAAGTTAAGGAAATTATTTCTGAAAAAAACGCGAAAATTCATGCCATTAAGTCATTCAAATTAGCAATGATGAATTTTGATCACACGCTTTTTTTTAATACGTATGATGAACTTCTAAAAAACAAAACCTTTAAAGAAGTGTTCAATGATGTGTTTATACCATTGATGGAAGAATTAGGGTATTTATGGCAAACTGATACCATTTCACCAGCTCACGAACATTTTATTACATATTTAATCAAACAAAAACTTTTAAGCATAACAGAACAAATTCAAAGTAAACCTGCAACAAAAACGGATAGAGTTTATGTTCTTTATCTTCCATTAAACGAAATCCACGAATTAGGGCTAATGTATTTAAATTATGAATTTTTAGACAGAGGCTATCACACCATATATTTAGGAGAAAGTGTTCCTGTAGAAAGTTTAATTGATTTTAAAAATTATTTTGAAAAGATAACCTTTGTAAGTTATTTCACTGTTGAACCTTCAATTGATAAAATTCCTGAATACATTGAAAAAATAGAGGAAGATTTATTAAAAGACAGCCATCATGAATTAATTCTACTAGGAAGATTAACCGCAGAAATAAACAAATCAAAACTTTCCAATAAAATTAAAGTCTACAACTCAATAGCTGAATGCATTACAAGTTTAAATGATGAATAAAAAAATATCCATAATAGGTTCTGGTTTTTCAGCATTAGCTGCTGCTTGCTATTTGGCAAAAAAAGGAAATGAGGTAACCCTTTATGAGAAAAACAGCACTATTGGAGGAAGAGCACGTCAATTAAAAAAAGAAGGGTTCACGTTTGACATTGGGCCAACATGGTACTGGATGCCAGATGTGTTTGAACGTTTCTTTGCAGATTTTAATAAAAAGCCTTCCGATTACTACGAATTAATCAAATTAAGTCCTGCCTATCAAGTGTATTTTGACAATCTCGATTTTGTTACTATAGCCGATAATTTAGAAGAGATTATTAGTACATTTGAAACAATAGAAAAAGGAAGTGGAGACGTTCTAAGACAATTTATCAAAGAAGCACAAAGCAATTATGACATTGCCATAAAAGATCTTGTATATCGACCAGGTGAGTCTCCAATGGAATTAATTACAATAGAAACTGCAAAAAAAGTCAATCAGTTTTTTAGCACCATTTCAAAAGATGTTAGAAAACGGTTCAAAAACACCAAATTAGTGCAGATTTTAGAATTTCCAGTATTGTTCTTGGGAGCAAAACCAAGTGATACACCTTCCTTTTATAGTTTTATGAATTTTGCCGATTTTGGTTTAGGAACATGGCATCCAAAAAACGGAATGTATAGTGTAATACTTGCCATGGAAGCCTTAGCATTAGAATTAGGTGTGAAAATTGAAGTCAATTCAAATGTTGAAAAAATACTTATTGAAAACGGAAAGACAACTGGAATAAAAGTCAATGGCAAAACAATTGAAAGTGATATTGTTTTAAGTGGTGCGGATTATCATCATACAGAAACATTGTTAGATGAAAAAGACAGACAATACACCGAAAAATATTGGGATAAAAAAACATTTGCTCCTTCTTCTCTCCTATTCTACGTTGGATTTGATAAAAAAATTAAAAATGTAGAGCATCATTCATTATTCTTTGATGTTGATTTTGACGTTCATGCTTCTGCTATTTATGATTATCCAAAATGGCCAGAAGAACCCTTATTTTACGCAAGTTTTCCATCCAAAACAGATGAAAATGCTGCTCCAAAAGGAAATGAAGCTGGAATATTTTTAATACCATTAGCACCAGGTTTAGAAGACAATGAAGTATTGAGAGAAAAATATTTTGAAAAAATCATCAATCGTTTTGAAAGGTTAACAAATCAAAAAGTTAAGGAAAATGTAATCTTCAAAGAAAGTTTTTGCGTAAATGATTTTATAAAAGAATACAATTCATACAAAGGAAATGCCTATGGAATGGCAAACACGCTATTACAAACAGCCTTTTTGAGACCTAAATTAAAGAGTAAAAAAGTAAAGAACTTATATTTTACAGGGCAATTAACTGTTCCTGGACCAGGCGTTCCTCCTTCTTTAATTTCAGGTAAATTAGTTTCAGATTTAATAGAAAAATATCAATAAGCATGAAAGCACTATTCGACAAAGTTTCTAACGATTGCAGTGTAAAAGTCACTAAAGCTTACAGCACATCATTCTCCAGTGCAGTAAAAATGCTTTCACCATGCATTAGACAAGATATTTATAATATCTATGGTTTTGTTCGTTTTGCCGATGAAATTGTAGATTCATTTCATGAGTATGACAAGGCGTTTCTTTTTACTAAATTTGAACAAGACTTGGCAGATGCATTGGAACATAAAATAAGCTTAAATCCTATTTTAAATTCATTTCAACATACCGTTAGTAAATACAATATTCCATTAGATATGATTGATGCTTTTATGAAAAGTATGCGATTAGATTTAAGCAAAAGTGAATACAAAACCACTGAAGAATATCATGAATATATTTATGGTTCTGCTGATGTAGTAGGTTTAATGTGTTTGAAAGTTTTTGTAAAAGGAAACGAAACCAAATACAATGAACTAAAAGAGAGTGCCATGCGATTAGGTTCTGCCTTTCAAAAAGTAAATTTCTTAAGAGATTTAAAAGCTGATTTTGAAGAGCTGAGCCGAACTTATTTTCCGAATACCGATTTAAATCAATTGGATGAAAAATCAAAACAAGAAATTATTACTGATATTGAGAATGATTTTGAAGCAGCTTATGAAGGTATTAAAAACTTACCTTTGGAAGCAAAATTTGGAGTTTACACGGCTTATCGTTACTATAAAAAGCTATTGAAGAAGTTACAAAAAACACCTTCTTTAGAAATTAAAAATACTAGAATTAGAGTTTCTGGTTATCAAAAAGCACAACTTTTAGCTCGTTGTTATGTTAAATATCGCCTAAACATCATATAAAGTTTGTCATTCTGAACTTGATTCTGAATTTCAATAGCAAAAAAAGAGATTTACAATTAAAAACAAAAAATATGTTTCTACAAATATTAATATTTTTTCTCACATTTTTCATCATGGAATTTATGGCATGGTTCACCCATAAATACGTTATGCATGGATTTTTATGGAGCTTACACGCAGATCATCACAAAAAAGATCATGACTCTTGGTTTGAACGAAATGATGCTTTTTTTATTTTTTATGCTATAATTAGTATTACTTGCTTTTATACTTGGAGCATTGGTTCTTTTGACTTAGGTTTAGCTATTGGTTTAGGAATTTTAGCTTATGGAATTGCCTATTTCTTTGTGCATGATATTTTTATTCATCAACGTTTTAAAATGTTTAGAAATGCCAATAATAGATATGCCAAAGCGGTAAGAAGAGCTCACAAAATGCATCATAAACATATTGGAAAAGAAAAAGGCGAATGCTTTGGAATGTTAATAGTTCCTTGGAAATACTTTAAAAATTAAAATAAAAAAAGCTCCAAAAATGGAGCTTTTTTTTATTTCATTATTTCCTCTAACGGTTTCAGTTGTTCTAAATTGATATCCGATTTTTGCATCAAGCTAATTATTTTCATAATGTTCATGGGATTCATCTCTTTTCCTAGAACTCTAACCACTGCAAAACCATTTTCTTTTTTATTGGCAAATAGTACAAACTCATTAATGTGATCATCATCTTCACCAACAAAGTAGATCGCAGCACCATCATTACCTGATCCAAATTTCATCAATTCATTGTATGAAACAGTATCTTTTAGAATGGTTTTTACCTTTTGAACCTCAACTTCATAATTGGCTTTATTGCTTTCTTCTTTTCTAAAAGCTAATACATTGACTTTTTCAAATGACTTTAGTGCTTCTTTATCTTCCGCAGTCAAAGTCATTTTTTCAGTATTTATAATATCTGAACCTAAATCTATGCTTATAAAATCTTTTGATTCTGTATTTTCAACAAAGTACTTTTGCAAAGTTGGTTTATTGCTACAACTCGCTAAAATGAATATTGAAAAAAATGTTACAATTATATTTTTCATCTTATTTTTTTGAAGCTTTTTTTAAATCATCACCACCTGGCAAACTCATTTTTTCAGTTAACATTGAAATTTCATCAAGGTTAAATTCTCCTAATAATGACAATATCACAGTAGGGTTGCCTTTTGAATCACCTTCCATAAACATTAATAGTTCTTTCACTATTGAGCTATTTGTAGAATTTTTTACATAAATCTTTACATTTTTGCCATCTGTGTTTACACGCATCAACTCTTCTAGTGAACTTGATTTTAAATAAGTAGTAACAGAAGATTTCATTTCGGATGAAGTTTTAGTATTTGTTGTGGTAAATACTTTTAGATTGTCTAATTTCTTAAGCAAATTAAGATATTGTTGCATTTCTTTATCTTTTACATCAACTTTTACTTTACTCATTAACTCAAACATTTTTTTGTTAACGATTACAGATTTTACTTCCTCTTTGTCTTCAAACTTATCAAAAGTAGATTGCGCAAACACAAATGTTGGCAAGACTACAAATAATAGCACAATTATTTTTTTACTAAAGCTAGTAAATGTATTTTTTGGGTATTCCTGATTTTTGGTTTTCATGATTCTTTTTTATTTAAAAATTGTTTTTTTTGTTTTTTCGTATTCTTCTAAGTAAGATACATTTTCCATACCGGAATTTATATTGTTGGCCACCAATTGTAATGCTTTATGCGTTTCCACAAAAGCCTCTTCTGGACTGTCAAACGTACCTAAGTTTTCTTGTTTTGGGGTATTATTTTGCAAGTAAAAAAATGTTAATACTGTAACAAACGCAACACTTGCTGCAACTCCAAACCATTTTGTATAATTTTGTTTTTTAACTGGAAATTCAAAGTCTTTGCTCATTTCACTTTTTGTCATTTTGTAATATCCAAAAAGGGATTGATACTGACTCAAGTGTGATGGAACTTCATTTTTAGTAAAATAATCTTTCAACATTTTTTCTTCTTGTAATGTTGTGTTTCCTTCTAAAAATTGTTCAATTAACTGTTCTATTTTTTGCACTTCCATAATTTATAATTGACTAAATTTTTCTTTAATTGTTTTTCTAGCTCTAGATAATGATACTCTAATAGCTGTTTCATTCATGTCTAATATTTTTGCAATTTCGGCAAACTCATATTCTTCAACTTCTCTCAATTGCACAATCAATCGCTGTTGTTCTGGTAAAGCATTTATTATTTTCTCTACAAATGACAAATTATCTTTATCTGTAATTTGCTTTTCCAAAGACGAATTGTCACTATAATTAGTATGAACTAGCGAAATATTATTACTCCTTTTGGCTTTCAATTGGTCTAAACAATAATTTTTAGTCATTGTCATCGCCATAGCTTCCACATTTTTATAGGATGAAGTATCGCCTTTCCATAATTTCAACAAAACTTCTTGAGTAGCATCTTCAGCTTCTTCATTACTAACTAACATTCTTTTAGCTAAACGAAAAAGTTTATCCTTAAAAGGTTTAATTAGAGTGATAAACTCTTGTTGCTTCATCTTGTTAGTTTGTTTATAAAGTTAAGACGAATGTAAATTAATTTTGTTACATTTAAATAATTTATTATAAATTTACATAACAAAATTGCTGTTTTTAAGTTATATAATTCCCAAACCTATTGTTTTATGTTATCGCTCTTAAAAACGTTTATTACTACAAGTAGTAATGAATTATAGAACGAAAACCATAAAGCAGCCACAATTAAATTGTACTTATTATGAAAAAGATTTTAAAATTAACCTTATTGTTAATCCTTACCTTATCGCTATTTCAAAATTGTAGTGATGATTATGATGATGTTATTAATTACAGAACTCCAAACGAATTCATTTGGAAAGGGTTGAATCAATATTATTATTGGCAAACAGATTCTCCAGATTTAGTTGATACTAGATTTGCCAATGATGTTGCCTTTCAAAATTTTTTAAACACATATTCTCCTCAAGGGTTGTTCAATCATTTATTATATCAACCAGATGTGATAGATAAATACAGTGTGCTATTTAATGATTATAGTGTATTAGAAGGTGTTTTGTCTGGAACAACTAAAAACAATGGTGTTGACTATGGCTTGAGATTTAAAACAGGTAGCACAACTGAAATATTTGGTTATGTTAGGTACATATTACCAAATTCTGATGCTTCATCTAAAAACATCCAAAGAGGTGATATTTTTTATGGTGTAAATGGCATTTCGTTAACCATTGATAATTATATTCAATTATTAGCAAATGAAACTTATACGCTTAACTTAGCAAATTATGACAATGGAAACATTACACCAAATGGAGAAAGTGTATCATTAACAAAAGCAGTGTATTCTGAAAATCCAGTATTGATAAGAAATGTACATAATGTAGGTGCAAAAAAAGTAGGCTATCTAATGTATAATGGTTTCTTTTCTAATTATCAAAATGAATTAAATAATGCTTTTGCCTATTTTCAAGGAGAAGGAATTACGCATTTAGTTTTAGATTTAAGATACAATTCTGGTGGTTCTGTTAACGTAGCTACAGAATTAGGAAGTATGATTACAGGTCAATTTAACGGACAAGTTTTTGCTAAACAACAATGGAATGAGAAACGATTAGCCTATTTTAATTCTATCAATCCAGAAGCATTAATTAATCGTTTTACAAATTCATTGAGCAATGGAAGTGGAATCAATAGTTTAAATCTTACTAAAGTTTATGTTTTAACTTCTAGGTCAACTGCTTCTGCAAGTGAATTAATAATAAATAGCTTAAAACCTTATATTGATGTAACTCAAATAGGTGATGTTACAACTGGAAAAAATGTAGGATCAATCACTTTATATGATTCACCAACTTTTAGAAAAGAAAATTTAAATCCAAATCACAAATATGCCATGCAACCTATTGTGCTTAAAATTGTGAATAAAAGCGGTTTTGGAGAATATTCAAATGGTCTTTCGCCAAATGTTCCTTTTACTGAAAATTTAGGAAACCTAGGTGTTCTTGGAGTAGATACTGAACCGTTGTTAAATCTAGCTCTAAATTATATCAATACAAATGGAAGAATAAATCCAAATCCAAATGTAAAAATATTTGAACACGTTTCAGATTCTAAAAATATTGATGGTATTGAAAAAGGAATGTATTTAGAAAATTTACCGTTTTAAACACCAATTTATTAGTCTATCTATAAAATCTTGACAGGCTCTTTGTTTTCATTGATAGCAACAAAAGTAAACTCACCAGTAACTGCTTTTTGTCTGCTATCAGTGTACATTTCTTCTACGAAAATGTCAACTCTAACTTTTAAACTTGTGTTTCCAATGTGAGTAACTTCTCCACATAATTCAACAATTGTTCCAGCTGGAATTGGTTTTTTAAAATCAATTTTATCACTGCTAACCGTAACCATTTGTTGTCTTCCAAAACGAGTTGCAGTTATAAAAGCAGTTTCATCCATTAATTGCATGGCAGTTCCACCAAAAAGTGTATCATAATGATTCGTAGTATTGGGAAAAACAGCCTTAAAAATTGTTGTTTTAGATCTATTTATGCGTTCGCTAACGTTCATCTTATGAATATTAAATTGATTTAATAAAAAAAGACTTCTAAAATTTAGAAGTCTTTTTTTAATATATTAGTTAAAATAAAATCCTGCAGGAATTACACCTACTGTATATTGATTTTCAAGAATTCCAGTTAGAGAATAAATATAAACCTTTCCATTTGAATTATAATCTACTGCATCTCCAACATATATCTTATTATTCTCAACAGCAAAACTATAAACACCATAAACTCCTTGACCAAAAGTACTAAACAAAGCTGTTGAAGGCAAAGTTGAAGCATTTAAACCCAAAGAAAAAACATCTGAATCTTGTGTATAATAAATAACATCATTAGAAATATACAAATTAGAAGGATGATTTCCAGTGGCAAAATCAATTGAAGAACTCACAGTATTAGTTGACAAATTGATTTTAACCAACTTACCAAGTGTTTCATCTTGTGTCCAAGCAGCCTTTCCACCACACATTACATATAAAACTCCATTTTTAATTTGTAGCGAATTTGGAACATCTCCAACAGGAATAGTTGTTGAAACCGTATTTGATGTAGCATTAATTACAGAAACTGTATTCCCATAACCGTATCCACCTTGATGTGCTACATATAAATTTCCATTGTTTTCTACTATACGTTCTGGCCCTTCAACTACTGGAATTGTTCCTGAAATTGTGTAGTTTGACAGATTTACTATGGCAACATAATCATCTGTAGTTACTCCACCATCACCCCAATTGCTTACATATCCTTTTCCATTAGAAAAAGCTATATATCTTGGATTATCTAAACCTGAATCGATAGTTGCAACATATTCCAATGTATAGCGATTTACAATTTCAATTTTATTTGAAGCATTTAAAACTACGAAAGCAAATTCATTATAAAAACCTATATCCTGTCCTGTATTTCCAAGTACATTTGTTGGATTTACAACAGAAAAAGCACTTTCTTGAAAAGTTGAAAAATCATTTGACAAATATGAAATTGTGGCATTATCTTGACCAAAGTTACCTTGATTTAAAATCAAAACGCCTTCATCATAAGCTCCTAAAGGTAAATCATTTACTAATCCTTGTTCGTCATCATTAGAACATGAGGCAAAAAACACAGCCAAAGCTGCAATCATAAGTACTCTTTTAAAAATCATTGTGTTAAAAATTAAAGGTTAAATTCATCATATAATTTCGACCTGGCATAGGTCTTGATAAAATATTCTGGTAAGGTTTGTTCTCCAAATTCAGAACTTGAAATCCAAAAACAATGGGTTTCTTTTTTCCAATTTTATAATCTAAAGAAGCATTTGAAACTAAATATTCTTCCAAATCATAAACATTATCACTAGAAGTGAAAACAGCTCCATTAAATAAGTTTTGATAAGTAAATGTTGCTTTTTTATATCGAAAAGCTAAACCAGAAGTTATTTTATGAAAAGGAACATAAATGAGTTGTTTATTGGTTGTATCATTTTCTGAAACCGTATAAGCATAAGTGCCATTAACTTGAAGCGTAGCATTTTTAAATTCTTTTTTCCATTCTAACAAAGCTTCTAAACCATAAATTGTGACTTTATCTGTATTTATAGGTTGCCATTGTCCTGAACTGTTTGGTAACCAACGAAGCATATCTGTAATCTTTGAATAAAAAGCTGTAGTTGTAAATGATAAATTTTTGGTTGTAAAAACCTGACCTAATTCTGCTTGCAGAGAACTTTCAGGTTTTAAATTTTGATTACCACTTCCTTGCCAATACAAATCATTAAAAGTTGGAATTCTGAAATTTTTTGAACCTGAAAACTTTAAAGCATACCATTTAAACAATTGCAGATTTCCACCTAAAGAATACAACAACGGACTTTCATAATTAGTCGTAATTTCCTTTCGAAGACTGGCTTCATAAGAGAAAAAATCGAACAATTGTTGCTTAAATAATAAACTGAATGAACCAATTTCTCTTTTGTTTTTAGAAAAATTTGAACCACTTCCTGTGTTTTGGGTAAAATCTAAAATTCCATTAATCTTTATTTTTGATGATAAATTATACAATAAATCATACTTGGCAATAAAAGTATTGGCATTTCCGGTTGTAAAATTTTCTAAAGCTTTATTTTCAAAATATTTATAGGTTTCATTTAAAAACGCCACCTTTGTTTTTGAAGTGAATAATCCAGAATAATTTGTCCATTCCAATAAATTTCTAGTATTATAATCTAAATATTTACTTTTAGAAGGCGAAGCAATTGTTCCCGAAAAATGACGCTCACCATCAAACAAATAGCTAAAAAGATGAAGCTCATTATTGCGATTCAATCGATACCCAATGTGCGAATTAAAACTTGTATTTTGATATTGTCCATTTTCATTTCGTTTATCATAACCAATATATTCGTAGTCATTTTCAGATTGATTATGAGACACACTAGCATTGGCAGAAATTTTATCGTTTGCAACATCTAAAGTATAATTTGCACCATAAGTTGAAAAACTTCCATAATTCAAACGCAATTGATTGTCAAACTTTTCCTTGAAAGAAACTTCATCATTCAAATGAATAGTTCCTCCTACTGCACCACTGCCATAAATTACACTTCCACCACCAGATCTTACAACAATTGAATTAAAATCACGAGTAGTTAAAGTATTAAAATCCGTTTGACCATTTAATTGAGAATTGATATTTATTCCATTCCAAATCACGGCTGTTTGTTGCGCTGTAGTTCCTCTAAATGAAGGAGATGAAACCATACCATTTCCATTTTCTTTAAAATATATTACAGAATTATATCGCAATAAAGAAGTCAATGAAGCCTGATTTTTTTGAATCACACTATCATTCAGTTGAGTCGTGTTTTGAGCTATCGAAAAGTTTTTTAATTGCGTATCAGAAAGCACTACTTCTCTCAAATGAAAAATAGAATCTTGTTGCGCCCATATAAGAGAACAAACTGTTAAAGCCAAAAACAGAGCTAATTTTTTAAACATACTTTAATAAACTTTTCTTCCCGAAAGTTTGTATTAGTTAACAAATTAGGCAGGTCTCCTGGCTTGCGTCTTGTTATTGGCCTTCCCATTAAGAAGTTAGAAGTCAGAAGTTAGAAATTAGAAGTAACGTACTTTCTAAATTCTAAATTCTAAATTCTAAATTACCTAACAGTGGTAATGTAGATAATAACAAGCTTTTTAGCTTACAGTTGCGGGTACAGCTTAGGTTTTTAACCTAATTCCCTTTTAATGCTGTTCAACATTGAACAAGCAACCTTAATTCTGGTGCGAAGGTAAATAATTTTTCAATAACAAATCATTAAAATTTATATCTTTGATTTAAAAGTTAAAAGCATGTTTAAATTCAACACAATACTTGCATTACTTTTCGTTTGTAATTTTGTTTATGCACAAAACAAAGAAGAAGTTAAGGAAATAGAAATTAAAGCTATTGAAATTAAACCAGGCGAAGATTATAGTATTGAAAAAATAGTTGTAGAAGAACCTTCTGAAGATGAAATAATTCCATTTGTGATTGTTGAACAAATTCCACTATTTCAAACTTGCAAAAACACAGAAAAAAAAGATCAAATAAATTGCTTTACTGATGAAATGAAAAAGCATGTTGAAAAAAACTTAAAATATCCAAAAGAAGCAAAAAAACAGAAAATTGAAGGCAAAGTAATTATTGTCTTTGAAATTGATAAAAATGGAAAAGTTACTAATGTTATGACACGCTCAAATTTTGATGAGGAATATAAGACTTCTTTTGAAGAAGAAGCTAAACGAATTATCAATAAATTACCGCTATTTATTCCAGGAAGACAACATGATAAACCAGTAAATATTAGATATTATCTTCCTATAAATTTTAAAATATAAAAAGTCATTCCTCTTCTTCATTTTACAAATCAACAAAACAAAACCAACAAAAATCAAGCATAACTTTTTTTTAAAAAAAATATTTTACAGCAATTGTTACATTGCATCAAAATAATCAAAACAAAATTCTACTTTTGCGAAAAGTAATTTTATTTATGCTCAACTTTCAAAAACTTATTCTTTTTTCTCTATTTGTCTTAGGTTTAACCCAATGCAAAAAAACAGAAAACATTGCAAAAGCTACTGTTAACGAAAATGAAATCATTCATGCGGAAGGATTTTCTTTAGTAGAATATGATGATTTTTCAATTTTGAAAGTCAAAAACACTTATCCAGAAGCAGAAGAAACTTTCACTTATGTATTGCACAAAAGCGAAGTTACTCTTCCTGATAGTTTACAAAAATTCACCAAGATTCAAATACCAATTCAAAAAATAATAGTAACCTCAACCACTCATATTCCTTCATTAGAGATGTTAGGCGTTGAAAATACTCTAGTGGCTTTCCCTTCTTTAAAATATATTTCATCAGAAACAACAAGAGAGCGAATTGATCAAGGAAAAGTGAGAGAAATTGGTAAAAATCAAAGTTTAAACACAGAAGTAATTTTAGATATCAATCCAGATGTTATTGTTGGATTTAGTGTTGATGGCGATTTAAAAACCTATAAAAATTTAGAAAAAAGCGGTCAAAAAATCATTTTCAATGCTGATTGGACAGAAAAAACACCACTTGGAAAAGCAGAATGGATTAAATTTTTTGGAGCACTTTATGACAAAAAAGAAAAAGCCAATTTAGAATTTGAAACCATAGAAGAAAGTTACAACAAAGCCCTAAAACTAGCTCAAAAAGCTGAAATAAAACCAACCATCTTCTCTGGAGCAGTTTATGAAGACCAATGGTTTTTACCTCAAGGTGATAGTTGGGCAGCATTATTTCTAAAAGAAGCTAACGGAAATTATCTTTGGGCAGATACTGAAGGAACAGGCAGTTTAGCCTTATCCTTTGAAACCGTTTTAGACAAAGCCAAAGATGCCGATTTTTGGATTGGTCCAGGCCAATTTACTTCAATAGAAGAAATAATTAAAGACAACCCAAATTATAAATTTTTCAAAGCAGTAGAAACAAAAAATGTATATTCATACAGCTCTAAAAAAGGAAAAACAGGTGGAATAATATATTATGAATTAGCACCAAACCGACCTGATTTAGTACTAAAAGACATTATCAAAATACTACATCCAGAAGTTTTACCCAATTACGAATTGTTCTTTTTTGAACAATTACAATAAGTTTTGATTAAAATACTTTATACTATCTTTGAGAAAAATTCTTAAAAAATTCCATTTTTAATAATGCTCAACTCAAAAAAACATTTCACCTTATTTTTTGCACTTTTAGTTGCATTGATAGTTTTGTTTTTTATAAACATCAGTTTGGGTTCCATTTCAATTCCTAAAGAAGAAATTTTCAAAGGAATTTTCAATCAAAAAATGAGTAAAGAAAGTTGGGAAATTATTTTCTATAATTTTCGTTTACCAAAAGCTTTTACTGCTATTTTAGTAGGCATGGCACTTTCCATTAGTGGATTATTAATGCAAACTTTATTCAGAAATCCACTAGCTGGTCCGTATGTATTAGGGTTGAGTTCAGGAGCAAGTTTAGGTGTTGCCTTTGTAATATTAGGTGCTGGATTTTTACCCGTTTTTCTATCAGAAATTTTCACTTCATCCTATGGAATTGTTTTAGCTTCTAGTCTTGGAAGTTCCTTAGTTTTAATGGCAGTAATATTAGTTGCTAAAAAACTAAAAGACACCATGGCAATCTTAATTGTCGGATTAATGTTTGGAAGTTTAACAAGTGCAATCGTTTCCGTCTTAACTTATTTTTCCACAGCAGAACAATTACAAAAATTCACCTTTTGGTCTTTAGGAAGTTTAGCTAATTTAAGTTGGAAAGAAATTGGGTTATTATTTACGCTTACCTTCATAGGATTAGGATTGAGTTTTCTAGTGATTAAACCTTTGGATGCATTACTTTTAGGAGAACGATATGCTGCTAGTTTAGGCGTAAATTTCAAAAAAACACGCAATATCATAATCGTAGCAACTAGTATTTTAGCTGGAAGCATAACCGCTTTTGTTGGACCAATAGCATTCATAGGATTGGCTGTACCGCACATGGCAAAATTATTGTTTCAAACTAGCAATCATTTTATTTTATTTTGGAGCACTCTTTTACTAGGTGCAATTATTTTACTATTTTGTGATATCATTGCACAATTACCTGGAAGTGATTTAACGTTACCAATAAATGCCGTTACATCAATGATTGGTGCGCCAATTGTTATTTGGTTGTTAGTTCGTAAACGAAGTTTTAGTTGATTTTTTTAAACACATAGAAACATAGATTTTATAAATTGAATAAAAACGTTTTACATACAACAAATTTAACCATTGGATATACCCATAAATCCAATACCACAACTATTGCCAAAAATGTAAACATCAATTTACCATCAGGAAAATTAATTGGATTAATTGGAGCCAATGGAATTGGAAAATCAACACTTTTAAAAACTATAACTGGAATTTTAAAGCCTATAGAAGGACAAGTTTTTATTAATGAAAAACCAATTGAACAATTCAAATCCGAAGAATTAGCTAAACAATTAAGCATTGTTTTGACCGAACATTTGCCACCAAGTAATTTATCCGTATATGAAATTGTAGCCTTAGGTAGACAACCATACACCAACTGGTTAGGAACACTTTCAACCGAAGATAAATCAAAAATTGATGAAGCCATTAAGTTAACCGAAATCAATTCTTTTCAACATAAAAAACATTTTGAAATTAGCGATGGTCAATTACAAAAAACCCTTATTGCAAGAGCACTAGCACAAGATACTGACCTAATAATTTTAGATGAACCCACAACTCATTTGGATTTAGTACATAAAGTAACACTATTAAAACTACTTCAAAAACTAACCCACGAAACAGGCAAAACTATTTTATACTCAACACATGATATCGATTTAGCCATCCAATTATGTGATGAAATGATTATCATCACTGAAAATAAAGTACATCAAAATCAACCTCGCCAATTAATTGAAGAAGGCATTTTCAATTCAATTTTTAAAAATGAAAACATTCAATTTGATGCATCACATGGAAAATTCAATATTAAATAAAACTTATAAATTGTTTAATTCATTTCAACCAAAGAATTTGTAATTTAGTAAAAAAAATAAATCATGAATATCAAACAAATAAGCACAGCACTACTATTGTTTTCAACTATTTACATTCAAGCCCAATTAAAACCAGTAGAATATATCGATGGAAATCAAAAACTAGAAGGATTTTCGGCTGTTCCTACAAAACCAAATGCCAAAAAAGCTGGTATCGTTATCTTACATGCTTGGATGGGAATTTCTGAACATGAAAAAGAAAGTGCAAAAAAATTAGCCGATTTAGGATATTACTCCTTTGTAGCTGATGTATATGGAACTGGAAACAAACCCTCAAACACTGCTGAAGCCGGAAAATTGGCTGGGTATTACAAAAATGATTATGCAGCTTATCAAAAAAGAATTCAATTAGCTATTGACCAATTAGTGAAAGCAGGTGCAAATCCAGATAATATTGCCGTGATTGGTTACTGCTTTGGCGGAACTGGTGCTATCGAAGCCGCTCGCGGTGGATTGAAAATAAAAGGCGTAGTTTCATTTCATGGCGGTTTAGGTAAAGATGCTAAAAGAGAAACCCAAGAAATAACTGCAAAAGTATTAGCCTTGCATGGTGCGGATGATCCTTTTGTACCTGTAAAAGAAGTAAGTGCTTTTGAAGAAGAAATGCGAACTGCAAAAGCAGATTGGCAATTGAATGTATATGCTAACGCTGTTCATGCATTTACACACAAAGATGCAGGAAGCGATAACAGCAAAGGTGCAGCTTACAACGAAAAAGCAGACAAAAGAAGCTGGGAAGCCATGAAAATTTTCTTTGAAGAACTTTTTAAATAATTTTACTTACAATCACAATCTTGTCATTCTGAATTTATTTCAGAATGACAAAATTGTATGCTATTTTAAAGCAATCTGTCTCTTAGCTTCACCAAGCAAAAAAGTTACAGAATTTGCTAAATTATAACTTCGAACATATTTAGAAATCGGAATTTTCAAATGATTTTCAAATTGAGCTAAAACCTCTTCACTCAATCCAACGCTTTCTTTTCCAAAAACCAACCAATCCCCATCTTGAAATTCTTGTTCCAAATACGATTTTTCTGCATGAGAACTCATTAAAAAAACTCTCGAAAAATCAGAAATTTGAGCTTTCCATTCAGCAACAGATTGATATTCTTTCCAATCCAAATGCACCCAATAATCCAAACCAGAGCGTTTCAAATTTTTATCTGTAATTTCAAATCCAAAAGGATGAATCAAATGCAAACGGCTTTCTGTTCCAACACATAAGCGTCCAATGTTACCCGTGTTGTTTGGTATTTCTGGTTCTATTAAAACTATGTTTAGCATTATTGAGTTGTGATTAATTGTTTATGGTTTGCTGTTCTAAACCTCAAATTCTTTTACTTCTAAGACATCTCCAGCTTGCAAACCTTCTAAGGATGTATTTCCAATTCTAATTCTGACTAACCTTAAAGTTGGAAAACCAACAGCAGCAGTCATTTTTCTTACTTGACGAAATTTTCCTTCTGTTAATGTTACAGAAACCCAACTCGTTGGCCCATGTCTTTCATCTCTAATTCTTCTTCCAAATCCAATATAACTTGGCAATTCATGAAGTAAATGAGCTTTGCAATTTCGGGTTAAATATTTTGTACCGTTAATGCCTATTTCTACGCCTTTTGTCATTTGATCAACAGCATCTTGAGTGATAATTCCGTCCACTTGTGCGTAATATTCCTTTTCCACTTTTTTGCTTCTAACTTGCTCACTAACCTTTCCATCAGTAGTTAAAAAAAGTAATCCTTCAGAATCTTCATCCAATCTTCCAACAGCCATTGTACCTTCAGGAAAAGCAAACAATTCACCCAATAACCGTTTTTTACGCTTTTGTTCATAAATAAATTGACTCAAATAACTGTGCGGTTTATGTAGCAAAAAATGACGATGAATCATGAAATAAATTTTGACAAAAGTACATTTTAAAGTCGAAAGTCAAAAAAATCTAAGAATCGAAACATCTAACAGTCTGTTTATTTTAGTAACTTTACCTAAATTTTAATTTATGAATGAATCGTTTCTCATTTTAATCACATTTCTTGTAGCCTTAGCTATCGGTTTTTTCATTGGAAAAATACTTTCTAAAGCACAATTGCAAGCTGAAAAATCAGGTTTAGAAGAAAAAATAAATGGGTTAATGAGCCAAATTGAACAACTTAAAAATCAATTCCTTTCCGAAAAAAATCAGTTTGAAAAAACCATACTTCAACTCAATACCGAGAAAGAAACCATAAGAACCGAAAAAGAAGTCTTAGCCATTCAATTGTCTAAAAAAGAAGTAGATTTTGAAAATCTTTGGGAAAGAAACAAGGAACAAAAACAAGAAGTTGAACAATTACAAGAAAAATTTACCAAAGAATTTGAAAATTTAGCCAATAAAATTCTGGACGAAAAATCAACTAAATTCACAGAACAGAACAAAGAGAATATGAAAAATATTCTTTCCCCTTTACAAGATAAAATTCAATTGTTTGAGAAAAAAGTAGAAGACACACACAAAGAAAGCATTGATTATCATGCAGCTTTACGTCAACAAATTCTAGGCTTACGCGAAATGAACGAACAAATGAGCAAAGAAACTATCAACTTAACCAAAGCCTTAAAAGGTGATAGCAAACTGCAAGGAAATTGGGGCGAATTAGTCTTAGAAAGAGTTTTAGAAAAATCAGGATTAGAAAAAGGTCGCGAATACGAAGTCCAACAAAGTTTCACCAATGAAGAAGGCACAAGAATTCTTCCAGATGTCATCATCAACTTACCCGATAGAAAGAAAATGGTAGTCGATTCAAAAGTTTCATTAACAGGTTATGAACGCTACATCAATGAAGAAGATGAAACCTTAAAAGCAACTTATTTGAAAGAACACGTTACTTCAATTAAAAGACATGTTGAACAACTGAGCGCCAAAAATTACCAAGACATCTATCAAATGGAAAGTCCAGATTTTGTATTGCTTTTCATTCCCATTGAACCTGCTTTTGCACTAGCATTAAATGAAGATAGCACCTTATACAATAAAGCATTTGAAAAAAACATTGTCATTGTAACACCTACTACTCTACTAGCTACTTTACGCACAATTGACAGCATGTGGACCAATCAAAAGCAACAAGAAAATGCTATTGAAATTGCTCGACAGGCAGGAGCCTTGTATGATAAATTTGAAGGTTTTGTTTCAGATTTGATTAAAATTGGCAAAAAAATGGATGAAGCCAAATCAGAATACGGCAATGCCATGAATAAACTAGTTGAAGGAAAAGGAAACCTAGTAAATAGTGTTGAAAAATTGAAAAAAATGGGAGCAAAAGCCAAAAAAGCACTGCCAGAGACTATTTTAAAAAGAGCCAACGAATTAGAAGAAAATTTAACCGATAACGAATAAAATTATGAGCAAGTTTAAAAAAATATTAATTTATAGCATATTATTTCTAGTGCTATTTTTAGCAAGCTATTTCACTTTTGTCTATTATGTACCTTACAGCGAAGGTGTGAGGTCAGGAGAATTGATTAAAATAAGTTCAAAAGGATATGTGGTAAAAACATGGGAAGGAGAAATTAGTCAAGGAATTTCTGGAGCACAAATATTTTCTTTTTCAGTAATGGACAATAACCCAGAAGCCATCCAAAAACTAAAAGAACTACAAGGGCAATATGTAAAAGTAGATTATATAGAACGATACAGAACTTTTTTTTGGTGGGGAGACACTCGCTATTTTATCACGAATGTTTATCCCGAAAAATCGCCTCATTTCAATAACTAATTATGATCGAAAAAACCAATACCGTAAACGCTTCAAAAATAACTTTTACCGAATTGATGCTCCCATCCCATTCTAATTTTAGTGGAAAAATTCATGGCGGTTATTTGCTACAACTAATGGATCAAATTGCTTTTGCAAGTGCTTCCAAATATTCTGGTTTATACTGTGTAACCGCATCTGTTGATACCGTAGATTTTTTAAATCCTGTAGAAATTGGCGAATTATTAACTTTGAAAGCCTCCGTTAATTATGTAGGAAACAGTTCAATGGTTGTAGGCATAAGAGTAGTTTCAGAAAACATTAAAACAGGCAAAGTAAAACATTGCAATTCCAGTTATTTTACAATGGTTGCCAAAGATGAAGAAGGTAAAAACACCAAAGTTCCAACCTTAGTTTTAGCCAATTTAGAAGAAGTTCGCCGTTTCTATGACTGCGTCATCCGAATTGAACAAAAGAAAAAACACAAAATACTAGAAGAAAAATTTGATCACACCTCACAAAAATCATTAGACAACCTTGCTAATTACAATGTTAAATTTTTAAAGAATTAGACCTGTTTTTTAGAAAAAAGACCAAAAACTATCTTTTATATTCAAAAGATAGTTTTTTTTTACAACTTATCTTGTTTTTTTTATATTATTGTAAAAAATTACTGAATCATATAATTGCCACCCCTTAAACAATCAGGTAAATTATATCTTCAAATCAAATTTCCATTTATGAAAAAGACACTACTCCTTTCAGTTCTTCTAGTAGGTTATTTTGCCGCCGCCCAAAAAAATATTGATCCTACACCAGAAGATATTAAAATGGCTAAATCAATAAGAGCAAAATATGATAAATCTGATGTTGCCATACTAAAAAGTGAAGAAAATGTTAGCTTTAGTCCAAGTAAAAATAACAATACTGTTGAAGTAATATATAAAGTAAATGAAAATTTATTAAACATCAATCACAGAGCAGATATTGCAAAATATGAGTTTTATGATAGTGAATCAGAAATTAAAACATTCAATATAAAATATAGAAACAATAAAAACGCTCCTTTTTATGCAAAAGACGAATTTTACAAAAGCGATGAATTGTTCTATAATGATGCAAAAGTAAAGTACGTCCAATTAGACTTTCCCGTTCAAGGATATTCCTATGACTATGAAATGGAAAAAAGAATTAGAGACATCAAGTACTTCACCAGTATATATTTTAATGATGAATACCCAGTTGTTGAAAAAACAGTAACCATAAAAGTACCCAAATGGTTAGAACTTGAAATCAAAGAATTCAACTTCAATGCACACGACATAAAAAAAACAGTTACACCAGATGGAGAAAACACAATCTATAAATATGTTATTAAAAACTTAGAACCTTCTCTAAAAGATAGTGATGCTCCTGGACCAAGTTATTTGTATCCTCATATTTTATTTATTGCAAAATCATACACAGAAAAAACTGAAAAGAAAATCCTTTTTAGTAGTACAGCAGATTTATACAAATGGTACAAATCACTAGTCGATTCTATGAAAGATGAGCCAAGTATTTTTACCAACAAAGTAAAAGAACTTACAAAAGATGCTGAAAATGATGATGAAAAAATTAAAAACATATATTATTGGGTACAAGACAATATTAGATATATAGCCTTTGAAGACGGAATAGCAGGTTTTAAACCAGATGATTCTCAAAACGTATTTGAAAAAAGATATGGGGATTGCAAAGGAATGGCAAACCTAACCAAACAAATGCTCAAATTAGCTGGATTTGATGCCCGATTAACTTGGATAGGAACAAATCACATCGCTTATGATTATAGCATCCCTTCATTATCAGTGGATAATCACATGATTTGCACATTAATTAAAGATGGTAAAAAATATTTTTTAGATGGCACAGAAAAATACAATTCATTTGGAGAATATGCAGAACGAATTCAAGGAAAAGAAGTCTTAATTGAAAATGGCAATACCTTCATGATTGATAAAATTCCGTTGCAAAAATCAATAGCAAATTCCGAAAAAATTGTCACAAATTATAAAATTGAAAATGAAACCTTAACAGGCACCGTAAAAAAAGAGTTCATTGGTGAAAGTCGTGCCACATTCTTATATCAATACAATCAAGTTAAAAATGATAAAAAAGAAGATGCCCTAAAGTGGTTTTTATCTGGAAATGATAAAAATTATAACGTTTCAAACATTGTTACTTCAGATTTAAACAATAGAGATCAAAAATTAAATATTTCTTATGATACAAAATTAGCCAACCATGTTTCTAGTTTTGATAACGAAATGTACGTAGATTTAGATTATGACAAAGAATACAAATACATGGACTTGAAAGACCGAAAAAAAGATTTAATGTTCAATTACAAATCACATGATGACATTACAATTACTTTAGAAATACCTTCAGGCTATAAAGTTTCTAAATTACCTAACAACTTTGAAATAAACAATGATGATTACTCCATTTCATTAAAATATGAAGTAAAAGGAAACACTATTATCTACAGAAAAATGTTTGATTTTAAAAATCCAATTCTAAAATCTTCAAAGTTTGACGAATGGAAAAAAAACCACCTACAACTAACAAAAAATTATTCAGAACAAATTGTTTTAACTAAATAAACCCTATTCATAATCCATGAAAAAAATCTTTACATTCCTATTTTTAGGTCTCTTTTATGTTGTAAGTGCACAAGATAAAAACAAAGTCAAAGAATTTTTTTGGGGTGCAAATGACGCCTACAAAAAAATTACATCTATCCCAGACAAATACAAAAATGAATCTGCTGTGGAAATCATTAAATATGAAGATTATGACTATCATAAATTTGGTAAAAGCATCACCTACACATCCTCTTTCAGAAAAAGAATAAAACTTTTAGATCAAGCAGCCGTTACAGAGTTTTCAGAATTTTCATTTAAACCGAGTGCAGTTGTTGGTATTAAAATCATAAAATCATCCGGAAAAGAATTAGAAATTGATGTTGAAAAAGAAGCTAAATTGGTTGATGACTTTAATAAGATTGCTGTATCAAATTTAGAAATTGGAGATATTATTGACTTCTATAGCCAATATGTTTCATCATTCCAATCCATATATGAATATGGGTTTGAACCTGTAGAAAGCACTCTAGGAAGCACCTACCCTATCATGAATTATAAATTAATTTTTCAAACAGAAAATGATTTTTTTGTAAATTTCAATACCTATAATGGTGCCCCAAAATTAAAAGAAGTTCAAACAAAGAAAAGTAACGAAAGAAAATACGAATTAGAAGCACAAGACATTCCAAAAAATGATTTTCCACGCTGGTTTTTGCCATTAGTAGAATTACCTTGTTATAAATTTCAAGTATTTTTTGCTCGTTCAGGAAAATTTGAAGAACGTGCTGAAGCTTTTTTGCCAGAAAAAGAAAGCGTTGTTAAATCAGTTGTTTCAAAAGGAGACATCTTTAATTTTTACAATACAAAATTTTTTCCAAATGGTGATATTGACGTAATCAATGATTTCTTAAAAGGAAAAACTTTCAAATCCCAAGAAGAAAAAATAAAAGAAATATATTATTTCACAAGACATCAATTTTTTACAAGATATGTAGAAGCCTTTGTGGTTGATGAAGCAAAAATTATGTACCCTTTTGATTTGTATGGGTATAGTCCTATCTTTTTCAGAAAAGAAGAACAGTTCATCAATTATTTCATGCAGTATCTTAAAAAGAATAAAATTGATTATGATATAATTGTAGCAACAGGAAGAGAAAATGGACCAATTAAGGATATTTTAATTCAAAGCAATACTAAAGTTTTGTTGAAAATTTATGCTGAGAATCCTATTTATTTTGGATTTTTCACACCTTATTCATCTCCAGAAATGTTTGATTATGAAATTGAGAACACAGATGCTTATGCCTTAAAAGTTTCAAAAAACAAAAAAGTAGATGACATTGAAAGCATAAAACTTCCTGAATCAACATACAAAGACAATATCTCTAAGGTGACTTCAAACTTATCATTAACTACAGATTTTAATACCATAAATGTAGATAAAACATCTTCTCTATATGGTCATAACAAAGAATTTGAACAAGAATCAAAGGTACTATTCTATGATTATGTAAATGAAGATTATGAAAAATATGGAACTGAACCCTTGCTAGACATGGTTAGTAACAAAAAGAAAAAAGAACAATACAAAAAAGAATTTGATGCTTTGATTAAAAAGATTAAAGACAACAAAAATGAAAAATTTAAAACTGAAGCAGAAGAAGAATATGGCATTAAAATAGATAAACATGAACTTGTTGTAAAAAACACAGGTCGCTTTGGAAAAAATGACCCTTTAACTTATGATGAAAAATTTACAATTTCAAATAATTTGATCAAAAAAGCTGGTCCAAATTATATTTTAGAAATTGGAAAATTCATTTCTTCGCAAGTAGATATTGAAGAAAAAGAGAACAAGCGAACCAATAACATCTATTTAATTTTTCCAAGAACTTATGAGTATACCATCCATTTAGACATTCCAGAAGGCTATACAGTAGCTGGATTAGAAAAACTAAATGTAAATGTAGAAAATGCAACAGGAAGTTTTAAAGCTGTGGCACAAGTTAAAAACAACAAATTATCAATTGTATCTACAAAATGTTATTATCATTCTTATGAACCAAATGCCAATTGGAGTAAAATGATAGAGTTCTTAGATGCAGCTTATCAATTTTCACAAGAAAAAGTATTGATAAAGAAAAATTAAAAATTTAAGTTGTTATTCAGCTTTTCATTCCATAAAAATGCCCCAAATAGTAAATATTATTTGGGGCATATTCTTTATAAAATTATTTTCTCTTAAAACACTCTCACCAAGTTAAATCCAAAAGCAATTTCACTTTTGCTCCACTTTCCACTGGTGTTGCCTAAAAATCCACTCTCGTGCATGGCTAAAGCATTGGTAAAGTGCATTTGAAAAACGTGTCCACCAGTTTCTAAATCCACACCTATTGACAATGGATTTGTAAAAGGCGAATTAGAAGCTCTGTTCAAATGTGCTGCATAATCCATATTGATAGACCATCTTGAAGTAAGTTTATACCTTCCTCCCATTCCAAGAGCAAACTGACTATTATCTTGGTCATTAAAAGCTACATAATTCTCATGAAAATAAGTAGGTGCTATCTGCAAAGACAATTTATCATTAAACTTTCTTGAAATTAAAAGTTGGTTCACATAGCTTAAACGATCTTCAAACTCAATCAAAGGCAATAAGTCCTTCTCTAATGCTGTATTGATAGAAATGCCATTGAATCCAACAATTTCAAATGGAAAACCATCTTGTTCTTGATGCATTAAACTATATTTTCCGGCAGCTTCATACGTTTTATTGAAACCACTTCTAGAAACATGAACAGTCAACCAAGGAGTTACTCCATATAAAAATTGCAGTCGAGTATTGGCATTATCTAATCCAAAAAAGTCATCAAAACCATTTTTTAAATAATCAAACCTATGCGAAACTATAAAATAAAAATCTCCTTTTGCAGCTAATTTTGTAGACTCTAAATTGATAATTTTTAATGATTTGAATGACGACTGAACCTGTTTATCAACAGCAACAGTATCAATTTCATTTAATAAATCATCTTGAGCCAATGAAACTAAAGGAAACAATAATAAGGCAAAAATTAGTTTTTTCATATCTCTATTTTACAACTAATTGTTTTTTAGCAACACCTTCTTCAGTAGCAATATATAAAATATAATTTCCTGAATTAAGAAGAGAAACATTTATAGTATTATTAGTAGCAGAAATTGTTTGGTTAGATACTATTCTGCCTAAATAATCAAAAATAGAAACATCCGCAGTTGAAAGTGTATTAGGCATATCAATTGTAAACTCATCCGTTGCTGGATTAGGATAAGTTGAAAATTGCTTAGAAAAGAAATCATCAACACCTAAAAGACTAAAAGGAGCTGACTGAGTAGTTACAACTTGGTCACCATTAGTACTTCCGTTTCCATTGGTACAATTCACCGCTGCATAAAATCTGATAGCACCTTGATCTGTTGCAGGAGAAGTCCATGTAACTGTCCAAGAAGTTTGTACATTTCCAGTAGTTGTATGCGTAACCGTTTTTCCACTGTTAAAAACCTGACTTCCAGTTCCAGCTGTGAAATTCCCAACTTTAACATTTGAAGCATTCTCAGCAGTCAACTGAAAACCACGTTTAGATGATCCTGCCTGAGTGATAGTAACAGTTACATTATAAGTAGTATTCAAAACATAACCACCAGCAGGAATATTAGATGTAATTGCAACAGAAGCATTGAAGTTTCCACCACCATGACATTGTGTACAAGTTGAACCTCCATCACCTGGAGAACCTGTAACACTTCCACCAGTGTAACCACTCGACCACGAAAGAAACAATAAACTTGCCACAGGAGCAAGTAGTAATAATTTAAATAAGTAATTCTTTTTCATAACATTTTTTTTATTTAATTAAGGTAATTTGATCCATTTTTACTTCTTCCAATAATTCATCATATCCAATAAATCTTCCTTTGCATTTGATGGAATCATTTATTTTTAAAGACGAATCACTAGCTGATATTTTTCCAGACAATATATTATCTATTGCAATTGAATTTTCTTTTAAATCTAAAGCTGTTATTTTTCCGTAGATGATGATAGTCTTGTCTAAGTATTTTGTGTTGGCAGCAACTTCATCCTTCTTAAACTCGTCTAAAATAACAGAAGCAGTTGTTGTAAATAAGACCTCTTCATTGGCTATATCTCGATGAGATTTGTAAACATATTTATATAACACAAACAAAAGCACAAGAACAACAAGTAATGATACAATGATTTTTTTCATAACAATCCGAAATTTTAAAACAAATTTAACAATTTTTATTAATTTTTATTAATTTTACTAAAAAAACATGAAAACGAAATTTTCCTTAGCTCTCTTAACTTCATTCATCATTATTGGTTGTTCTAATAATTCAGAAGATGATTTAATACAGGATATCCCTACAAATAATGACACTCCTACAACTTATCTCACAAAAGTAAAAACCATCATAGATAACAATTGCATCAGTTGTCATGGAGCAACACCAACTAATGGAGCTCCTAATTCTTTAACTACATACGCAGAAGTTAAAGATGCGGTTTTAAACAGAGGATTAATTGATAGAATTTCTAGAACAAATGGAGCACCAGGATTAATGCCTCTTGGTGGTCCAAGAATGACACAACAAACCATAGATATTGTAATCGATTGGAATAATGATGGCCTACTAGAATAAATTAGTACTACATTTACAACATTTAAAAAAATAATTATGAAAAATATCATTGCCCTTTTGAGCTTAGCATTACTAAGTTTTTCTACTGTAGCGGACAAAAAAATAACTAAAACTGGTACAATAGTCTTTGAAGCCTCTGTTCCTTCCTTTGAAGAAGTGAAAGCAAAAAATGAAGCTGTAACTTGCATATTAAATCCTGAGAATGGTGAAATAGCAGCATTAGCACTAATGAAAGGATTTAGATTTAAAGTAGCCTTAATGGAAGAACATTTCAATGAAAATTATATTGAAAGCAGTAAATATCCAAAAGCAACTTTTAAAGGTAAAATAGACAACTTTGATGTAGCTAAGTTAACTGCAACTGCAAAAGAGTACTCCATAAAAGGAAAACTAGAGCTACACGGAAAAAGCAAAGACATGACAATCAAAGGAAAAATTAAAAAAAGTGGAGAAACCATAAATTTAGCATCAAATTTTGTTGTCAATGTAGATGATTTTGATATTGAAATTCCAAGTGTAGTTAGTAAAAAATTATCCAAACAAGTAAATGTTACTTTAGACTTTAATTTAAAATAGGATTTATAGGATTTTTTAATACATTTACGAAAAAAAATTTATACTAAAACACAATGAAAAAAATTAAACAAATTTCAGTTTGCCTTTTGCTATTGGTTTCAATGAGTTCAATAGGTCAAATGACTAGTGGCTTTGTAAAATACAAAATGACTAGCGATAATGAACAAATGGCAATGATGGGCGACATCATTATGACCAACTATTTTGACAAAGAAAATGTTGCCGTAGAAGTAGACATGATGAGTGGAATGGTATTGACTAAAGTCTACAAAAAAATCAATGACCCAAAATCTACAAAAATGACAATGGATGCAATGGGCAACAAATACGAAATTACAGGAATTGACGAAAATGCATCTAAAGGTGTAGACATGGCTGATTTAGATAATATCGTAACTGTAACTATTGACAAAGCAAGCACTAAAGAAATTGCTGGTTTTAAATGCTACAAAGCATCGGTAACTTATAAAGATGATAAATCTGGTGAGTTCTATGTAACTGATGACATAAAAATGACTGTATCAACTACAAGCGAATCTAAATTGAAAGGATTCCCTTTAGAAATGACAATCACAACTCCAGAAGCTGTTCTTGAACTAAAAGCAACTGAGGTTTCTAAAGATTTACCAAAAGAAGCCTTTATTGTTCCTGAAGGATTTGAAAAAGTAACTATGGAAGAATTTCAAGAAAAAATGGGTGGATAATCCAAAATAAGTCTAAAAAATTAAAAGCACAATTTCAACTTGATATTGTGCTTTTTTTTATGTTTATAAAGAAACTTTTTTATAGGAATTCAATTTTTCTAAATGCAAAATAGTCTTCGTATCATCTTCATTTCTATTATACATCATCTCAAATTTTGCACCATAAACAACTTCTTTCAATGTATAAGAGGTGCGTTTTACAACATGATCGCTATACATATCATCAAAGGTTTTTACATACACTATGATTTCTCCATCAATTGTTTTATAATCTTCTTCAGTAAAACCATACAAAGGACTTTCTTTGGTTATGGGATGCACCAAAGTCCAACTCAACATTAAAGAGTTTATTTTTTCTAACTCTAAATCCAATTGATAAAATTTATTGACTGGCTTGCCATTTTCTTCCACACTTAACCCCAAAGTCACTCTTGCTTCAACTTCAAAAAGATTCGTGTTTTTATAAGGTGCCATTCGTAACATCAAAGCTGATTCTTCTCCAAAAGGAGCTATCAAAGCATTATCCGAAAAACGAATAAAAGCTTCTGCTTTACTAAAACGACCAAAAAACAAACCTGTAGCAATGGCAAAAGTTAGCAAACCAATTAATGCTTCTATGGAAGACACAAAACTTGCCCAAAAACCCGTTGGATTAATATGTCCATAACCCACAGTTGTATAAGTTTGAATGCTAAAAAAGAAGGCTTGAGCAAACTTTTCAAGATTATTTTGTGCTGTAATTCCACTTAAATGTTCTACTCCAATTAAGTAATACAATGTTGCAAAAAAAGTATTCACACTAAAATAGAAGAGAAGAATTACCATCAAAAATTTCCATCTTGGAATATTGATCATAGTATGGTACCAACTGACACTTTCCAAAAAACCTATACCTACTTTCTTAACATTGGCATCCCCATTTTTAGAAATAAACCGACCACCATAATTGGAAGCATTGGCTCCAAAACCAGTATCATTATCCAGTTTAGCCTTTTTATTTATTTTTTTTAGAAAATCCATAATACTAATTAAAGTAGTAAAAATATAAAACTATTGCATAAAAACAGTTGCTACAAATAGATTATTATTTTATAAATAAATTATTTACAACAATTATTTTTATATATTTGATAGTCTAACAAAAACATGCGACTATCCTGCCAAATTGGTATAAAACTGATAGGAAAGTTGCGAGTATAAACTAGTTAGGCGAAATACATAACCAAAATCACGAGAAATATGGGATTATCACCATCAACACTTTTTCATTTTACTTCTAAAAAAGGATTATTGGGTATACTTAAAGAAAATTTTAAAATAAAATATTGTTTAGAAGAAATAAGTCATGCGGAAAAACCAGTTAAAATTGCAATACCAATGGTTTCTTTTTGCGATATTAAAATTTCAGAAATAACTGAACATATAGAAAAATACGGCTATTATGGTATTGGGCTAAGCAAAGATTGGGCTATTCAAAATGGATTAAACCCAGCAGTATATGTAAATACTGAATCGTCATTTTGTAATGATTTAATAAGTGTCGCACGAAAGTTATTTTCTGATAAAAAAATTGACCAAACAGAAAGAGTAAAGCAAGCAAATATTTTACGCTATATAAAAACTTACGAAGGTTCTTTGACTAGAAAAGGAAAAACAATTCAAAAATATCGTTTTGCAGACGAAAGAGAATGGCGATATGTTCCTAACTATGATTCATCATTTCTTGCTTGGTTAGGTTTGGAACAATATTCAACACCAGAACAAAAAAAACTAAGAAATGAAGAATTAAAAAACGAAAAATTGACATTCACAGCGAATGATATTCTATACATAATAGTGAAAGAAGAAAAAGAAATTGATGAAATTATTCGTCATATTCGAAATGTGAAAGGTATGAATTATAGTCTTAATGAAATTGAGAGATTAACAACAAGGATACTTTCATGTGAAAGAATTATTAATGACTTTTAGTTGTACTTCGCCTAACAGCAGTTACAAGAAATTGCTAGGCATGGGATTTATGAGAAATGGTAATTGTTGAATCAATGTTTTGTTTATATTTGTAATTGACAGTGAATGAAGTACGCAACTTCTTGTAGCTGCCAAACGTTAAAAAAGTTGTTTATGTGCTACTCGCACATTTTTTAGAATCTAAACAAAAAAGTCCTCAATTACGAGGACTCTTTGTCTTACTACTTAATACTATAATCTTAATACTATTTACTCAAATACATTTTTCTTCTAGAATACAATTCGTAGAATTGATCATCTTTTAAATCATCTATAAACAAAATGCTTTCACCGGTAGATTTCATTTCTGGTCCTAAGGCTTTGTTTACGTTTTTGAACTTACTGAAAGAGAAAACAGGTTGCTTTATGGCAAATCCTTTCAATTGTGGATTATAAGTAAAGTCAGTTACTTTATTATGACCTAACATCACTTTTGTAGCATAATTTACATAAGGTTCACCATAAGCTTTTGCAATAAAAGGAACCGTTCTAGAAGCTCTTGGATTGGCTTCAATAATATAAACCGTATCATTTTTAATCGCAAATTGGATGTTGATTAATCCAACCGTTTTTAGAGCACGAGCAATTTTATGTGTATGTTCTTTGATTTGTTGCATTACAAATTCACCTAAATTGAAAGGTGGCAATGTTGCATTACTATCACCAGAGTGCACTCCACAAGGTTCGATATGCTCCATGATTCCAATGATGTACACATTTCCATCAGCATCACAAATTGCATCAGCTTCAGCTTCTATGGCTCCATCTAAATAATGGTCTAATAATAATTTATTGCCTGGAATTGACTTTAATAAATCAATTACGTGTTCTTCTAATTCTTGTTTGTTGATTACGATTTTCATGCCTTGTCCACCCAATACATAAGAAGGACGCACTAATAATGGAAAATCTAAAGTATCTGCTAAAATGGATGCTTGTTCAGCACTTTCGGCAATTCCAAATTTAGGAAATGGAATGTTCAACTCCGTCAATAACTCTGAAAAACGACCTCTATCTTCTGCTAAATCTAAGGCATCAAACGATGTTCCTAAAATTTTAATTCCGTATTTAGATAACTTTTCTGCTAATTTTAAAGCAGTTTGTCCACCCAATTGCACAATCACACCTTCTGGTTTTTCATGACGAATGATGTCGTAAATATGTTCCCAAAAAACTGGCTCAAAATACAATTTATCTGCTGTATCAAAATCTGTAGAAACCGTTTCTGGATTACAGTTTATCATAATGGTTTCATAACCACATTCTTTGGCTGCTAAAACTCCATGTACGCAAGAATAGTCAAACTCAATTCCTTGCCCAATTCTATTTGGTCCTGAACCTAACACGATTACTTTCTTTTTATTGGAAACAATACTTTCGTTCTCCACATAAGTTGTTCCGTCAGCTTTTTGAATTTCAGCTTCAAAAGTAGAATAATAATAAGGCGTTTTGGCTTTAAATTCGGCAGCACAAGTGTCTACTAATTTATAAACACGATTGATATTTTGCTCTTCACGCAATTTGTACACTTGACTTTCTAAACAACCCATCATGTGAGCTATTTGTCTGTCACCATATCCTTTTTGCTTGGCTTCTAACAATAATTCTCTTGGCAAAGTATCAACTTTATACTTGGATATTTCTCTTTCTAAATGGAATAATTCTTCGTATTGTTTTAAGAACCACATATCAATTTTTGTAATTTCATGTATTCTGCTCAATGGAATTCCCATAGCAATAGCATCATAAATCACAAATACTCTGTCCCAACTTGCAAAAGTTAGTTTTTCGATAATTTGTTCGTAGTTTTTATATCCTTTTCCGTCAGCTCCTAGCCCATTTCGTTTAATTTCAAGGGATTGAGTTGCTTTGTGAAGTGCTTCTTGAAACGAACGTCCAATACCCATTACTTCACCAACTGATTTCATTTGAAGTCCTAAAGTTCTGTCTGCTCCTTCAAATTTATCGAAGTTCCAACGTGGTATTTTTACAATTACATAATCTAAAGTAGGTTCAAAAAGAGCCGAAGTTGATTTTGTAATTTGGTTTTGCAATTCATCTAAATTATATCCTAAAGCTAATTTTGTAGCAATTTTTGCAATAGGATAACCTGTAGCTTTTGAAGCTAAAGCCGAAGAACGAGAAACCCTTGGGTTAATTTCGATAGCCACAATATCTTCTTTTTCATCTGGCGAAACTGCGAATTGAACGTTACAACCTCCAGCAAAATTTCCGATAGAGCGCATCATTAAGATAGCCATATCTCTCATTTTTTGGAAAGTAGTGTCCGATAAAGTCATTGCAGGTGCAACGGTGATACTATCTCCTGTATGAATTCCCATTGGATCCATATTTTCAATAGAACAGATGATTACTACATTGTCGTTTTTATCTCTAAGTAGTTCTAATTCATATTCTTTCCAACCTAAAAGTGCTTTATCAATAAGTACTTCGTGAATAGGTGACATTTCTAAACCATACGTTAGTTTTTCGTCAAATTCTTCTTTGGTATGTACAAAAGCAGCTCCTGTTCCACCTAAGGTAAATGATGGACGAATTACTAATGGGAAACCGAATTCTTGAGCAATTTCTTTTCCTTGTAAGAAAGATGTTGCAATTTTTGCTGGTGCTGCTCCTACTCCAAGTTTAACTAAAAGTTGCTTGAATTGTTCTCTATCTTCTGTGATATTGATTGCATTGACATCAACACCAATCATTTTTACATTAAAATCGTTCCAAATTCCTTTTTCATCAGCTTCTAAACAAAGATTTAGAGCGGTTTGTCCACCCATTGTTGGCAAAACAGCATCAATTTGTGGATGTTCTTTTAAGATTTGTATTAAAGATTTTGTAGTAAGTGGCAATAAATATACATGATCAGCCATTGTTGGATCTGTCATGATGGTTGCAGGATTGGAGTTAATCAAAATTACTTCAATTCCTTCTTCACGAAGCGAACGTGCGGATTGTGAACCTGCATAATCAAATTCACAAGCTTGCCCGATAACGATTGGACCTGAACCTATAATTAAAACCGATTTGATTGAATTGTCTTTTGGCATTTTGTATGTGTTGTTGTTTGTAGTTTATTATTTTACTTCAATATTCAAAATTCCTTATTCTACGGTTCAATATTTTTAAATGTTGAATCTTGAAAAACGAATCTTGAATTGAGCACTTAATCCTTAGTCCTGATGGTAGTGAAAATCTTTTTGTTGTTCAAAAATAAAAAGATTGTAACGAACAGCAGGAAATAGCTTCTAAAACTTATTAAATTTTATAAACAAGTTTAAAAAAAAGCCGCTACTAATAAAAGTAACGGCTTGATATTGATTAATTGCTAATCATTATTTTTTATGTCTTGGTTCACAAGAAACAGTTAATTTGTGTCTTCCTTTTGCTCTTCTACGTGCAAGGACTTTTCTTCCGTTTGGAGTACTCATTCTATCCATAAACCCGTGTTTATTTCTTCTTTTTCTTTTCGATGGTTGAAACGTTCTCTTGCTCATTGCTTTATATCTTTAAAATCTATTTTTATTTTTCGTTATAGCTTCCTATAAAATCGAGTGCAAATATACAAAGGTTTTTTTCATTTACAAGTAGTTTTTAAAATATTTTTTAGTTAGAATTTATTACCTTTGCTTCAAATTAAAAATTACATCATGTTTAACAAGAATATCAAACTAATTTTAGCAGGTTTAATCATTGCTTTTGCCATATATCAATTTACACTAGGAAACATTGGAAATGGAATTTTCTTATTATTATTTTCTATTATTTTTATTTTCTTGTACTTTAAAAATGAATTGATACTTATGGCTTTTCTTAAATTAAGAAAGCAAGATATGGTTGGCGCTAAAAGTTGGTTAGACAAAATTAAAAATCCTGAAAGTGCTTTGGTTAGAAAACAACAAGGATATTACAATTACCTTAACGGAATAATGGTTTCGCAAACTAACTTGACTTTGGCTGAAAAATATTTCAAAAAAGCTATTGAATTAGGATTAAGCATGGATCAAGATTTGGCTTTAGCAAAATTACAATTGGCTGGAATTTCTTTAACTAAAAGAAGAAAAATGGAAGCTACTAAATATTTGAACGAAGCTAAAAAATTAGATAAACACAATATGTTGAAGGAACAAATTGACATGTTGAAACAGCAGATGAAGAAGATTTAAGATTTTTAGATATTAGATTTTTAGATAAAAAAAATCACAAATTAGATTTACTAGTTTGTGATTTTTTTATTGTCTTAAAATTAAGTATGAGTTTCATATCCTTTTAGAATAAAGATTCCTAACTTCTAACTTCTAAATTCTAACTTCTAATTTTAACTATTGAGGTATTTCGATTGTGTAAGTTTTTCCTGTTGCAACAGCTAATTTTTTATCTCTTAACCAAGGATTCAGCACTTTAATTGTTTTGTAATTTGTTCCTTGTTCTTTGGCAAACAATGCTAAATCATCAATGGAGTTTTCAATCAATAACTTTTTAGTTGGAACGCTTACATACAATTCATTTTGAGGAATATTGAATCCGTATTTTGGAGCATTTTTCATAATTTCTTTTAATGCTAAAATTCTAAACACATATCGACCTGTTTCTTCATAAAACAAGGCATCGTAATAACTTGTTACTTGTTGCGCTTCTAAAACTCTATTGATACCTGCCATTCCTCCATTATATGAAGCTGCCACTAAGGTCCAATTTCCAAATTTTTTGTAAGCATCCAATAAATATTTACAAGCTGCTTCTGTAGATTTCTCTAAATGATAACGTTCGTCAACTTCACCTGAAACTTCCATTCCATATTCTTTTGCAGTGGTAGGCATAAATTGCCAAACACCTCTTGCTCCAGCAGGTGAAACCGCATTTACTAAACTGCTTTCTATTACTGCTAAATATTTGAAATCATCTGGAACTCCATTTTTAGCTAAAATTGGCTCAATAATAGGAAACACTCTATTGGCTCTTTTAATAACCAAAGTGGTATTGGAATGATAATTCATATTGGTTATCATTTCTCTATCCAAACGTTCACTTACATCGTTATCTGATGTTGGAACTAGTTCTCCTGCAAAATTCATTTCAGAAGGATACGGAACAGTTGTTCGCATTTTTGTATAGGTAGTTGAGGCTGCATAAATAAACAAACTGCTTATCGCTATAATTCCGGTTATTTGTAACGTTTTTCTAAGTTTTTGATTCATCTTCATCGTTGTTTAAAATTAATTTTGGCAAATTTTCATTTAGCCATTTATACTTCATTAGTACCAAAATATGCGTTGCTCCTTTTATGACAATACTGTTTTTAATGTGTCTAATTGGAAAAACTGCATCTGCATCACCGTGAATGTGTATTACATTTTCATCTGGTTTTGTTCTTCGCCATAAAATTACATTTTCTATCGCCCAATCCAAATATTTTTTATCACGCATTTGCAAATACTTCTCATAAAGCTTTAATCGTCGACTAACTACATTTTCTCCAAAAGTATATTTAGCTAAAGCTTCAATATTGGAGACCAAATGCGTTGGAATTATTTTGTAAGCTTTGGTTGATTTTGCAATTTTCATTCTCAAAGGCAACTCTACATTTGATTTTACACTTGAAATGATAATTACTTTTTTGGTTTGAATATGCATAGCCATTTCTTGAACCAATATTCCACCAAAGGAAACTCCTATTAGCACTGGGTTTTTATGTTTTATTTTTTTGGTCATGCGAAGCGCATAGTCTTCGATGCTCTCTTTATCCTTTGGCAAAAACCATTCCAAATAATATATTTCAAAAGTTTCATCTGGAAATCGCAGGTGTTCAAAAATTGTTGAACTAGCTGCTAAACCTGGCATTAAATAGACGGGTATCTTACTCATGGGATATGTAGAAAAAGTTTCGTAACTTTGTAAAACAATTAAATTTAAAATGGAAATCAAAGATAACGAACTTTTAAGACAATTTGAAATAGTAACAGACACTGGTTTAGTTGCCATCGAATATTCTTTACAAGAACGAAAGATTTTTTTAACAAGGTTCTGCGAAAATGAAAATCTAGATGTTGATTTACAAGATGAATTTATTAAAAATGTTTTAGCTATTGCGGAAGAAAGAAAACTGAAGGTAGTACCCACTCACCTTAGATTAATCAAATTTTTCAGGAAACACAGACGCTATCAAGAAATGCTTCCACCTGGATTGAAAATATAATAAACTAAAAATGCTCTTAATAAATAAGAGCATTTTTTTATAGTATTATTTAATAATTTCTTAAACCTCAACACCTATAAATTCTAATCTTACACTTCCGTCATCATCTATGTGTGTTAATTTGATTTCGTGTAAAGTATTGGCTAATTCTGGATTCCAAGGTGTCTTTACTTTTACGTAATTCTCTGTAAAACCGTGAATATATCCTTCTTTGTTTTCACTTTCGAATAAAACAGTTCTGTGAGTTCCTATTTGACTTTCGTAAAAAGCTCTACGCTTCTTAACGGATAATCCTCGTAGCATTTTACTTCTTTTTGCTCGAACATTCTTTGGTACTACTCCATCCATTTCGGCTGCTTCTGTATTATCTCTTTCTGAATATGTAAATACGTGTAAATAGGATATGTCTAAATCATTCAAAAAATGATAGGTTTCTAAGAAGTGCTCATCTGTTTCACCAGGAAAACCAACAATTACATCTACTCCAATGCAAGCACTTGGCATTACTTCTCTAATTTTATTGACTCTATCTACATACAATTCACGCAAATAACGACGCTTCATTTTCTTTAAAATATCGTTACTTCCACTTTGCAATGGAATATGAAAATGAGGCACAAATGCTCTTGATTTTGAAACTAGTTCTATGGTTTCATTTTTCAATAAATTGGGTTCAATAGATGAAATGCGAAGTCTTTCAATACCTTCTACTTTATCTAATTCGGTTACCAAATCTAAAAAAGTATGTTCGTGTTTTTTGTTTCCAAATTCTCCTTTTCCGTAATCTCCAATATTCACACCTGTTAAAACTATTTCTTTGATGCCTTTTGCCGAAATTTCTTTAGCGTTTTTCAAAACTCCTTCCATAGTATCACTTCGAGAAATTCCTCTTGCTAATGGAATGGTACAATAAGTACATTTGTAATCGCAACCATCTTGTACTTTTAAAAAGGCACGTGTTCTATCTCCAAAAGAATAACTTCCTACATAAAAATCTGCTTCTTCAATTTCACAAGAGTGTACTTCTCCCATGTCATTTTTAGACAAGTCGTTGATGTAATCTGTAATTTTGAATTTTTCTGTAGCTCCTAAGACCAAGTCAACTCCATCAACAGCTGCTAATTCTTCTGGTTTTAATTGGGCATAACAACCCACTGCGGCTACAAAAGCTTTATCATTGATTTTTAGAGCTTTTTTGACTATTTGTTTGAATTGTTTATCTGCATTGTCTGTAACGGAACATGTATTGATTACATACATATCTGCTACTTCTTCAAAATCAACTCTTTCAAAGCCTTCCTCTTGAAAATTTCTCGCAATGGTTGAAGTTTCGGAGAAATTTAATTTACATCCTAAAGTGTAGAATGCTACTTTTTTCTTGTTTTCCATAAGTTTGCTCAATTGATGAAATCGTTGTCAAAAAATTGAGTTTGCAAATTTAGGTAAAAAATAAAGAACCACAAATTCGCAAATTAAGTTTGTAACTTTTAGACAATTTGTTGCGTATAATTATTAAAAAAAGAGAAAAAAATGTCAAGTGGTGGAGCAATATCAAGCATGATATCATCTATTAGAAATAATAGACGTGAAAGAAAATCTAAATTAGAGAAATTAAAAAACACATCTAATAATCGAGAAAAAAATATTGATCCTATAAAAGCTTCTCCTGAATTATTGAGAAATATTAGAATAAAACTTCAATTAGAAAATAAATCTAGAAATCAAAAAGCGGTTATTAAAACAGGAATTCTTCTATTTATCTTACTAATAATTATCTATTTATTAAACAAATATTGGTATTCAATAATAATTTATCTTAAATAATCTACCTACTAAATTCTAAAAAACGAATTACTCTTTTCTAAACTTCTTAGTTTCTTCAAAAATGTGTTCCATTATTTTGGCATCTTCTTCTGTGAATTCTACCTTTCTTCTGCTCATTACAATTTTAGCTGTTTCAAATGCTTTTTTGGTGACATAGGTTGTAAATCCAGATGCTCCACCCCAAGAAAAGCTAGGCACAAAATTGCGAGGAAATCCTGAACCAAAAATATTAGTAGAAACACCAACTACTGTTCCTGTGTTGAACATGGTATTTATTCCACACTTTGAATGATCACCCATCATTAGTCCACAAAATTGCAAACCTGTTTTGGCAAAACCTTCTGTTTCATAGCTCCATAAACGCACTTCGTCATAGTTATTTTTTAGGTTGGAATTGTTAGAATCAGCTCCAATATTACACCATTCACCTAAAACTGAATTTCCCAAAAACCCATCATGTCCTTTGTTTGAATACCCAAAAAGTACTGAATTATTAACTTCTCCTCCTACTCTACAATGTGGACCAACGGTTGTTGCTCCATAAATTTTGGCAGCTAGTTTTACTTGAGCTTCTTCACAAAGTGCAAAAGGTCCACGAATTACAGAGCCTTCCATGATTTCTGCATTTTTTCCGATATATATTGGTCCAGTTGACGCGTTTAAAGTCACGAATTCTAACTTTGCTCCTTCTTCAATAAATATGTTTTCTGATGCAATAACGTTTACCGTTTTTGAAATCGGTTGAGACTTTCTATCTTGAGTTATAAAATCAAAGTCTTCTCGAATGGCTATATCATTTTTTTCAAAAATATCCCAAGTATTTTGAATTTGAATGCAATCTCCTTCGTAATCAATTAGGTCATACGAATCAAAATTAACTTCTTCTTGAGTGTCATTGGTATAAAATGCTATAATTTCTTCGTCATGAATGATAGCTTGATTTTTTTCCAAATTCATAACCATTTCTACCAAAACATCATTGGGTAAGAAAGAAGCATTTATCATTATATTTTCTTCCATTTCCACCATTGGAAATTTTTCCATTAAATATTCTTCGGTTAAAGAAGTGGTTGTATAACCTAAATGCATTTCCCATTTTTCTCTGATGGTAAGAATTCCAACACGAATATCTGCTACTGGTCTGGTGAATGTAAATGGCAATAATGCATTACGAACAGTTCCGTCAAAAAGTATGTAGTTCATGATTTTTTTTTAATATTGGAGGGACAAGTCGCGACTTGTCCGTACCTACGATTATTTTTTGATGATTCAAAAGTACAATTTATTCCATAAAAAAACCTCCCAATTTGGAAGGTTTTATATGTTTAGAAAAATTTCGATTATTTTTTATCGAATTTTGCATATTTAGTTTTGAATTTATCAATACGACCTGCTGTATCGATAAGTTTAGATTTACCTGTGTAAAAAGGGTGAGACGTTCTAGAAATCTCCATTTTGAATACTGGATATTCAACACCTTCGTGTGTGATAGTTTCTTTAGTTTCTACTGTTGATTTTGTAATAAATACATCTTCGTTACTCATGTCTTTGAAAGCTACTAATCTGTAATTTTCTGGGTGAAGTCCTTTTTTCATCTTTGTAAATCTTTTTTATTTGTTGGCTATAAACCGTTCTGATGCTTTCTCATTTTTGTGAAAAAGGTATAAACGTTTATAACTTTTTATTTATAATCTTTATTATTTTGAGAGTGCAAATTTACACTTAATTTTTAATTTACAAGCACTTCTGTAACTTTTTTTATTTTTTTATCACTTATATAGGTAAACTTTATTATTTCTATATTTGTACAATCATTTAAAACAAACTAACCATGAACGAAATTATCAAAAAGAACGGAATTAATTTTGGGATAATCACAGGTGTGATTTCAATCTTAATCACAGGTTTTATCTATTTAGTGGATGTTAAGCTTTTTACAGCTTGGTGGCTTGGCATTGGTAGCATAATTATATACCTTGCTATTGGAATTTATTTATTGATAAAAACAAGAAAAGAATTAGGTGGTGTTTTTTCTTTTAAAGATGCTTTTACTACTTATTTCATTTCAGCTGTTATAGGAATTGCTATTTCTGTTATTTTTAATATTTTACTTTTTAATTATATTGACCCTTCATTAAAGGATACTGTTCAAGAATTATCTATTGAATCTGCTGTTAGCATGATGAAAAAATTTGGAACTCCAACTTCAGAAATTAAAAAAGCTGTTGAAGGCATGTCTAAAACTAATCAATTTGAAACATTTAATCAATTAAAAGGATCTGCATTCAGTATTATATTTAGTGCTATTTTCGGATTGATATTAGCTGCCATTTTCAAAAGCAAACCAAAAGATCAATACTAAATGAATCTATCCATAATTATTCCTCTTTTAAACGAACAAGAGTCTTTACCTGAATTACACCAATGGATTGCAAAAGTGATGGTTGCGAATAATTTTTCGTATGAAATCCTCTTTATAGATGATGGAAGTACCGATAAATCTTGGCAAACCATTGAACAACTTTCCAAAAAAGATTCTAACGTAAGAGGTATTCGTTTTTTGAGAAATTATGGAAAAAGTCAAGCCCTTCATGCAGGTTTTGCCCAAGCTAAAGGAGATGTTATCATCACAATGGACGCTGATTTACAGGATAGTCCTGATGAAATTCCTGAATTGTATCATTTAATTATTACAGAAAATTATGATTTAATTTCAGGTTGGAAGAAAAAAAGATATGATTCTGTTGTGTTCAAAAACATTCCTTCGAAACTATTCAATTGGGCAGCACGAAAAACTTCGGGTGTTAAGTTACACGATTTTAATTGTGGACTGAAAGCTTATAAAAACACAGTAGTTAAAAACATTGAAGTTTCAGGAGAAATGCACCGCTACATTCCTGTTTTGGCCAAAAATGCTGGATTTAATAAAATTGGAGAAAAAGTAGTTATTCATCAAGCCAGAAAATATGGCAATTCTAAATTTGGAATGAGCCGATTTGTGAACGGTTTTCTAGATTTAATTACCATTTGGTTTTTATCTAAATTTGGAAAAAGACCCATGCACCTATTTGGTTTATTAGGAACTATTATGTTCTTAATAGGCTTTTGCTTGGCTGTATATTTAGGTATTGACAAACTTTTTATTCATAAAACCAGTAGATTAATTACAGACAGACCTCAATTTTATATAGCCTTAACATCTATGATTTTAGGAACTCAGTTATTTTTAGCTGGGTTTTTGGGTGAGATAATTTTGAGAACAAAAAGCAACGAAGAAAGATATAAGATTGCTGAAGAAATTTAGTAATTTTGTGTTTAATTTTTATATGCCATGAATGCAATTGAAATTATCAACAACAAAATCTACGAAGTTAGAAACCAAAAAGTAATGCTAGATTTTGATTTGGCAGAACTTTATGAGATTCAAACAAAAAGTCTAAAACAAGCTGTTAGAAGAAATATTGATCGATTCCCTTCTGATTTTATGTTTGAATTGAATTTAGAAGAGTTTGAATCTTTGAGGTCACAAATTGTGACCTCAAAAAAAGGAGGTGTAAGATACTTACCATTTGCATTTACTGAACAAGGAGTTGCCATGCTTTCTTCTGTATTAAATAACGAAAAAGCAATAGCTATAAATATTGCTATCATGAGAAGCTTTGTTTCTTTAAGAAAATTTGCACTAACTTATAACGAATTAACAACACGATTAACAGAAATTGAAAACAAATTTCCTGATATTTACAAAGCTCTAAATTTTTTAATGGATAATGACCCGAAAAATTTAGAAAAAGAAACTCGAAAAAAAATTGGTTACAAAAACGATTAAGAATGCATATCGATAAAAATATTTTAAACAAAGTTAACGAGTGGTTAACACCTACATTTGATGATCAAACGCAAGAAGAAATTAAAGAAATAATGACTTCTTCTCCTACTGAACTAGAAGATAGTTTTTATAAAAACTTAGAGTTTGGTACAGGTGGAATGCGAGGAATAATGGGTGTTGGCACCAATAGAGTCAACAAATACACTTTAGGCAAAAACACACAAGGTTTATCCGACTATTTGAAAGTTTCTTTTCCAAATGAAAGTTTAAAAGTAGTCATTGCTTACGATTGTCGTCATAATAGTGATACACTTGCAAAAGTTGTTGCCGATGTTTTTTCTGCTAATGGCATTCATGTATATTTATTTTCTGATTTGCGTCCAACTCCAGAGTTATCATTTGCTTTAAAATATTTAAATTGTCATGCAGGAATTGTTTTAACAGCTTCACACAATCCACCAGAATACAACGGTTACAAAGTATATTGGCAAGATGGCGGACAATTAGTGCCACCACAAGATGGCGAAATCATTAAACTAATTGAAAACTTACAATACAGTGCCATTAAATTTGAAGCAAACGAAAGTTTAATTGAATATGTTGACAAAGAAATTGATGAAGCTTTTGTAAATTCAACCGTTGAAAATGCTAGTTTTAATACACCTCAAAGTGCCAAAGACAATCTAAAAATAGTTTTCACTTCTTTGCATGGAACTTCAATCAAATCGGTTCCAGATGTTTTAGAAAAAGCAGGTTATAAAAATGTAAATATTGTTGAAGAACAAGCTGTTCCTGACGGAAATTTTCCAACCGTTAAATCACCAAACCCAGAAGAACCAGAAGCATTAGCAATGGCAACTGCTTTGGCTGAAAAAATTGATGCAGACATTGTTGTAGGAACTGATCCCGATAGCGACAGAGTTGGTGTTGCTGTTAGAGATTTAGATGGGAAAATAGTTTTGTTAAATGGTAATCAAACTATGGTTATCATGACTGCCTTTTTGCTAGAAAAATGGAAACAAGCTGACAAATTAACAGGCAAACAGTTCATTGGCTCAACTATTGTATCTACTCCAATGATGCTAGAACTAGCTTCAGCTTATGATGTTGAATGCAAAGTTGGATTAACAGGATTTAAGTGGATTGCCAAGTTTATCAAAGATTTTCCCAATCAAGAATTTATTGGTGGTGGAGAAGAAAGTTTTGGCTACATGGTTGGTGATGCAGTTAGAGATAAAGATGCTGTTTCTGCAATCTTATTAGTTTGTGAAATTGCAGCCATTGCCAAGGCTAACGGAAGTAGTCTATACAAAGAGCTTTTAAACCTTTATGTAGATTTCGGCTTTTATAAAGAATACTTAATTTCATTGACTAAAAAAGGAATTTCTGGTTTAGAAGAAATCAATACAATGATGGTTAACTTACGTGAAAATCCTATGGAAACCATAAATGGTCAAAGAGTAGTGATGATTGAAGATTATCAAAACAGCACTGCCAAAAATATGTTTTCTGGAGAAATTGAAACACTGAATATTCCAAAATCAAATGTGCTGATTTACTATTTAGAAGATGGAAGCAAAATTTGTGCAAGACCAAGTGGAACAGAACCAAAAATTAAATTCTACTTTAGTGTAAACGATACTTTAGACAGTATTGAAAATGCCAAACAAGTAGAACAAGAATTAGACGACAAAATAAAAAATATCATTGCTGCAATGCAGTTGAATTAATGAAAAAAATAATACACAAATTAGGACCTTATTTAAAACCTTATAGAAATCATATTGGTTGGAATGTCTTTTATAATATATTATATGCTCTATTTAGCACTTTATCATACGTAACACTGTTACCAATGATGAATGTTTTATTTGATAAAACCAAAAGAGTTACAGTAGAGCCTGTGTATGAAGATATATTTCATGCAAAAGATTACTTAGAAAATTTGATGTATTATAAAGTAACACTATTTAGCGATAGCGGAACTCCTCAAAAATCACTTCTGTTAGTAGTTTCTGTAGTGATTATAACATTCTTATTGAAAAATATTGCAGGTTATTTAGCTTCGTATCACATGATGCATTTGCGTAATGGTGTTACCGCCAAGTTGCGAAATGTAATGTATAACAAAGTAATAAGCCTACCTGTTTCCTTTTATTCTGAAAAAAGAAAAGGTGATGTAATGGCAAGAATGCTAGGCGATGTTGGAGAAGTACAAAATTCATTTTTCATGCTTTTAGAACTTATTGTAAAAGAACCCTTTACGATAATTTTTTCAATTGCAATGATGTTTGCTTACAGTTGGAAATTGACTCTTTTTGTTTTTATATTTATTCCAATTTCTGGTTTAATAATTTCGAGAATTGGAAAAAGTTTAAAATCACAGTCTCTTCGTGCACAAAATGAAGGAGGATATATGATTTCTCTAGTAGAAGAAACTTTAACAGGATTAAAAGTGGTAAAAAGCTACAATGCTGAACCAACTTTCAAAAATAAATTTGGAAATTCTATTGATCGTTTATTGAACCTTTCTAATAAAATTGGCAAAAAAAACAATTTAGCTGGTCCTTTGAGTGAAGTGATGGGAATTATAACAATTGCTATCTTACTTTTTTATGGAGGAAGTTTAGTTTTAGTAGACAAATCTTTAGACGGAGCTATATTTTTAGTTTTTATGGGATTAGCTTATAACATACTAACACCTGCAAAAGCAATCTCAAAAGCTTCTTACGCCGTAAAAAACGGAATTGCTGCTGCTGATCGTGTATTCGAAATTTTAGAGCAAGAAAACACTATTGACACCAAACCTGATGCTGTTGAAAAATCAGATTTTAATGATAAAATTACCGTTGAAAACATCAATTTTAGATACGGTGATGAAAATGTATTGAAAAACTTTTCTATTGAAGTTCCAAAAGGAAAAACCGTTGCTTTAGTTGGTCAATCCGGTTCAGGGAAGAGTACAATTGCCAATTTACTGACACGTTTTTATGATGTACAAGAGGGAGCAGTAAAAATTGATGGCGTTGATATCAAAGACATGAATATTCATTCATTAAGAGGCTTAATAGGATTGGTTACACAAGATTCTATACTATTCAATGATACCATTAAGAACAACATTCTTATCGGAAAACCTGATGCAACTGATGAAGAAATTTTTGATGCACTCAAAATTGCAAATGCTTATGAATTTGTAAAAGATTTACCAGACGGAATTGAAACCAATATTGGTGATGCTGGTGGAAAATTATCTGGTGGACAAAAACAACGTTTATCTATTGCAAGAGCTGTTTTGAAAAATCCCCCTATTATGATTTTAGATGAAGCAACATCAGCCTTAGATACTGAAAGTGAAAAATTTGTTCAAGTGGCTTTAGAAAACATGATGCAAAACAGAACATCCATTGTAATTGCGCATAGACTTTCAACCATTCAAAAGGCAGACAATATAGTTGTAATGCAAAAAGGAGAAATCGTAGAACAAGGAACTCACAGTGAATTGATGGCAAAAGAAGGCATGTATTCTAAACTTGTTCTGATGCAATCCTTCGAATAAAAAAATAAAAAGATGTACATCAATAATCCAAATATAATATTACCAAATGATGAAGATATTATTGTTTGGAAATATTTAGACTTATCTAAGTTTTTAGATATGCTCTTGTCTAAGCGATTATTTATGTCGCGTTCCGATAAATTTGAAGACCAATATGAAGGTACATTTTCTGAACCAACCTTTGAAGAAATCAAGAAAATTGCGGCCAACAATCCTAAATTTTTAGATTATTACAAATCGCATCGTGAGAAAGTGGTAATCAGCAGTTGGCACATCAATGAATATGAATCGTTTGCTATGTGGCAAATTTTCACTAAAAACAACGAAGGTTTAGCCATTCAATCTACAATTGGAAGACTCAAAAAAGCATTAGAACCTGAACGAAAAACCGAACAACACATCGGTCAAGTGAATTATATCGATTACAAAAAAGAATACATTCCTTTTGATGATACTTTTTTTCCATTCTTGTTTAAACGAAAAAGTTTTCAATATGAACGTGAAGTTCGCATCATTTCTGATGTAACTTCAGACAATTTAAAAATCAACGATGGTTTAAAAATTGATGTAGATATCAATCAATTAATTGAACGCATTTACATTCATCCCAAAAGTGAAAATTGGTATAAAAATTTGGTAATTGAATTAGTTGAAAAACTAGGTTTCGGATTTACTATTGAAAAGTCTGATTTAGAAAGTGATATTTTGATTTAGAAAAAGTAGAAACTATTTTAACTGCAAACTAAATCGGCATATACTCTTCCACTTTCCAATCCTTATCTAAAAGGTTTACAAAATGATAATGCACTTTATCGTTTTTATCAAAAGCACCGTTCTTGTTGATGTCTTCAATACATCTAAAGTACAAACGATTTTGAGCTTCAACAACATTCCAATCTACAACTTCACTAAACTCTTCTGATATTTTCTTAAAATTGGAACCATCAATATGGCTCAATGCTAAAGATTTAATATCATTTTGATCAAGATTTCCATCTTTGTTGGTATCACTATCAACCAAACTATAAACTAAAATTTGCTTCTTAGTTTTTTCAGCCATAGTGTTTAAAAAAGTAACCGTTTGAATTTGAACCTTATCTAAAGTAAGTGTTTTAAAATTAGTAGAATCTACATGTTGGAATTTTAAATTCTCAAAATATCCTGTTAATTCAAACCTATTATAATTAGAAATAGCATAACTCACTTGATTGGTTTTGCTTGAACCATAAACACTTTTGTAATCATCATAAACCCTAACATCACCAATAGGATGAATCAAGTATTTTGTTCCTTCCATTAAAATTGGTAAATCTGCTATTTTTATAGACGATGAATCTACTTTAGCTGTAGTTTCAGCAGTAGATTTTGAATCTTCATATTTTACTTTTGGCGTAGTTTTTTCTTTTTTGCAACTTACTAATGAAAGTATTGCTAAAACAAAGATATATTTTGAAAGTGTTTGCATAGTCAAAAAGTTATGTTCAAATATACTAATTTTCTAGTATTTATATACGTGCAGTGAGTTTTAAATTAAAAACCCTTGTCGTCATATAATTAGGGATTCCATATTGACTTTTAGTATAAACATCCCTTACCCAAGTATTTGTAATGGCATTTTGGTTGTTAAACATATTAAAAATTTCAAAGCCTACTGCAAATTCTTTAAACGGATTTAACCATCTTCTTTTAGATTGAATTTTTTCGTCTTTAAACACATAAGAAAATCCGGCATCAGCTCTTCTGTAATCATTTAATCTCAACTGATAATTATAAGGGTCTGCATAAGCTGGAGAACCACCTGGTAAACCTGTATTGTAAACTAAATTCAAATAAATTTTTAAACTTGGAATATTAGGCATATAATCTTGAAACAAAACAGCAAACTTTAGTCGTTGATCTGTAGGACGAGCAATATTTCCTCTTCCATTTTGATTCTCTTCCGTTTTTAAATACCCAAAAGTAAACCACGATTCTGTTCCTGGCACAAATTCACCATTTAATCTGGCATCAAATCCATAAGCATAAGCAGTGGCATCGTTATTAGCTCGATATCGAATTCTTACATTATCAATGGTATAAGTGTTTACATTTTTAAAATCCTTATAATACAATTCAGATAATAATTTGAAACCTCTTCCCCACAATTTAAAACTATAATCGTTACTCAATACAAAATGAATGGATTGTTGGGCTTTTACATTAGGTTGAACCACTCCATCATAATCTCTCAATTCTCTGTAAAATGGAGGTTGATTATAAACTCCCACAGCAGCTCTAAAAAGCATATCTTTTTTCCAATAAGGCTTAAACGCAAATTGAACTCTTGGTGCAAAAACAATTTGAGATTTTCCACTTACATTATCATCTTGCACTTGCCATTGATGAAAACGAACTCCTGTATTTAACCAATATTCGCCTTTTTCCCATTTACCTCCATAGTTCCATTGTCCATAACCAGAAACACGATTGATAGTTGTGTAGTTAGTGGCTCTTACATATTGGTATGGTGCTAATGGATATTCGTTTGGTTCATAAGGTTGGTTATCAGTATAACCTAACACTGGATTAGGTAAAGAAAATCCTGCTGAATCAATAACTTCCCATTCTACTACTCTATCTCTGATATCTTCTCTGGTGTATTTGAAACCCCATTCAATTTCGCTTTTACTTTCTAATTTATGAAAACCTTTCACTTCAGCATTTACAATCAACGCATCCAAATTATTTCTGGCATGATTGAGTTGCGAACCAATTCCACGAGTAAATTGCACATCGCCAAACGTATCGGAACCAATATTTGTATCTACTTCACCCAATCTGTATTGAGCTAAAATATCAAAATACTCTTGCTCTTTTGTATGATAGGTTGAAGCAATAAACTTCAATTTGTTGTTATCATTGTATTCGTAAACCGATTTTATTGCACCAAAAACCGTTAAATACTCATCTTTTTCTTGACCGTCATAAATAACTTGAACCCCGATAGGTTCATCAATAGTTCCAAAATTAGTTTGTCTAAATAGCGGTTGATAGTTGTATTTATTTTGAGCCACATTACCTAAAAAACTCCATTGCCATTTTGTAGAAGCATTGTAATTCAATAAGGTTTGAATATCTGTAAAAGAAGGTTCAAAGTTAGTTTCTGTATCTTGACTATTGACTAAAAGACTGTTGTTTCTATAACGAACACCTGTTACGTTACTCCATTTTTGGTTTTTAGAAATTCCTTCCACAGACGCATTTACTCCTAAAAAACTAGCATCAATATTGGCACCAAACTGCTTTGGATTCTTATAAGTAATATCTAAAACTGAAGCCATTTTATCACCATATTTCGCTTGAAATCCACCTGCTGAAAAATCAACATTTTGAACCATGTCAGTATTAGTAAAACTCAACCCTTCTTGTTGTCCTGAACGAATTAAAAACGGACGATACACTTCAATTTCATTAACATAAACTAAATTTTCATCATAATTTCCACCACGAACAGCATAAGAAGTACTTAATTCACTATTTGAATAAACACCTGGTAAAGTTTTAATGATATTCTCAATTCCAGGATTAGCACCTGGTATTTTTCTGATTACGCTTGGTTCAATAGCTGTTAATCCTTCAATTCGTTTTTTATTAGTTCCAATTACAGTTACTACTCCAATTTCTTCTACATTAATATTTAAAACAGGATTAAATTCGTAATCTTCATTAGAATTAAGTTGCAAGTCCTTTAAAATTGACTTTTTGTATGAAATATGCGAAAAAACAACCGTTATTTTTTGATTAGCAGGAACTTCCAAAACATAAAAACCAGTTGCATCTGTAGTAGTACCTATGTCATCTACTTTAACGGTTACGTTTTCAACAGGTTCATTAAATTCATTTAAAATTACCCCTTTAATTTGGGCAGTTTGTGCAAAAGAAGCAGTACAAAATAACAGGAAAAAGAGTATATTCTTCAAAGGATTAAATTTAATTGTTCTTATAAAAATAGCTTTCAAAGGTAGTAGAATTATTCATTTCATCGGTTACGATTAGTTTAAATTCATTCTTTCCCTTAACGTAAATATTGTCTGCTAAAGTATGTACTAATTTTTTAGTCTTATAATCATACTCCATTAATATCCAATTTCCGTTTAAATATGCTTTGTAAGTATCAATTCCTGATAAATCATCAGCTATTTTTACACTCAATGTGCTGAAAGTATCAATTGTTTTGCCTTTAGAGAAATTAATCCCATAAATTTTAGGAGCCGTTGTATCTTGAACTACTTTGTAATTTCCAAGTTTTTTCACTTTAGCTGATAAATTATTTCCCTTTAAATAAGATTTCACATAACTAATGCTTCTTCCGTCAAGGTAAGCTATAAAACTTTTCACTTTTTGTTCTTCACTTAATTTTGATACATCAAATGAAAGAGAGAAATTATTTTTAACCGGAATTTCATCTTCATGCAAATACAAAATACCGTCTTTTATACTCATTTTCATTTTAAAATCCTCGTAAAAAGTATTGGCAGGGAAAGTGATGGTGCAATTATCCTCTTCAAAAATATATTCGTTTTTAGCCTTTATTTTTTTATCAGCATTTGTAGTGCCAACTTTTGTTGTTTCTACCTTTTCATAAACAACAGGAATTTCAATTACAGAAGTGTTTTGAGAAAAATCTTCTACAATAATTTTGTAAGTATAAGAAGCTGCTGGTTGCACTTTTAAAATTCCATCCCTTTTATTTTGATTGACAATCGATAAAGGATATTCACTACTCATAAACATTCTTTGAAAACGTTGCCCCATATTTTTTAACCTGTAATAATCTATAAAATAATTGATGTGTTTGGATTCATCAAACGAAAAAGTATCAAATTTATAACTGAAATAAGGCACTCCATTTACAAAAGTTGAAACCTTATAGATTCCGTTCTTATTGTAAGCATTGCTCATGTTGTCAAAAACATTCATACCAAACCCTATCGCTCCATTAGAAGAAATTTTATTAGTAACATAATTACCTTCATCATTAACAGATAATGAAATAGCTTGAGGTTTAAATTCATTATTAACAGCAATAGTATCATTTAATGGATAAACTATAATGCTATTTACTTTTGGTTTGTACTTATCAACAACTAATTTGTCATAGCCAAACAACAAAGGATTAATAATCAACTCAGACTTTGTATCTCTAATTTCAAAATGCAAATGTGGTCCACCACTTCCACCACTATTTCCTGAAAAAGCAATCACTTCACCTTTTTTTACTGGCAATTCAGATGGTTTTAAAAACAATTCAATTTCAAAAGACTTTTCATCATAGTGCTTTTTGTGAATTAAATCTTCAATATTTCCATTTGCTTTTTGAAGATGACCATAAACAGAAGTATAACCATTAGGATGCGTAATATAAATTGCCTTTCCATAACCCCAAGTTGAAATTTTAATTCTAGAAACATAACCATCAGCTACTGTATAAACAGGTAAACCTTCAACACCCTTTGTTTTTAAATCGATTCCTGAATGAAAATGATTACTTCTCAATTCTCCAAATGAACCCGAAAGATCTAACGGAATATCAAGCGGTGAAATAAAGTAATCCTTCGGATAATCTTGTCCAAAACCTAAAAAAGTAATAAAAAACAGCACAAATAGGTATTTCATTTATGTGAATTTGCATTTAAAAAACTAAAAATAAATAATTAAGTACTTATAAAACAAGTAAAACAAAAAAAATAAACATTTAGTATGTAAAAAAAAATAAAAAGTGTTGTTATTTAAAATTCTAATCTTAACTTTGTAGATATTGTATTGAAATAAATGTTTTATGAGCGGATTAACTGAATTGATTGATTCTCTTGAAGTTAAATTTTCAAAGATGTATCACAAGCTAGATACTTTAGAAAAGAAAAATCAAGAATTATCTGATGAATTATTACAATTCAAAGAAAACCACAAAAAACAGTTAAAAAACATTAGTGATTTAGAAAATCAATTAGCAAGCTTAAAGACAGTCAATGCAATATTAGGCAGTGATGAAAATAAAAGAGAAACGAAACTTAAAATAAATTCATTAATTAGAGAAATTGATTATTGCATAGCTCAACTTTCGGAATAGAAAGAAATGGAAGATAAACTAAAAATTAAAATATCAATTGCAGACAGAGTTTATCCATTAACAGTGGAACATTCTCAAGAAGAAGGACTTAGAAGTGCTTCTAAAAAAATTGATACAACCATCAAACAGTTTGAGCAAAATTATGCCGTAAGAGATAAACAAGATGTATTAGCCATGTGCGCTTTGCAATTTGCCTCTCAAGTAGAACAAAAACAGCTAAACACTTCACAAGATTATGAAGATGCTGTTGAAAGATTACAAAAATTAGATGATAAATTAAGTCGAATTCTTTCGAAATAATACGTTCTTACACACAAACAATACTGCCTACATTAGTATATATTTGATAAACTCAACAGTAACAAATTAAAATGAGTGAATCTTCGCTACTAAAGCAAGCCATGCCTTTGAGCAAGGATCCTTGAACAGCGAGTAAGCTCAAAACTTGTATAATTTAGAGTTTATACAAAACCCCTAATGTAGGCTTTTTTTATATAATTTTTTTAAACACACCATGGATATAATAAGTATCATAATAGGAATCGTTGTTGGACTAGCACTAGGTTTTGGAATTGCAAAATTTTTAGAAAAAAGCAATGTTTCCAACCTAATCAAAAATGCAAAGAAAGAAGCTGCATCTATTTTAAAAGACGCAAAAACTGAAGGAGAATCTATTAAAAAAGACAAATTACTTCAAGCAAAAGAAAAGTTTTTAGAACTAAAATCAGAACACGAAAAAGAGATTTTAGCCAAAGACAAAAAAATAAATGAAGCAGAAAAAAGAACAAGAGACAAAGAATCTCAAGTATCTAGCGAATTGGCTAAATCCAAAAAAATAAACGAGGAATTAGAAACAAAAATAAACGACTACAACACTCGACTTGAATTCTTAGACAAGAAACAAATTGATGTTGAAAAAATGCACAAATCTCAAATTGAACAATTGGAAGTCATTTCTGGTTTGTCAGCTGAAGAAGCAAAAAGTCAATTGGTAGAAAGCTTAAAAGCCGAAGCCAAAACTAATGCTATGGCACACATTCAAGAAACCATTGAAGAAGCTAAACTAACAGCTCAACAAGAAGCTAAAAAAGTAATCATTAGCACCATACAAAGAGTTGGAACTGAAGAAGCAGTTGAAAATTGCGTTTCCGTTTTCAACATTGAATCAGATGATGTAAAAGGAAGAATCATTGGACGTGAAGGAAGAAACATCAGAGCAATAGAAGCAGCAACAGGTGTAGAAATTATTGTAGACGATACTCCAGAAGCAATTATCCTTTCATGCTTTGATCCTGTTAGAAGAGAAATTGCACGTTTAGCCCTGCACAAATTAGTAACTGACGGAAGAATTCACCCAGCCAGAATTGAAGAAGTAGTAGCTAAAACCCAAAAACAAATCGAAGAAGAAATTATCGATATAGGAAAACGAACTGTTATCGATTTAGGAATTCACGGTTTACATCCTGAATTAATTAAAATTGTAGGAAGAATGAAATACCGTTCTTCTTATGGTCAAAACTTACTACAACACTCAAGAGAAGTTTCAAAACTTTGTGGAATTATGGCTGCTGAACTTGGTTTAAATGTAAAATTAGCCAAAAGAGCAGGTTTATTACACGATATAGGAAAAGTACCAGATACAGAAAGCGAATTGCCTCACGCAATATTAGGAATGCAATGGGCTGAAAAATACGGCGAAAAAGAAGAAGTTTGCAACGCCATTGGAGCACACCACGATGAAATTGAAATGAAATCATTAATTTCACCAATTATTCAGGTATGTGATGCTATCTCAGGAGCAAGACCAGGAGCAAGAAGACAAGTACTAGATTCTTACATTCAACGTTTAAAAGACCTAGAAGACATTGCTTACGGATTTAATGGTGTAAAAAGCGCTTATGCCATCCAAGCAGGTAGAGAATTACGTGTAATTGTAGAAAGCGAAAAAGTTTCTGACGAATTAGCCGCTACACTATCATTTGAAATTTCACATAAAATTCAAACCGAAATGACTTATCCAGGTCAGGTTAAAATTACAGTAATTAGAGAAACCAGAGCTGTCAATATAGCTAAATAATAAGTATTCAGTGTACAGTCATTAGTCAACAGTTACTATAAATATAAAATCGCATTAATTAATTTTAATGCGATTTTTTTATGCCATTAATTTACGTTAGCTGAAGTCTAACGGCAAAAACAATCAAATAAAACCACCTGAAATCTGCCAACTGAATACTAAACACTGAACACTATTTCCTTGGATGAAACTTGGTCATCACCTGAGCCAAATGACTTCTATCCAAATGCATATAAACTTCAGTTGTAGTAATTGATTCATGCCCAAGCATCAGTTGAATCGAACGCAAATCAGCACCATTTTCAAGAAGATGAGTAGCATAAGAATGTCGAAATGTATGAGGACTAATTGTTTTAGTAAGATTGATTTTAACAGCCAAATCTTTAATAATTGTAAAAATCATAGCCCTTGTTAATTGACTTCCCCTTCTGTTCAAAAACAAAGTATCCTCATGCCCTTTTTTAATGGTCAAATGAGAACGTATTTGCTCTTTATAAATCAAGATATACAACTCCGTAGATTTTCCCACAGGAACAAAACGTTGCTTATTTCCTTTTCCAGTAACCTTAATAAAACCCTCTTCAAAAAACAAATCAGATATTTTCAAGTTCGTCAATTCAGAAACCCGCAAACCACAGCTGTATAACGTTTCTAAAATAGCCCTATTTCTCTCACCCTCATTAGTTGATAAATCAATAGCAGCAATCAATTGATCAATTTCAATAGTCGAAAGCGTATCAGGTAATTTTCTTCCAGTTTTAGGCACTTCAATTAATTCTAGAGGATTATCCTTTCGGTAATCTTCAAATAAAATATAAGTAAAAAAACTCTTCAAACCAGAAATAACCCTAGCTTGACTTTTAGCATTCAAAAGCGAAGCTATCGAATAAATAAATTGCTGAATAGTTTCCTCAGTAATACTTATAGGAGTTTGAGCAATGGAATTAGATTCTAAGAACAAAACCAATTTTTCAATATCAAAAGTATAATTCTGAATGGTATTTTCAGACAAACCCCTTTCAAGTTTCAAGTAATTTTGATATTCCTTAATATAAGATTTCCATTGACCCATGTTTCAAAAATACAAAAAATTAAACATAAAAAAATCCCGAAATTAATCGGGATTTTTAATAAAATATGGTTTACAAATTAGAATTTGTAAGTCAATCCAAAGTTGATAGCACTTAAGTCAACATTTAATCCAAAAGAAGTAGTTTCTTCTGCACCATTTCCTCCATTATCATCTGAATTATACCCTAAACCAGCCCAGCTAGCTTCGATAGCAAATTGGTTAGAGATGAAATAGTTCACACCAACACCAGCATTTACTCCAAAAGTTTTGCTTTCAGTCTCTGGTCCACCTTGAGGCTCATTTTTAGAAGAACCAAAACCAGCTGCTAATTCAGCAAATAAAGAAAATTGAGATGCAGGAGTCCAGTAGTATCTACCTAAAACCTCAGCTCCAAATGAACTTGATTTGTCCTCATTTGAACCAACTTCTTCTTTTTCAGATCCAACAGTTAATCTTGCTCCAATTGCAATGTTTTCAGTTACAAAATAACCTACCATTGGAGAGAACTCAATACCTGATGATTTGAAATCACCTGTTTTTTCAGAATCAAAAGAAAGTCCACCAGAAACAAAAATGTTTCCTTTAGAAAAACCACTTGTTCCTTCTTCCTGTGCATTTGCCATTCCAAATGCAAAAACTGCTACAGCAGCAAATAATAATTTTTTCATTTTGTTTAATTTTAAGTTATGAAACAAATTTAGAAGTTTATTTTTTTGATAAATTATCGCATTTTAATACTTATTAACATTTTATAATGAGATATAAACATATATTTGCATTGAGTATTTCAACCAATAAATCAATAAAATATGAAGAAATTAGCTTTTTTAGTTGTTACCTTATTAACAATTTCACAAATCACAAATGCACAGTCAAATGTTAAATTTGGTATTAAAGCCGGTTTAAATTATGCAAATTTCACCAATACCGAGATTCAAACCGATGCAATTTCAAGTTATCACGCAGGTCTTTTAGTTGAAATTGGACTATTTGACAACTTAGCCATTCAGCCAGAATTATTATATTCTACAGTGGGTGCAACAATCAATGATCCAATCGATGAATTTAAAGAAGAATTAGGTTACATATCAATTCCCGTAATGGCAAAATTTAATTTATCAGAAACACTATTTATTGAAGCTGGTCCACAAGGTTCATTTCTGTTAAGCAACAAAGACAATCTTGAAGATTATAATGATTTAGATCTTGCTGCAAACGTGGGACTTGGATTAAATCTTACAAAAAACCTTTTCGCTTCTGCCAGATATAGTTTAGGATTAACAGAAATTTCTAGAAATGCCGAAGCCAAAAATTCTGTATTTCAAGTATCAGTAGGTTTATTATTTTAAACAACAAATCATAAAATTATATTAAACCATCTTTACACAAGGATGGTTTTTTTATATTTTTACACAAAGCAAAACAATGAATCTAATCATCATCAACGGACCCAACCTAAATCTTTTAGGAAAACGAGAGCCAGAAATTTATGGCAGTGAAACTTTTGAAAATTATTTAGAAACCCTAAAATCAAAATTTCCACAAATAAATTTCATCTACTATCAAAGCAATATTGAAGGAGAAATAATAGATAAAATTCAGGAATACGGTTTCAATTTTGATGGCATCATATTAAATGCTGGAGCATACACACACACTTCCATTGGCATTGGTGATGCCATAAAAGCCATAAACACACCCGTAATTGAAGTGCATATTTCAAATACATTCTCCAGAGAAACCTTTCGCCATCAATCCTTTATTTCACCAAATGCCAAAGGTGTCATTATTGGTTTCGGATTAAAAAGCTATGATTTAGCAGTCCAATCATTTTTATAATTGAATTCGTACAACCTTTTTAATGCTATACTCGTCTTATAAATAAACTTAACTATATGAAAAAAATTTACGCCTTAGTCTTTGGACTATTTTCAATCTTCACATTTGGACAAATAAAAGGAACAGTCACCGATACCAATGGAGAACCTTTAGCTTTCGTTAGTATTTATATTGAAAACACCTACATTGGCACAACCACCAATGAAAATGGAAAATATGACTTAAATTATACAGGAGACAAAAAAGTTAGCGTAGTATATCAATATTTAGGATTTAAAACACAAAAAAACACCTTAACCATTGACAAATATCCTTTTACCAATGATGTAAAATTGATTGAAGAAAACTTCAACCTAACCGAAATAGTTTTGACAGAAGGCGAAAATCCTGCAAACGCTGTGATTAGAAACGCCATAAAATCAAAAAAAATAAACAGCGCAAAAACAGATAAGTTTGAAGCCGATTTCTATTCCAGAGGAATTTTTAGAGTAAAAGACGTTCCAGAAAAAATTATGGGAATGAAAGTTAGAGTAGAAATGAATGATTCTGGTGCAGATTTAGATTCTACCGGAAGCGGCATAATTTACCAATCAGAAACCGTTTCAAAAATCAAAGTAGAAAAACCCAATAAACTCAAAGAAGAAATATTGGCAAGCAAAGTTGCAGGAAATGACAATGGTTTTAGCTACAACACAGCACTAAATACCAATTATGACTTCTATGAAAACTACATTGATTTTGACGTAAACATGGTTTCACCCATTGCTGATAACGCCTTCAATTATTACAAATACAAATTAGAAAGCACTTTCTATGACGACAACAACCAATTAATCAATAAAATAGTAGTTACCCCAAAGCGAGATAAAGAACCCGTTTTTGAAGGATACATATACATTGTTGAAGATTCATGGGCAATATATGGCGTTGATTTAGACATAAAAGGATACAGAATGCAACAACCCATTCTAGAAACCATGAAACTAACTCAAAACTTTAGTTACAATCCTAACAACAAACTTTGGGTTAAAAATGTACAAGCCTTAGACTTTTTAGCTGGAATATTCAGTATAAAATTCTCAGGAAAATTCACGCACGTTTTCACAAATTATAATTTCAAAGACACATTTGAACCCAAAACCTTTGGAAAAGAAATTGTTTCCTTTGCAGAAAACGCCAATAAAAAAGACGACACCTATTGGACAACAAACAGACAAGTTCCCCTATCAGAAGAAGAAGTAACCAACTATGTTAGAAAAGACAGCATTTCAACCGTTAGAAACTCTCAAAAATACATGGATTCCATTGATGCCAAAACCAATAAATTCAAAATCCATAACATCCTAACAGGCTATACCTACAAAAACAGCTTCAAAAAAAGTCGATTCAATTATGATGGTGTGCTGGATATTGGCTCTATTAGTTTTAATACCGTTCAAGGTTACAACATGAATAGCGGTTTTTCATACACAAAATACAATGAAGAAAACGGAAAATACACCTCCCTAAGCTCAACATTCAATTATGGTTTTGCAGAAGACAGATTGAGAGTAAACGGAAGATTTTACCATAGATTCAATGCTAAAAATTATGCCAACATCTCAATTGGAGGAGGAAGCAGCATCAACCAATTCAACGCAGCAGAACCCATCAGCAAGTTAGTAAACTCCGTAAGCACACTTTTCTTTACCAATAATTTCATGAAACTATACAATAAAGAATTTGTAGATGCCATGTACGGACAAGAAACAATAAATGGGTTATACATTTCCGCTAAAATTGGTTATGAAAACCGCAAACCATTATTCAACAATACAGATTATAAATTAATCAAATCAAGTGATACCTACAGTTCAAACGACCCTTTGCAACCAGAAAACTTCACCTCTACACCATTTCAATCCCATCATTTATACAAAGCAAGTGTTGGCGCTCGCATTCGCTTTGGACAAAAATACATTACAAGACCCGATAGAAAAATAACCGTTTCAAATGATGATTATCCCGTTTTATATTTAGGGTACCAAAAAGCATTTGCAGGAAGTGATGACAACTACAATTATGATTTCTTAAATGCCACCCTTGATTTTGATAGAAAATTAGGAAACAAAGGAGATTTTGGACTTCGCATAAAAGCCGGAAAATTCTTCAATGCAGATGATATATCATTCATCGACTACAAACATTTCAATGGAAACCTAACCCATGTAGTCTTAGATGGAAGCTATTTAAACTCATTTGGTCTATTGCCTTATTATAGCAACTCAACAAATGATGCTTATCTAGAAACTCATATTGAGCATAACTTCAAAGGATACATCATGAATAAAATTCCTTTACTAAACAAACTACAATGGAATTTAATTGGCGGTTTTCATCAAATCAATGTACCCAAACTAAAACCCTATCAAGAGTTTTCAGTAGGTTTTGACAACATAGGAATTGGAAAACTAAGAATATTTAGAGTAAGCTACGTTAGAGCCTATCAAAATGGTTATCAAGGAGATGGATTTGTTTTTGGTATAAAAATGTAAGCAAACAACAAACTCCAATAAATAAAAAATTCCAAATTCCTAAACATAGTGAATTTGGAATTTTTTTATACATTTACAATACTAACCCACAAAAAATAAACAAAATGACTACAACAAACAAACCTAACATTGGCTTTTGGATTATTAGTGTAATTGCCCTTATTTGGAATTTAATGGGCGTAAATCAATACGTACAACAAGCTTATATGACAGACGCTTTCAAAGAAATGTATACTCCCCAAAAATTAAGTCTCATTGAAGCAACACCTGCATGGGCAACTGGAGCTTTTGCCGTTGCAGTATTTGCAGCAACACTAGGTTGTTTAGCCCTTTTATTACGAAAAAAAATTGCAAAAACACTCTTTATAATTTCCCTTTTAGGCATAATAGTTCAAAATATTGATGGTTTTATGCGCTTTAATTTTTCAGAATTGGAAACTTTTGAGGTAGTAATGACTTTTATGATTCCTGCAATTGGGATATTTTTAATCTGGTATTCAAAAAGTGCCATTGCAAAAGGATGGATTAAATAGAAGAAATGCCAATAAATAAATAAACCTCAAACAAAACAAACAAACCTCTGGCGCATTTAGTTAAAGCCTTGGCACAACCCGATAAGACAATGCCCAAAGCAAAAGAAACAGAAACACAAAAGAAAAAACAACAAAAAAATAAAAAAACCCCAATAACCAACTCAAAAATTTCTATTCTCTACCCTCTACACCCCATACTCCATACTCCACACTCCACACTCTATTTCACAAAAACATCATACCCAAAACGCAACAAAGCAATTCCAACAATAATCAAAAAGAAAACACGAATAAAACCATTACCCCTTGAAATGGCCAATCGAGCTCCAAGCCAAGCACCACTTGCATTGCAAACTGCCATAGGAATAGCAACAGACCAAATAATTTTCCCTTTAATAACAAACAAAGTTATAGAACCAATATTAGTAGCCAAGTTCACTAATTTTGCATAAATATTAGCCTGCAAAAAATCAAAACCTAGGAGAGCAATAAAAGCCATAATCAACAAACTTCCCGTTCCAGGACCAATAAATCCATCATAAAAACCAAGAAAAACACAAATAACAATCGCATAAATATAAATCTGTTTTTGCGTTAATTTATCCACCTGAAACTGCCCAAAATCTTTTTTGAAATAGGTATAAAGTAGCAACAAAACCAAAATCACAAAAAGCAAAGGCTTCATAAAATCATTTTGCATCACATTCAACAAACTCGAACCCAAGTAAGCAAAAGCAAAAGACACAAGAGCCATTATGCCAAACAATTTCCAATTAACCGTTGCCTTTTTAAGGTATTGATAAGTAGCAATACCAGTTCCACTAAAACCCGGAATTTTCAACGTACCAATTATTGAAGCCACACTTTGATTAGGCAATAAAACCAAAGCAGCAGGAGTTTGAATCAATCCACCACCACCAACGATAGCATCGACAAAACCCGCCACAAATGAAGCTATGCAAAGCAAAATAATTATGTAAGTTTCCATCTATATAAATTCCAAATTAAAAAATCCAAATTCCAAGTATTGTTTTGGAATTTGGATTTATATTTTATCTGCCAACTAAAAACTGAACACTGCCAACTTTTTCTAGCTAACTCTAACAATCTTAGCACCAATAGCTCTCAATCTCTCGTCAATTCTTTCGTAACCCCTATCAATTTGTTCTATATTTTGAATCGTTGAAGTACCCTTGGCAGAAAGAGCCGCAATCAATAACGAAATTCCAGCCCTAATATCTGGAGAAGACATAGTAGTAGCCTTCAATTGCGATTGAAAATCGTGCCCCATAACAGTTGCTCTATGCGGATCACAAAGGATAATTTTAGCACCCATATCAATCAACTTATCCACAAAAAACAAACGACTTTCAAACATTTTTTGGTGAATCAAAACATCCCCTTTAGCTTGAGTAGCAACCACCAAAACAATACTCAATAAATCAGGCGTAAATCCAGGCCAAGGAGCATCAGAAACCGTTAAAATTGAACCATCAATATCAGTCTTTACCTCATAACCATCTTTGTGTTCAGGAATATAAATATCATCACCTCTCTTTTCAAGAGTAATTCCCAATTTTCTAAACACATTTGGAATTTGTCCCAAATTATCCCAACTCACATTCTTGATAGTAATTTCACTTCTTGTCATAGCAGCAAGACCAATCCAAGAACCTATTTCAATCATATCAGGCAAAATTCTATGTTCGCAACCCCCTAAAGATTCAACACCCTCAATGATTAACAAATTAGAACCCACACCTTTTATCTTTGCACCCATCGAATTCAACATTTTACACAATTGTTGCAAATAAGGTTCACAAGCAGCATTGTAAATAGTTGTAGTACCTTCCGCCAAAACAGCAGCCATAACAATATTAGCTGTTCCAGTCACAGAAGCCTCATCCAATAGCATATAAGCCCCTTTTAATCTTCCTTCATTTTCAACACCATAAAAATGATCCTCCCTTTCATATCTAAACTTAGCACCAAGATTAATAAAACCCTCAAAGTGCGTATCTAATCTTCTACGACCTATTTTATCACCACCCGGTTTTGGAATATATCCACACCCAAAACGAGCTAATAAAGGCCCAACAATCATAATTGAACCCCTTAAACTTCCACCCTCTTTTTTAAAAGCCTCCGTTTTTAGATAATTAACATTGACCTCATCCGCTTGAAAAGTAAAATCACCAGGACCATTCTTTTGAATTTTCACGCCCAAATTACCCAAAAGCGTAATCAGTTTATTAACATCAATAATATCTGGCACATTCGTAATTCTAACTTTTTCAGAAGTTAACAAAGCTGGGCATAACACTTGTAATGCTTCATTTTTTGCTCCTTGAGGAGTAATTTCCCCTTTTAATTTTATGCCACCCTCAATTTGAAATGTTCCCATAGAATTACGCTTTTCTATTATTTTGTTTGTTATTAGTATTGCTCTTTACAACCTTACTTTTTTTAGCAACTACAGATTTTCCATTAGAACCAAACTGCGTTTTGTTAGATTGTTTTTTATTCACTTTTATCAAGTCATAAGACGTTGACAACTCCTCTTCAGACTTCGTTAAATCAATTTTTCCACCCGAAAGTTCTAACAAATGATTGAAAATTATTATATCCTCAACAGTGTCCTTGTTCCAACTCAAATAACATTTCTTCATGTGATTAGCAATCACAATAATCAATGCATTTTTAAGTTCCCCATCTTCCCATTTATTAGCCACATCAATCATATATTTGATATTATTTCCATAAAAACGGTATTTTGGAAAATTTTGAGGATAAGATAATCGCTCAGGTTTTTGATTTAAAACCTCTCTAGAAGGAATAGGATAAGGCGAATCAACATCCAATTTAAAATCAGACATGATAAACAATTGATCCCAAAGTTTATGCTGAAAATCAGGCACATCACGCAAATGAGGATTCAATGTTCCCATTACATCAATAATGTATTTTGCCGCTTTATTTCGCTCCTCTTTCTCCTCAATATCCGTTGCTAAATCAATCAATTTTTGCAAATGCCTTCCATATTCAGGAATAATCAAATGCGAACGTTCAGCGTTATATTCTAAGTTAAAAACAGCTTCTTGTGTGTTAAATTTCATAGGTAATTTTATAAAGAAATTATGCCCTCAACCGCTGATAACTCTTGGTATTTATCAATGACTGATTGTGCACTTTTCATGGTGGTGTTTACTGAAACACTAGTATATTTTCCGTTTTTTGATAAATGCGTTTTAATAACAGCACCCATATTATCAAAAGATTCTTCAATTGTAGCTATCTTTTGCTTATCCGTTGGAACAATAAATTTAAACAAATATTCTGAAGGCCAAATTGTTGAATTTGTTAATTCCTCCTTTAATCTTTTGTAGAAATCTTCGGTTTTCTTATCCATTAATAGTTTCTCATTTAAATAGCAAATATACTTTTTTATGTTCACACTTAAAAGCATGTAACTTATAATTTTAAAAGCAGTATAGATTTTTAAAAAAAACTTATTTTTGCCAGTAGAAAATTACAAAATGAGCAAACAAATAGTCGTTATAATAGGAGGTCCAAGTTCTGGAAAAACTACTTTAATTAACAAATTGAAAGAAAATGGATATGTATGCTATCCAGAAGTTTCCAGAGAAGTCACAAAAGAAGCACAAGAAAAAGGAATTGAACAATTATTTTTAGAACAACCCCTCCTTTTTAGCGAATTACTGTTAGAAGGAAGAAAAAAACAATTTCATTTAGCCCAACAAGAAGCATCTAACATTGTATTTCTTGACAGAGGAATTCCAGATGTATTAGCTTATATGCATTACATTGGAGATAGTTATCCCACTTTTTTCGATCAAGCCTGCAAAGAACACATCTATTCCAAAATTTTCATCCTACCCATTTGGAAAGAAATTTATGTTAGTGATGATGAACGTTACGAAAGTTACGAACAAGCCATTTTAATTCAAGAACATTTAGTAGAAACCTATCAAAAATATGGCTACAAACTAATTCAAGTCCCAAAAGACACCGTTGAAAACAGAATGAAGTTTCTTCTTGAAAATTTAAAATCTTAAATTAAAATGTTACTTTTATAAAGTTTATACAAAATTTTAAATGTCTAAAGCCCTACAAATTCTTCAAAAACACTGGAAACACAACAGCTTTAGAGAGCCACAAGAGCAAATCATTAACGCTGTTTTAGATGGAAATGATGTTTTTGCCTTGTTACCCACTGGTGGTGGAAAATCCATTTGCTTCCAAGTACCCGGAATGTTGTTAGAAGGCATTTGTTTAGTCATTTCCCCTTTGATTGCCTTAATGAAAGACCAAGTAGAAAACCTTCAAAAAAGAGACATAAAAGCCATAGCCTTAGTTGGCGGAACTTCACAAAATGACATCATTGATATTTTAGACAATTGTCAATTTGGAAATTATAAATTCTTATACCTCTCACCCGAAAGACTACAACACGACTGGATTTTAGATCGTCTAAAACAACTGAAAATTTCTTTAATTGCCATAGACGAAGCACATTGTGTTAGTCAATGGGGTCATGATTTTAGACCAGCCTATTTGAAGATTTCAAAACTCAAAGAAGCTTTCCCAAAAACTTCCTTTTTAGCATTAACCGCTTCAGCAACAGCAAAAGTTCAAGAAGACATCATTGAAAACTTAAACCTTGAAAACCCAAAAATATTTAAGAAAACTTTTGAGCGAAAAAATTTAGCGTATCATGTCCTTAAAACCGAAGATAAACTTACCAAAATCAAGCAAATTGTAAGTAAAAATCAGCAACCATCCATTATCTATGTCAACAATAGAAAAGCCTGTTTAGAAATTTCAAGCCAATTGAATCATTTAGGATTTTCAACCACCTACTATCACGGTGGTCTGTCATACAAAGAAAAAGAGAAAAATCGTTTACAATGGATGGAAAACAAAGTCCAAATCATTGTAGCCACAAACGCTTTTGGAATGGGAATTGACAAACCCGATGTCAAAACCGTTATTCACAACCATTTACCTCAAAATCTAGAAAACTACTATCAAGAAGTAGGACGAGCTGGTAGAAATGGAGAAAAAGCATTTGGTATACTTTTAACCAATCCCAATGATATCAAAACCGCAAATTCTCAGTTTATAGCCGTATTACCCGATAAAGAATTTTTAAAAAATGTTTACCTAAAACTAAACAATTACTTCCAAATTGCTTATGGAGAAGGCTACAATGAAAATTTCTCTTTCAACCTTAATCATTTTTGTTTACACTATAAATTTCCAATACTTAAAACATATAATTGTATTCAATTTTTAGACAGACAAGGCATCATAACACTACAAAATGTATTTTCAGAAAACATTGATTTACAGTTTATCATACCTAGCAAAGAAGTTATTCGATACATTAGTTTAAATACTCATGATGAAGAAATAATAGCTACTATTTTAAGAACCTACACAGGAATTTTTGAAATGGAAACTGCTGTGAATGTAGCACTAATTGCAAAAAAATCAAATCAAAATGAAAAAAACGTCCTTGAAGCCATTCATAAAATGCATGACAGAAATGTCATAACCTTAAAAATTAACAATAGCGACAGCAACATTACCTTCAATGAAGTTCGTGAAGATGAGTTAACCATAAACAGAGTAAGCAAATTTTTAACCACCCAAAACGAGCAAAAAATAGAGAAATTTGAAAAAATGATTGAATTCATAAACGACACTAGTATTTGCAAAAACAAACTACTTCTATCCTATTTCAATCAAGAAACACAATCCGATTGCGGTATATGTTCCACCTGTATGGCTAAAAACAAAAAAACAAGCACCGAAACAACTGAACAAATTTTTGAATTATTGCAATTAAATCCCCATTCTTCCAAGGAAATTGAAGATAAACTTTCAATAACAACAGAAGAAACTATCTTTGCATTACACCAATTATTAGAAAAAAATAAAATTGCCATAAATTCACACAACAAATATTACCTATTATAATGAAGTTAAAAATTGTATTCATGGGAACTCCAGATTTTGCCGTTGGCATTTTGGATACCATAAATAAAAACAACTATGAAATTGTGGGCGTAATAACTGCACCCGACAAACCTGCTGGACGTGGACAAAAAGTAAGTACTAGTGCCGTTAAAGAATACGCATTAGCTAATAATTTGCGATTACTTCAGCCCACAAACCTCAAAGGCACCGCATTTTTAGAAGAATTAAAAAGTTTAAACGCCAATTTGCAAGTCGTAGTAGCCTTTAGAATGTTGCCAGAAGTAGTTTGGAAAATGCCTTCGCTTGGCACATTCAACCTACATGCTTCATTATTACCAGAATATCGCGGAGCAGCACCCATCAATTGGGCAATTATAAATGGTGAAACTAAAACAGGTGTAACCACTTTTTTTATTGACGATAAAATTGACACTGGTGCTGTCATATTAAAAAAAGAAACCCTCATTCATGAGAATGAAACTGTAGGCGAACTTCATGATAAATTGATGAAACTAGGCTCAGAAGTTGTTTTAGATACACTATCCCTAATAGAAAACGAAAAAGCAACAACAACCATTCAACCTGAATCCAAAGATTTAAAAACAGCCTATAAACTCAACAAAGAAAACTGCAAAATTGATTGGACAAAAAAGGGCGTAGCTATTTACAATCAAATCAGAGGATTGAATCCCTATCCTGCTGCATGGACCTATTTTGTGGATGGTGAAAATGAATGGAATGTAAAATTATATGAAGTTGAATTTACACCAACCAATCATTCGCACACAGCTGGAAAAATAATTGCATCAAAGAAAGAATTGCATATTTATACTACTGATGGATTTTTAAACATAAAAACCTTACAAATGCCAGGAAAAAAGAAAATGGAAACCAAACAATTGTTAAATGGCACTGTTTTTTCTGACGAAATTATGGCTAAATAAGAGCTAAATACCAATAAACATGGGAGTTTCAGGCATGTTTATTAACATTTAAACGATTTTATCAACATTTTAAACGAAAATAATCGTAAATACTTGCACCGTTCGTAGATACTGCTAAATTTGTATAAGTAAATTAAAGTTTAACCAAATAATTAAATCATTATTATGAACAAATCAGAATTAATTGATGCAATGGCAGCTTCTGCTGGTATCACAAAAGCAGCAGCAAAATTAGCATTAGAGTCATTTTTAGGAAATGTTGAAGGTACTTTGAAAAAAGGAGGAAGAGTTTCATTAGTAGGTTTTGGATCATGGTCAGTTTCTAAAAGAGCTGCTAGAGATGGTAGAAATCCTCAAACAGGAAAAACTATCAAAATTGCTGCTAAAAATGTAGTGAAGTTTAAAGCTGGTTCAGAATTAGAAGGTGCTGTAAACAAATAGTAGTTATACAAAATACATTAACCTCTCCTTCGTGAGAGGTTTTTTTTTATAAAAAGCTTACTTTTTTGATTTTTAAAAAGAATTTTCTTAACTTTAGTTTAAATTCATTACTTATGAATGAGGTAAAAATAAAAAGAGGTCAATTACTCCTATCAGAACCAGCTCTTTTGGGTGAAAATTCATTTAATAGATCGGTTATTTTATTGGCAGAATATACAAAAGATGGCACAGTAGGTTTTATCTTAAACAAACCCCTAGAATTCACCATAGGCGATTTAATTCCTGAAATAAATTCTAACCTAACCGTTTATAATGGTGGTCCTGTTGAGCAAGATAATTTATATTTCATTCACACAATTCCAGAAAAGATAAAAAACAGCGTTGAAATTTCAAATGGAATTTATTGGGGTGGTGATTTTGAATCCTTAAAAACATTACTAAACGAAGATAAAATCCTTAAAACAGAAATTCGCTTTTTCCTTGGATACAGTGGCTGGACTCAATCACAATTAGAAACAGAACTAAAAGACAACAGTTGGCTACTAATAGAAAACAAGGAAAAAGAAAATATACTTGCAAAACCTACAAGTGATTTTTGGAAACAAAAAATTGAAGCACAAGGTGGAGATTATATTTTATTTTCAAACGCACCTGAAAACCCCATATTAAATTAAACTATTTAATTTTTCATTTAATAGCACCGAAAAATCAATACTAAATTCTTTTTTTCTGTATTTTGTTATAGGTTGAATCCCTTTAATAACATTTGAAATAAACAATTCATCAGATTTTTGCAAATCAAATGGTGAAATTGATTTTTCAATACATTCCATGCCTTCCATCTTATTTATTAATGCGATTAACTGCTTTCGCATAATTCCATTTAAACAACCATCAGCAATAGGTGGAGTAATAATTGTATTATTCATTTTCATGAAAATATTTCCATTTAAAGCTTCTACAACATTTTTCTCATCATTTAGCAAAATACAATTATGGTAATCATTTTCTTTGGCGAAAATACTTCCAGTAACATTAATCATTTTATTGGTAGTCTTTAAAGTCGATAAAAGATGTTTAGATATGTAAAAATCTTTATATAATTCTACTTCATAAAACTCATTTGACACAGAATATTCTTTACTATCTAACTTTTCAGCTGTTATGAGATATTCTATATCATTAGATTTTGGTAAATATAAACCCTCAGAATTTCTAAAAACAGTCATTCTAACTCTTGCACTTTCTCCAATAGTTAAGGCATTAGTCAAAGATAAAATCTGTTCTTCAAAAAATTCTAACGTAAAGTTCATTGGAATTTCCATTCTGCAAATTCGCATTGAAGCCATTAACCTAAAATAATGATCTTCAGCAAATAAAACCTTGTTATCTACAACTTTTAGAGTTTCAAAAATAGCATCTCCAAAAAGAAAACCTCTATTCTTTTCAATAAAAAAGTTACTTGAATCTTGTATACTTCCGTTAAAATTTATCATAAAAAAATCTCGTCAAATTTTTAGAATTTAACGAGACAAATATACTTTTTATATTTCTGATTACATAGAACCTAAAACGTGTTTCAGGTCAGAAATTTGATTTTCCCACAAAGATTTAGATTCTTCAATTTCATCTTCATCTGCAAAATCTACAATTACGATAGAAACATCTTTAGTAATTTCATCAACCATTAGTCTAATTTCAAAGAAATAATCACTTTCTGAACCATCTTCGTTTAACCAACGAAATTTAACGCGTTCATCTGTCTTTTTTGACATTAATTTTGCTTTTTCTTCACTATCATCCCAAATAAAAGTGAACAACTCACCTCTTGAGTTTACGTTATCAGCAAACCACTCAGATAAACCTGAAGGAGTTGAAATGTATTGATACAATAACTGCGGTGAAGACATTATAGGAAACTCTATTTCATATTTTACTTTAACTTCCATCTCTATAATTTAAAATTTTTCGAATATATAATAAATATGATGTAAAAAAAAATAAAAATTGAAAAATAATTTTTAAAAATATATTTGAATTAGCCACAAATAATTATATATTTGCACCCGCATTCAGGAAATGCATTACACATAATGGCGAGGTAGCTCAGTTGGTTAGAGCGCAGGATTCATAACCCTGAGGTCACGGGTTCAACTCCCGTCTTCGCTACAAGTTTTAAAAACTACAAATTAGATTTTAAGCGGGATTAAAGCAATTTAATCCCGCTTTTTTTATATTTATTTAGTACTACACTATTAGATTGGACACAATGAGGAGAGAATTGCCTGATTAAAAACAATTTAAAGGGGTTCATCTATACTTTTGAAAGATGTTTTTAATCCCTAAAATTCAGAAATCAAAACTAATTTTGAAACTTTTGACATACAAAAGGGTCTATGAGTATTTTTATAACACACAAAAAAACTAAAACAGTTAATATAATAGAGTATCAAAAACTAAATAGTAACTGTTTCAAAAGCTATTTGTGATATAAAATAAATGAAAAGCAACCTCCTAAAAGGAGAATTAGAATTAAAAAAATGCTATTTTTTGTAAGTATCTATATATGAAGATATAAATTTAATTAATTCTTCTTTTGGTGTTATTAGATTAAATAAGTGAACATCATTAAACAACATCAATTTGTTATAAATTATATCATTTCCAGTGCCTACTAACTTGTGAGCGTCAGTTTTACTGATAAAATAAGCAAAATCGTGTAAATCTTCTGTATAATTAACAAAAAGTACAATTAAAGATACAGTATCAAAATCAACATTCAACATATCATATATTGAGTTTGAAAAACTTAAATTGTCATAATGCTTAAACCTAGAGCATAGCAATCTAATATATACCCCAGAAGTATCATGTATTAATACTTTATTCTTTTTTATATTCAACGATAACAAATTTTTTATTTTCTTTTTCCTTTTTTTCTATATTGTATATACACTTTCTAATCTCAACTAGAAAAGTAATATATACATCGATAATAATCATTAACAATAGACTCATAATAAATAGACTTAGTCATCAAGTAAAGTCAAGCTCAAACCAAACTTTTAAATTTATAATTCCTCAAAAAAAAATAAACAAACTTGATGCTAAGCCTAAATAAAATTAGATAATGCAACTTATTAAAAATTAAAACCGTTTAACTTAATAATTAATAATAAATACTTAACTTGGTACGAAGGTAAATTATAAAACTCACTAACATTATTCGAAATTAATAAACGAAATGATTTTAAGAATAAATGATTATGTTCAATTCTTTTGCGTTTTAATTCTTTAATTAACTTGCAAAATTTAATTAAGAATCATGCTTTTTCACGTATTCCATTGCCTCAACAAGCTCTTTTTTAAGCAATCTAAATTCTGAGAAAGTATTGTCTTTATATTTTACATATAAATAATAATCATAAACTCTGAAATGCTTTGATAAACAAATGATTAATATAAAATCCGCCACAAACAGAACACAAAAAAAGGTTTGAGCAAAACAATACAATAGCAAAGAAAGAAAAGCCATATTCATCAAAATAACTGTTGCTTTGCATTTTTTCCTTTTAACACTCATCTCATTTATATCTAAAAATTCAGCGTGATAACGCTTGAAAGCTTTGAATTCAGAGCAATAACTTTTTTTTATGTGTTGAAGATTCATGTCTAAATTTTAAATAAAATGTTATTGGGTCACACTTTGAGGTAAAGGCTAACAATGAAAAGAATTAATGATTAATCTCTAACATTGTTGCTTCTATCGTAATGAATTTGAAAGAAATACTTTCGCTACTATTGTACTATGGTGTCGTTAGCTGAAACTTTATTTAATTTATATCTTAATTAATTTTGTAGACTTAATATTGCCTTCAATTTTAAGGTTTAGCATATATATGCCTTGATTCAAAAATCTAATATCAATATAATTAGCATCAAGAGTTTTCTCCTGAATTACAACTCTTCCATTCATATCAATTATTGAAAAAGTGCTATTATGTGGTTCACTTAAATCAATATGGATAAAATCTGATGATGGGTTTGGATAAACCTTAATACTTTGTTGAGCATTAATTTTTTCAACGTTAAGTGACAAAACCTCAATCTGTTTGGAAAGGGTATACAAACATCCATTTTTATAGGCTGTTAAAGTTATTGTCTTAATACCTGCTGATGTGAAACTATAATTTGGGGATAATTCATTGGTTGTATGTTCATCATTTATATTCCAAGTTAAAGAATCATAATTAGTGGATAAATTTTGAAATTGCACATCCATACCATTAATTAAAAATGAAAAGTCTGCATAAAGATTGTAAGTATTGATGAGCCATTGTGGTTTATTTTGGAGCACAATTTGATCTGATATATTTTGCAAATAGATGGCATTTGAATTACTTAAACCTCCATAAAAATTGCTTGGCACAATACTTTCTTGATATAAGGTATTAAAAACAGAACAGGCTACTAAATATGAACCACTTAAGTTGGGATGAACATCATTAAAAGCAGGGTGCAATAATAGATCTTGGGTTGAAGTATAATGATGTCTAAAGCATTCGCCAGCAGGCGCAAAAGGTATTTGCATTCCGTTGGCAATGGCTGTCATTGCATCTTTAATCATTGTTTGTGTTGCAAAATAATTAGCATAGTTACCTCCTCCTCCACTTGAATTAGCAGCTACTCCGTTTGAAATTTCATAAAGTATTATTTTCGCACATGGACTGTATTTTCTAATAGAATCCATTAGTTGGTTTCCTCTGTTTACGGTTACGCTTGTTGGAAAACTAACTCCTCCTGATTCTCCTGTGCCTGGTTGAAGGATAACTGCATCCCAAACTTGAGATGCAAACAAGTTGTAAACATTATTATCATTTACATGATTTACAAATCCAGTTCCTCCTGGAGCATATTGTTGTGTTTGAACGTTTTTCCCTTTTGAATTTGCAATTCCTTGAAATAAAGTAGGCATATTGTTGTAAAACGTCATGCTGTTCCCTATAAAAAGAATTTTCTCTTGTGATTGAGCAAGGACTACTCCTGAGATAAGAAAAACTAATAGAATAAAAAATTGTCGTTTCATTGTACTATGCTGTTTTTGGGTTAATATTTCTACTACCTTTCGGCTTGTTAATGTGGTAATTTTTTAGCACAAAAGTTCAATCGAAACTGTTCAGCACAGCTTTTTGTAATTTTTTACTATTTAGACCACAATTCTTTTTCATTTTTGAATTCAAATTCAATACCTAGTTGAGGAATGATTGAAACTTCCTTTCCATTTACAAATTTTAAAACCATTTTCTTTTGTTTGCGTAATAATTTTTCTTGATAAACTATCAAAGAATAATTATCCTTAAAATCGTTTGGCTTTCTTCCGTTAATGCTAATTACTTCATCCATTAATTGAATGTCTTCATTGATAATAGTATTAGCATTGGAAATTATTTTCACAATTTTAAATTTTCCATCTATAATAAACATACCATAGCCGTATGCTTTATCTGAAGTATTTTTGTATGATTTGGTTCTCGCAGAAAGTTCATATACAGTATTACCGATAGAATTTATTGTAACATTATAACGATTTCTAAATATTTTATTACCTACTGATACATTACTAATGCTTCTTGAAAAAGATATTTCAGGCAGAAAATCAAGTTCTTTATCAGCAAGTTCCCATGTAGTAAAACCATTTTTGATAGTATAAATAGTATCAATTGGTGCCAGACCGCTTACACTAACAGAGCCTGGCCCAAAGGCTTTGGTAGCTTTAGCTTTTGAAAAATATTTTGAACCCAAAGTATTTATTCCAACTACATCACTGTTGTAGCCAAAGTCTACTATGCAATTCGTTTTTATAGTATCAAAAGCAATTGACACGTGATGGGTGTTATTATCTTGTATTTCAAATGGCAAAATAAAATTAGTCTCATCTATGGCAAATGGCTTCTCGGAAATTTCCAAATAATTTTTATCAAAATTAAATCTCCAATTGAGTTTGTTTATTACTGAAGACCCTAAAATCCCATCTATCTTTAACTTTTCAGTCATTGTTACAGCTTTGGAGTCAAATTTTATAAACGGTGTATTTGAAATTATAATTCCTTTTATTTCAAGCTTTGGACACATCAAAAAACTAGCACTACTTTTAACATTATTTCCATCAATCAAAGTGGCATTATGATTGGCATTGCCATAAGGTAGCAATTGATAGGGTTGAACAAGGGTATTATCTATAGCAGAAACTGAAAATCCATTATCCCACAGAAACGTAGCTTTTTTGCCATTAATTTTTACTTTTAGTAATATCAAATTATTCCATATTTCAATAGGAACTTTAACTGTTTTATTTTCTGACGTTACAGTTCCTGAATGAAAAAACTCTAATATCTCTTCATTCGTTTGGGCTTGTGCTTTATTAAAGACAAAAAACAAGGAAATCATTGAAGTGAGAAAAATAGTTAATTTCATATTTGTTGTTTTTAGTGTTTTAGTTATTGCTAACAAATCATTATTCATTTTGATTTTGTATTGGTAAAAGAATACTTTCGTAGCTGTGTCCTTTTGAAACAATCACTCCTTTTTTATCCAAAAGGAAAAAGGAGGGTGCTCCTATAACTTTATAGTTTTTAAAATTTTCATCCTCCATGCCTTTACCACTACAATAATAATCTTTCCAAGGAAATAATTTGCTCTTTTCCTCATATATTTCTTGACTTAAATCGGAAGAAAAACTTATAATTCGAACTTTATTTTCTTCAAAAAGACTATAATTTTTTATTATTTTACTTATCTCTTCTTCACAATGGCTACATCCTGTTTCATGAAATAATAGTAGTGTGTAATAATTTGACAGCTTATGACTAGGCAGAATTGCATCTTTTTTATTTTGTGTGGCAACAATTAAATTGGGTGCTTTTTTACCAACTCTTAACAGTTGTTGCTCCTTTAGTTCTTTTAACATTGGAAGTGCTATTCTGTTTGAGGATATTAAATAATCTTCAATTTTTTCTTTATCTGAATTCCAAGCAATACGGTTACAAATAAACATGGCGTCTGCTGTTAAGGCATCAAATGCTTCTTGGCTTTTAATTTTCTTTAAATTAGCAACTACATCATTTCCAAACATTCCATAAAACAATGTCTTTTCAAAGTAGGCTCCAAGTGTATTGTTGATGATACTAAACCACAAACCTGTTTTATACATATCGTCAAAATCAATATCATTGATAAAATGATTGCGTGCCATTATTTTATTGGCATCATCTTTTCTAACTGAATTTGCCGTTAATTCATCAGCTATTAATTTTAATTGTATATATTCTGAGATGAAAGTAGTATCGCTAAAAATGGAATCATTAAATTGTTTACTTTGTTGATCAATATTATTTTTTTCTTTTAGTAATTCTGGTTTAAAATTATTGCCATCGTCATATAGAGCATTTAAATTTTCTAGATATAAATATTTTCTTTTAAGTTGATAAACTCTTTCAAAAGCGTTGTTGATAATTTTATTGGTTGGCGAATTATCAATGATTATACTTTTAAGGCTACATTCTTTGTCAAAACATAAAATAGAAACTCTTTCGTTTGGAATAGATACAAAATTGACAAGCTCTCCTTTTGGCAACTTAAAACTAACAATTTCTTCTTTGCTTTCTTCTGGCAAAGAAAAAGTGGCTTTTCCAAGTGCGTCTAGTTTAATTCCTTGTATGGTATCGGTTTTTGCACCTCTATGCAACCAAAACTTCAACTCTTTAGTAGCCAAACTTGGTATTTCAATTTGAACTATTTGCGCTTTAGTAATAGAACAAAAACTAAAAGCTAAAATTAAAAGAAATGTTTTCATATAACCTTTGTTATTATAGAATTAACCCTTATAAAAAGGGTCAATTCTATTATTTTTATATTTTGATTATATTTTACTAAGGTGTAGTAGTAATAGGAGTACAATACAAATAAATATTACCATCTAAATATGAGGTTGCATATATGTGAATTCCTTTGATAACTTGACCACCAGGACATGAAACACTGTGGTGTTGAAAATCAGATGAATTAGATGGTCCAGTAGCATCAATAGCACCAGTGCCAACTTCAGTTGCATAACCTGCATTTAAAGCTGTACATTGTAGCTTCATATAAACATCTAAATAATCTGATGCATAAACTTCAAAACCTGTTACTACCCTATTATTAGGACAAATCACAGTATGAGCAGCATTATCAGCAAGACTACCATGATTAGCACCTAATGTTGTTACACCTGCTGTTGAACGCACCTGTACATCAGCTGTATTAAGTTCTGCTTCTTTTAAAACTCCACTTAAGACAATACCACCATCAAGAACACTTGCTGCATAAATTGAAATTGAATTTGCCGCATAAGGCCCTTTACTAGAAAGCAAAACTGTATGGAATTGATCATTAGCTAAACCACTAGGACCAGCGACTGTTGTTGTTGGACTATAAGTAACTGCCTGTGTATTAGAACATGAAAGTGATAACTTAGTCCAGTTTCCTGTTAAAGTACCCGGATTAGGTGTTGTTCCTGTTATGGTATAAGTAACAGTGGCACTTTGACCAGCTATTAATGTTAAAGAAGAAGGACTAACTCCAGAAACGGTAAAACCAGAGACACCTGATAAACTTAAATCAGATGTTTGAAATGCGATTGCTGTTGAAGAGAAAGAATTATTAGTCAATGTAGCAGTAAAAGTAGCCCCAGACAAAGCAGCTGTAGTATAGGTTCCTGAAAAACCACAAGAAGTAACAGCTACAGTAGGAGTCACACTGTTTACACAATCAGACCATCCTCCATTTTCATATACTTTAATGCACGAAGAAGAAAGGTCATAAATAATCATTCCGTTAACAGGATTTATAATAGCCGCGGTTGTTGCAACTCTTGTTAGCACTAATGCCTTATCAGTACTTTCTAGTTCTAGTGAAGAACTAGCCCCAATGTTAGTAGGGTTATTTCCTATTTTAACTTGAGCTTGAATGGCTACAGATAATAGAAATAAAAAAAATGTTTGTTTTAATTTTCTCATAATATTGTTTATTTTTATCGGGTTCAAAAGGATAAAAAGTTATAAAAATTTTCTACCTGACAGGATTAATAGTTTTTAATTTAACTTTAAACTATTCCATGTCTTATATGTTCTCATTTACAACACTCTTTTAACTGTTGAATCCTTTTATATTTATACTTGTTTTTTTTAATTTTACCTTATGGTGTAATTGATGTACAATACAATCCTCCTATATCATCTAAGTATGAACTCGCATACATTCTAACTCCTTTGATAAATTGATTAGGAGGGCATGCTGTAACATGTAAGGTATTGTCTAAAGAACCAGATGCTCCAACAGCATCAATAACACCATCACCTACTTCTGTTGCAAAGCCTGGATTTAAAGCTGTACATTGCAGTTTCACTCGATTATCTAAATAGGTTGATGCATAAACTTCAAAGCCTGTTACTACCCGACCAGTAGGGCAAATCACAGTATGATAAGCATTATCAGCAATACTACCATGAGCAGCTCCCAATGTTGTTATTCCCGCTGTTGAATAGACCACTACATCAGCTGTGTTAAGTTCTGCTTCTTTTAAATCCCCATGTAAAGAAATAGAACCATCAAGATAGGTTGATGCCATAATTGAAATTGAACGTGCCGCATAAGGTCCTCTATTAGAAAGCAAAACTGTATGGTATTGATTGTCAGCACCTGTTCCAGGCCCAACGACTGTAGCTGTTGGATCATAAACAATGGCTTGTGTATTTGCACATGAAGCTGATAACTTAGTCCAACTTCCAGTTAGTGTACCAGAGGTAGGAGTTGTGCCTGATAGTGTATAAGTAACTGTACCGCTCTGTCCGGGATTTAAGGTTAAAGTAGCTGGACTTACACCAGAAACAGTGTAACCAGTAACACCTGATAAAACCAAGTCAGACGTATGAAATCCAATTGTTGCAACACCTATTGTGGAATCGTTTTTCAATGTAACTGCAAAAGTAGCTCCAGACAAAGCGTATGTTGGTTTATAAGTTCCTGAAAAACCACAAGAAGTAGTAGAAACATGAACAGTTGTTGGGCCACTAAAACAAGCTGACCATGAACCGTTTTCATAAACTCTTACACAGCTTAATGATAAATCATATATCATCATTCCGTTTGCAGGGCTTGTAACTGAGGCTGTGTTAGCTACTCTAGTCAATACTAATGCTTTATTAGTACTTTCTAATTCTAACAGTGAACTAGCTCCAACACTTGCAGGATTATCACCAATTTTAACTTGCGCTTGAATTGTTATTGAGAGTAACAATAAACACGTAAATAATATTTGTTTTATTTTTTTCATAAATTAGTATTTAATTATTCTAAAATAATTGAAACTCTACGAGCAAGGTCAAGACCTATTTTAGTATCAGTAGGATATGTAGTATCAACACCTTCTCCTGCAATAGAGATTCTTGTTGGGTTAATGCCACTTGCTGCAATGATGTTGAAAAGTTTTTGTGCTCTTTGTTCAGAAAGATTTTTATTGCTTTTTTCATCTCCTCTAACATCAGCATAACCTACAAGTTTCACTTTTGCATCTGGATACTTTTGTAAATATTGAATGATGTAGTAAACATTATTCGTAGAACCTGTATTAGGTGTATCTTGATTTACATCATAAAACACATTTACAAAACCTTTTTCTATTAAAATTTTGGCTGCATCTTCTCTAGAAACTACAGCTGTGTTTGCTCCATCTTTTCCATCTGTTGCTGTTTTTTCAAGTTCGTCTGCAACACCGTTTTTATTAGCGTCTATATAACGCCCTTTTGCATCTACTGCTAAACCTGTAGGGGTGTTGTTTTCTGTGTCTCTATAATCTGGCACACCATCACGGTCTGTGTCTTGTAGCATTTCTTCAATTTTAGCTATTTTTTCTCTGGCTTCTTCATCTGTACCTTTTTCTTCAAGTTTGCCAAGATACCAATCTGCGTGTTTCTCTTTCTTCCCTAAATATACTGTAAGACCAAGTGAAGTGTTGTACATCATTCCAGATAGATTATTGTCAGCATTCGAATAAGAACCATCCCAATTGAAGTGTTGACGTAAATTGCTCAATACGCTAAAATCTCCTGTAAGCACTAGCCATTTTGTAACTCTCAATTGAGGTGTTAAACCCACAATGACACCACCGTTATCTTCTGTAACATCTTTGTTAACACCCATTTGTGGTGTAAGTTGTGAGATTTGAATACCTGCATGACCTAAAAGACCAAATCTATTGGTAAATGATTCAAATTGCATGATTCTACCTAAGTTAGCAACACCTTGAAGACCAAACCTATATTGTTGGGTTTCAAAATCTAAAGAGCCGCTTCCTTTTTGATTCGCCACTTCATCATAACCTACATCTAGTTTAAAACCAAACTTAGTACTTAACATATAGCGAATACCAAAATCAAAATGATTTACACCACTGAAATTAAAATACTTGGCTGGATCAGCAGAATAATATCCTGGAGCAAATGGCTTTATGGCTTTGTTTTGTCCAGCATTAAGCTCTAAAGACCACTTGTTAAAATCATTATCTTTGTCATCATTCCTCTCTTGAGAAAATGCATTGGCTGTGATTAATAATAATATGAGAACTTTTTTCATAATTTATTTCTTTGTGTGAATTACTTTTTTATTTATAACTATACCATTCTCTAAAAGCACTTTTACTAAATAAACACTTTCTTCATGTTTAAAATCTTCTTTAAAAGTAGTTTCATTGATATTTGTGTATTCTTCAATTTTTCTTCCCGCTAAATCATACACTACAACATTGTTTATAGTTAAAGAACTAGACATTTCAAGTACATTATCATTTAATAGTAAAACAACATCAGCATTTTCAAATTCATTGTTGGATAAAGCAGTTGTTTGATATACCACTTCAAATCGGTCGTTAATTTGTGTTTCAGTGGTTGTGAAAGTAAAAGCACCTGTACTAAAATCGTGGTATGTATTTGCAATTTTATCATGCAGATAAACAGTAACAGCTGATGTATTAAAAATACCTTCTTTCTCTGCAATGCTTATTACAAAAGTTTCAGAATTAGTATTGTTTTTTCTAATACCAAGAGGTACTATATCTGTATCGAAGAAGTTTGGTCTTGCATTGATAGATAATCTTCGACCGTCTTGTTCTAAAACACTATACAATTGAGCTGTACTTACAGAATTTCTACCTGCATCGTACATTCTATCATATCCAAAAGTGGCTTGTGGCAAATAAGCAATAAGAATTTGACTAAAAACATCATTATTATTAACCATGTTTAATTTAAATCTATCTTTAGTTTCATTAGCATTATTTTGACTAGCACTATGATTATTTTGTGCAGATTTGTAGAACGTACTGTTACCATCAATTATACGCATACAGTTTGTAAAATAAACATCTGTTGTAGCAACAACCGTTGTAGGGTTTGTAGCATCAGGCAAAACTTTAACTTTAAAACCTTGTGCTGATGGTATCTTTCCATCGAAAGTCTGTGTGATACTTGTAGTTACTGTTCCTGCTTTGGTATATGCCATATAATCTGCTTGATTATATTGACCAGAACCTGGATAACCTGTAGTTGACTTCCAGATATAAATAACACCATCTAATCCTGTATTTTCTTCAATAAACTTATCGGCATCGATAGCAGAAGGATAAGGATTTCCTAGCAGTACATGGCTTGTTCCTCCATTTGCTTGGGCTGGATTATTTGATATCCCTGTTAAAGTTATATCTCCATTATTGGCTACACCATCAAAAACAACGTTAATATCATCCTGAGTTGCAGCATCTAAAAAAGGAGCTTGTTGACCTACGTGTCCCATTAATCCTCTTCCTGTTTCGGTAGCTGTTGTTAATTGCCAACCACCTCCTGCACCTGTGTTGTATTTGTAGAAAAAATCAAATGCATTTGCTGATGCGGCTGTTGAAGCTTGAGCAGTAGCAAAATCTGCAAAAAAGTTTCCTGCAATTGGTGTTCCAAAATAAACGTAATCATATCGTCTTAAACCTGTTCTTGTCTTAGTCATTTCAATAGTTGGAGCACCTACACCATTAGCTCTTTGAACAACACTTGCACTAGATGCCATGATGATTTTTGATGATCCAGTTACTCCATTAACAATCTCAACATATTGATTGCTATTAAGGGTAATATCTGCGTTTAATTGCAATGTATTGCATGAAAAAGAACCGGCATTGTATGCTGTTTGTATAATAACAGGGTTTTGTAAAGTTGGAGCTGAAGCTGGTGCTGAAAGTGCATTTACCCATGCTCCGTTCCATATTCTTACTTCTCCGTTAGAATCAACTAAAGGACTACAAGAACCTTTGGCTGCAATTGTAAATTTTGAATATGTAGCAAAGTTAATAGGAAGTGTTGAGGTTACTGAACCTACTGTCAATGAACTTGCAGCACCACTACCTAAATAATTAGTATCAACTGTAGAAGGTATTTGTATCCACTTTGTTCCATCCCAAGCTGCTATAACTATGTCTGCTAAAAGAATACCTGCATGAAGATTAGCGATATCACTTTCACTTCTCCAAGTTAATGACAAAACAGCACTTGAAGAACCCTTAACATCCCAATATTCTAATGCAGAAATTGCTTTTAGTGCATCAGTATCAAAATCAGATCCAATAGTAGAAGGATTAAGATCATAATAAGCGCAGTCATAACTTGCAGTTAAAGTTGTGTTTTGAACTTTTGCTGGAGCTAATCTTGAACCATTTCCTACTGGAAAGGTAAAAGCAGCATTTCCATACGAACTTACATATCCATTAACATGGTGACCATCTGAAGCTGAATCCCAAACAATGGATGCAGGAAAATGTAATTTCCCATGGGTTGCGACAGTTCTAGAAGTCTCAGTTGTTGCTGGCGATACCCCAAAATTAAAAGAGGAAGTATGAATACTCATCACACCATCATCCTTAATATAAAGAGAACCATTTTGTTGAGTCTGTCCAAAAGATGCGACTGAAACAAACAAAACTACTAGAAAACTAGCAAACCCAATAAATCTATTTATAATATTAGTAATTGTTTTCAAATTAATAAATTTAGAGGTTAGTATTATTTAAAGCTCTTTTCTTATTCCTAAAATATAAAAAGCAAAATCCAATCAAAATGGATACAAGCATCATAGGATAAATATAATCGTCAATTGGAGCTGGTGGCATTTCAGGCCCCCCATCATCTTCAGCCAAAGTTTTAGTAGTGGATAAAACACTAACAAATAGGCACAATAGAATTTGGAAGAATTTCTTGTTTCTTTTCTTCATAGTTTAAAATTTAAAAGATTTATGCGACAAATGTTGTTACTTTAAAGCATAACAAAAAGCACGTGTTAATAAGTGTTAAGATAAAAAGTATAAGTGTGTGGTATTTATTTTTGTGAGGTTCTTCTAAAGCTGTTAATACTTTAAACGAACAAATTTGTTGAACTCATCTTGTCTTCTTTTGGCAATAGGTAAATTTTTGCCATTAATCATTTTACAATAATAACCATCCTTTTTATTGATGGACAAAACAAAATCCATGTTTACAATATATTTGTGATGAATTCTAAAAAACATCCCACAAGGTAAATAGCCTTCATATTCCCCTATATTTTTGGAAGAAATAATCTCTTTATTACCTTGCAAATAAAATACTGTATATTTACCATCCGCTGTAAAGTATATAATCTCCTTTATAGGTATTATATCTATTCTATCTACTGAAGAAACAGCAATAAAGGGTTTGTTACTGCTGGCAAATGGATTAATTTCAAAAATTGGTTTCTTAATCTCTTTCTCAAAACCTATTTTGGCTTTTTTAATTAATTCACCATAAATTAAAATGAGTTCTATAAGTATATTCTCTTCGTAATATTTCCTAACAAAACTAAAATCTGCGCCAACAAATCCAGTTTTATTGATAAAGGAATCAACAAAAACTATTTTCTTATTTTCAAATTCTCTAATGACATAATTCAATTCGTCGGATTTAATTACATCTTTATCGACAATAACTAAATCTGCCATATTCAGTTCAACAATATTTTTAAATTCCTCAATATCTTTGAGTACCGAATGCACTGAAAAAAATAATTTATTATCTTCAATGACTTTTTTAACAATTTCAAAATCAATAATATTGACTTTGAAAAAATATAGATTGAATCTCATATATGTCTATTTTGTTATATCAAAATCAAAAGTATTAAATGTTAGTGATTCCTTTTTTTCAAATAAACAAAAGGATATGTTTTTAAAATAACTGTAACAAATTTTGCAATAATCGTTTAAAGGCAAAAAGACAATTGGGTAAATTCGAGGAACTTCTTCTGCTTTCGCTTGGAAACTGGTAATCTTGTTCCGTTATTCATCAAACAAAAAAAGACATTATTTCGATGAACTAACATTAGGTGTTTGAGGTTAATTAAATACTTACTATGAATTCGATAAAACAAATTAGGAGCTAATAGCTCCTCATATTTGCCAATATTTTTTAAAAGTACTATATTAGTATTGTCTGCAAGATGAATTTTAGTTTTTACAGCATGAGCTTCACAATAAACTATTTGATCAATCTCAATAAACTCTATGCTTTCCATAGTTTTATACGCAAAATGAGATTTGTTTTGTTTAAAAGTTTTAGAATTATTTTGCTCCACCTGATAAACTCTAATAAAGTTCATTAGATTAACCAATAACTTAAAGACTTCACCTTTATTAACTTTTTCTAAGAAATAGGCTTTTTTGAAATTTTCAGAATTTATTTTATTCTCATCAAGTAAAAAAATAAAATACAATTCTTTTGAAGCAAGAATATCTTTATTTATTTTATGTGCTTCACTGGCGTTAACAAATAAAATTTGAAAAACATCTTCCCTTTGTTCAAAATTAAAAGCATTATCCTCAAAAAAACAAAAATCAAATCCCTCTACAAGAAAGTACTTGTTTATTATCTCTTTTAAATAATTAAAAGTTTTTTCGGTAATACTGAATGAATAGAAATGGAGAGTCAAAGCAAAAAAATAAAAAATTTAAAAAAAAATAAAAAAAATTTACACAAAATACCATTTTTTGTTAAAGTTATGAAAAAAAATTATCATTAATCACAATTTGCTGTTAAAATAATAATTAAAAAATATTGAAAAAATTATATGATCAAACATTTAATCCATTATTGAATACACTTATTAATCTGCAATTGAGTTTGCCGAATATTAAGTTAACTTTGCTTCATACAACCATGTAAGCCATATTCATGTGTTGCATTTTTTAAAATTAATATGTATGATTGTTGAGCAAAATACCCTTTTTACGTTCTTTAGAGTAGAATTTTTTTAAACTTTATTGTTTATATAACAAAAAAATTATTTAGAAAAAGGGTATTATTGCTTTTCACACAACCTATAATCACATCTAAAACATTAAAACTTTTAGTGTTTTAAAACCTAAAGATTATAAGATCATGTTTCTCCAAACTATCAAAATAATACAAAAAAGGAAATTGAACAGGATATGTTGTGGTTTTCAAAAGACGCCATAACAATACAGCATTTCTTTTTAGGTCCTATTTATTTTCATTAAAGGAAATTCTAAAAATACTTCTAAGACCTTAGTTACCAATTGATTTTTATTATTCCACAAAACACTACTAATTAAAAAATAATTAGCTGTAAAAACAATTCTAAAAGCTAGATGGAATTAAGATTAAAATATTGGCTAACAACTAACTAAAAAAAATCATTAATAATTAAATTAAAAATGATTAAAGTGTCAAAAAAAAAGGATGATTACTAAAAAAACAAGCACTGGGATAAATATAGACACATAAAATATACTACGAAACAATAGCAATAATAAAAAATCTCCCAGTGCTGTAACTAAATTACAAATGAATATGAAAATATTTCTAGACCAAATTTAGAAAGAAACATAAATAGTAAGACACGCAAATAAACAAGTGTAGTCAAATATTGATTAAACGATGCTTTAAAGTGAATAAGTTTATAATTCTATTTCGTTAAAAATTGCAGCCTTGATATTATGACTTCAATTCTTGTCTTAGCCAAATGATATAAACCAACAATTTATTGAAAGATTACTGTTTTTTTATTTTTAGAAAGTTACTTAAAAAATGGTTTGACATACTTTCAAACATCTCATGTGAAAATTGTTGATAACCATTAATTATTGCTTTTTTTCTTAAAAAATTATCATTTTATCGGCTTTTTCTGTTATTATATCGATTTTAGTCAAAAAAGTTTTTGTTGACAACCATAATAGTATACCTTTGAATAGTAATTGTAATAGAGAGTTAAGGGACTTTATTAAAATATTACAGTATAAAAAAATTAAAAGAATAATTTTTAAGATTTTTATTAAATATTTGATTGTTTGTTTTGATGAAAAAATCCAACTTGCCAGTTGGATTTTTTTGTTTTTTATTAGGATGATTAAACAACTATTGCAATAAATCTAATAAACTTTCAATATCAACTTTTTGCTGTTCTCCAGTAACTAAATTTTTCAAAGTAAATTCTTGATTATTTATTTCTTCTTCACCAACTAAAATTGCAAACGGAATACCTCTTTTATCAGCGTGTTGGAATTGTTTTCCAAGTTTAGCATTATCTGGATACAATTCTACTTTTATATTTTCTGCTCTCAATTTTGCGATGGCTTTCATACAATACAAAGCTTCTTTATTTCCAAAATTAATGAACATGGCTTTTGAAGTTGCAGTAACGGTTTCAGGAAATAATTTTAGCTCTTCAATCACTAAAGCAATTCGGTCTAAACCAAAGGATATCCCAACACCACTCATGTTTTTTAAACCAAAAATTCCCGTTAAGTCATCATATCTTCCACCACCACCTATGGAACCCATTGCAATTTCTTTTGGTGCTGCGACTTCAAAAATGGCTCCTGTATAATAATTTAAACCTCTAGCTAAAGTTACATCTAAATCTAAAGTTGTGGTTTGCAAGCCTAATTCTTGAATAGTATCACAAATGAATTGCAACTCTTCTACTCCTTTTGTTCCTTCTACTGAAGCGGAAAGTAAATTAGAAAGTTTAGTTATTTTCTCATTTATAGTTCCCGTGAAATTAAATAAAGGTTGGACTTTCTCGATAGCTTCATCAGCAATTCCTTTTTCAAGCATTTCTTTTTTTACACCATCTTCTCCTATTTTATCTAATTTATCTAAGGCAACAGTAAAATCTATTAATTTATCAGAAGCACCAATTACCTCAGCAATTCCTGATAAAATTTTACGATTGTTGATTTTAATCGTTGTGCCTTTCAAACCTAATTGACTAAAAACCGAATCATATAATTGCACCAACTCTACTTCTTGCCATAAAGAAGTTGAACCCACCACATCGGCATCACATTGATAAAACTCTCTGAAACGTCCTTTTTGAGGTCTATCTGCTCTCCAAACGGGTTGAATTTGATATCTTTTAAATGGAAATTCAATTTCGTTTTGGTGTTGAACTACGTATCTTGCAAAAGGTACGGTTAAGTCGTAACGAAGTGCTTTTTCGGAAATCTTTCCAGTTAATTGTTTGTAGTTTATAGTTTTCAGTTCTTCCGAAGGAACTTTGTCTAAATAATCTCCCGAATTCAAAATCTTAAAAATCAATCGATCACCTTCTTCTCCATATTTTCCCATTAAGGTATCTGAGTTTTCAAAAGAGGGCGTTTCAATAGGTTGAAATCCAAATTTTTCAAAATTCGATTTAATGATTGAAAATATATAGTTTCTCTTCGCTACTTCTGCTGGAGAAAAATCTCTTGTTCCTTTTGGTATACTTGGCTTTTTTGACATTTTAAATTTAGAATTTAGAATTTAGAATTTAGAATTCTGAAAAAAGAACTCTTAGGTCAAATCTATTTTTTATTAATTCGGGTTTTGGTATTTTTTAAAGTTGTTACAAAAATAGCAGTTAATTCATTGGCTTCAATTAAAAGTGGTTTTAATTTATCACTTTCGATGATATTTAACTCTTCAAGAACTTCTAACCAAAATAATGATTCATCTGTTTCCTCTAAAACTATATTCATTTTAGACACATATTCATTGTCACTTCTAGCTCTTAATGAAGCTCTGTAATTTGCACCAACTGAACTTCCAGACTTACCCAATTGATTAGCTATGATCTTAGTAGAAGCTTTTAACGGCAAATTATCTACCAAATTCAAAATTGAAATAGTAAATGACTTCGCTCGCTTCTTTAAATCATATTCTTTCATACTATCTTTTTTTTGCAAATATCGAATTTATTGAGCAGTATAAAAAATTACCTTTCATTTTCTAAATTCAATATTCTCATTTCTATTTTTCTCCTTTCTAAATTCTAACTTAAAAAACCCACATTCCAAATTCTAAATTCTAAATTCTAACTTCAAATGTGTAACAATTTCAAAACTCATTAGTCTAATACAACATGGTAGGATTATTTAAAGAAAATACAAAAATTGCATTAGACTCTATAAAAAGTCAGGCTTTGCGAACCTCTTTAACGGTTTTTATTATTGCACTTGGAATTACGGCTTTGGTTGGAATTCTGACTGTGGTTTCTGCTTTAAAGAATACAATATTAAATGATTTTGCTTCCATGGGAGCCAATACGTTTTCTATCAGTCAATATGATTTTTCTTCGGAAATTAATCAAAATGATGTAGATGTTCGTGTGAATCCAATCATCAGTTATCCACAAGCCAAAGAATTTCAAGACAAATATAATTTTCCTTTTACAACAACTTCCCTATCATTTACAGCAGCTTCAACCGTTGAAGTAAAATATTCCGATAAAAAAACTGATCCTGAAATTAGTATAGTAGGTGTCGATGAAAATTTTTGTCCCAATAAAGGTTTAGAAGTTACAAAAGGACGAAATTTCAACACTTTTGATATTTCTAACAACAATTATGTTTGTGTGTTAGGGTCAGATTTTGAAAAAGGCTTGTTTGATGGGATTAATCCACTAGACAAAATCATTTCTATTAGAGGTGCCAAATTTAAAGTGATTGGTGTATTAAAAGAAAAAGGTTCTACTTTTGGAAACAGTCAAGATTTGCGTGTTTTAATTCCAAACCAGGTAGCTCGTTCTTTGTTTTCTGCTCCTAATATTAATTATGATTTGAGTGTAAAAGTCAACAATGAAGCTTTGTTAGACGAAGCGGTTGACGATGCCATTATCACTATGAGACAAGTGCGAAAGTTGAGTCCAGTTGAAAAAGAAAATTTTGGAATAGAAAGAAGTGACGATTTAATTCAGACTTTATTATCCAATACAGAAGTTTTGAGCATCACGGCTTGGGTTATTGGTATTATCACTGTTTTTGGTTCTTCAATTGCTTTGATGAATATCATGTTGGTTTCAGTTAGTGAAAGAACACGTGAAATTGGAATCAGAAAATCATTAGGCGCTAAAAGTTCTACCATTGCTTGGCAATTTTTTACAGAAACATTGGTTATTGGTCAATTAGGAGGAATTGTTGGAATTATTTTAGGAATTTCAATAGGATTAATAATTGCAATGGCTATTGGCTTTACATTTGTAATTCCATGGACAGCTATGATTGCTGCTTTTATCACAACTTTTGTAGTAACAATTGTTTCTGGTGTTTATCCTGCAATGAAGGCTTCTAAATTAGATCCTGTTGAGGCGTTGAGATACGAGTAATGAGGTACGAAGTACGAGGTACAAGGTACGAAATTAGGTATTATTTTTTTGAAGTCTTAATTTTTAGAATTTTGATTATTTCTTGTTGTTTTTATTGAAGCTACTATAATGGCTAAAATTTCATTTCCCTCTTTAAGCAGTGATTCTATTTCAGTTTTTAATTCTTGATTTTTGTTTATTTCAAAAATTATTTCAAGAAAAAATTACTTTCATAGGCTTCTTCCTCAACAATTTTTAATTTGTTAATAAAATCGGCTGTAGATTTAGCTCGTTGAGAAGCTCTATAATTTGCTCCCACTGAACTGGAACTTCTAATAAGTTGATTAACATAAGCATTAAATTCTCTTGAATGAGGTAACTTAGAACATAAAGTAGCACAGTCAATTGTAAACTTTTTGTTCTTGATTTCATATCAATTCTCATATTTTTATTTTTAAGTATATTATCGCAACTATAAATCTCCTACTTAATAACTCAAATACATTTCGTACTTCGTACATCTCACCTCGTACATTGTATCATTCGATTATTCCCATAAACATCTTTAATCAAATTAATATTTTTAAAATTCAAATTCTCAAGAAGTTCAACGGTTTCCTTTCCTAAATATTGATTGATTTCGAAATATAATTTTCCGTTTTCTGAAAGGTTTTTTTGAGCTAATTGAGCAATCTTTCTGTAAAATAACAAAGGATCATTATCTTCTACAAAAAGTGCTAAATGAGGTTCATACTCTAATACATTTTTCTTGATTTCCTCTTTTTCTAAATTTCTAACATACGGTGGATTGGAAACGATAATATCGAATTTAGTTATGAGTTGTCCTAAATCTTCAACTTCAAGAATACTTTTATTTATGAAATTAACTTCAACTTCATTTATTTCGGCATTTTTTTTAGCAGTTTCAATTGCTTTTTCAGAAACATCCAATGCAAATACTTTGGCATGAGGTATATTCTTGGCTAAACTAATAGCTATACAACCTGAACCTGTTCCAATATCTAGTATTTTTGGTTGAATTGTTGAATCTTTTAATTGTTTAATTGAAAGTATAAGTTCAACTAATTCTTCTGTTTCTGGTCTTGGAATTAAGGTATTTTCGTTGACAAAAAATTTCAATCCAAAAAACTCGGTTTCGCCTAAAATATATTGAATGGGTTTCTCTTTTTTTAATTCCACAAGAATTGAATTCCATTTTGCAACTTCATTTTCAGTAATAGAAAAATCAGGTGCTAAAGCTAAATCAATTCGTTTTTTTTGATGAAGAAATTCTGTAATAATATAAAAGAAACTTTCTATTTCTTCTAAATCGTAGAATGGTTCTAATCCTTTGGTGAAATTTGTTTTATATTCTTTTAAATTCATTATTTATTATGCTGTTACTGCTAAATTTTTTACTATAACTTCTTCGTCATCCAAACTTCACAACTGTTATGCCCTGTGTTTCCCATTGGACCACAAATATTTTCAAAACCTATTCTTTTGTACAGCTTTTGAGCGGTTGTCATAAAAGATAAGGTTTCCAAATAACATATTTCAAACTCTTGCTTTTTGGCAAATTCCAAACATTTTTCAATGATTTTTTCGGCATAACCTGTTCCTCTAATTTCTGGAGCAAAGTACATTTTTTGCAATTCACAAACGGAAATTTCACCATTTTCTAAAGGTGCTATACCACAACCACCTACTACTTTTCCTTCCTTTTCCACCACATAATAAACCGAACGAGGCGTTTGATAAACTTCGTACAATGTGTCTAAAATTGGATCAGCATAGGCAGTTCCTACTTTTGGTGCGTCTAATTCATAAAAAATAGCACGTATTACTTTTGCAATTTGAGGATTATCTACTTTTTCAATTTTTCTAATCAGCATAAAAATATATTATAAAACAAAAGTACTATTTTTGTACGGTGAACAAGCATGAAAAATATATAAATCGCTGTATTGAGTTAGCTAAAAATGGCTTGGGAAATACCTATCCAAATCCGTTGGTTGGGAGTGTCATTGTATATAATGACCAAATTATTGGTGAAGGTTGGCACAAAAAAGCAGGTGAACCACATGCAGAAGTCAATGCGATTAATTCCGTTATCGATAAATCACTACTTTCAAAAGCTACCATTTATGTGAGTTTAGAGCCCTGTAGTCATTTTGGAAAAACGCCTCCTTGTGCAGATTTGATTGTTACGCATAAAATTTCGAATGTTGTTATTGGAACGGTTGACCCGAATGAAAAGGTAGCTGGAAAAGGCATTGCTAAACTTCTTGATGCTGGAATAAATGTTACAGTAGGAATTCTTGAAGAAGCTTGTAATGACCTCAACAAAAGATTTTTTACATTTCATCAAAAAAAGCGACCATACATTATCCTGAAATGGGCTGAAACTGCTGATGGTTATATTGCACCTTCAAAGAGGCTGAATCAAGTGCAGCATGACGAATTGAAACCTGTTTGGATAACCAATAAATATTCCAGACAACTAGTACACAAATGGAGAGCTGAGGAACAAGCAATTTTAGTGGGAACACAAACCGTTTTAGATGACAATCCTAGCCTGACAACTCGAGATTTTTCAGGGAATAATCCTGTGCGAATTGTTCTAGATAAATCAGGAAAAATTGATGCTAAATTTCACGTCAAAGACAATACTATAAAAACTATTTTTTTAACAGAAAACAACGATTTCATAGCATCCGAAAATTGCATTTATGAACGATGTTTATTTGACGAAAATCTGATTGAAAACGCTTTAACTATTTTAGCAAAACACCAAATTCAATCTATAATTATAGAAGGTGGAAGCAAAACCATTCAAAGTTTCATAGATAAAAATTCATGGGATGAAGCTAGAATTTTTCAAGGAAAAAGCATGTTTGAAAAGGGTATAAAAGCTCCAAAAATCAGAGGAAAAATTATTGAAACCACTACTATTTTAGAAAATAAACTTAGCTTTTTGAAAAACCATGATTGATACTATTATATTTGATTTTGGCGATATTTTTATCAATTTAGACAAATCAAAACTTGAAAAAGAGCTTCAGAATATCGGTTTAACGGAATGGAACAAAACTTTAGCTGCATTAAATCACAACTACGAGATTGGGAAAATTGCTGAAAAAGAGTTTTTTGCTGAATTTCAAAAGCAAATTCCTACCATTGAGATTGATACCATTAAAAAAGCTTGGAATAGTATTTTGGCTGATTTTCCTGAATACAGATTAGCGTTTTTAGAAGAATTAACCTCAAAATATAAATTGTTCCTATTAAGCAATACTGACTATACACATATTGAAGAAGTCAAACGAAAAGTAGGTTTAGAATTTCATAATCGCTTTACCAATTGTTTTGAAAAAATATATTATTCTTTTGAAATGGGAATGCGAAAACCTGATGAATCTATATACAAATGCGTAATTGAAAAGCACAATCTAAATCCTCAAAACACCTTATTTGTTGATGACAGAAAAGAAAACACTGATGCTGCCAAAAACACTGGCCTTTTAGTTTGGAATTTACAAGTTGGAAAAGAAGATGTTGTAGAATTAGAAACTTTTATTGAAAAGCATCTATGATAAATCTAATCCTAGCTATCTTTTTTTCAAGTGTACTTTATATTGTTTTTAAGTTTTACTCAAGCTATAAAATCAACACTTTTCAAGCCATTGTATTTAACTATTGCACGGCTTTTACTGTTGGAATTCTAATTTCTGAAGAAACTCTAGCCTTTAGTTCAATTTTTAATAAATCATGGATTTTTGCTAGCTTTATATTGGGTGGATTGTTTATTTTAGTATTCAATATTTTAGGAAAAACTTCGCAAGAAAATGGTGTTTCAGTCGCTTCTGTTTCCAGTAAAATGTCGATGATTATTCCTATATTATTTGGCATTTTTTTCTTTAAAGAAACCATAACTTTTCAAAAAATCATTGGAATATGCTTAGCATTAATTGCCGTTTATTTTACTTCAAAAAAAGAAACTGGTTCCATTGAAATTAAGAATTTTATATTGCCCATTCTTTTGTTTTTCGGTGCAGGAATCATAGATACTAGCATGAATTATATGCAACGCTTACACTTAAAAGATAGTGAAGTAGCCTTGTTTTCAGCCACCACATTTTTATCAGCTTTCCTTTTTGGAGTAGTTCTTTCTGTTCTTAAAGCTATTAAAGGAAACTTCAAATTTGAAGCAAAAAATAGTATTGGTGGCTTCATTTTAGGTGTTCCAAATTACTTTTCCTTGTTTTTTCTAATCAAAGCCCTTCAAAATAAAAATTTAGAAAGTGCTACTGTCTTTACGCTTATAAATATTGGTGTAATTTTATGCTCAACACTTTTTGGAATAATTCTCTTTAAAGAAAGACTTTTAAAACAAAACTATATCGGAATTACTTTAGCTATTGTTGCTGTAATTTTAGTAACTTTATAACTAATGAGCGAAGATTTCAAAGATACGTACAAAACCCTATCAGAACCATCAGAAGAAGTACTCTTCAAGGAGAAGAATAGCAAGTTTTTTGGGTATGCACATCCTATTTCAAATGAAGATGAAGTTAAAGAAATTATCGAAACTTTAAAGAAGCAACATCATACTGCAAGACATTGGTGTTATGCTTATCAATTAGGCACAACAACTACCTCTTACAGAGCCAATGATGACGGAGAACCTAATAATAGCGCTGGAATGCCTATTTATGGACAAATTCAATCTTTTGAGGTTACCAATGTTTTAGTTGTAGTAGTTCGTTATTTTGGAGGAATCAAATTAGGAGTTGGTGGATTAATTAGTGCATACAAAACTGCTGCTCAAATGGCATTGGAAGCTTCTGAAATTATTGAAAAAACAATCGACATTCATTTTATAATTTCTTTTGATTACAAAAACATGAACAAAGTGATGCGTATTATTAAAGAAAAAAATCTTGAAATTATTGCTCAAAAAATGGAGATGAGTTGCGAAATTGAAATCGCAACCCGAAAAAAAAATGCCGAACATATATTCGACATTTTTAATTCAGTTTATGAAATTCTCATAAAAGAAAAAGAGTTATTGTAGATTTATTAATTTATCCATTACATAGCTTGGAGGAATTGTTGGTTTGCCAGTTTTCATGTCTACAAAAACTAACATTGAGTAGCCAGTTGTTAATAACTCTTGTTTCTCATTATAGATTTCGTAGTCAAATTCTATCTTAACAGACGTCTGACTTTTGAAGATAGTTTTCACAGTTAAGAGGTCATCATAACGTGCTGGTTTTTTATAATTTATGGTTAAAGAAACAACCGGAAGCATTATTCCGTTCTCTTCCATCCATTTATAAGAAACCCCCATATTTCTAAGCCATTCCACGCGTCCCATCTCAAAATATTGTGCATAATTGCCATGATAAACTACACCCATTTGGTCTGTTTCTGCATACCTAACTCGTACAGAAAATTGATATTCTTTCATATATAAAATTATGTTAATTATTTTTCTTACATTTGTTTAAGAGCTTACAACTTTTTTTTTTATAAATCAACCCCTATTTAATTTTTTTTATAAAAAAAATGTTCACATATTTGTTCTCCCGAATTACGAGACACCTTTTTGTTGAAAACAACAAATAAAAATTAATAAAAAACAAACTAATAGAATTGAATTTATGGCTAGAACTGCGCAATCAGTATGGGAAAACTGTTTAGATTTTATCAAAGATAACATTCAAGATCAAGCTTTTAAAACTTGGTTTGAACCTATCAAATCAGTAGAACTAACCGATAACGCTTTATATATTCAAGTTCCTAGTAAATTCTTCTACGAATGGCTAGAAGAACACTACGTTAAATTATTAAAAGTTGCCCTTACAAAAGAACTTGGCCCTACCGCAAAGTTACTATATAAAATCAAAATGGAAAACACTTATGGTAATAATGTTCCTTACACAGAACAATTACCAAGTTCTCAACGTTCAAGTGTTAAACCACAAGAAGTTGATTTTCCTATAACCAATAAAAATGCTGAACTAAGAAATCCATTTGTGATTCCAGGTATCAGAAATTTAAAGATTGAATCACAGTTAAATCCAAATTACAATTTTGATAACTTCCTAGAAGGAGATTCCAATAGATTAGCTCGAAGTGCAGGTATGGCTGTGGCTAATAAACCAGGAGGAACATCATTTAACCCCTTATTAATCTTTGGTGGTGTTGGATTAGGTAAAACCCATTTAGCTCACGCCATAGGTGTTGAAATCAAAGATAAATATCCTGAGAAAACGGTCTTATATATTTCAGCTGAGATTTTTACGCAACAATACATAGATTCTGTTAAGAAAAATACAAGAAATGATTTCATACATTTTTACCAATTAATTGATGTATTAATTATTGATGATGTTCAATTTTTATCTGGTAAATCAGGAACTCAAGATGTATTCTTCCATATTTTCAATCATTTACATCAAAATGGAAAACAGGTAATCCTTACTTCTGATAAGGCTCCTATTGACATGCAAGATATTGAACAACGTTTATTATCTCGTTTCAAATGGGGACTTTCTGCGGAATTACACCAACCAGATTATGAAACTAGAGTTTCAATCCTGAAAAATATCTTGTATAGAGATGGTGTAGATATGCCAGATGAAATTATTGAATATGTAGCTAAAAACATAAAATCAAATGTTAGAGAATTAGAAGGTGCCATCATTTCGTTGATTGCCCAATCATCTTTTAACAAAAGAGAAATTACCGTTGAACTAGCCAAACAAATTGTAGAGAAATTTGTTAAAAATGTAAAGCGCGAAATTTCTATCGATTATATTCAAAAAGTGGTATCCGATTATTTCCAACTGGATTTAGATATTTTACAATCAAAAACTAGAAAAAGACATGTAGTACAAGCACGTCAATTGGCTATGTTTTTTGCAAAAAAATACACTAAAAATTCGTTGGCCAATATTGGTTCACAAATTGGAGATAGAGATCATGCTACAGTACTTCATGCTTGCAAAACCGTTGACAACTTAGTATCAACAGATAAGCAATTCAAAAAATTTGTAGAAGACATCAACAAAAAATTATCGTTATAAAACAATGGTTAAAGTTGTGATGGTATGCCTTGGAAACATTTGTCGTTCTCCATTGGCTGAAGGTATTTTGCAATCAAAAGTAGATGAATCTGTTTTTGTGGATAGTGCCGGAACTGCAAATTATCATATAGGTGAATTACCTGACAGCAGGTCAATTGCAGTAGCAAAAAAACATGGTATTGATATTACAAAACAACGATGCAAACACTTTACCAAAAAACATTTTGAGGAATTTGATTATATCTATGTCATGGATAAATCCAATTATGAAAATGTAATCCAATTAGCAACTTCTGATGCTGATAAACAAAAAGTAAAGCTTATTCTAAACGAGTTGCACCCCAATGAAGATATAGAAGTTCCTGATCCTTATTATGGTGGTGATGACGGTTTTGAAAATGTCTTTCAAATGCTAGATGAAGCTTGTCAAGTTATTGCTAATCAGATAAAAAAACAATAAAAATACGGTTTACCATAAAGATATTCAGTAATGATTTAATATTTTAGCCTTAAAAAATGCTAAAAAAATCAATCTTACTAGAAAATAAAGCTTCACTTACTACAAAAAATCTTCAATTAGTTATAAAAACTGAAACCAAAGAAAGTACTATTCCTATAGAAGATATTGGTTATATTGTTATTGACAATCCAGAAATCTATCTGAGTATTCCCGCTTTAAACTTACTTATTGAAAATAATACTGCTGTGATTATTTGCAATACCAATCACCTACCAAATGGTATGTTTTTGAACCTAAACAGTCACCATATCCAACAAGAAATTTTCAAAAATCAAATAAATGCAACTGCACCTTTAAAAAAACAATTGTGGCAACAAACTATTATTGAAAAGATTAAAAACCAAGGCATTCTTTTAGAAAAAATAACCCACAAAAAAAATAATTTTGAGTTCTTAGCTTCCAAAGTATTGAGTGGAGATACTACAAATATGGAAGGAGTCGCAGCCAGTTTTTATTGGAAATCTTTTTTTGAACATGACTTCAAAAGAGAACGATTTGGAGATTATCCAAATAACTTTTTAAATTATGGTTACGCACTTCTAAGAGCTGCAACTGCAAGAGCATTATCTGGAAGCGGTCTTTTAAACACATTAGGAATTCACCACAAAAGCAAGTACAACGCATTTGCTTTGGCTGATGACATTATGGAACCCTACAGACCTATTGTTGATGAAAAAGTTTTTGAATTAATGAACAAGTATGACGAACAAGAACTCAATACTCAATTGAAAGCTGAACTACTTCAAATACTTACTCGAACGGTTTATTTTAAAGATGAAAAAAGTCCATTAATGGTTGCTTTGCAGAAAACCGCTAGTTCTTTACAGCAATGTTATATAGGTGATCGGAAAAAAATAAAATATCCCAAGTTATGGATTTAAACGGATACAGAATTATGTGGCTATTTGTATTTTTTGATTTACCAACAGAAACCAAAAAAGACCGAAAAAATGCATCGGGCTTTAGAAATTCACTATTGAAAGACGGATTTAGTATGATGCAATATTCCGTTTATGTACGACATTGTGCTAGTAGTGAAAGTGCTGATGTACATGAAAAAAGAATTCACAACCTACTACCACCATTAGGAAAAGTAAGTGTATTGCGAATAACCGATAAGCAATTTGGCAACATTTTAAATTTTTGGGGCAAAGCAGAAGTTCCTAAAGAACCACAACCTACGCAATTGGAGTTGTTTTAAATAAAAAAATACCTCAATCTTGCCTTATCACTGCAAAAAAGAAGCATTTTTTTATACGATATTCCCTTTTAATTTCTTGATTATTAGAAGGTAACAAGCCAACTAATATCGTGTTTTCTAATCTTTAATCAAACCACAACTTCATGGTAATTGGTTAAAAAATTTATAATAATATCGTGTTTTCTAATCTTTAATCAAACCACAACTTTTTTTTGTTCTTTCTTTAAATAGCATATAATATCGTGTTTTCTAATCTTTAATCAAACCACAACTGTTTACTTTAACGGCATTTGGAGATACTAATATCGTGTTTTCTAATCTTTAATCAAACCACAACCCTATCAAAGGTTATTTTTTCAGGCAAAAAGAATATCGTGTTTTCTAATCTTTAATCAAACCACAACTTTGATTCGTTGTTTACGTACTCGTCAATGAATATCGTGTTTTCTAATCTTTAATCAAACCACAACACATTATTGAGTAACAAACCGATTCATTCAATATCGTGTTTTCTAATCTTTAATCAAACCACAACTCGTTGTAATTCATTGCTACTTTAAAATCAAATATCGTGTTTTCTAATCTTTAATCAAACCACAACTGATTTGCTCCTGTTCCGTAATAATCAAATAATATCGTGTTTTCTAATCTTTAATCAAACCACAACTGAAAAGTTTGATATATTGGAGCAGGAGTTAATATCGTGTTTTCTAATCTTTAATCAAACCACAACAATAACAGATTTATTTGAAAAGTTAGAAAAAATATCGTGTTTTCTAATCTTTAATCAAACCACAACATAAGGTCTTGTTTTGTTGTATTCCATTTTAATATCGTGTTTTCTAATCTTTAATCAAACCACAACATATTGCACGTGCAACTATTTTTTTTAAGAAATATCGTGTTTTCTAATCTTTAATCAAACCACAACTGTTTTAGCTATGTAATTACTATTCGTGTTAATATCGTGTTTTCTAATCTTTAATCAAACCACAACACCGTTAAGTGTGTTTAATTTTTCTTCTTCAATATCGTGTTTTCTAATCTTTAATCAAACCACAACTTCTAGCGTGTAAACAATAAGTCTTTGAGAATATCGTGTTTTCTAATCTTTAATCAAACCACAACCAATGATAAAAGATTTAAAAGAAAATATAGAATATCGTGTTTTCTAATCTTTAATCAAACCACAACCATTATCCCTTACGCCGTTCTTCAAATACTAATATCGTGTTTTCTAATCTTTAATCAAACCACAACTCATTCAAAACAAGAGCAAAAGAAATCAAAAATATCGTGTTTTCTAATCTTTAATCAAACCACAACTGATGTTGTGATTTCTATTTTCATATTAAAAATATCGTGTTTTCTAATCTTTAATCAAACCACAACCAAAAAGAGACGATGTTATAAAAACTGAAAATATCGTGTTTTCTAATCTTTAATCAAACCACAACCCATCTTTTTTGATTGCTTCTTTTAATACGAATATCGTGTTTTCTAATCTTTAATCAAACCACAACTCCCATTTTTTGTTGTCCTTCAATTTGCATAATATCGTGTTTTCTAATCTTTAATCAAACCACAACCTTTCTTTGACGTGTGAAAAAATCTTTGTAATATCGTGTTTTCTAATCTTTAATCAAACCACAACTAATTTCATGCATTATAAAAACTTTAATAAATATCGTGTTTTCTAATCTTTAATCAAACCACAACTTCCAATCTCCAGCGGTGTCAAATAATTCAAATATCGTGTTTTCTAATCTTTAATCAAACCACAACTGCATATGCTTCATTCTCACGATTTATTAAAATATCGTGTTTTCTAATCTTTAATCAAACCACAACCCATCTTTTTTGATTGCTTCTTTTAATACGAATATCGTGTTTTCTAATCTTTAATCAAACCACAACTTAATTTCATGCATTATAAAAACTTTAATAAATATCGTGTTTTCTAATCTTTAATCAAACCACAACTAAATTAGTAGATGGAGACCAAGCAACTAAAATATCGTGTTTTCTAATCTTTAATCAAACCACAACTCATCTACATCTATTATAGGAAGAGTTTTTAATATCGTGTTTTCTAATCTTTAATCAAACCACAACATAGCCAGTCGTAGGTCAAAAGTGTCTAATAATATCGTGTTTTCTAATCTTTAATCAAACCACAACTGATGTTGTGATTTCTATTTTCATATTAAAAATATCGTGTTTTCTAATCTTTAATCAAACCACAACGGATTGACTCCGTGGAAACTCCATTGTGGTTTGAGCTGTTTAAGAATTTGAAACTTTATGTCAATGAACTTATATTTTAACCTTATGCTAATCTTAATCTCTTTTTAAATTCAAGAAGCATTTCTTCTTTAGATTGTTTTTTTTGTAATACCGCTTTTCTCAGCTCTATCTATTTTAGCTTGGATTTTTTCTATTTGCTCTATTGTTAATTTTGATTCTTCCATTTTTTTATTTTTTCTAATTTTCCTGTTGGTAAAACTTTAAAATCAATTCCCTCAACAAATGCATTAAATTGATTGTGATTCATTTTTCTTGTTGGTTTACTTTCTCCTAATTTAAAAACTCCATCCGGTTTGAAATTATCCTTTTTAATATCATCAGCTTTTCTAGCTTCTTTGAAATATCTTAGCATTATAACTCCATATTCATCAACTTTTCCAGATGGTCTTACAATCCTTTGAATTGACAAACCTTCAATAATATAAATCCTTCCTTTAAAATCAATTATTTCTGTGATATCTTTAGGTTTTTCAACATCTTTATCATAAAAAACAACTTGTTGTCCTCTTTTTAAAACAACATCTCTATTGTTTCTTTTTTCAATTGGAACTAAAACTTTTTGACCTTTTAATTCTTTTTCTTTATGTAAAGGATAAAATCCTTGTCCTTGTTTTAAAAGTTTGGCTAGGTTAAAATTATTGATTAATTCAAATTCTCTTTTACCGTCTAATTCATAAATTGCCATCGCATAATTTTCATCATTTTGACCATATACTTTTTGTTTGTGCTCGTGTTTTGATTTTGAAAGCAAACTATGTTCTTTAATTTCTAAAGGATTTTTAACTGAGTTAGCATAAATTCTAACTTTGTTTATGGGAACCTGTTTTTCTTCATTCATCCAAACAACTCCATTCATTTTATTCTTTTGTTGTGCGTTAGAGGAAAGCAATAAAACTTTATTTACAACAGCTCCTTTAACTTTCTCTTTTACCATTTCATCCACAATATTTTCAATATCATTAGCTTTTAAACTTTCTAAATCTTTACGAATTACATAACGTATTTCTTCATTATTTAATGGATTTTTAATAGCTCCATAAATGCTATCTTGATGTAAAGAACCTCTAACGGCATCACCTTGCTGAAATCTTGGAAGTTTTTTCCCTTCATTTTCAAGTTTGTAAATAATTTTTCCATTACTGTCTTTTTTTGGAATCGCTTTCCCATTTATATCTCTTTCTATTTCAGCTACATATTGCTTTTTACCTCTAACTCTTAAAATCTTTTTAGATTGTTTCTTTACATTATCTGGTGTAAAATGTGAAACTAATATTTCATTTTCAATTTTTTCTAAATCTTCTTTAAAAGTCTTCCATGGTTTTGCATCTGACATAAGTGCTTTTGCTTTCTGTTTATCTTGTTCATCTTCAGAAGTCCATGCTTTAGCCAAAACATCATATTTATCTTTTGTCATACACGCAATTGTAATGGCATCAATTGTATGATGTGTATGTTTGCTTCTATCTTTTTCTTTATATTGTTTGAATCCATTTTCATCTATGAAGCTTTCTTGAATTCCCCATTGTTTTCTAAATTCAGCAACCATTCCTCCTTTTACACTCTCTACTCTTTTAAAATAGGACTTTAAATAAGCTTGTGAATATTTGGTAATAATCCCTGTATCTGGAATTTGGCTATTCTTAAATCCTACTTTTGGTTCTTTCCAAATAAAACGATCGTATTTTCCTTGAAGATAATCTCGTTTTAAAGTCAAGTAATGTCTTCTTCTTATCTTTTTATCTTTAACTTCTTTGGTTGCAGCTGCTTTGATTGAACGACTTATAATTTCAATTTCTCTAGATAAATTATCAGCTTCTTGTTTCCAGTGAGAAATAAATGGTTCTATCATTTCATAATTAGAAAGCTCAATTGGCATTTTATTCCCTTTGTTATCTCTATTAAATTTTTGACTACATAGTGTTTTATTCGTTTGAGAATTATCTTGAGAGCGACTTCGAGGAATAGTATGCTCTATATCATAATCGGGGTTACTTCCAATAATTTGACTAATTTTTATATTTTTACTAACTCCTCCATTTATTGTTGGCTCATAAATTTCCATTCTATTTTGTTCAATCCATAATTGATACCTCAAAATATCTTCTTCAGTCGGTTCAACTTCTTTTTTACACTCTTCGAAATAGAGTTTTTTAATTTCTTTAATAGCGTCTTCCCTAAACTTCTTGTTTTCGTTTTGATAGTCTTGAATCCCTTTTCTTTTGTTGGCATCATTTAATTCTCGTGCCATTTCAATATGAATTCTGGTATTTTCATCAATTTGACCTTCTAAAATCAATGTGTTTAAAACTTTACGCAATTGATGTAAAGCTCTCATTGCCATCGGATTTTTTATTGATGGTGTTAAAGGACTCCCTAAAACTACTTTTTCATTTCCAAATCCATCTTTAATGATTTTCTTTTTGAAAACATCAATATCTGATGGATGATATAATTTTTTTAATTGTTTTGGATTACTACAAAAAACTTCTCCATCTTCATTTTGTCCAGAAAGAAATTCTAAAACCTTTTCGTCTAGTCTTTTTACTTTTATGAATTCATATTTTTTTAATTGCTCAATAAAAATAAGAAATAAGTTATCAAGAATAATTTTTTGGTCAGCTTCGTTTTCAATAGAATGGTTTTTATGAAATGAAACTAATTTGCTAGCTAAATCTGATTTATAAATTTTCTCAGCTTCTTTAGAATAATATTCAGCTTTTAATTTGGCTTCTTTTATAAGTCCGTTAATTATTTCTAATTGATTCTTATCAAAAGTGTAATTTTCTACAATTTCAGTAATTTTGGTTTGAATATATTTTCTTTGCTTAACATCATTCCATATACTTTCATCTACAATATTTTCAATATTTGCCATAAAAACGGCATGAGAATACAATAATCCTTCTTTTATATAAGGAAAAATTTTTGAAATTGCAGCTAAGCTTAAACTTGCAAAATCTTTTTTCAGTTTAATTTTACTAAAAGCTTTAGCACTTTTATCATCAAAACCTAGTTTTTCTTTTGCATATTCATATAAATAAACATCGGAAGTCGCAACAGATAGCAAATGCCACAAATCTTTATAATCAACTGATTTTATTACTTCTTCTTTTTTAGCGTTTAAAGTTTTATAATTGAATGTTTTCGTTTTCCATTCTTCTCCAATTACATTTTTTAATGATGCTGAAGCTTGGCAAGCAGAAACCGAATCAGTAGGTTTGTAATTGAACCAATAAAAATAATCGTTCTTTTTTGAAGATTTATAAAATCCGAAACTTGCTCCTTTTTCGACTAATTCTTTTGCTAAAACTTCAAAATTAAAATCATTTTTTCTGTAGAATTTTGGAACTAATTTCAACTTTTCTTCTTGAGTTAAAAAGCGTAATGTCTTTTCACTTTGTGTTCCAATTTTTATGGTATTCAAATAAGTCCACATTCTGTATTCTTCAAAATCAGGATGTGAAATTGCACAACGAGATTTACTAGTTTCAAAGGAACATTTTCCAATCAATCCTTTTTGAGATTTCAATGGTCTTTGAAAGAAGATAGCTTTGTATAAATCTTTGGCTAAACCATCAAACTTTTTTTCAGGTAATTTCTCATTTTCATTTATTGAATCAATTCCTTGAACCTTGCAAATAGTTATAAACTCTTCGAGATAATGCTCTTCTCTTGAAGTGTATTGATTTCTAATTCTTTCTTTATTGTACAAACTAAAAAAATACTGACCTAAAGTTTTAAAACCTCCATCTGTCATGGCTTGGGAAATATCTTTTATTTTCCCTTTTACTTTTCCTAAATCTTCTTTTTTATTAAGTCTAGCTAAAAGTTCTTCTTTACATTTAATAATATCACCATCATTTTTTTTAGTAATTGCAACTAAAGAGTTATAAAGAGATTTTAGTTTTTTCTCACCTTCGTCTAAATCTTTTTTAAAAACTCCCTTTTCAGCTTCTTCAATTATTCCTTTATCAACATAATAAGTTTTTAATTCGTCAAGAATTAACTTCGAATCATCTAAATCTTCGATTAAACTTTGGATTTGGGGATTATGTTCTTCAAAAACTCCTTCAGCTGACTGATCTAAACGATTACTCAAAAATCCTCTTCTTTGAGCAATATGATATAAAGCACGACCTAATTCAAATAAAGTAACTTTCTGTTTACTGGCTTTATCTCTAAAAAAATATGGATTGATATTTTCATCTTCATTAGTACTTAACCACTTCAGAAATTCAGGATTAAGTGGATACTCTTTAAAACCAGATTTTTTCCATTCTTCAACTTCTTCAATTGACAAAGGACACATACCATTTAAAGAAAGAACTTTTAATGTTTCATATTTTCTTAATTTTCTACGATATTTTATTTTTCTTGCGCTTCTATATCCAGTTCGTTCAGCAGCACGAGAACTCTCAATACCTTTTTCTGATTTCACACCTTCTGAAAATATTCTAACTCCCTTATCTAAAATCTGATTTCCGTCGATTTCAGTATCTCTAATCGCCCAACCAATACTATTCGTCCCTAAATCTAATCCTAAAATTTTTGCCATAATTTCTCAACTTTTTTAATCAATCGATAAAATTAAATAAAACAAAATTAGCATCCTTACGGATTCCCTTTTTGTGATTAATTATTTTATGTTTACATTTGCAACAGATTAAAATTTCTAATCTTTAATCTTATCACAATAAGGCTATATGCCGTAGATGAAAATCTTTAGTCCTGCTTCGGTAGGACTTTTTTTTATCCTATCATGAACATAAGAATACTCAATATATAAAGCATAGTTATAGTATAGTTATAGTATAGATATAGTATAAATAATAAGAGTTAATTGTATCCAACAATAGTAGAAAAAAGAAAAGTGTATAAAAAAATAGACTTGTATTATTTACATTTGTAAAAAATCAACTGCATCACTATGAAACCCATTCAACTTTTAGGGAAACTCTATTTAATTCCATGTACGTTATCAAATCCAGGAGAAACAACTGTTGTTCCAGAAGATGTTTTGCCTCAAAGCATTAAACGAACCATAGACTTCATAGACTATTACATTGTTGAAAACGAAAAAACAGCTCGTAGGTTCATAAAAAGCATTCATCCTGAAAAGAAGCAACCTTCCCTTCATATTTCCTTGCTAAATAAACACACCGAAGTTACTGAGTATCATGAAATGATTAGACCCTTATTAGATGGAAACAATATGGGTTTATTGAGCGAATCAGGTTGCCCTGGTGTAGCTGATCCTGGGGCAGTGATAGTAAAATTAGCTCACGAAAAAGGGATTCAGGTGATTCCACTTGTAGGACCAAGTTCGATTCTTTTAGCGGTTATGGCAAGTGGTATGAATGGTCAAAGTTTTGCATTCAACGGTTATTTGCCTATTGATAAAAATGAGAAAAAAGCAGCTATAAAAAATTTAGAAAGATTATCTTTTGAGAAAAATCAATCGCAGTTATTTATAGAAACTCCTTACAGAAACAACAAAATTTTTGAAGATATTTTACAAGCTTTGCAACCTAACACGCATTTATGTGTGGCTTGTGATATTACTTTACCAACCGAATTTATCAAAACAAAAGCGGTCAAAGAATGGCAAAAAAATAAGGTCGATTTACATAACCGACCTTGTATTTTTATCATTCACAAAATGAATTGATTTACAATTTTACTCTCGCGTTTTTATCTGCCTTGATGTGTGAGATATCGTAAGAAGCGAATTTTCTAATATAACTTCCTAGCGAAGTACCAAATCCGTCCTTAAAACCATTGCGACCGTTACTTTTTAGGTATTTTTTTACTGAACCAGCTCCGCTTAAATGTGCTGCGGCTATAATTCCAGATTCTGTGATTTCTACACCGTTGATAACTCTTCCACTATAAGTTTCAATTTCTTTGCGTAATTCCCATTTGTTTTTGGCTACCAATGCTTTGAAAGCTTTATCTTGAATGGATACATTGTTTAAAAACTCTTGAAAATCATATATACCAATAGCTCTTAGAGTACTTTTTCCAAATTGGTATTTCCCCATATATCCATAAGGATTGACTAATGTGCTTTTTCCTCTTGATTCTCGGTAAGCAACTGCTTGTCTGAATCCTATATATGTTTTTCCTACATAAGGAATTTTAGTGGAAATTTCATTTCCTTCAGCTTCACCTTCAGTTGGAACATGGTAATTGATTACCTCATCTTCCTCCAAATGAAATCCTTCAACTTTATCAATTTTAAAACTACTAAAACCAACAATTATTAAAGTGACTGAACTTAATAAACTTATAAAAAATATAAATTTTTTCATTTTTTTCTTTTTAACAGTTGTGAAAATCACTACTGTAAATTGAGCCTGCAAATATACGAAAAAAATTATATAATTGATTTACAGCCTGTTAAATTTTTCTAAAAGTAGAATCCGTAGGCTCTAAAGTCCTTATTTGAATTGAGTTGGAGTGTGGGAGCAGGTATTTTTATGGTGTTAAAAATAGCAAAAACTGTCTTTAAAAAATGTGATTTTGTTTCAATTTTAGTCAAGTCAACATCTAAACTTAGATAAAATTGACGATATTCGTTCTGAATATACCCATTAGCTAAAGCATCTTTTTGGGTTCCAAACAACATTCCAGAACCACCATAACCTAGTGCAAGGTTTAACCATTTTGGCACAAACTCTAATTTGGTAAACGAATGTATGTTAAAAGACAACCAATAATTTTGCCCGTTATAATCTTTTAGTATCTGTTCAAGTGAAGTTTCTCCAAGCGTATTAGGTCGTAAAGATGGAAAATTTGTTTTGTGATAAGAGAATTTTGGAGTGATTCGCTGTTCATTCCACAGTAGCTCTTGGGAAACATATAGTGCTGTTCCAGAAATATTAGCTAAAATATCACCTGATGAAGCTCCCCACTCTTCTGAAAAACCATCAAAAACCTCAACTACTGTTAAAAAACCTAAACCAAGAGTTGAACCATAAATTAATTGTTCTTTCTTTGAAGCTCCAGACCATTGCAAGGCTTCTGCTCCTACTCTACCCAAATGATAAGAAGAATACATGTGACCCACTTTATCCATCTGAAGCCACTCATCATTGTCGTTGATGAAATGGAATTTTGATTTTTTATAATCTTTGTACCAGAGTTGGTTCAAACCGATTAAAGTTGCTCCTAAAACTGCTCCTTCTGTAATGTAAACCGCTTTTTTTCTTGAACCATTTAATGTATCCGAAGGTTTTAAAAATGAATTGATATTCGATTGGGAAAAACAACTGACACTAAAAAGCACAAAACAAAGCAACTTACCTAGCCTCGATGGGAATGGTATGCTTTCTTGTTTTTTAAAAAAGAAAGATACAATAGACAGCGGGAAAATGGATTTTAGGTACGCAATAGCCATTAGCTTAACGGTTAATACCTAATTTATTAACCCATTCTGCATATTTTCTTGCATTTACTTGATGATCTGCATAATTAGAAGCAAAGTCGTGATATCCCATTCGCTCTACGCTGGCACAGAAATAAACATAATCGTGTTTTTCAGCGTTTAGTACTGCATCTATAGCAGAAATATCTGGCATAGCGATTGGTCCAGGAGGCAATCCCAAATTAATGTATGTGTTGTATGGCGAAATAGTTCCTTGCGTATCTTTGCTATAAACACGTTTGATGACTTGTTCAAAATCGTTTGAATTTTTCTTCATGGCATAAATTACAGTTGGATCAGCTTGAAGTGGCATATTTTGAGCTAAACGATTCAAATATACACCTGCTACTCTTGGTCTCTCATCTACTTTTGCTGTTTCTTTATGCACTATTGCTGCCAAAACAGCAACTTGAACTGGTGTAAGATTTTTGTCTTTTGCTTTTGCCATTCGTTCATCATTCCAAAACTTTTTGTATTCTGAAGCCATCTTTTCAGCTATTTTTTGAGCAGAAGTATCCCAATAAAACTCATAGGTATTTGGAATGAACATGGCTAAAATCGTTTCTTCATTAAAACCATTTACAGCTAAAAACTCTGGATTTAGGAACGCTGATAATAACTCTTCTTTTTTAGGTTCAACTTGTGTTGTGATTCTTTCAGCTAATTTTTCAAGTGTTTCTTGGTTATTGAAAGCTAATTTTACGGGTACATTACTTTTCAAAGCTCTTACAATATCAAAACTTGTCATGTCTTTTTTAAGTAGGAATTTTCCAGCTTTTACAGTAGTGTTATAGTTTCTTTTTTGAGCTACAAAATCGAATTTTTCTATATCTTTTAGCAGTGGAGCAACTATTTCTTTAGCTTGCTGATAAGTCGAGTTTGTGGGAATATACACAAAAACTTCGTTTTGATTAAAAACTGTGTTAGCGGTGAACGCCTTGTTATATATGTACAAAGTAACGATTCCTGCAATAACAACTCCAACAACAGCAATTATTGCGATTAATTTTTTTAGATTCAAAGTGATATTATTTTGTATTAATTAATTGGTACAAAGCCTCATCTTTATATTGATTATTGACTTTGTTCCATTGTTTTTTTACTCCTATTAATTGGAAGCCAAATTTAGTAAAAAGTGTTTTACTGATTTCATTTTCAGTACTAATATTTGCGTAAAGCTGATTTAAGTGTAAAAATGTAAAACTATACTTGATTAAAAGTTGTAAAGCTTCAGAACCGATTCCGTTTTCTCTGTTTTCAGGCTGATGTATAATTATTCCTATACCTGCGCGATTATTTGACGGATCAAAATCAAACAAATCGATTAATCCAATGGCTTCATTTGAGTTGTTATGACATATTGCCAATCGCAATTGCTTGGCTTCATAAATATCTTGATGGGCATTTTCTAAATATTGTTTTATCAAAAAACGACTGTAGGGTGTTTGTGTATTGCTTACGTTCCAAATCGATTCATCATTCTCTATGGTATAGATAAATTCTAAATCTTCTGGTTCTAATGCTCGCAAATAGATGCTATTTCCTTTAAGTGTTGTCAAGCTATTTATTTATCATTTTTATTGATGATTACAATTGCTGCTCCAACTACAATCATGATTAGTACTAAAAATACAACAAAAATTGTCATCATAATTTTAATTATTTATGGTTCCTTCAAAAACAAAAGTTGCTGGTCCAATCAGAAAAACATTTGTAAATAAATTGTCATTTACATCAAATTTAACTTTTAAACTTCCTCCTTCTACTTTTAAATTTATTTCATTATTTGTTGTCTTTCCTGTCTTGTACATCGCAATTGCAACAGCCGTTACTCCAGTGCCACAAGACAAAGTTTCATCTTCAACACCTCTTTCATAAGTTCTTACTGCAAAAATGTCATTTTCTAATTGTTTTACAAAATTAACATTACTACCTGCATTGCCATATAAATCAGAATATCTAATTTTTGCTCCTTCGTTTTTAACATCAAATTGTTGCAAATCATCTACTAAAGCAACATGATGGGGCGAACCAGTATTCAAAAAAGCATAATCTTCCTTCACATCAATATCTTCAACGTCTTTCATTTGTAGTGACACAATTCCTTCATTGGTAATTGTTGCATAATGCAATCCGTCTATGGCTTCAAAAGTGGCTTTATCTTGAATAACACTTAGCTGTTTTGCAAAAGCAACTAAACAACGACCACCATTTCCACACATTGAACTTTCATTTCCATCTGAATTGTAATAGACCATTTTAAAATCTAAAGTTGAGTGGTTTTCTAATAAAATTAGCCCATCTGCTCCAATTCCAAACCTTCTATCACATAAGTTTTCAATGAGTTTGGTATCATTTTTGGGAAATATGTTTTGACGGTTATCAATCATCACAAAGTCATTTCCAGTACCTTGATATTTGTAAAATTGTATTTTCATATTTAATTTCGTTGTTACAAAAGTACAAATATTAATAAGATGTTAAACATTGTTAATCGTGCGTTAAAGCAATTTTTTATAAAATAAGAAGTCTTTAATTTTAACCTAGAAATAATTAAATATTAAAACGAAAATGAAAAAATTTGGAAGTTTATTAGTGCTATCATTGTTGAGTGGAGCGGTTACATTGGGAGCTTATAAATTATTTTTTGATGATTCAAAAAGTAGTGTACTAACAGTTGCCTCTCCAAATTACGCAAAAAACGTTGGCTTAGGTGCCGAAACAGTTGATTTTACTGCTGCTGCTGAAAGTGCAGTTCACAGTGTGGTTCACGTAAAAAATCTAACAACTCAAAGAGTTTATAATGATCCTTTTGCTTTCTTCTTTGGCAATGGCAGAGGACAAATGCAAGAGCAATATCAAATTGGAACAGGCTCAGGTGTAATCATTAGCGAAGATGGGTTTATTGTGACCAACAATCACGTAATTCAAAATGCCAGTGAGCTTGAAGTCACTTTGAATGACAACAGAAATTACAAAGCTCGTTTAGTGGGAACTGATTCTAAAATGGATATTGCTTTATTAAAAATTGATGCTGATGAAAAATTACCATTTGCCGTTTTTGGAGATTCAGAAGAAATTAAAGTTGGAGAATGGGTTTTAGCTGTTGGTAATCCTTATAATTTAACCTCTACGGTTACAGCTGGAATTGTTTCGGCAAAAGCTAGAGATTTATCCAACAATGGCATTCAATCGTTTATTCAAACTGATGCTGCTGTGAATCCCGGAAATAGCGGTGGTGCTTTAGTGAATACTCGTGGTGAATTAGTTGGAATAAACACTATGATTTCTTCTCAAACAGGAAGTTATGTGGGATACTCTTTTGCTGTTCCTTCAAATATTACTAGAAAGATTGTGGAAGACTTAATGCAATTTGGCAATGTTCAAAGAGGTGTTTTAGGTATTGAAGGTAGAGAATTGAATGCAAATGCTGCAAAAGAACTTGGAACAACTAAATCACAAGGGTTTTATATTGCTGATGTTACCCCAAAATCTGGTGCTGAAAAAGCAGGTCTTAAAAAAGGAGATGTTATTGTGAAATTAGATCAAAAAGATATTAATGGTTTTAAAGATTTATCAAACTATATCAATACTAAAAGGCCAAATGATGTTGTAAATGTTACGGTAATTAGAAATGAAAATGAAAAAGTAATTCCTGTAAAACTGATTAAAAAAGAACTGCTAACTGTTGAATTTAATGCTATGGAATTATCAGACATTGATGAAAATGACAAAAAAGAATTTAACATTGAATATGGTGTCAAAATAAATAAAATTAGTAATCCAGAAATTGCTCAATATGCTGAAGAGCTTGAAGGTTCTATAATTCTTTCTATTGACAGAATAAAAGCTACTGATATAAATACTTTCTCAAATTATGTTAAAACTAAAAAAACCACACAAGCTCGCTATCAAATTATGACTAAAAATGGTCAATTAGCATCTGTAATTTTTTAGCATACTTTTAATTAATAAATTGAATCTTAAAGCCATCAAAATTACTTGATGGCTTTTTTTAGTAAAAAAACACAAAAAAAGCTTTACGAAAACGTTTGAAATCTATATTTTTGCAAAAAATTTAACAACACACATTTACAACTTATTTCATGAGTAACAACAATTTATACGAAAAAGAGCTTTCTTTTCAGGCTGACAGAAGAAAAGCTGGTGTAGAATTTATTAAAATCATTAGTGATTTATGGTATGATAAATCTATAGAATTAGTTTTATTTAGAAATCAATTAATTGATAGAAACGTAAGTGACATCATTAATTTACATGAATATGCTGGTGCATTTGTTCAAAAACCAATTAACATTTTTGATTCTGTTGAAATTGCTTTGGCTATAAATAGTTTAGACTTACCTCCATCAAGAATTGACATTGGTAAACTAACTTATGAATATCATTTAGAGGATGATAAATATAATGATGCCAAAGCGTTTGTAATTGACAAATTGAAAGATGCAAAAATTTCTACTGAAATAAAACCTAAAGATGTTGTGCTTTATGGATTTGGAAGAATTGGTCGTTTACTAGCTCGTGAAATGATGAGTAAAATTGGCAAAGGACAACAATTGCGTTTGCGTGCTATTGTAACAAGAGACAAAAGTGATGCTACTTTATTAGAAAAAAGAGCTTCATTATTGCGCTATGATTCTGTTCATGGTGATTTTGAAGGTTCTGTAGAAGCTGATGTTGAAAACAACGCTTTGTTGATTAATGGCACAACGGTTCATATCATAACAGCTAATGGCCCAGAAGAAATTGATTACACTCAATATGGCATCAATGATGCTTTAGTGATTGATAATACTGGAGCTTTCACAACAGAGGAAGCACTAAGAAGACATTTAACTTCAAAAGGAGTTAGTAAAGTTTTATTAACGGCTCCAGGAAAAGGAGTTCCAAATATTGTTTATGGTGTAAATCATGAAGAGCATAATCCTGATACTGTTGATATTTTTTCAGCAGCTTCATGTACAACAAATGCAATTACTCCAATTTTAAAAGCAGTTGAAGATACATTAGGAGTTGTAAAAGGACATTTAGAAACAATTCATGCCTACACAAATGACCAAAATTTGGTTGACAATATGCACAAAAAATACCGTCGTGGAAGAGCAGCTGCTTTAAACATGGTAATTACTGAAACTGGTGCTGGTTCTGCTGTGGCAAAAGCTCTACCTAATTTAGCTGGAAAATTAACTTCAAACGCTATTCGTGTTCCTGTTCCAAATGGATCATTGGTGGTTTTGAATTTAGAGATTGGTAAAGAAACTTCAGTAGAAGAAGTAAATAACATCATGAAAAAATACGCTCTTGAAGGAAATTTGGTAGAGCAAATAAAATATTCACTAAACAATGAATTAGTTTCTTCTGATATTGTTGGAACTTCTGCACCATCTATTTTTGATAGTAATGCTACAATAGTTTCAGGTGATGGAAAAAATATTGTTCTTTATGTTTGGTACGATAACGAATATGGCTATAGTCATCAAGTTATTCGATTGGCTAAATATATTGCAAAAGTGAGACGTTATACTTACTATTAGTAGTTAATTTTAATTCACAAAAAAATCCGTTTCTTAGTTGAAACGGATTTTTTTATATCATTTTTTCAAAATAATTTCTTTTCGATCATACTCTATATAATTCTCATCTTTTAATTCATTTAAGAGAATATTTAAAGTTGGTCGTGAAGTACCAATCAATGTTGCCATTTCTTTTTGAGTGTAAGGTTGCCTTATGACCGTGTCTCCAGTGACAACATTTTTATAACCAAAATCTTCACTAAGTTCATTTATAAATTCTTTAAGTCTAGTTTTTGTGTCTTTGAACAGAAGCAACTGCAATCTTCTTTCTAGCTTTTTAAATCGAAAACCAATAAACTTATAAATTTTTAAACTAAATTCTTTATTCTCTCTTAAAAGTTCAATCATTGTAGAAGTTGAAATAGGACAAATAGAAGTTTCTTTGTCTATGGCTTGGGCAAATTCATTTCTTTTTTCTTCTCCAAGAATAGCTTTCTCTCCAAAAATTTCTCCTTTTGATAAAATTGCCATTATAACTTCTTCTCCATCTTCTGTGACGTACCCGATTTTAACTTTACCATAATTTATCAAATATACTTTGTCTGCATTATCTTCTTCAAAATATATATAATCACTTTTTTTATAAAAATTAAATTCGTGAGAATCTTTATATTTTTTAAAACGATGTGGACACAAGATTGTAAAAAGATTTACATCATCAAAAAACCAAATTGAATTCATAGCACTTTGTTTATATCAAATGTATGAAATTTAACCAAAATAACTGCCTTTTTTATTACATCGACTCAAATTTAAAATGTGTTTTAACTTATAGTGTTTTACATAAAACAAAGGTATATAAGGTGCGATTTGAGATTATTTAACATATAAAAGAAAGTTAAAAACAAAATAATTCGCAATTTGTACATTATTTTTTGTTTTTAATCTGTTTTGTATTTCTATTTTTAGTAACTTTATCTTCTAAAATAAGATGAAATGAAAAAAATTTGCCTCCTTTTTCTTGTTTTCAATTTTACTTTAATTTATAGTCAAGTTGGGATTGGAACTACATCTCCTACTGCTGATTTAGACGTAAATGGCACATTAAGAATTAGAACAACAAGTACTTATCTCAGTGAATCTGCCGCAAAAGATTCAATTTTAGTATCCGATGATTTAGGAAACATAAGTCGCATTTCATCTAAAAAAATTATTGAGAGTCACATAAAAACTTTTATAAAGGGCAATTTTTCAAGTGGCTCAGTTATTGGATTATCTTTAGTTTCAAATACTGCAATTATTCCTTTTGGCACTGTTGATTTTGATGTAAATAGTGAATATAGCACAGTTACAAATGTTTTTACCGCAAAACAGGATGGAATTTATGATATTTACGTTCAAATTAAAGCATCAGGAATTGGCGTTACAACTAATTATGGTGTTCAGATTTTAAAAAATGGTAGCGTTATTTCTCAAAATAGTTTTGCTAATGTTGGAATTTCTGTTTTAGGTATTGGACTTGTTAATGTTACATCACCTATAAGAAGCACTCAAACGCTTTTACAATTAGTCACTGGAGATACTGTTCAATTTAATGTTGTAAGCAATTTAGCTGGTGTGTCGCTTTTGGGAAATAATGAAGATTGTTATTTTACAATTCATCAGGTTAGATAGTCTAGCAAAAAAAACATAAAAAAACTCTTGATTCGTTTTTCAACTGTATCAAGAGTTTTTTATTTAAAAACAAATATGTTTTAAGCGTTTTCTGCTGCAATTAAGTTCAATGCTGAACCTGCTTTAAACCATTCAATTTGTCCTTGATTGTATGTATGATTAGCCAATATAGTTTCTTTTGAACCATCTGCATGAACTAATTCTAATGCTAAAGGTTTGTTTGGTGCAAACTCTGTTAAATCTAAGAAATTGATTGTATCATCTTCTTGAATCTTGTCATAATCTGCTTCATTGGCAAATGTTAAACCTAACATTCCTTGTTTTTTAAGATTTGTTTCATGGATACGTGCAAAAGATTTCACTAGAACTGCTTTTACGCCTAAGAATCTTGGTTCCATAGCTGCATGCTCTCTTGAAGAACCTTCTCCATAGTTATGATCTCCCACAACAATTGAAGGAATTCCTGCGGCTTTGTATGCTCTTTGAACTGCTGGCACTTCTCCGTATTCTCCTGTAATTTGGTTTTTAACTTTATTTGTTGCTTGGTTGAATGCATTAACTGCACCAATTAACATATTGTTAGAAATATTATCTAAATGCCCGCGGAAACGTAACCATGGTCCAGCCATTGAAATATGGTCTGTTGTACATTTTCCAAAGGCTTTGATTAATAATTTTGCACCTGCAATATTCTTACCATTCCATGGTTCAAATGGAGCTAGTAGTTGTAGTCTATCAGATGTTGGTGAAACAACAACTTGTACACCACTTCCATCTTCTGCTGGAGCTTGAAAACCTGCATCTTCTACATCAAATCCTTTGTTAGGTAATTCGTCACCATAAGGTGTTTTTAGCATTACTTCTTCTCCTTTATCATTTATTAATGCATCTGTTAAAGGATTAAAATCTAATCTTCCTGAAATTGCTAATGCGGCAACCATTTCTGGAGAAGTTACAAAAGCGTGTGTATTTGGGTTTCCATCAGCACGTTTTGAAAAATTTCTATTGAATGAATGCACAATGGTGTTTTTTTCTTGCTTATCTGCACCTGTTCTATCCCATTGTCCTATACATGGTCCACAAGCATTTGTAAATACTTTTGTTCCCATTTTTTCAAAATCTGCGATAATTCCGTCTCTTTCGATGGTATATCTAATTTGTTCAGAACCTGGATTGATACCAAATTCTGCTTTTGGAGTTATTCCATGTTCTACTGCTTGTCTTACAATTGAAGCTGCTCTTGACATGTCTTCATAAGAAGAATTGGTACATGAGCCTATTAATCCCCATTCTACTTTTACTGGCCAGTCGTTTGCTTTGGCTTCTTCTTTCATTTTTGAAACTGGAGTTCCTCTATCTGGAGTAAAAGGACCATTGATATGTGGTTCTAATTCTGAAAGATTAATTTCAATTAATTGATCAAAATACTGTTCTGGATTGGCATATACTTCTGCATCTGCTGTTAAATGACTTGCTACTTTATCCGCAGCATCAACAACATCTTGTCTTCCTGTAGCAGATAAATATCTTCTCATTGAATCATCGTAACCAAAAGTTGAAGTTGTGGCTCCAATTTCTGCTCCCATATTACAAATTGTTCCTTTTCCTGTACATGACATAGAAGTAGCTCCTTCCCCAAAATATTCTACAATAGCACCTGTTCCTCCTTTTACGGTAAGTATATCAGCTACTTTTAAAATTACGTCTTTTGGAGCAGTCCATCCTGATAATTTTCCTGTTAATTTTACTCCGATTAATTTTGGAAATTTTAATTCCCAAGACATTCCAGACATAACGTCAACTGCATCTGCACCTCCAACTCCAATAGCTAACATTCCTAATCCACCAGCATTTACGGTATGTGAATCTGTACCTATCATCATTCCTCCTGGAAAAGCGTAGTTTTCTAATACAATTTGGTGAATAATTCCTGAACCTGGTTTCCAAAAACCGATTCCATATTTATCTGAAACGGATGATAAGAAATCAAAAACTTCTTTAGATTGACTGTTGGCTAAAGCTAAATCTTTTTTTGCACCATCTTTAGCTAAAATTAAGTGATCACAGTGAACTGTTGTTGGAACTGCAACCGTTTTTTTGTTAGCGTGCATGAATTGTAAAAGTGCCATCTGTGCTGTTGCATCTTGACAAGCTACTCTATCTGGTGCAAAGTCAACATAGTCTTTACCTCTTGAGTAAGCAACTGATGGATTTCCATCCCAAAGATGAGAATATAAGATTTTTTCAGACAATGTAAGTGGACGACCAACGATATCACGTGCTTTATCTACACGTTCTGCCATATTAGCGTACACTTTTTTAATCATTTCAATATCAAAAGCCATAATATAAATAAGTTAATTTGTATGTTATTTTTTAGTGTAGCAAATTTAAGAAATCTTAATGAGAATTGAAAATTTTTAATAAAATCTTAATTTGAAGTGATTATTTAATAGAAAATTACGTTTTTAATGAATTATTATCAATTAATCGTAGTTATATTTTTAATTAAATAAAATATTGATTAAATAATATCAAATTCATAAAAATCTATAACTAAAATCATAATTAAAAAATTTAATAGTTTTTAATATATGTCTTTTTTTCTTGAAGAAATTCTGATTTAGTTCCGTCTCCAATTAAAAATTTTGTTTTAAGTGTAATTCTTTTATCTAAATCTTGCTTATATATAACTAAATGTAAATGTGCTGTTGTTGACCAACCCACATTACCTGAATATCCAATTAACTGATTTTTATCTATAGTATCGCCAACTTTAACAACAGAACCATCTTTTTTTATATGTACATAAGAAGCAAAAGTTCCGTCAGAATGATAAACTAAAATATAATTATTGAATTTTGCACAATCTTTTGTTTCACAGTTTTTTGTGTTTGATTGTTCTACAAAAACTATAATTCCTTCTCTAGCAGCATATATTTCTGTTCCAGTTGGCATATTAAAATCTAAAGAACTTTCGTTTTGATGAGAAAAACTTCCATTATATCCTTGCCAAACAATAAACTCTTCTCCTTTTTTAAATGGCAAATCGTAAATATAAGTCGAAGTAGTAAGTTTTAATTTTGCATCTCCATAATTCATTATAGAACTAAAACTAATTGAATAAGGTTTATTAGCACTAATTATGTCTAAATTGGTCACTTCAAAATCTTTTGTTTGGGCTGGAATTACATAGATTGAATTATTTACTTCTTTTAATTTTAAATTGGTTGTTTTAAAATTGATTTTAAATGAAACAGGACAATATTCATTATTGTAAGCAACAATTTTATATCCTTTTTCAGTTTTTTCATAAGAAACTTTTGCATCTATTGAAGCATAAGTAAAATTAACAATAAATAAGAATATAATACTTGTAAAAATATTTTTCATAACAAATTTTAAAGTTAATTATAAAATTTAAAACAACTTCTCAATAATCATTTCTTCTGTAATTCCTTCTGCATCTGCTTTATAATTTTTGACAATTCTGTGTCTTAGAATTCCTTTGGCTACTGCTTTTACATCTTCAATGTCTGGAGAATATTTTCCATTGAATGCTGCATTTGCTTTAGCGGCTAAAATTAGATTTTGCGAGGCTCTTGGACCAGCACCCCAATCAATATAAGTTTTAACAAAATCAGTGGTTAATGGGTTATCTGGACGAGTTTTACTTACTAAAGTGACAGCATATTCTATTACATTATCTGCTACAGGAATTTTTCTGATTACATTTTGAAAATCAATAATTTCTTGTGCTGTAAATAATGGATTAACTTGCGGTCTCTTATCTGAGGTTGTTGCCTTCACCACATCAACTTCTTCTTGAAAAGAAGGATAATCTAATTTTATGGCAAACATAAAACGATCTAATTGAGCTTCTGGTAAGGGATAAGTTCCTTCTTGTTCAATTGGGTTTTGAGTTGCTAATACAAAGTAAGGTAAATCTAATTTATAATGATGTCCTGCAACAGTAACGGCACGTTCTTGCATGGCTTCTAAAAGTGCTGCTTGTGTTTTTGGTGGTGTTCTGTTTATTTCGTCTGCTAAGATTATATTGGAAAAGACAGGTCCTTTTATGAATTTAAACTGACGGTTTTCATCAAGGATTTCGCTTCCTAAAATATCAGAAGGCATTAAATCTGGCGTGAACTGAATTCGTTTGAAATTTAAACCTAAAGCTTGTGAAATGGTATTTACCATTAACGTTTTTGCTAATCCTGGAACACCTACTAAAAGGGCGTGTCCTCCAGAGAAAATACTTAAAATTATTTGGTTTACAACTTCATCTTGACCGATAATTACTTTGGCAACTTCTTTTTGAAGTTCAGCTTTTCTTTCAACTAATTGTTTTAATGCTGCAACGTCTGACATATATTTTTTTAGTTTTCTATATTATGTTTAAGTCTCTAAAGTACGAAAATTATTTAATTTCTTTTTTTAACCAATCGCTAGCGAAATCGCAATCACGGTGTTCTCCATTAATTTTGATGTAAGTTTGTATGATTTTCTCTTTAGTCCATTTTGCGATAGCTGAAATTTGTTTGTCTTTTAATGCAATTTCTTTAATTTTTAAGAAGTCTTTAGAAAAATCGGCTGTGTGTTCTTCTGTTTTTTCGTTAACGGTTATTATTTTGAAATACTTTCCTTCTCCTGGTTGTTCGTCTAAAATAACTCTTGAAATTTCATTTACATTTAATTCTGATATTTCATTGTAGAGTGAAGGATCCATTTTTGTAAGTTCAAATTTTGGCTCTAGTGTTCTTGGATTTAATATAATTCCTCCATTGTTTTTTGTTGCTTTATCTTCTGATAATGTTTTGGCAGCTTGGGCAAATGTTAACTCTTTACTTAAAATTTTAGCTTTTACATTTTCTATTCTAGTTCTGGCTTCTGCTAAAGATTCTTCTGAAACTTTTGGCGACATTAGAATGTGTCTAAGTTCAATTTCTTGCCCTAATATCTTTTCTACTTTTACAATATGAAATCCATATATTGTTTCAAAAGGTTCGGAAATTTCTCCTTCTGCTAAAGAAAAGGCTACGTCTTTGAATTCTTTAACGAAAGATGTTTTTTTATTGATTTTATAATAGCCTCCATTTGGTGCAGATGCTCTGTCTTCTGTGTATAGTACTGCTCTTGTGGTAAAACTGGCATCGTTTTCTATGACGTCTTGTTTGATTTCTTTGAGTTTTTTTATAACCTTTTGTTTTTCTTCCTCGGTTACAACGGGTTTAATAACTATTTGTGCTATTTCTACTTCTGATCCAATTGTTGGAATTTCATCTTTTGGAATTTTATTAAAAAAGCTTTTTACTTCTTCAGGAGTAATTTCTATATCATCCACAATTTTTTTGTTCATTGCTTGAACGAGTTTATTCATTTTGATGATGTCGAAGAAATAGTTTTTGAAATCGTCTACATTTTTTTTGTTGTAATATTTAACTACTTTGTCCATTGAACCTAATTGTTCAACCATTACTCCTAGTTGTTCATCCATAAAGCTTCTCACTTCTTCATCCGTAACTACTAAACTATCCTGAACTGCATGATGGGCATACAATCTGTCTTCTAATAATTTACCTAATAATTCGCATCTAGAAACATCTTCGCTTGAAACTCCATTGGCTCTTAATTCTATCAACATTAAGTCAATATCTGAATCTAGGACAACATAATCTCCTACAACAGCTGCTACTCCGTCAATTTTTTGTTTTTTGGGTTGTGCTTGTAAGGTTGTCACAGCTAAAACTATAAGAACAAAAAGGGTTTTTATTTTATTTGTATACTTCATATTTTTTGTCTTTGAGAGCATCTGTTGTGATGTCTTTTTGAAATTTATTTATTAATTCTGTTTTTCGTTTATTAAGGATAACTTTTTGTAAAGTTGGTTTTATATATTGAAATGGTGCGATTTGATTTTTATCAATATACTTGGATGTTTTAATCAAATACATGTCTGTTGAATCGGCAAATTTAACTGTTTTTCCTGCAATAATGTAATTTTCTTTATTATCGACATTAATAACTGGTAATTTTTCATAAACTTGATTCATATCTATCCAAATTGAATCGTTGAAGGCATAACTTTTGAACTCAATGGTGCTGTTTTTTAACTGTTCTTTGTTTTCTTTGGATAGGTTTACGAATTTGTTTGAAAGTGAATTTAATTTAGGATTGCTTTTATTAATTTGAATATAACTCATCTTTACAAGTGGTGAGTTTGTTTTGAAGTTTTCTTTGTTTTTTTCGTAATATTCATTCAATTCATTTTCGCTGATTACGGTGTCGAGTGACTTGTAAACTAGTTGTTCTATGTAGGCTTTTGTGTATAAATCTTTTTTGTATTGTTCTACTAGTTTATTTAGCTCTGTTTGCTTTTCATCAGAAAGATTCAGTTCTGCTGCATTAAACAATAGTTTTTGTGAAGCCCATCGGTCAATGAAATCATTTACAATAACTATGCTGTCTTCTTTTGAAGTTCCTGCTGGCACTAAGTCTTTTATGTCTTCTTTGTATAGTTTTGCATTATTAACTCTTGCTATTGCAACATTATCTACTTCGTTCACTTCTTTTTTGCAAGAAATAAAAATAGTAATAATACTTAAAAACAAGAATTTAAGTTTCATACCTTTTATTTTAATTGTTGTTTTACTTTTTGTAGCACATCGTTATTGATTTTGATGGCTACATTTTTCTTTAATTCTGATACCCAATTGGCTTCTAAGAACTGTTGGTAATCATTTATTACTCTGCCTTTTGCTTCTTGAAAATCTTTAGGTTCTGCTGGCAAAACATTTTTGGTATTTAAAAAGAAATAATAATCTCCTTCTTTTACTATGCTTGACAAACCTTTATCTAATGTTATGCTTTTTGGTAATATTTTATCATCTTCTTCATACACACCGCTTTGAATCATTACATTTACTTTTCCTTCTGCATTTAATTTTTCTTTGATGTACTCTGCACTTTTTCCTTTTTTGGCAAATTTCAAAGCTTGTTCAATATCTGATTTATTTGCTGAAGAGTACACTTCTGTTTCAACTCTTTTTTTCCATTTGTAATTAGCTATATTGTCTAAATAAAATTGTTTTTGTCCAATAGTATCTGATTTTGAGCGTTCCCAAATTTCTTTTTCCATTAAATCAAATAACAATAGACCGTCTCTGTATTCATCCATTACATATTTAAATTCAGGAAATTCTGTTTCTAAATTTGCATCGTAATATTCATTTAGTTTGTCATCTATAAATTGGTTGTAAAAATGATCTACTAAATTGTTGATTGGCTTAATTTGAAGGTTTTGTTTTTGTTTTTCTTGTAGGTATTGCAAGAATGTTGATGCATTAATTTTTTGATCTTTATTGATTACAAGTAATTCTTTTTCATTTGCTTTTAAAACTTCTGGTGAAGCTTCCCAAGTTTGTTTATAAAAATCTTCTGTTACTGCTTTTTTTAGGGTTGATAGAGCTTTTTTATCTGTTGTAACTGAATATTTTTTCTTAAGTTTATCTGTCAATGAAGATGAAATTAATTTAGAACGTTCGTCTCTTCTAATTTTGTTTTCTAATTCGCTTTTTGATTCTTCAAAAGTTTTTACTGGGTGTTTTTCAATAAGTTTAGCAATGTGCCATCCGAATTGTGTTTTGAAAGGTTTTGAAATTTCATTAGGTTTTTTAAATGAAAAAGCTACTTCTTCAAATTCATTGGAACTTAATTGCCCTGTTCCAAAACGTTGTAAAACACCTCCTTTGGTTGAGGAAGATTTGTCTTCAGAAAATTGTTGTGCAAGTGATTCAAATTTTTCTCCTTGTTGCAATTTTTGATAAATTTCATCAATTGTTGTTTTAGCAGCGCTTTTTTCAACTTCATCTTTTTTATCTAAGACCATAATGTGTGCAACTGTAACTTCACCTTTATTATCTCTTTGGTCTGTAACTTTAATTAAATGATAGCCAAAACGACTACGTGTTGGTTTAGAAATTGAGCCTACTGGTGTTTTGTATGCAGCACTTTCAAAAGGATAAACCATTCTGAATGCAGAAAAATAACCTAAATCTCCTTTATTATCTTTTGCTGATGGGTCTTGTGAATATTTAACAGCTGCATCTTCAAAAGACAATCCGTTTTTAATTTCTTCTTTAATTTTAAGTACTTCATTATAAGCTTTTAGTGTATCAGCTGGCAATGCATTTTCATCTACTAGGATTAAAATATGGGATGCTTTTACTTCCTTAAGCGAGCGATCATAAGCTTCTTGTATGAGTGCATTAGTTACTTTAGAATCACTAATATAGTTTTTTGAAAGTTGTGTTCTGTATGATTTTAGTTCGTTTTGATATTTTAAACTATTCTGCAAACCTGTTTTATAAGCTTTGTCTACTTTTAGTTTGTAACCCAAAAACAAATCAAAATACACATCAATATCTTTTTGTGAGTCGTCTTTAACTAAATCTAAATTTTTGTTATAAACTCTTATAAACTCATCTGTATAGTATGGTTTTTCATCAATAGTAAATAGCACTTCGTTTTTCTTTTCTTGTGAAAAAACATTGCTAAACTGCAATAATAATAGTAATCCAAAAACAAATTTATTTTTCATATCTATTTAAATAGTTATCTTATAATTTTTACAATCAACAAAAATAATAATTCAAAGCTATTAATCAAGAATTACTTAATGTATTAACATAAAATTATACAGAATAAAAAAACCATCTCAAATTAGAGATGGTTTTTTTATGTTTTTAGAAGAGAAATGTTTTTTACATTTCAAGTACAATAAACTCACTTCTTCTGTTTTGTTGGTGTTGTTCTTCTGAGCAAGGAGAGTC
>JAESGW010000142.1_pt1 | contig 157119 bp, 151 predicted proteins | sample 9269791 | NCBI WGS metagenome assembly JAESGW01 (sample SAMN16773120, study PRJNA677053) | algae metagenome | isolation source: Aphanocapsa lilacina HA4352-LM1 and co-occurring heterotrophs from near cave... | place: USA: Maniniholo cave, near Haena, Kauai, HI | collected 2009-07-28
AACAAGGTGCCGGCGCTACGAGCCCACCAGAGGCGTGATGCAGCAAGCCCGAATAAACTCATCGCGTGCGGAACGCAGGCGTGGAGCTGCGTTCGTCAGGAGCTCGTGTGCGTTTTTTCTACCCCTTATTGCACACGGGGCCGCGGGTGCGGTGAAACGCCCAAGCGTTCCGCACGCCCTCTCGGGGGCTAGGGAAAGCAACAGACGACCGGCAGCCCCAGGCCGGACAAAGAACAGGGGCGATGACGCACGTTTGTAGCCCGGGTGAGCGAAGCGACACCCGGGGCTGACTCCGCGGTTTGGAATCCCGCATGTCGCTTCGCTCATGCGGGCTACGTTCTCGGGCTGTTTGACAGAAGGCGCCAAGCAAAGCTGGCGTGATCGGCCGGTGCAAGTCCGGCCCGGGTAAGGCCTAGCAAGCCGCCCGGAAGCGAGTGTTGCGTGAGGCGGCGGCGACGCCGCACACGAAGCGTACACAGCGGGTGTGTGAGGTGTGTGATTGAGCCACGAAATAGCTGGCCGCAGGGGCAGAGATCGTTGTCAAGGTTGAATGCAATATGAGCAACGCCGTCAAGCGAGGCATTGCCGCCCTGCCGGGGTCTGAGAGCACATCACGCGCGCACGGATCGCGTCGGAACTTGGGATATCTCGTGTCCGGCCGTCATGTACTGCGTCCGGCGGTCCGCATCGGGAAGGCGAGGAGCCGTAGCCGATGATGCACGGACGCGAGAGGTCGGACGAGGCCATAGTAGCTGGGAAGCCGGCGAACGAAGCGGAGCGATCTGCGCAGGAGGCGGTGGAGCGAAGGGCCGAGGCCAAGGGGAATGCGAGCCAGACCGACACGCGCCGGACATTGAGCCGGGAAAGCGTGACCCAGGGGCTGGAGCGCATACGGCAAAGAGCAAGGCAAAGGAAGAAGGAGAAGTTCACCGCGCTTCTGCACCACATCAGCGTCGAGCATCTCGAAGCGTCGTTCTTCGAACTCAAGGAGAATGCCGCAGCGGGTGTGGACGAACTGACGTGGCGGGACTACGAGCAAAACCTCAAGCGCAATCTTGAGGCACTGCATGCCCGGGTCCATCGGGGAGCGTATCGGGCATTGCCGTCGCGGCGGGTCTATATCCCGAAGTCCGACGGCGGACAGCGCCCGCTGGCGGTCGCAGCTCTTGAGGACAAGATCGTCCAACGGGCAGTGGTCGCGGTGCTGAACGCGATCTACGAGGAAGACTTCCTCGGGTTCTCGTACGGGTTCCGGCCGGGGCGCAGCGCGCATGACGCGCTGGACGCGCTTTGCGTCGGGATCGACAGGCGCAAGGTGAACTTCATACTGGACGCCGACATCCGCTCGTTCTTCGACACGGTGAACCAGCAATGGCTCATCCGGTTCGTCGAGCATCGGATCGGCGATAAGCGCATCATCCGTCTGATCCAGAAATGGCTGAGGGCGGGCGTGCTGGAAGACGGGATCGTGAGCGTCAGTGAGCAGGGAACGGCGCAAGGAGCGGTGATCTCGCCGCTGCTGGCCAACATCTACCTGCACTACGCACTCGATCTGTGGGCCGAGCGCTGGCGACAGCACGAGGCCACGGGCGATATGATCATCGTGCGCTATGCCGACGACTTCATCATCGGCTTTGAGCATGAGGCCGACGCCCGGCGCTTGCTGGACGCAATGCGTGAGCGGCTAGGGAAGTTCGCCCTGTCGCTGCATCCGCAGAAGACCCGGTTGATCGAGTTCGGACGATTTGCGGCGGACAACCGCAAGCGGCGCGGGCTCGGCAAGCCGGAAACCTTCAACTTCCTGGGCTTTACCTTTATTTGCGGAAAATCCCGCCGAGGCAAGTTCCTGATTCACAGGAAGACCCGAGGCGACCGCATGAAGGCGAAGCTGCGGAAGGTCAAGGATGCTCTGCGGCGGCATATGCACCAGCCGATCCCCGTTCAAGGGAATGGTTGGGGCAGGTCGTACGAGGCTACTTCAACTACCATGCGGTGCCGACCAACTCTCGAGCACTGTTCAGCTTCCGGGACCAGATCATCCGACGCTGGCGGCGGGCCCTCGGCCTGCGCGGCCAGCGTCCTGATCTCACCTGGGACAAGATGAAGAAGCTCGCCGACGCGTGGCTTCCCAAGGCACGCATCCTTCACCCCTGGCCCAGCCAGCGCTTCGCCGTCACCCACCCAAGGTGGGAGCCGTATGCGGGAAATCTGCACGTACGGATCTGTGCGGGGGGCGCTCAGCAATGAGCGTCCCTACCGCGACATTGAATACGCAATAACGGCACCATCAAGCACGCGCCAGCTGCGCGTTGTAATAGCGCCGCTTCCCCGTGACTTCCTTGCCGAGCCATTTCGGCCGTTCGAACTGCGCTCCTTCCGAAGGCAGTTCGATTTCGGCGATGACGAGCCCGCGCAGGCCGCGGCGGAAGACGTCGACTTCGAAACGCGACTTGCCGACCTTGACGATGTGCCGCCGCTTGACGATGAGGCGTCCGCTGCGCTGCTTCATCAGCCGTTGCGCATGCTTGACCGGGATGGCGTACTCGAACTCCGACCGTGTCAGCGAGGACTCCTCGCTCTTGATTGTCAGGAAGGCTTTTGTCTTGCCGATCGTCCGCACCCGGATGGACAGGTCGTCGGTGGCGGCGAGGTAAGCCTGCCGGATCGTCTTGCCGCGGTCGGCCTGCTTGCGCCAGCCGTCTCCGGTCACCAGAAACTTGCGCTCGATTTCCTTGGGCATCGAATGGCGCCGTCAGGCGGCGAGCGCCGCATCCCGCGGCCGGTCGCTCTGCCAGGTGTCCCAGTAGGATTCCCAGCGTGCGGCCAGATCCTTGGCCGGCTCGGCGAGCAGGCGCGCACCCAGCAGGAAGGCCTCGTCTTCAAATGCCTTCTGCCGCCGTCGCACAAGGCGCGTCAGCACGCCACGATCGGCGCCGTTGACAAGCTTGTCGTCGGCGAGGTGCTGCCTGAAGACGTCGAGATCATGGTGCTTGCCGAGCAACTCGCCGAGATCGTCGGCGACATCGCGGTGTGCCTTCATCAGCGTCGGGCAGATCGGCGTCAGCAGGCGGGTATGATACCAGTGATCCTTCATGCGCTTGCGCCATTCGTGAACCGCCTCGGCGCTCGGCTTTCGCGATGTCTCGGCCATCGCCCGCTTCGCGTCCTTGTAGGATTTGGCGATACCGCCTCGCAAGGCGTCGAATCCGTCGGCGCCGAGCTGCCATTGGCGGGCACGCTTGCGCGCCGCCTCCATGGTTTGCGCGAACTGCTGCAGCCGCGCGCCGGTATCGGCGCGCTTTGTCAGCGCTTTCTGCTGCAGGGTGAGGCGTCGCCGGATCGGCGCAAATCGCGCCCGGTCGATCTTGTCGTGGCGGGCGTCGAGCAGGCGATCGTAGGTGTCGATCAGGATCGCACCGTCGCGCAGCACCGACAATTCTCGTGCGGCGTCGCGAAAGGTCGTGTTTTCGTCGCGATAGTCGGTGAACACCGGGCGGACGAGGCGCAAAAGACCGCGCAGCTTTTTGCAGTTCCGGCGCACGTGATGCACGGTTGCGTCGGTGTTCCTGTTTTCTCTTGCGATGTCGATGGCGTCGTCGATCAGATCGATCGCGATCTCGCGCACGCCATCCTCAACGGTGGCCGTGCCTTTTCCGAAGTGAAACGCCATGGTGCCGCCCGTCATGGAGAACGTCCCGGGGAGGACAGCGCTATTCTTTGGACATCGGGCCGCAAAGGGCAAGCCTGCTCAAACGCGGGCGCGGTATGTTCTTGACAGGGCAGGGCCGAGAGCGGCGGGGGAGCGACCGCTAGCCGAGCCGATGCCGGAGCGAGTGGAACAGGCCCATGACCTTCGGCGATTGCTTGATTGCGCGCTTGAGGCGGGTCTCGAGCGAGAGGGCCTTGGCGGCGATCATCCCCTTCGCACTCAACGCGAAAAAGCTGTCGAACAGCGGCTGGCGCTGGTCCTTGCAGAACTGCAACTTGTACTCATCGGTGCCCACGCCGAAGTCGAATGACGTGCAGCCGAGCTTCGCATGATGGTCGATCATGTTGCGGATCAGGATCAGCCCGGGGCTGTATTTCGCCGCCTCGGACATCGTGTAGGTATTGAACATCGTCGAATACCGGTGGCCGTCGCTGATGCCGGCGAAGATGCCGATCACTTCGGCGTCGCACTCAAGTCCGTGCAGCTCGATTGCCGGCTTGCCGGCCGCGAGCCCTTCGAGGCAGGCGCGGCGGATGAACTCCTCGGTGCCGGGCTCGGCAAACACGTTCGGGATCTTCTGCTCAGCCATGCGCAGCGGCTTGATGGCGAAGAACGCATCGAGCAGCCGCGTCACATCGGCCTCGTTGCGGGCGATGACGTAGCGGTAGCCGGGCATGGCCTGGAGCTTTCGCTCCTTGCCGTTGAGCTTGCGGCGGACGACGCTGCTTGTGTACGTGCCGGGCGCAGCTTTCGGATCGATCGTCAGCAGCGGGCATTCATTGATCGACGGCTGGTGCGGCAACAGCGCGAACGGGTTCTGGGTGCCGTTCCATTCCAGCGGCTGCTGCTTGAAGGCGAGGGCGTCGAGCGCCGGGTCGCGCGTGCCGATCAGCGATATGATGGTGCGTGCGTCCGCGGCGGTCGCGGCAGCGGCGAATTCGCGGCGCCACAGCGCCATGTTGAAGTTGGAGTGCTTGCCGCCCGGGAAGCAGGCGATGCGGAACGGACCGTGCGCACGGGCAATCAGCGGCAGCACCATGACCGGACGCTTGTCGGCGTCATAGGCGACCACCGGCAACGGCCTGGCGCCGAGACTAACGCCGACATGATCTTGCCAGGCGTTGACGAGATCGAAACGCTGATAGGGCGTCGCGCTCTGGCCGGACTCGAGCGCGCGCCATTCATGCTCGACGGCGCGAAAGCTGTCGAAGATCTCGATTCGCGCGACGGATGGGGCCGCAGCTGTCGCAACGGTACGCGGCGCCTCGTTCCCGATCACTGCGGCCATTGTCATTGCAGATGCTATACTCTTGAATTAATGCGAAAATTTCGCGGCCGACGATGGCAAACAATCGTCAACAAAGGGTAAGGATAATCCGCGCCGTTTGAGTTTCGCCCCTCTAGTGCCGCTGGGAACAACGTTTCGTGTCGACCTGGAAACGCGCTCTTGCGCGCCTCGGATTGGAGCTCGGATATTTTACGGGCATTGCCCGGATTCTGTCCTACCGGACGGGCGGGTTGGGGGTCATATTGCGGTTCGAGCGCGTCAAACCACGCGGTTCTGACCGGTTCCAGCCGCTTCGGTCCCATGAGATCACGCCCGAATTCCTCGACCGCACGCTGAAAGCGCTGAAGCGGTGGAAGTTCGATATCGTTCCGATCGGCGAGGTGGTCGAACGGCTGCGCAGTCCCGGGGCACATCGCCGCCGTTTCGTCTGCCTGACCTTCGACGGCGGCTATCGCGACTTCCTGGTCCACGCCTATCCGGTGCTCGCCAGGCACAAGGTCCCGTTCACGCTCTACGTTCCCGCCAGCTTTCCGGACGGGCTCGGCGAATTGTGGTGGCTGGCGCTGGAGCAGGTGATCGCCCAGCACGTGCGCATCGGCCTCGTGATCGACGGTGTTGAGCAGCGGTTCGATTGCGCGAAGGCCCGTGAGAAGCGCGAAGTCTATGACGTCCTGTATGACTGGCTGCGTTCGCTGCCGGCGACGGAGCGCTCGGTCGCCATTCGCGACCTGTGCGGCCGCTATCGCGTCGATCTGAAGGCGGTGTCGCGGGATGCGGTGATGACGTGGCCCGAGCTCAGCGAACTTTCGTCCGATCCGCAGGTCACCATCGGCAGCGCGACGCTGAACTATCCGGTGCTGTCGCGGACGTTGAACGATGCCGCCGAGCGCGAGCTGAAGATGGGGCGTGCAGTCGTCGAAGCCGCGATCGGGCGTAAGGCGCCGCACCTGGCCTATCCGTTCGGCGACAATCGTGCCTTCGGCCGTCGCCACCAGCTGATCGCCACGCAGCTCGATTTCGCAAGTGCTGTGACCTCCGAGCCCGGTGTCATCACCGCGGCCGAGCAAACCTCCCTCATGTCGATGCCGCGCATCAGTTGGGACGGACGCCGCCGTTCGCTGCGGGCAATGCGCGTGATCCTGACGGGTATCACCGTGGCGCGGCGGAAGCGGGACGCGGTTGCCGAACGCTAGCTTTCCGGCCGCGACATCCACTTGATCAGCGGCATCGCCGGCAGCACCCAGCCAAGGCCTGCGACGATGTAGAACGCGAACTGCCACAGGCGGTTGTCCTTGAGCACCGGCGCCTGCGCGATCGCGACGCCGACCAGCGACCAGACGATCACCAGCACGAGCAGGAGGACGGCGCCGATCAATTTTCGCTGACGAATGGTCATATGCTGGATTCGTGAGAGTCTCGGGTGGGAATGCAACTTGCGCCCGTTGGCGCGCGCACTATAAGGGCCGCGACCGACCATTCAAGGCATGGCGTCTCATAATATGCCGCAAGCCACTGCAGATCATTCTCGAGCCGTCGCGCATCTGCGCGGCGTGCGCGTCTGGCTTGTGATCGTCGCAGCCATGATCGTCGCGATGATCCTCGTCGGCGGTGCGACACGGCTGACGGAGTCAGGCCTCTCGATCGTCGAATGGAAGCCGGTGACCGGCACCATTCCACCGCTGTCGGCGCAGGCCTGGCATGATGCGTTCGAAGCCTACAAGACCATCCCGCAGTATCAGCAGATCAATCGCGGGATGAGTCTGGACGAGTTCAAGACCATCTTCTGGTGGGAATGGAGCCATCGCTTTCTCGGCCGCGCGATCGGTGCGGTGTTCCTCATCCCGTTCCTGTTCTTCCTGTGGCGCGGCGGGCTGCCCGACAGGCTGAAGAGCCGGCTGTGGCTGATCTTCGGGCTTGGCGGGCTGCAGGGCGCGGTCGGCTGGTGGATGGTCGCGTCCGGGTTGTCGGGGCGTACCGAAGTCTCGCAGTATCGCCTCGCCGTGCATCTGATGCTGGCGCTCACGATCTACGCGCTGATCGTCTGGACGCTGCGGCGCATGCGGGTCGAGCGCGAGGGAGATGCGCCGGCATCGGGAGTTCTGCGGCAGACGGTCAACGCCATGGCGGTCGTCGTGTTTCTGCAGCTTTACTTCGGCGCGCTGGTGGCGGGTCTGCGCGCGGGCCGCGCCTACAACACCTGGCCCGCGATCGATGGTGCCTTCATCCCGTCCGCCGCGCGGCTGTTCTTCGAAGAGCCGTGGTGGCGCAACTTCTTCGACAACGTGCTGACGGTGCAGTTCACGCACCGGATGCTGGCGTATTTGCTGCTCGCACAGACGCTCGCCCATGTCGCCCACGCGGTTTTCGCGCGCGCCGACAGCGGTGTCGTTCGCGGCGCGTTGCTGATCGCGCTCGCAACGAGCCTGCAGGCGGTGCTGGGCATCCTGACACTCTTGAACGGCGTGCCGATCGATCTGGCCCTCGCTCACCAGGCTGGTGCGGTCGTGGTGCTGACGCTGGTGCTGTTGCAGGCCGAGCGGGTGAACAGGCATCCGCTGGCGGCCGATGCGCCTGCGCCGATGGTGGCGATGTCGGGAGGACGGCAATGATCGAATTGACCCGAAGCGGCGAGATCGCCGTCCTGCGCATGACCCACGGCAAGGCCAACGCGCTCGATGTGGATCTCTGCAACGCTGTTGCATCCGCGTTCGACGAGCTGAAGGGCAGCACGGCGCGTGCGGTGGTGCTGACCGGCACCGGCGGCATCTTCTCGGCCGGCGTCGATCTGTTGCGGATTTCGGCGGGCGGCGAGGACTACGTGCGGAAATTCCTGCCGGCGCTGCACCGGATGTTCGACACGGCCTTCAATCTGCCGAAGCCCGTGGTTGCCGCAGTCAACGGCCACGCCATCGCCGGCGGCTGCGTGCTGGCCTGCTGCGCCGATGTGAGGATCGCCGCGCGCGGCAACGGTCGCATGGGCGTCACCGAGATTCTCGTCGGCGTGCCGTTCCCGGCGATGGCCTTCGAGGTGATGCGGTTCGCGGCCAACCCGCAATACCTCTCTGACATGGTGCTCACCGGCGCGACCTATCCAGCCGACGAGGCGCTCAGGCGCGGCCTAGTCGACGAGGTCGTGGAGCCCGCCGAACTGACGGACCGTGCGCTTGCGGCAGCGAAGGCGCTCGCGGCGCTGGCGCCGGCGACGTTCGCTGCAACCAAGGCGCAGCTTCGCCAGCCGGTCGCCGATCGCATGGCGCAGCACGGCGGTCGGGTCGACAGCCGCGCCGCTGAGATTTGGGCGTCTGCCGACACGATCACGTACATCCGCGACTACGTCGCGAAGACGTTCAAGAAAGCCTAAGCCTTCAACGCCTGGTCGAGGTCGGCGATGATGTCGTCCTTGTCCTCGATTCCGACCGAGACCCGCACCACGTCGGGGGCAGCGCCTGCCGCAACCTTCTGCGCATCGTCGAGCTGGCTGTGCGTGGTGGAGGCCGGGTGAATGATCAGCGAGCGCGTGTCGCCGACATTGGCGAGGTGCGAGAACAGCTGCACGTTCGAGACCAGCTTCTTGCCCGCCTCAAAGCCGTCCTTGAGGCCGAAGGTGAACACCGCGCCCGCGCCCTTCGGCGTGTATTTGCGCGCGAGGTTGTTGTACTTGTCGCCGGCGAGCCCTGCGTAGCTGACCCAGGCGACGGCGGGATGCTTCGACAGCCATTCGGCCACGGCTTTCGCATTGTCGCTGTGCTTCTGCACGCGCAGGCCCAGCGTCTCGATCCCGGTCAGGATCAGGAAAGCGTTGAACGGCGACAGCGCCGGGCCGAGGTCGCGCAGGCCCAGCACCCGACAGGCGATCGCGAAGGCGAAGTTGCCGAACGTCTCCATCAGCTTGATGCCATGATATTCGGGCCGCGGCTCGCTCAGCATCGGGTACTTGCCTTCGCGCGACCAGTCGAAGGTGCCGGCATCGACGATGATGCCGCCGATCGAGTTGCCGTGGCCGCCGAGGAACTTCGTCAGCGAGTGCACGACGATGTCGGCGCCGTGATCGATCGGCTTGCACAGGTAGGGTGTCGCCAGCGTGTTGTCGACGATCAGCGGCACGCCGGCGTTGCGGGCGACCGCTGCAATCGCCTCGATGTCGGTGATGGTGCCGCCGGGATTGGCGATCGATTCGATGAAGATCGCCTTCGTCTTCGGCGAGACGGCGCGCTCGAAGCTCGCGACGTCGTCGCCGTCGGCCCACACGACCTTCCAGCCGAAGCTCTTGAAGGCGTGGTTGAACTGGTTGATGGAGCCGCCATAGAGCTTTCGCGCGGCGATGAATTCGTCGCCGGGTTGCAGCAGCGCCTGGAACACGATCACTTGCGCCGCATGGCCGGAGGCGACGGCCAGCGCCGCCGTGCCGCCCTCGAGCGCTGCGACGCGCTCTTCGAGCACCGCGTTGGTCGGGTTGCCGATGCGCGTGTAGATGTTGCCGAACGCCTGCAGGCCGAAAAGCGAGGCCGCGTGGTCGGCGTCGTTGAAGACGAATGACGTGGTCTGGTAGATCGGCGTCGCCCGCGCGCCGGTGGTCGGATCGGGCTGCGCCCCGGCGTGAATGGCGAGGGTGGCAAATCCGGGAATGCGGTCGGTCATGCACGATCCTTGGTTGGTTGGGCGTCGTCGGCGGGATGCTGCGGGGTTGAAACCTGCGCGTCAAGACGACGGCGGTGGTGGGCGGAAATAAGCAGAACGGTAGCGACTTTCGCGGCGTGCGAGCAGTGCTCTGCTCCTTAGGTCGCGTTTCGCGACTTCATTTTTTTGCGTCCGGGCAAGGCGGTGAGAGCGCCGGAACATTAGCCCATGGCCAGTTGACCCAGAAGCCTTTGGTATCGACGCAAGGAGAGCCTTGAGACACGGTTGCTTCCGCTTTTTGCTCGAGCGGAATGGGAAGGTAGCGATCCAGCACAACACTTGACGCGAGTGCAAGGCCGACCATCACAACGCAGATAGCAGATCCCAGCAGGAGTTCATTGAGCGTCATCTCAATTCCTCCTGCTCGAACGGGCTACTCGCGCCGCGCGGCGCGATCAGCCGCGGTGGTACTGGCGCCGCCGAACGACTGGCGGTCGAGCGACAGCCGCTGCACGCCCTTGACCGGCACCGGCGCGCGCTTGGAGCTGAGCGTGCGCGAATTCACGCCCATCCAGGAAATCTCCGACGACAGGCGGCCGTATTCAATCTTGGGACAGCGGTTCATCACCGCCTTGATACCCGCGGCCTCGATCTTCGCTGCGGCTGCGTCGTTGCGCACCCCAAGCTGCATCCAGATCACGCGTGGCGGCGGGATCAGCGACAGCGCCTCGTCGACCACCGGCATGACGTGCGCGGAGGCGCGGAAGATATCGACCATGTCGACCGGACGGCCGATCTCGCTGAGCGAGCCGACAAAGGTCTTGCCGAGCATTGTCTTGCCGGCCTGTCCCGGGTTGACCGGAATGACGTCGTAGCCGCGCTCCAGCATGTATTTGAACAGGAAGTAGCTCGGCCGCACCGTGTTCGGTGAGGCGCCGACGATGGCCATGCTCCGCACGCCGCGCAGGATCGTGCGGATGTAGTTGTCGTCGTAGGTGTCGTGGTTCACTTGTCTTCCCAGTGCGGCTTGCGCTTCGCGATCGTCGCCGAAAGTCCTTCGATCGCATCGCGCGCCATCATGTTTTCGGTCATCACCTCGCTCGCGTAGCGATAGGCGTCGGCGAGGCTCATCTCGGCCTGCCGATAAAACGCGGTCTTGCCGACCTTGACCGTGTGCATCGACTTGCTGGCAATGAGATTGGCGAGCGCAATCGCTTCCGTGCGCTCGCTGCCATCGGCGACGACGCGATTGATGAGGCCGATTTCGCGGGCCCGTTCGGCGGAAATTGCTTCGCCAGTCAAAAGGATCTCCATCGCCTGCTTGCGCGGCACGTTGCGCGTCAGCGCCACCATCGGCGTCGAGCAGAACAGGCCGATGTCGACGCCGGGCGTCGCGAATCTGGCGGTGGTGGACGCCACGGCAAGGTCGCAGGTCGCCACCAGCTGGCAGCCGGCGGCGGTGGCGACGCCGTTCACCGCGGCGATCACCGGCTTTGGGCAGTGGACGATCGCCTGCATCATCGCGCTGCACGACGTCATGATGTGCTGGAAGTAGCTGCGACCGCCATCGGCGTCGCTGCGGCGCGCGGTCAACTCCTTCAGGTCGTGACCGGCGCTGAAAGCGGGCCCGTTCGCGGCAATCACCACCGCGCGGACGGCAGAGTCCTGGCTGCTTGCGTCGATCGCCGCATGCAGCGCCACGATCACTGCTTCCGACAGGGCGTTGCGCGCCGACGGGCGATTGAGCGTGAGGAGCGCGATGCTGCCGTGCGCTTCGCGCAGCAGGGGCGACGATGCCGCGGTTGCTTGCTGTTGAACGTTCATCTGACTGGTGACTGGCCGTCTTGGTCGCATCATTGTAAGCGATTGCGCAGGCGAAGCGAGTGGGGAAGGGGCGCGATGTCGGCGCAAATGACGATTGAGGAGCTTGAAGGGTTCCTGCGCAGGGAATTCCCGCAAATGTTCCGGGGCACGTCGATCGCCATCGAGCGGGCCGACGGCAAGACATGTCGTGTGCGCGAGGCCTACAACGAGGCCATGCTGCGGCCCGGCGGCACCGTGTCGGGCCCGACCCTGATGGCACTCGCCGATGTCGCCATGTACGTCGTGCTGCTGTCGGCGATCGGGCCGGTCGGCCTTGCCGTGACCACCAATCTCAGCATCAATTTCCTCAGCAAGGCCCCCGCAGGGCACGATGTGATCGCCGAATCGCGGCTGATGAAGCTCGGCAAGCGCCTCGCGGTGGGGGAGGTCACCCTGTATTCGGCCGCAGGCAGCGAGCCGGTCGCCCATGTCACCTCGACCTATTCCATTCCACCAAAACGAGATTAGTTACGGTATTATTGCACCATAATTTTAACAGACTGATTTCATTGAGATATTTTACACAATCGGGGATTGACCGGCGACTCCGCGTTCTTTAAGAACCGGCGCCATCAGGGCGCGCTTCGCGCCTTCGTTTTTTATCCACGGAACCCCATCATGCAGACGTTTTCGGCAAAGCCCGCCGAGGTCGAGAAAAAGTGGGTGCTGATCGACGCCAAGGGATTGGTCGTCGGCCGGCTCGCCACGCTGGTGGCAATGCGCCTGCGCGGCAAGCATCTGCCCACCTACACGCCCCATGTCGACTGCGGCGACCATGTCATCATTATCAACGCGGCCAAGGTCGTGCTCACCGGTCGCAAGCGTGAGCAAAAGGTCTACTACAATCATACCGGCTTCATCGGCGGCATTAAGGAGCGCACTGCAAAGTCGATCCTCGAAGGCCGTTTCCCGGAGCGCGTGGTTGAGAAGGCAGTGGAGCGCATGATCCCACGCGGCCCGCTCGGCCGCCGCCAGCTCGGCAACCTCCGCGTCTATCCCGGCACCGAACATCCGCATGAGGCGCAGCAGCCACAGGTCATTGATGTCGCGTCCATGAACCGCAAGAATATGAGGGCCGCCTGATGGCCGAAAGCATGCAATCGCTCGATCAACTGTCGCAGCTCAAGCCGGCCGCAGCCGATGCGCCGCGCTATGTGAAGAAGATCGACAAGCACGGCCGCGCCTACGCCACCGGCAAGCGCAAGGACGCGGTGGCCCGCGTCTGGATCAAGCCGGGCTCCGGCAAGATTGTCGTCAACACCCGCACGGTCGAAGTCTACTTCGCACGGCCGGTGCTGCGGATGATGATCCAGCAGCCGCTGGTGTCGTCGAACCGCCAGGGCCAGTACGACGTGATCTGCACCGTCTCCGGCGGTGGTCTGTCGGGTCAGGCGGGCGCCGTGCGCCATGGCCTGTCCAAGGCGCTGACCAACTTCGAGCCCGAGCTGCGCGGCGTCCTGAAGAAGGGCGGCTTCCTCACGCGCGACTCGCGTGTGGTCGAGCGCAAGAAGTACGGCCGCGCCAAGGCCCGCCGTTCGTTCCAGTTCTCGAAGCGCTAACGCACCGCTCAGCGTTTCCGCACAATCTTACGCATTCCGGAAAGGGCGCTTTAGGGCGCCCTTTCTTTTTTGTGCGCTGCGCGCCGATTGTTTCCGCATGAATTGCTGCGAATTAATCGAGAAAAGTTTTGTGACAGTGCCAACTCTTTTCCAAGACAGTGCCGCTAGCTTGGGCATTGGCTGAGGAGGACAGGACGATCCGGCGTCGCCGGATTGTTATGGGCACGGTCGCGGGCTTCATGTCGCTTGATATTTCCACACTTTATCTGGTGGCCTCGCTGGTTGCAGCGATGCTCGGCGGTCTGTTGCTGTTTTTCTGGCGACAGGAGCGCATCGCCGCGCTCGGCTGGTGGGGTTCGGCCTATATCCTCGGTGGCATCACCATTGCGGCCTGGGCGCTTGCCGGCACATTGCTCCAGTTTCCGGCCGAGACCGCGCTGACCATGGTCGGTTTCATAGCCTGCGGCATGGTCTGGAATGCGGCGCGCGTGTTTCATGGCGGCGCCACATCGTGGCCCGGCATCTTTGCCGGCGCGATCGTCTGGGCCGGCGTCGGCCTCAGCCTGCCGGACAATTCAAGCCTGCGCGTGATTGCGGGCGCTGCGATCGTCGCGGGCTACGCGGCTTTGACCGCGAACGAACTGTGGTTGGAACGGCGCAAGGCCTATCAATCGCGCTGGCCGGCGATCGCGATCCCGACCATGCACGGCATCGTCCTGATGCTGCCGATCCTGCTCGGCGACTTCCTGCGCGATCATGATGGTGTGCTGGATGTCCGCAACGGCTGGGTTGCGGCGTTCGCCGTCGAGCTCGTGCTCTACGCGGTCGGCACGGTGTTCATCATCTTCATGCTGGTGTCCGAGCGCACCGTGAAGGTGCACAAGACGGCTGCGTCGATCGATCCGCTGACGGGTCTGTTCAACCGCCGCGGCTTCTCCGAGCTGACCAGCCGCATGATCGCGCGCGAGCAGGCCGCGGGCCGTCCCGTGACCGTGCTCATTTTCGACATCGACCACTTCAAGTCGGTCAACGACCGGTTCGGTCATCCGGCGGGCGATGAGATCCTGAAACTGTTCGCCAATGTGCTGGTGCACACGCTGCGCATCACCGACATCGTCGGCCGCATCGGCGGCGAGGAATTCGCCGCCATGCTGCCATGTCCGGTGGATGAGGCGGTGATCGCCGCCGAACGGGTCCGCACGGTGTTTGCCAGCGCCGGCGTGCAGGTGGACGACACCCCGCTTGCGACCAGCGTCAGCATCGGCGTTGCCGGCGGGCCGAGCGGCGTCGATCTGAACGCGCTGCTGGCGGCCGCCGACACCGCGCTCTATCGCGCCAAGCGCGGCGGGCGCAACCGCGTGGAGCTCGCGACCGAGGAGCCGCTGTCGCTCGATCAGCAGCGGCTGCACGCCGCCCAGCAGGCTACCGTCAAGCAGCCGACCGTGGTGCATCAGTTCGAGAAGGTTGGCGCGTGAACGGCCGACGCACCCTTCGCTAACACTCCATTTACCATACGCCTCTAGCATCGTTGGATGTTACCGACTCGCAGCAACAGCCGAGACCTGACACTGGGTGCTCTCGAGGAGACCGCCGTCTCCGCTCGCAACGGGTTCGCGTGCCTGTTCTCTTCATCCGACGAGTACGAGGCCGCGCTGATCAGCGAGCGCCGCGCCGCAGGCCGCTACGCCAAGCCGAATCCCTGGCCGATGATCGCCTTCTGGGGTTGCGCGCTTGCCGTCGCCGGCGTGGTCTTGCTGGCGACGGTCTGACGTCTTTCCTTACACGCCGATCTTGCCGCCGCCTCTGCGCGTGATCACGACGATCGAGGGCCGCGGCGGCATGTCCGGCTTGAAATCGGGCCAGCGCGTCGAGGGATTCTCGAACGTGGCCGGGGGCCCGGAATCGTCATCAGCTTCACCTGGATGCTGAATAGCGACAAAAAGGGTCTCGCCGTCCGGGGTGAAGCAGGGGCCGCACAATTCCGCACCGACCGGAGCGCGATAGAAATGTCGCGAGGTGCCGCGCGCGGCGCCCTCGGTCTCGACGCCCCAGAGGCCATCGGCACGCCCGGTCCCCTTGCCGGAATTGCCGTCGGTCGCGACCCAGAGACGACCCTCGCCGTCGACCGCGAAATTGTCCGGCATGCCGAACCAGCCGTTGCGCGTGGTGTCTGACGAAAACGTTGCGCCGACCTCCGCGATGGCGGGGTCGCCGCAACGCACCAGGATCTCCCAGCGGAATTTTGTCGCTGCGTGATCGGCGTCGGGCGGGATCATCTCGACCACGTGGCCGAACTGATTGTTGGCGCGCGGGTTGGCAGCGTCGATCTCTTCAGGTTTGCGACGGCTGTTGTTGGTGAGCGCGACATAGACCTTGTTGGTCGCGGGATTAGCCTCGACGTCCTCCGGACGGTCCATCTTCGTCGCACCGAGCAGATCGGCGGCGCGGCGGGTTTCGATCAGCACGTCCGCCTGGCTGTTGAAGCCGTTCGCGGCGGTGAGCGGCCCTTCACCGAACACCAGCGGCAGCCAGGTCAGCGTGCCGTCGGCGTCGTAGCGGGCGACCGACAGCGTGCCGCTGTCGAGAATGTCGGCATTGGCCTTCGGGTTCGCCGTGTCGACACGTGCGCTCGTGACGAAGCGATAGACATAGTCAAAACGCTCGTCGTCACCGGTATAGACGACGTAGCGTCCATCCTTGTTGATGATCCCAGCAGCGCCTTCGTGCTTTGCACGGCCAAGCGCGGTGCGCTTCTTCGGCGTCGAAGACGGATCGAACGGATCGATTTCGACGACCCAGCCGAAGCGGTTGGGCTCGTTCGGCTCCTTGGCGAGCGCGAAGCGGTCGGTGTACTTGCCCCAGGCCATCCAGTTGCCGGGGACGCCATAGCGCTTGTGGTTGCGCGCCTCCGCGTGTTGCTCGTCGAGCCGGCCAAAGAAATAGCCGTGGAAGTTCTCCTCGCAGGTCAGCCAGGTGCCCCACGGCGTGACGCCGCCGGCGCAGTTGTTGAACATGCCGAGCACGCGTTTGCCCGCCGGATCGTCTTTCGTCTGCAGGCGGGCATGACCGGCGGCAGGTCCGGTGATCTCCATCGGCGTTGAGGCATCGATGCGGCGCGCGTACTTCGAGTTCGGCACCACCGACCACTTGGCGCCGTCGCGGCGGACCTCGATCACTGCGCCGCCATGGGCCGCCATTTCGATCGCGGCAAGCTCCGGCGTCATCTTCGCAAACGCCACGCTGCGCAGGTCCTGCCGGCCGATGCCTGGGAACATCAGTTCTTCATTCGTGAACTCGTGGTTTGCCACGAGCAGCCCGTGCGCGGACGGGTTCGCCGCGCCCGGCATCGGGAAGTAGCCGAGGAAATCGGCGTTGTAGCCGAACTGCTTGCTTTGCGCGTCAGCGCTCTGCGCGAGCGGGTCGAAAGCCGGCGCGCCGGGCAGCACCGGGTCGCCCCAACGGACCAGGATATCGGCGTCGTAGCCTGAGGCGACGGCGTGGTTCGGATCCACCTTGGCTTCGATCTCCTCGAAGCGAAAGCGCGATGCCGGCGCGGCGCCGCTTGCTTGCGCTTTCGCCGAGCGGAGCGCTAGCGGTTCGGTGGTCGCGGCGATCGCAGCAACCCCGAGCGCGCCCTTCACAAGATCGCGCCGCGAAAAGCGGCTCGCGATCACGTCGCCGATGGTGGCGTTGGCACTGGCATTGACGCCGATGTCCTGCGAGCTTTCGGCAAGTTGCGAGCGCGTTCGGTTCTGCGCGTCGGTGCGGAAATTGTCGTTGCCGTTAGCCATGGCGGTCCACCGTTGAGGGAAGTGCTAGCCGATCATACGCCTTTGAACGTCGTGTGACGACGCTCAGGCGGAAACCGGGACAGTTTCGTCTGACGGATAGAGGTGCTTCAGAACCACATTGATGATGGCGATCAGCGGCAGCGCCAGCGCCAGCCCCCACAGACCGAACAGGAAGCCCAAAAATATCTGTGCGGCGAACAGCGTGGCCGGCGGAATGGCGATGGCCCGGCGCTGGATCAGCGGCGTGAGGATGTTGCCCTCGAGGAACTGCACCAGGAGATAGAGGCCGAAAGCGCCGGCGACAGCCGCCCAGCCGGAGCCGAGGCTGGCGAGCACGATCAGCACGCCGGCCAGCACCGCGCCGACATTCGGAATGAACGACAGGAAGCCGGTGATGAAGCCCAGCACCAGCGCGCCCGGAACGCCGATCAGCGCAAGGCCGATCCAGGTGACGATGAACAGCGTCGTCATCGTCATGAGCTGGCCGACCAGCCAGCGCCGCAGGGTTTCACCGATGTCGTCTGCGAGCACCGCCGCTCCGGCCTTCTGCGGCCTCGGCACGAACCGCAACATGCCGTTGCGATAGAGGCTCGGCTGCGCCGCGATCAGCAAGCCCAGCAGGATGATGATGAAGACGTTGCCGAGCGCTTCGATCAGTCCGGCGACGAACTTCCATGTCTGGCTGACGATGGCCGTTGTGCCCGATGCGATCGTGCTGGCGCTGGGCAGGTTCGGCAGGTTGGACCGGCTGGGCGTCGGCGTCGCGGGCTGCTGCCCGCCCGGGCCGGCGGCACTGTCGAATGTCAGGAAGCTGGTGTCGACGCCGCGCTCCTCCAGGAATGTCTTCACCGTGGCGACCTGGGAGCGGATCGTGTCCGACAGTGCGCTCGCCTGCTGAGCGATGGTCGCGCCGCCCAGCACGATCACGGTGGAGAACAGACCGGTGAGAAAGACGCAGACGATCACCAGCCGCAGGACATGGCCCCCGCCCATGACGCGACCGAGCAGGTCGCTCATCGCCATGAGGACGATGCCGAACAGCACGCCGGAAAACAGCAGGAGGATTGTCGCCGACGCGTGCCATGCCGTGGCGAGCAGTGCGGCGAACGCGACGATGCCGCAGCCGCCCAGCGCGATCGAGGCGGCAAGCGAACGATCGGCTTTCGCAGTTGCGGAAGATTTGGTCACGCAAGCGTCTCCAGGGGCAACACGCCCCTTGTTGCCGAATGCGCCGAACTGATCAAGGGGCGAAGGCGGCGTTGTCGGCGCGCCGCGAACATGCGACAGGGCGCCCATGCGATTCCTGCAAATGAAATGGATCGTCCCGATTCTGCTGCTTGGTGCGATCTACCTTGCGGACCAGATCCGGATCGGCCGCCCCGATCACAAATATCGACTGACGGTGGACGTCGAAACGCCGGCCGGCGTGAAGTCGGCGTCGGGCATTCTGTCGGTCCGCCCGAATCGAAACTATGGCGGCACGGGTAGCGGCTCGAGCATTCCGCAGGCCAAGGGCGACGCGCTGCTTGTCGATTTGGGCGACGGCCGCAATCTCGTTGTGCTGCTGGCCTATGGCGCGGACGGCTCGAGCTTCGAGGATGCGAGCTTCCTGCCGACGCGGGTTTACGGCGCGAGGGACCGGCGGGTCGGCTTTCGCGACATCAAGAATCTTGCCGGCGCGCCCGCTGTGCCGGTGCCGGAGCAGTTGCGGCCGGTGTTCGTCGCATTTGTCAACGCGAGCGATCCGAAGTCGGCGCGCCGCGTCGACGCCAACGATCTCGAAGCCTCGCTGGGTAAAGGCTTCCGCTTGCGCGATTTGTCGATCGACGTGCTCGCCAACGGTCTCTGGCCGATCGATGTCGGCGGCGTTCTCGGCGAGCCGGTGACGCGCGGGATCGAAGCGAAGCTGCCGTGGCTGAAGACGCCGGACGGCGCGGCGGCTGCGTTGCAAACGGCGGGGTTGAAGGTAGGCGAGGGATTCGCGCCGGAGGCGGCGTTTACGCGGAAGTGACGGCATAGGGCGGGCAAAAACGAAAGGCGCTCCTCTCGGAGCGCCTTTCGCTTGCTCGATCCGCGCGGCTTGCGCGCAAGATCGCCCCCAAGCGCACTTACTGCGAGTAGTACATCTCGAACTCGACCGGGTGCGGCGTCATTTCGAAGCGCGCGACTTCGGTCATCTTCAGTTCGATGTAGCTGTCGATGAAATCGTCATCGAACACGCCGCCGTTCTTGAGGAAGCCGCGGTCCTTGTCGAGGTTTTCCAGCGCCTCGCGCAAGCTGCCGCACACCGTCGGGATCGACTTCAGCTCTTCCTTTGGCAGATCGTACAGGTCCTTGTCCATCGCCGGACCCGGATCGATCTTGTTCTTGATGCCGTCGAGGCCGGCCATCAGCATCGCGGCAAAGGCGAGATACGGGTTGGCCATCGGATCGGGGAAGCGCACTTCCACGCGCTTGGCCTTCGGGTTGGTCGTGTACGGGATGCGGCACGAGGCCGAGCGGTTGCGCGCCGAGTAGGCGAGCAGTACCGGCGCCTCATAGCCCGGGACCAGACGCTTGTAGGAGTTGGTCGACGGGTTGGTGAAGGCGTTGAGGGCCTTGGCGTGCTTGATGATGCCGCCGATGTAGTGCAGGCAGGTTTCCGACAGGTCGGCGTACTTGTTGCCTGCGAATGCCGGCTTGCCGTCCTTCCAGATCGACTGGTGAACGTGCATGCCCGAGCCGTTGTCGCCGTAGACAGGCTTCGGCATGAAGGTGGCGGTTTTGCCATAGATGTGCGCGACCTGATGGATGCAGTACTTGTAGATCTGCATCTGGTCGGCCATCAGCACCAGCCTGTCGAACTTCATGCCGAGCTCGTGCTGGGCGGAGGCGACTTCGTGGTGATGCTTCTCGACCTTGACGCCCATCTTGGCCATCGCGCCGAGCATCTCCGAGCGCATGTCCTGCACCGAGTCCTGCGGCGGCACCGGGAAGTAGCCCTTCTTGGTGCCGATGCGGTGGCCGAGGTTGCCGCCTTCATACTCCGTGCCACCGTTGATCGGCAGCTCGACCTGGTCGAGACGGAAGCCGGTGTTGTAGGGGTCCGCCGAGAAGCGCACGTCATCGAACACGAAGAACTCAGCCTCGGGGCCGACGAACACGGTGTCGCCCACGCCCATCGACTTGACCATGGCCTCGGCCTTCTTCGCCATGCCGCGCGGGTCGCGGTTGTAAGGCTCGCCGGTGGTCGGCTCGAGCACGTCGCAGGTCAGTACCAGCGTGGTCTCGGCAAAGAACGGATCCAGCGTCGCGGTGACCGGATCGGGCATCAGGCACATGTCGGATTCGTTGATCGCCTTCCAGCCGGCGATCGACGAGCCGTCGAACATGACGCCCTCGGTGAACGTGTCTTCCTCGATCATCGACACGTCGAACGTGACATGCTGCCACTTGCCACGCGGGTCGGTGAAGCGAAAGTCGACGTACTTTACGTCGTTGTCCTTGATCTTCTTCAGGACGTCTTTAGCGGTCGTCATGGATACCCCTTGCTCTACGGTCTTCACGATTTGGCAGCGTCATGCGGCCGGTGGGTGATTTCTTCAGGAACTTCCAGCGGGAAAAGTCAAATGTAGCGGGAAAAGTCAAATGGCATCCAGCCCGGATTCGCCCGTTCGGATGCGGATGGCCTCTTCGATGTTGGAAACGAAAATCTTGCCGTCGCCGATGCGCCCGGTCTGGGCCGCACGCCGGATCGCATCGATCGCCTTCTCGACCAGGTCGTCGGAGATCACAATCTCGATTTTGACCTTCGGCAGAAAATCCACGATGTACTCGGCGCCCCGGTACAGTTCCGCATGGCCCTTCTGCCGCCCGAAGCCTTTCGCCTCGGTGACCGTGATACCCTGCAATCCCACTTCCTGAAGTGCTTCCTTCACCTCATCGAGTTTGAACGGCTTGATGATGGCCTCGATCTTCTTCACTGAACGTCTCCCGGCACTTCTACTTTTTCCCACGCAGAGCGCGTGGAATTGGCGATTGCTTCCTGTTTCCGCCGCTCCATTAGGACCTTAAGGGACGAGACGGATAGGCCGTTTGGTGCCTCCCTCGCTGAACCCGAAGCCTGTTTACGCTCCGCTTAGCAGGCTCCGTGCCAGTTGGCTTCGCAGCGTGAAAGCGGCGTGTTATCAACTCATTAACAGCGGCTTGGGCGGTTCGGCTAGAGCGGCAGGCAGGCTTTCTGCCGCAAGAATAGGCATAATGCACATTTTCTGTACAGACGTGCGCTGGCGCCGGGGTGGGAGTGCAGCAGACTGCCTCATCCTCAGGCTTGTTGCGTCTGGACCATGCAGTTGCGAGGCAGGACATGGCCGCTGAGCTGCTGACAAATGCTGAAATGATGCGCGCCGACCAACTGACGATTGCGGCGGGTACCGATGGCTACACGCTGATGCAGCGTGCGGGCCTCGCGGTTGCGGAAGCAGCCGCGGACCTCGCCGAGCATAGCCGCTCGAAGAACGGCGTCGCTTCGCTCGCCTATGGCAGTTCGGTGTTGGTGATCGCTGGCCGCGGCAACAACGGCGGCGACGGTTTTGTCGCCGCGACCGAGCTCGCAAGGCGCGGCTACCGCGTGTCGATCATGCTGCTTTGCCGGCGCGAGACGCTGAAGGGCGATGCCGCGCTGGCCGCGGCCGACTGGCCGGGCAGGGTGCTGCCGTGCGACCCGGCGGGGCTGGGCCAGCCGGCGCTGATCATCGATGCCCTGTTCGGCGCGGGCCTCGACCGGCCGGTGAAGGGCGATCCGCGCGACATGATCGAGGCGATCAACGCAAGCGGGGTCCCGGTCCTCAGCGTCGACCTGCCGAGCGGCATCAACGGGTCGACAGGCCAGGTCATGGGTGTGGCGGTCAACGCGACCGAGACCATCACCTTCTTTCGAAAGAAGCCCGGGCACCTGCTGCTGCCTGGACGTGGGCATTGCGGGCGCGTGCGTGTCGCCGACATCGGCATTTCCGAAACGGTGCCGGGCGAGATCGGTGTGGCGACGTTCGAGAACCTGCCGGAGCTCTGGCACGACGTCTTTCCGGTACCGCGCCTTCACGGTCACAAATATTCGCGCGGTCACGCGCTGATCGCCTCGGGCGGCATGGCGACGACCGGAGCCGCGCGGTTGGCGGCGCGCGGCGCGCTGCGGGCCGGCGCGGGGCTCGTCACGCTGGCGAGCCCGCACGACGCGCTGTCGATCAATGCGGCGGCGCTGACTGCCGTGATGGTGCGGCCGGCCGACGATGCGCTCGCGTTTGCCGAGCTGCTGTCGGATGAACGCTACAACGCTGTCGTCGTCGGCCCCGGCTGCGGCGTCGGCGCTCGCACGCGGGACCTGGCGCTCACCGCCATTGGTGCGGGACGGGGCGTCGTTCTCGATGCCGATGCGCTGACGAGCTTCGCCGATGCGCCGCGTGTCCTGTTCGATGCGATCGCTTCGGCGCCTGACGCGCGCGTCGTGCTCACACCGCACGAGGGCGAATTTCGTCGCCTGTTCGGCGACATCGACACCGAGAGGTCTAAGCTGGAGCGCGCGCGAACCGCGGCGCAGCTGTCCGGCGCCGTCGTTGTGCTGAAGGGCGCGGACACTGTCGTTGCGGCGCCGGACGGAAGGGCCACGATCTCTGCCAACGCAGCACCATGGCTCGCGACCGCGGGCTCCGGCGACGTCCTTGCCGGCATGATTTGCGCGATGCTGGCGCAAGGCGTAGCCGCATTCGAAGCTGCCTGCATCGGCGTCTGGATGCACGGCGAGGCAGGCGCGGAGGCGGGGCCTGGCCTGATCGCCGAAGACTTGCCGGAAGTGCTGCCGGCCGTGTTCCGCCGCCTCTACGACGAATTCGGCGTGAGCTACTGACATGCCTTCGACCTTGATCACGCTTTCAGCCGCGCAAGTCGACGACGCCGAGGTGCTGGCTGCGCTTCGCGTTCTTGCCATGCGCGAGAGCCTCGAACGCATTGGACGATTCGATCCAGTACGGGCGCGCGAGCGATTCCTGTCAGGCTTCTCGCCGCAGCATACGCGGCACATCCTTGTCGATGGTGAGCGTGCGGGCTTTGTCGTCGTGAAGCCGGATGGCGAGGGCTTGCTGCTCGATCACCTTTACGTCGATCCGCGCTTCCAGAACCAGGGTATCGGCGCAGCGGTGCTTGCAACGGTGTTTGCCGATGCACAAGGCAAGCGGGTGCGGGTGGGGGTGCTGCGCGGCAGCGACTCCAATCGCTTCTACCTCCGTCACGGCTTTGAGCTGGTGAAGGAAGACGAGTGGGTCAATTATTACATCTGGCCCGCGCGGACGCAGGGCTGATTGCGGAGGTTCGGCAATGGCCGTCTATGTCATCGCGCAAGTGAAGTTCACAAAAGAAGAGCTCTACCGGCGCTATCAGGCCCGCTTCTTCGATGTGTTCAGGCAGTTCAAGGGTCGTCTGCTCGTCGCCGATGAAGCGCCACGCGTGCTCGACGGCGAATGGTCGCATGACAAGGTCGTGGTGATGGAATTTCCCGATCAGGCCGAAGCGGAGCGATTCATCCATTCGCCGGCGTATGAGGAAATCTCGAAGGACCGCATTGCGGGTGCCGAAACGATTTCGCTTCTGGTGAAGGGCTTGCCGCGGCCGGCGTAACCGCGGCCTTTGGAGCTATGCTGCGATCCACTCGAGCAGTGCATTTTGTGCATGCAGCAGAAACGCCTTGGCTGCCCGGCTCTGGCAGAGAGCATGCTCCATCGCATCGGCGGTGACTTCCTGGCCTCTTGCAACAGGCGGGCACGGAAGGAAAATCGCATCGCGACGGACGCCGTCCAGCACCGACGCCGAAATCTGAAAACCGGTCAACTGACGTTGTTCTGCGCCGGTCGGCCAGCAGTCCGTGACGATGACATCGGCGTCCCGCAATTCTCGCATGTCGGTGCTGGCGGTGAAGTTCTCATTCAGAAGCGAGGCGTCGCTGACGTGCCATTGTTCCGGTTAGACTTGTGTCACCTTGATCGGCAACGACATCGAGGCCTCGACCCAGGATCGGAGGATGTTCGCATCGGGGGCCACGCCGACAACCTTGAGCCCGTCAAGGCGACCTCTCTTGCCGAGAATGTAGGCGAGATCGCCGAGTGTTTCGCAAGGATGGTTTGATCTCGTCCGAGCGTTGACGACCGGGGTCCTGGCGTTTGCAGCCAGTTGCCGGAGCGTGGAGAGTTCCTTGGTCCGGACAACGAAGATATCGAACCAGTTGTCGAGGTAGCCTGCCAGATCAGCGGTGGCCTCACGGCCGCTGAAGCTGATCGGCGTTTGCACGCAAATCCCGCCCATGGCCTGGACGCCCAGATCGAACGCTGTGGTGTTTCTCCATCCGCTATCGTCCGCGATCAGTGCGACACGTCTTCCCCGTAAGCTCTGCGGCATCCGACGCTCGGTCCACGCGTCCGCGAGCGTGCCGGCGCGTGTCAGGATCGCGATGACGACCTCTGCCGGCAGTTGGTGAAATTCCAGAAAGCTCTTGATCGGCCCAACAGGCATTTTCGCTCCAGACGTCTCGCTTGGTTCACTCCACGGCGAACCAGCGCGCAAGCCGCGGCGCGGACCAGTCGATGCCCATCGTTTCCATCAGCCAGTTGCCGGGATGCTCGGCTGTGAAGGCGATGCGCCGGGTCTGGCCGGCATCGAACAGCAAGGTGTCGAGCCAGAACGGCTTCCAGCCGTCGTCGAGGCGGTCCAGCAGGCGGAAGTGATGGCCGTGCAGGTGGAACGTCACCGGCGTCGTTTCGCGGTTGGTGAGCGCAAGGACGACCGTTCGGCCGCGCCGCACGCGGAATGCAGGCGCGAGCTGGGTCGAGATGCGCTCGGCCGCCACCCAGCCCGCATCCGCCGCGGACGGGCCGGTCGCAAGCTCGAACCGCTGAGCACCCTGCAATGGGATTTGCGCGGGCAGGCCGTTGTCGACAAGCGGTGGTGCAAGCGGCAGCGGTGCATCGCGTACCGGCGCGTCGGCGGAATAGACCAGCGTGGCAATGGGACGTGGCGCGGTCCCGTCGTGCAGCATGATCTGCGAACGCGAGGCCGGCGGCCGCGTCGCGTCGAGCAGCACGTCGATGCGGGTGCCGGGTGCCAGGATCAGCCGCCCGTCGCGCGCCGGAAACGGCTCGGCCGGCTGGCCGTCGATGGCCATCACGCGCACATCGTGATCGGCGATGCGGAACGCGACCGCCGCGCGATGGCAGCCGTTGACGAAGCGCAGGCGCAGTCTTTGATTGGTGCGTGCCGCAATGGTCCAGTCGAGACGGCCGTTGATCGTGTAGACGGTCGAGGTCTCGGCCGTGCTCGCGCCGGGAGCGACCGCCGTGCCGTCCCCCTTCAGCCGCCAGTCCTCGACCAGCAGGACTTCGTCGCGATCGACCTGCGGTGGGTTTGTCTCCGTTACGGCAAAGGCAGCGCACGGCAGCGGGCGCTCCGCACTCTCAGCGCCGATCCGCGCCTCGAAGAAGTAGGTACCCGCGGCGCGCAGCGGGATCGATCGCGTCGCACGCTGTCCGGCGGCGATCGCGCCTTGCGCCAGCAGGGGAACCGCGCCCGGCACACCATCGAGGCCATACCAGTTCAGGTTGATGGGTGCGGAAGCGGCGTTGGTCAGTTCGAGTTCCAGGGTTTCGCCACGCCTGAACGTCCAGTTGTTCGCGCCCATCTCCGGGCTGAAGCGCCATGCGTTGGTTTCCGCTTGCGCCGGCTGCCGCAGCCGCATCAAGACGTCCTGCAGGCGAACCGAGCGCGGCACCCGGCCATTCTGCGCCCTCAAGCCCGTCGCGCCGGACGGCAGCAAAACCAATGCGCCGAGGCTTGCGAGCAGCGCGCGTCGCGACGGCTGTTGGGGCGGTTCCGGGTGGGGCATGGCGATGCGGACCATGTTCGCGGCATCCTGTCCAGCGAGGTGCTTGTACTTGGCCGAAGCAGGGTTATTTTTTTGCTGCGGGCCAAGTTTCGCGTGTTATAAGCCGCCGCCCGCGGCCGAGCCGCCGGACCTCGTTCTTCTCGCGGGCGTGGCGGAATTGGTAGACGCGCTGGGTTTAGGTTCCAGTGGCGAAAGCTGTGGGGGTTCGAGTCCCTCCGCCCGCACCAGACCGTGCCCCCGCGGACGACATGAACGGTCAGGCTCCGGCTCGCGCTTTGCGAAGGATTTCAGGCCCTTGACTGGGTCCTCTTGAGAAGAAGATTGAGACGATGCAAGTCAACGAAACGCTCTCCGAAGGCCTCAAACACGAGTTTCAGGTCAGCGTGCCTGCCACCGACCTCGACGCCAAGGTCGACCAGCGCCTTGCCGACATGAAGGACAAGGTGAAGATGAACGGCTTCCGGCCCGGCAAGGTGCCGGCCGGACATCTGAAGAAAATCTACGGCAAGTCGGTGATGGCCGAGACCATCGACCAGCTCGTGCGCGACACCAACACCAAGATCTTCACCGAGCGCGGCTTCAAGCTCGCGACCGAGCCGAAGGTCACGCTGCCGACCGACCAGGACGAGATCAACAAGCTGCTCGATGGCAAATCGGACCTGAACTACACGGTTGCTATCGAGGTCATCCCGGCGATCCCGCTGGCCGACTTCAAGTCGTTCACCATCGACAAGCCGGTGGTCGAGGTCTCCGATGCGGACGTCGATGACGCGGTCGGCAAGATCGCCGAGCAGAACCGCCCCTATGCGGAGAAGGCTGAGGGCGCCAAGGCCGAGACCGGTGACCGCGTCACCATCTCGTTCAAGGGCACCATCGACGGCGAGGCTTTCGAGGGCGGCACCAGCGAGAACATCCCGGTGCAGATCGGCTCGAACACCTTCATTCCCGGCTTCGAGGAGCAGCTTGTCGGCATCGGCAAGGGCGAAGAGCGCACGCTGAAGGTGACGTTCCCGACCAACTACGGCAACGACAAGCTCGCCGGCAAGGACGCGGAGTTCGCCACCACGGCCAGCCTGATCGAGGCGCCGCAGGCGATCACGCCGGATGACGAGTTTGCCAAGAAGCTCGGCCTTGAATCGCTGGAGAAGCTCAAGGACGCCGCGCGCGAGCGGATCAAGCAGGAGTTCGACGGCGCCACGCGCCAGCGCGTCAAGCGCCAGTTGCTCGACAAGCTCGACGAAGCCCACAAGTTCGACCCGCCGCAGACGCTGGTCGATCAGGAATTCGGCATGATGTGGGAGTCGATCAAGAAGGAGATGGAGTCGGTCAACCGCACCTTCGCCGACGAAAACACCACCGAGGAAAAGGCGCAGGAGGACTATCGCAAGATCGCCGACCGGCGCGTCCGCCTCGGCCTGGTGCTGTCGGAGATCGGCGAGAAGAACAACATCACCGTCACCGACGAAGAGGTGAGCCGTGCGCTGGTGGAACGCGCGCGCCAGTTCCCGGGCCAGGAAAAGCAGGTCTGGGATTACTACCGCAACAACCCGCAGATGCTGGCGCAACTGCGCGCGCCGATCTTCGAGGACAAGGTTGTGGACTTCGTGCTCGAGCTCGCCAAGGTCAACGAGAACAAGGTGACGCGCGAGGAGCTCTTCAAGGAGGAGCAGGCGCCTGCGGCATAGTTGACGCAGCGGGCGCGGTGCTTCGCGTCTGGTTCCAACAGGGCGCGTTAACCCTGTGATTCATAAGCTCGATTTAGGGCGGCGCCGGTGTTTGCCGCTGCCGCCCGAATCAGCTTCCATCGACACCCGGCCTGGACTGTACTCAGCCGGCTTGTGTTGGGCCGCGCGGCCCATATCTTGAAGTCTATCTTGAAGTTTCCTGCATCACGAAGCGCGTCCGGTCTCGGCTCCGCTCTTCACAACATTTGGGTGAGCCATGCGCGATCCGGTTGAAACCTACATGAACCTTGTTCCGATGGTCGTCGAGCAGACCAACCGGGGTGAGCGCGCGTACGACATCTTCTCGCGCCTGTTGAAGGAGCGCATCATCTTCATCACCGGACCGATCGAGGACGGCATGGCGACGCTGGTGGTCGCGCAGCTCCTGTTCCTCGAAGCGGAGAATCCGAAGAAGGAAATCTCCATGTACATCAACTCGCCCGGCGGCGTGGTCACGTCGGGGCTTGCGATGTACGACACCATGCAGTTCATCCGTCCGCCGGTCTCGACGCTTTGCACCGGCCAGGCGGCTTCGGCCGGCTCGCTGCTGCTGTGCGCCGGACACAAGGACATGCGCTTCTCGCTGCCGAACGCGCGGATCATGGTGCATCAGCCGTCCGGCGGTTTTCAGGGCCAGGCGACCGACATCCTGCTGCACGCGCAGGAGATCCAGAACATCAAGCGGCGGCTGAACGAGATCTACGTCAAGCACACCGGCCAGACCTATCAGAAGATCGAGGACTCGCTGGAGCGCGATCGCTTCATGACGGCAGAGCAGGCGAAGGAATTCGGCCTGGTCGACAAGGTGATCGACAAGCGCCCCGAAGAGCCGAGCTCGACCTCGAAGGCTGCCTGATACCCAAGTTGCGCGTTGCGGCGACGAGCCTGATCCAGCTTTGCTGAATTCAGGCTCGTCGTTTTTTTGAGCCGCCTAGTTGGCCGGCAGCGCGATCTTCAGATCCGGGATCTTCGGCTTTCCGAACGTTGCCGTGATCGCGCCTGTCTTCACATCGATCAGGCGGATGTCGCTGTCGTCATGGGTGACGAGGGCGCGCGCATTGTCGGACGACAGCGCAAGGCTGAAGCATTGAAAGGGAAAGCGCGCGCGTTCGCCGAGGTCGCGGGCCTCAGTGATATCCCAGACATGCATCGTCGCCCCGCATGTCAGCACGCGGTCGCGCTCCGGCAAAAATGCCGCGCCGACGCCGCGCTGGCGCTCGTGGACGGTCAGGGTCAGCGGCTTCAGGAACTTGCCGCTTTTGACGTCGTAGATATCGAAGCGCCCGATCAGGCCGATCACCAGGCGGTTGCCCCCAGGTTCGAACGCCAGCGCAGTTGCGCCGTGGCCCGCCAGCTGTCCCTCCATGACTTTCTGCCCGGTGTCGACAAGCCACAGCACGATCTCTGCGCCGGCACCGACAGCAGCGGCGACCTGTCCGTTCCACGATACGGTGATGTTGGACGTGCCGTACTTGAAGCCCGGATATTTACGGATCAGCTTGCCGGTGGCGGCGTCGAATAGTCCGATCTCGCGCTCCGACGACGTCGCAAGAATGCGGCGTCCGTCAGGCATCCAGGTCATCGCGCGCATGTCCTTGTTGGATGTCTCCAGCGTCACCGCGATCTTTCCTGTCTGCAGATCGATGATCTTGATCGGCTCGCTTGACGAGGAAACCGCAGCGAGCCGTCCGCCCGGGGAGGGGCGAACGCTCCAGAGTTTGTCCGACGCGGTGTAGATCAGGCGCGGCGGCGCGGCCGGTTGACCAACGCGCCACTGCCGCAAGGTGCGATCGTAGCCGACGCTGACGAAGGAGCCGTCCGGCAGGAACTGTGCATCGTGTACCGGCCCGACATGCGAGGTCGTGGGATTGGGCGCGTCCGTTTGCCGAACGTTGCTGCAGGACTTTCGAATCCTCGCTGCGAACTCGTTGAAGGGCGTTGGGAAACCGATCGTCCTGAGCTTCACCTCGATTTGGTTGTCGGGCTCGCAATCGGCCGCCGGCCAGTCGATCGTCCGCTCGGTGGGAGCCGCCGCCGGCGCGGCGCTCGCCTGCGCGGCCTTGCAGGCCTCCTTGACGGTGGCCTCGAGCGTTGCGCGCGGAATGCCGGGATTGTTCTTGATGATCTCGGCCATGTTCGGCTTCGGACAGTCGATGGTAAATATCTGTGCCTGGGCAGGGATCGCACTCGCCATGACGCTCGCCGGGCCGAAAGCCATCAGAGCCGTTCGGTGCGACATCGTTGCACTCCGGGAAACGTTAATTTGAAGTCGCACTGAGGCCGGGCGATCAACACAATACGATGCTCGCGGGCGTGCGCATTCGGGTTGATCTCGCTGGAATCGTTCCGATTTCCGGGAACCGCAGCGCAAAACGTGGCTTTGCCGCAACGCTACCTCAAAATCAGTCTTGGCGCGGCCAGAAAAGCCGGTAAAAGCGGCTTGAACCTTTGTCTGATACACCGAGTCATTAGCTAAATCTTGATTATCACGACGCTAGCATGGTTCGTTAGGATAGACCGTATCTGGCGAGGCTGATGTAATACTGACGATTCGATGGGAGTCTCTGAGACGGCAGGCCTTTTTGGTACCGAAATTGCCCCTATATGGGGGCGCCGGGAAGGTCGTCGGGCGGAGTTGAAGTTGAGCGGTGCACGGAGAAGAGAATGAGCAAAGTCGGTTCGAGTGATTCAAAGAACACGCTTTATTGCTCGTTCTGCGGCAAGAGCCAGCACGAGGTTCGCAAGCTGATTGCGGGCCCGACGGTTTTCATCTGCGACGAATGCGTCGAACTCTGCATGGACATCATCCGCGAGGAGAACAAGTCCTCGCTGGTCAAGTCGCGTGACGGCATCCCGACGCCGAAGGAAATCTGCAAGGTGCTCGACGACTACGTCATCGGGCAGAACCATGCGAAGAAGGTGCTCTCGGTCGCGGTGCACAACCACTACAAGCGGCTGAACCACCAGACCAAGCACAACGACGTCGAGCTCGCGAAGTCGAACATCCTGCTGATCGGTCCGACCGGTTCGGGCAAGACGCTGCTTGCGCAGACGCTCGCCCGCATCCTCGACGTGCCGTTCACGATGGCCGATGCGACCACGCTGACCGAAGCCGGCTATGTCGGCGAGGACGTCGAGAACATCATCCTGAAGCTGCTGCAGTCGGCCGACTACAACGTCGAGCGGGCCCAGCGCGGCATCGTCTACATCGACGAGATCGACAAGATCTCGCGCAAGTCCGACAACCCCTCGATCACCCGCGACGTGTCGGGCGAGGGCGTGCAGCAGGCGCTGCTCAAGATCATGGAAGGCACGGTCGCTTCCGTGCCGCCGCAGGGCGGCCGCAAGCATCCGCAGCAGGAGTTCCTGCAGGTCGACACCACCAACATCCTGTTCATCTGCGGTGGTGCGTTCGCAGGGCTCGAGAAGATCATTTCGGCGCGCGGCCGTTCGACGTCGATCGGCTTTGCCGCGTCGGTCATGGCGCCGGAAGACCGCCGTACCGGCGAAATCTTCCGCGAGGTCGAGCCGGAGGATCTGCTGAAGTACGGTCTCATTCCGGAGTTCGTCGGCCGCTTGCCGGTGGTCGCGACGCTCGAGGACCTCGACGAGGCGTCACTGAAGAAGATTCTCACCGAGCCGAAGAACGCGCTGGTTAAGCAATACCAGCGGCTGTTCGAGATGGAGAACATCGAGCTTACCTTCGCCGACGAGGCGCTGGGTGCGGTGGCGCGCAGGGCGATCGAGCGCAAGACTGGCGCCCGCGGTCTGCGGTCGATCCTGGAAGCCATCCTGCTCGAGACGATGTTCGACCTGCCGAGCCTCGAAGGCGTCGAAGAGGTGGTGATTTCCCGCGAAGTCGTCGAGGGAACCGCACGCCCGCTCTACATCTACGCCGATCGCTCCGATCGCGCGATCGAGACCAGCGCCAGCGCCTGAGTCAAACCGTTCCGCGTGGAGGAAAACACTAGTGCCGCCGATTTGAAGTTCCTGCATCACGGGCTGCAAACTCGTTCAGGAACTTCAAATCGAAAAGCGGCACTAGAATAGTAAAAGATTGCTAGTGCCCCTTGTGCTTCCGAAGTTCGCGAGAGAGGTTGCCGCGACGTATTTGCGAACTTCGAAAGCGGGGCACTAGCTGCGGAATCGGTCGTATCTTGGTTGTGTACACCTGTCAGCTAAGTGGTCGGGCCTACGCCTCCAGTTCCCTTGACTCAGGGTCCCGCCATCGCCACCTAATACGCCCAGCGATCCAAAAAAGTGCTTTGGATTCGCTGATTTAAGACCCGGTTGATGCGCGCGGCCAGTCCTTGGTTGCGCTGCCGCAAAAGCAGTCCGCCGGTCCATTGCACCTTGTGGCGGTTGCGCCGTTCGGGCGGGCCGCGAAGCAAGGGGGCACATTCGAGAAGGAAGTCCAGGCCATGACAGCCTCAAAAACGCGGCCGCCGATCGTCTACGGCGAAAGCAACACCTATCCCGTCCTTCCGCTCCGGGACATCGTCGTTTTTCCGCACATGGTCGTGCCGCTGTTCGTCGGCCGCGAGAAGTCGATCAAGGCTCTCGAAGAGGTGATGAAGAACGATGGGCTGATCATGCTCGCGACGCAGAAGAATGCGTCCGACGATGATCCGAGCCCGGACTCGATCTACGAGCTCGGCACGCTGGCGAGCGTGCTGCAACTCCTGAAACTCCCCGACAACACCGTGAAGGTGCTGGTCGAGGGCCTGTCGCGCGCCAAGGTCGGCAAGTACATCGACCGCGCTGAATTCTATGAAGCCACCGCGGTGCCGCTGGCCGACACCGATGCCGACAGCATCGAGGCGGAAGCGCTCGCGCGCTCGGTCGTGTCCGAGTTCGAGAACTACGTGAAGCTGAACAAGAAGATCTCGGCCGAAGTCGTCGGGGTCGTTCAGCAGATCAAGGATTACCCGCGGCTCGCCGACACGGTGGCCTCGCATCTCGCCGTCAAGATTCCCGACCGCCAGGGCATCCTGGAGACGCTTTCGGTCACCCAGCGCATGGAAAAGGTGCTGGGCCTGATGGAGAGCGAGATCTCGGTGCTGCAGGTCGAGAAGCGCATCCGCTCGCGCGTCAAGCGCCAGATGGAGAAGACCCAGCGCGAGTACTACCTCAACGAGCAGATGAAGGCGATCCAGAAGGAGCTCGGCGACGACGAAGGTCGCGACGAGCTGTCCGATCTGGAAGAGAAGATCGCCAAGACCAAGCTGTCGAAGGAAGCGCGCGACAAGGCCCAGCATGAATTGAAGAAGCTGCGCCAGATGTCGCCGATGTCCGCGGAAGCGACGGTCGTGCGCAACTATCTCGACTGGCTGCTGTCGATTCCGTGGGGCAAGAAGTCCAAGGTCAAGAAGGACCTCAACGCCGCGCAGGAAGTGCTCGACAACGACCACTACGGGCTCGAGAAGGTCAAGGACCGCATCGTCGAGTATCTCGCCGTACAGTCGCGCGCCAACAAGCTGACCGGCCCGATCCTGTGTCTCGTCGGCCCTCCGGGCGTCGGCAAGACCTCGCTCGGCAAGTCGATCGCGAAAGCGACCGGCCGCGAGTTCGTGCGCGTGTCGCTCGGCGGCGTGCGCGACGAGGCGGAGATCCGCGGTCACCGGCGGACCTACATCGGCTCGATGCCCGGCAAGATCATTCAGTCGATGCGCAAGGCCAAGACCTCGAACCCGTTGTTCCTGCTCGACGAGATCGACAAGATGGGCGCCGATTTCCGCGGCGATCCGTCGTCGGCGTTGCTCGAGGTGCTCGACCCCGAGCAGAACTCGACGTTCAACGATCACTACCTCGAGGTCGACTACGATCTCTCCAATGTCATGTTCATCACCACCGCGAATACGCTGAATATTCCGGGCCCGCTGATGGACCGCATGGAGATCATCCGGATCGCCGGCTACACCGAGAACGAGAAGGTCGAGATCGCGCGCAAGCATCTCATCCCGAACGCGATTGCCAAGCACGGCCTCGACTCCAAGGAGTGGTCGATCGACGACGACGCGCTGCTCTTGATGATCCGTCGCTACACCCGCGAGGCGGGCGTGCGTAACCTCGAGCGTGAGCTTTCGACACTTGCCCGCAAGGCGGTGAAAGAGCTGATGCTGTCCAAGAAGAAGTCGGTCAAAATCACCGAGAAGACGCTGGAGGAATTCCTTGGCGTTCCGAAGTACCGCTTTGGCGAGATCGAGACCGACGACCAGGTTGGCGTGGTCACGGGCCTTGCCTGGACCGACGTCGGCGGAGAGCTGCTCACCATCGAAGGCGTGATGATGCCCGGCAAGGGCCGCATGACGGTCACCGGCAATCTGCGCGATGTGATGAAGGAGTCGATTTCGGCGGCGGCATCCTATGTCCGCAGCCGTGCCGTCACCTTCGGCATCGAGCCGCCGCTGTTCGACCGGCGCGACATCCACGTGCACGTGCCGGAAGGCGCGACGCCGAAGGATGGTCCGTCGGCAGGCACGGCGATGGCGACCGCCATCACCTCGGTGCTGACCGGCATCCCGGTGCGGCATGACATCGCCATGACCGGCGAGATCACGCTGCGCGGACGGGTGCTGCCGATCGGCGGTCTGAAGGAGAAGCTGCTCGCTGCCGCGCGCGGTGGCATCAAGACGGTGCTGATCCCGGAAGACAACGCCAAGGACCTCACCGAGATATCCGATGCGATCAAGGGTAACCTCGAGATCGTGCCGGTGTCGCGGATGGACGAGGTGATCGCCCGCGCGCTGATCCGCAAGCCCGTGGCGATCGAGTGGGAGGAAGACAAGGCCATCCCGCCGAAGACCGAAGCCGGCGACGACGCCGGGCTGACCGCGCACTGACGGAAGTCATCTGGCAAAATTTGAAACGGCGCCTTCGGGCGCCGTTCTCTTTTCAATCGTTGAGACGCCTTGTGATGCGCATCCAAAGCGACTCGTTCGCGGTCGCGAGCGCGACCCCGAGGTAAGGTGACCCGCGACGCGGCCAGATCGAGAGGGTGAGATGCGCCGTGTGCGGCTTGCCCGGCCGCGAATATTGCTTGTGATTGTCGGCGCCCAGCAGCCGGCTTTCCGGGGCGATCGGATCATGGTTGCCGGCAACGCTCGGGACCCAGCCGTGCTGGCGCAACCGCGCGTCGAAGTAGGCGAATGCGTCGGCGGCCGTCTTCCAGTCGTGCGCGTCGGATGTCGAGCCGACCTGGCGATGGACATACAGGACGCCGCCGATGTCGGCGAAGCTGAGTTTCGTCCGATGGGATTCCGACCAGAAGTCGCCGCCGCCCTTGTGGCGGGCAACCGGGATGTCGATGTCGATATAGCCCGGCGCCAGCCAGAGGTAGGCGGCCAAGGAAACAGCGAGCAGGGCGGCAAACAAGCTGATGAGGCGCATGAGGCAAATAGGGCCGCGGCGATGCGTGTTCCGCATCGCCGTTGGGGGCGTCCAGTTCAGGTGTTTGTCGCCGCCGGCTTAGCTTGCGTTCACGCCCGGCGGAGCGCTAAACAGGCGCCATTCGGGCGGTTAGCTCAGCTGGCAGAGCATCTCGTTTACACCGAGAGGGTCGGCGGTTCGATCCCGTCACCGCCCACCACGCTTCGCCTTCGGCTACGCGTGGCGCAGCCGCGCAAGGGCGAAGACGGGCAGCCGTCTCCGCTAATCCCCACCCGCCAGCATCCTCGGCGCTCTGTGCGTAAACAACCCCGTCTTCAGCCCTGCCAGCGTGCGGAGCATCTCGCGGCGGAGATACGGCAGCAGCTTCATCCGATGAAACGTCAAGTCGCGTACGCCTGCGAGCGCCGCCGAGTCCGACTGGAAGAACGGCGTCATCAGCCAGCTCGCGATCTGGTAGAAGCGCACGTGGTCGCGCCGCGCTTTCGCATAGAGCGCCAGCGCTGAGGCGATGTCCGGCGTCGACGCCAGCGCGTCGCGCAGGGCGAGCGCGTCGAGCAGGCCGTTGTTGGCGCCCTGGCCTAGCTGCGGTGAGGTTGCGTGGGCGGAATCGCCGACGAGTGCGACCGGTCCCTTGAACGGCTTTGCCGCGGTGAAGTGCATGTAGCTTGCGAGCGTCAGGTCGTCGGGCTCGCGCAGGCGATCGATGTTCGGCGCAAGCTCGGGCCAGAGCGCGACGATGCGTTCGCGCCACTGCGCAAAGCCGCTGCGCCAGGTGTCGTAGTCGGCGGTTTTCAGGCTCCAGAACAATGCTGCGAGAGGCGGCCCGTTCGCGGCCGCACGGCCGATCGGCAGGTAGCAGATCATGATGCGGGCGGCGACGTAGCGTTGCGCCAGCCGGCCGCTGGCCAGACCGAGGTCCGGCACGCTGGCCCAGACCGCGCCATAGGTGAACGGCTTTGCCCCATTGCCGGCGACCGTGCCGCGCAGGGGCGAGCGCGCGCCGGAGGCGTCGAGCACAAGGTCGAAGGACGGACCTGTACGGCCCTTGTCGTCCTTCAGCGCGGCTTTGCCGGCGGAATTTAGCTCAATCCCGGCAATAGCTTGGCCGGTTTCGAGGGTTGCGCCGCAGGTCGCAAACGTCTGCCACAGCGCGCTGTGCAGCGCGGCGCGGTGGATGCCGATGGCGTAGTAGCTTTGGTCGAGATCGGCGTAGGCGAGATCGAAGATCGTGGCGCCCTTGTCCGTCACGCCGTGCAGGCGGTCGACATGGGCGCCGAGCGCCTCGATCTCGCTGAGCAGCCCAAGCCGTTCCAGCGCCGCCTGGCCGGTCGGCTGCAGCATCAACCCGGAGCCGAGCGGACGGGAGCTTTCGAACCGTTCGTGGACGACGACGCGATGGCCGTCGCGCGCCAGTAGCGCGGCGCAGGCGAGCCCGGTGACCCCGGCACCGACGATGGCGATGTCGAGGCGACCGCGCATTGAGCCTTACGCGCGCTCCTCAAAGATCGTTGCCAGATGGACGATGGTGCGGACCGCGGCCTGCATGTCCTGCACGCTCACCCATTCGAGCCGCGAGTGGAACGCCTGTTCGCCGGCGAAGATGTTGGGGCAGGGCAGTCCCATGAACGACAGCCGCGAGCCGTCGGTGCCGCCGCGGATCGAGGCGCGGACCGGCTTCAGCCCGGCGCGGCGGATCGCCTCCTCCGCGTTCTCGATGATCTCGGGGTGCTGGTCCACCACCACCTTCATGTTGCGGTACTGCTCCTTGATGGTCAGCTTGCAGGTCGAGCGCGGGAAATCCTTCATCACGGTGTTGATGATGTCTTCCAGCAGCGCCGCCTTCTGCCGCAGGCCCTGCTCGGTGAAGTCGCGCACGATCAAGTTGATGGTCGCGCTTTCCAGCGCGCCGGAGATGCCGGTCAGATGCAGAAAGCCCTCGCGGCCTTCGGTGGTTTCCGGCGAGGATGTGTCTTTCGGCAGGGCCTCGATGATGCGCGAGGCGATCTTGATCGCATGCTCCATCCTGCCCTTGGCAAAGCCTGGATGCGCGCTGACGCCCTGGATCTCGATGGTGGCGCCATCGGCGGAGAACGTCTCGTCCTCGAGGTAGCCGGCGTCGGCGCCGTCCATGGTGTAGCCAAAGTCCGCGCCGAGTTTCTTCAGGTCGACCTTGTCGACGCCGCGGCCGATCTCCTCGTCCGGCGTGAACAGGATCTTGATGGTGCCGTGCTTGATCTGCGGGTTGTCGATCAGGAATTTTGCCGCGTCCATGATCTCCGCGACGCCAGCCTTGTTGTCGGCGCCGAGCAGCGTGGTGCCGTCGGTGGTGACGATGTCGTTGCCGATCTGGTCCTTGAGCGCCGGATACTCGCTGGCGCGGATGATCTGGCTCGCGTCGGTAGGCAGTACGATGTCGCCGCCCTGGTAGTTCTTCACGAGCTGCGGCTTCACGTCCTTGCCGGTGACGTCGGGCGCGGTGTCCATGTGCGAGCAGAAGCAGATCACCGGCACCTGCTTCTGTGTGTTGGACGGGATCGTCGCGTAGACGTAGCCGTGCTCGTCGAGATGGGCGTCGGCGAGCCCCAATTCGTCCTTGAGCTCCTTTGCCAGCAGCCGGCCGAGGTCTTTCTGCTTCTCGGTGGACGGGCAGGTGGGCGACGCCGGATCGGACTGGGTGTCGATGACGACGTAGCGCAGGAAGCGCTCGAGAACGGTGTGCTGGATGGGGAGGGAGGTCACTGACTGGTCCTGGGATTGCGAGGCGGTGAGGGGGTTTTCCGCGCAGCATCCTCGCAAAAAGCAGATCATCCCGGAACCCCAATCGATGGGGCGCCGGGATGACGAAATGTCAGAAACCAGACGGAAAAGGGTTTAGACCGCTTCCTTCAGTTCCTTGGCGGCGCGGAAGGCGACCTTCTTGGAGGCCTTGATCTGGATCGCTTCGCCGGTGGCCGGGTTGCGGCCCATGCGGGCGGCACGCTTGCGGACCTGCAGGATACCAAGGCCGACGATCCGGATGCGGTCACCCTTCTTCAGGTGCTTCGTCACCTTGGTCACGAGGTCACCGAGCATCGCTTCGGCCTGCTTCTTGGACATGTCGTGGTCCTCCGACAGCGAGGCTGCGAGGTGCTTCAAGGTTACGGTGGTCGGTGTCGTCGATGCCTTCTTCGCCATAATGGCCCTCCTCTGGAAGCGAGTGGTTCCCCAGGCATGGAAGCTGAGAGGCGTCCTGAAAGCTGACAGCCGTCGTCGGCTGGCCTGACGAACACATGAACGTTTGGACTTCGGCGTTTGGACTCGAGGCCGCCCGGGGTCTCGAATTCAGCGCGAGCACGGTTGGAAACCCATGGTCTCCCCAATTTTCTTCGTGCCAGAACACGCGTGAAATCAGGCCTTAGTCGATTCGCCGCCGGCTTGCCTACGCTGTTTGCCCTGCAAACAGGGCATTTTTCGCATCGACGTGCAAGAAACCCCTGTTGCGAAAGGGGATTCGCAACAACCTTGACTAAGGTGTGGCGCCCCTTTAAGTCCCACCGGATACGCGGCTCGCTTGTGCGAGGCGGCCCGCGCGGGAGTAGCTCAGTTGGTTAGAGCGCCGGCCTGTCACGCCGGAGGTCGCGGGTTCGAGCCCCGTCTCTCGCGCCACTTTTGGCCCTCGTCCCCATTCAAAAATCACCGACGACGTGGCTGCCGATTGTCCACAATTTTAGACGGCCGGTGCACGCGCGCCCGGCGCCTGCACAGGCGTCACAAAAGCCCCGCAAATATGCAGGGGACACGTCAAAATTGGTTGTCTTGCGCGCTCTTTTGCACTGCGCTAAAGCCTTAAAACCATTCCAAATGTGTCGCGAATCTGCGCACGCACGCTGCCGACATACAGGGACGTTTAATGGGCAGTTTATTGCAGAGTTATCTGCCGCTTGTGGTGTTCATCGGCATCGCCAGCGTGATCGGTGTGGCGCTGCTGATTGCGCCGTTCATGCTCGCCTACAGCAACCCCGATCCGGAGAAGCTCTCGGCCTATGAGTGCGGCTTCGACGCGTTCGACGACGCGCGCATGAAGTTCGACGTCCGCTTCTATCTCGTCGCCATCCTGTTCATCATCTTCGACCTCGAGGTGGCGTTCCTGTTCCCCTGGGCGGTGGCGTTCGGCCAGCTCGGCGCGACCGGCTTCTGGTCCATGATGGTGTTCCTTGCGGTGCTGACCGTCGGCTTCGCCTATGAGTGGAAGAAGGGCGCGCTCGAATGGGATTGATGCAGCCAGGCGAGACCGCCGTCTCCAAGCCCGCGACGGGCATCCTCGATCCGCGCACCGGCAGGCCGGTCGGCGCCGACGACCGCTTCTTCGTCGAGGTCAACAGCGAGCTTGCCGACAAGGGCTTCTTCGTCACCGCCACCGACGACCTGATCACCTGGGCGCGTACCGGCTCGCTGATGTGGATGACCTTCGGGCTCGCCTGCTGCGCCGTCGAGATGATGCAGATGTCGATGCCGCGCTACGACGCCGAGCGCTTCGGCTTCGCGCCGCGTGCCTCGCCACGGCAGTCGGACGTGATGATCGTCGCCGGCACCCTGACCAACAAGATGGCGCCGGCGCTGCGCAAGGTCTACGACCAGATGCCGGAGCCGCGCTACGTCATCTCGATGGGTTCCTGTGCCAACGGCGGCGGCTACTACCACTATTCCTACTCGGTGGTGCGCGGCTGCGACCGCATCGTACCCGTCGACATCTACGTGCCGGGCTGTCCGCCGACCGCAGAAGCGCTGCTCTACGGCGTGATGCTGCTGCAGAAGAAGATCCGCCGCACCGGCACGATCGAGCGGTGAAGGCAGATGCAACTGAGCAATATTCCGTTCGGTACCACCGACTGGTCGACCGTCGAGCCGACCACGCATAAGGGCGATACCGGCGTCGCCACCTGGCGCACGCGCCAGTTTGGCGACATCCGCGTGCGCATGGTCGACTATTCGCCGGGCTATCTCGCCGACCATTGGTGCCAGAAGGGCCACATCCTGTTCTGCCTGGAAGGCGAACTGCGGACGGACCTCGCCGACGGGCGTTCGTTCACGCTGAAACCAGGCATGAGCTATCAGGTCGCCGACGGCGCCGAGCCGCATCGCTCGCACACCGCCGCCGGCGCGCGACTGTTCATCGTGGATTAGGGCATGACCCCGAAAAGTGGATACCGGTTTTCGGATAAGGTCGTGCCCAAACAAAGGGATGCACGAGCTTGATCCAGCGAAGCTGGACCAAGCTCTAGTGAGAGGTTCGATGGACGACGCTCAACTCGATCAGCTTGCCGCAGTCATTGCCGAGGCGTTGCCGGGTGCGGTGACGGGCAAGAGCCTGTCGCACGGCATGCTGACGCTGATTGCTGAGGCTTCGAAGATCGTCGAGGTGGTGACCTTCCTGCGCGACGATCCGCGCTGCCGCTTCGTCAGTTTCACCGACATTACCGCGGTCGACTATCCCGGCAAGCAACACCGCTTCGAGGTCGTCTATCACTTCCTGTCGCCGTATCTGAACACCCGCGTGCGCATCAAGGTCGCCGCCGACGAGACCACGCTGGTGCCGTCGATCATCAAGGAGTTTCCGGGCGCGGACTGGTTCGAGCGCGAGACGTTCGATCTCTACGGCGTGCTGTTTTCCGGCCATCCCGACCTGCGGCGGATCCTCACCGACTACGGTTTCGACGGCCATCCGCTGCGCAAGGACTTCCCGATGACCGGTTTCGTCGAGGTCCGCTACGACGACCAGGAAAAACGGGTGAAGTACGAGCCGGTGAAGCTCAACCAGGAATTCCGCAAATTCGATTTTCTCTCGCCATGGGAAGGCGCCGACTACGTGCTGCCGGGTGATGAGAAAGCTGGCCCGAAGGCAAGCTGATGACAGAAGCCACAGTCCGTAATTTCACGATCAACTTTGGCCCGCAGCATCCGGCGGCGCACGGTGTGCTTCGGCTTGTGCTGGAGCTGGATGGCGAGGTCGTCGAGCGCGTCGATCCGCATATCGGCCTGCTGCATCGCGGCACCGAGAAGCTGATCGAGCAAAAGACCTATCTGCAGGCGATCCCGTATTTCGACCGGCTCGACTATGTCGCGCCGATGAACCAGGAGCATGCGTTCTGCCTGGCGGCGGAGAAGCTGCTCGGCATCACCGTGCCGCGGCGCGGGCAGTTGATCCGCGTGCTCTACAGCGAGATCGGCCGCATCCTGTCGCACCTGCTCAACGTCACCACGCAGGCGATGGACGTCGGCGCCTTGACGCCGCCGCTCTGGGGCTTCGAAGAACGCGAAAAGCTGATGGTGTTCTATGAGCGCGCCTCGGGCTCGCGCATGCATGCGGCCTACTTCCGCCTCGGCGGCGTACACCAGGACCTGCCGCCGCAGCTGATCGAGGACATCTGGAACTGGTGCGATCCGTTCCTCACCGTCTGCGACGATCTCGAAACGCTCCTCACCGACAACCGCATCTTCAAGCAGCGCAACGTCGATATCGGCGTGGTGTCGCTGGAGGACGCCTGGAAGTGGGGTTTCTCCGGCGTGATGGTGCGTGGCTCGGGCGCGGCCTGGGACCTGCGCAAGTCGCAGCCCTATGAGTGCTACGCCGAGATGGATTTCGACATCCCGATCGGCAGACATGGCGACTGCTACGACCGCTACTGCATCCGCGTCGAGGAGATGCGCCAGTCGGTGCGCATCATGAAACAGTGCATCGAGAAGCTGCGCGTCGCCGAAGGACAGGGCCCGGTCGTCGTCGAGGACAACAAGATCGCGCCGCCGCGCCGCGGCGAGATGAAGCGGTCGATGGAAGCGCTGATCCACCACTTCAAGCTGTACACCGAAGGCGTGCACGTGCCGGCGGGCGAGGTCTATGCGGCCGTCGAAGCGCCGAAGGGCGAGTTCGGCGTCTATCTCGTCGCCGACGGCACCAACAAGCCCTACAAGTGCAAGATCCGCGCACCGGGCTTCGCCCACCTGTCGGCGATGGAATTCCTCTGCAAGGGCCATCTGCTGGCAGACGTGTCGGCGATCCTCGGCTCCATCGACATCGTGTTCGGCGAGGTGGACCGTTGAGCGCAGGGCCGCAGCTTGCATTCGACCGTGCGACCGGCGTCTTTGACGGCGCGTCTGCGCGCGAGCAGCTTGCGGCCTATGCCTTCCGGGCCGGCGCGCGCGTGAGCGCGGCGTGGTCGTATCGCGGCTTTGCCTCCGGCTGCCGGGCGGTCCGCTCGGTGCTGCCCGGGCGCGACATCACGGTACGGCTGAACGACGACGCGCAGTTCGCCTTTCCTTATGGCGATGGCGACTGGACGCTGCTGCTCGACCGCACCTATCGCTACGAGCCTGACATCGACCTGTTCTTCCAGGGCATTGCCGGCACCGACTACACGCTGATCGATTGCGGCGCCAATTACGGTTACTGGTCGGTGCTCACCACCAGCAAGCCCTACGGCGCGCACCGCTCCATCGCGATCGAGCCGTCGTCGCAGAATTTCGCAAGGCTAACGCACAACGCGAAGATCAACGGCAACCGCTTCAGGTGCATGCACCGTGTGATCGGCGTCGGCGGAGCCAGGGACGGCGAGGATGTCGCGGCGGTCGCGCTCGACGCGCTGATCGACGAGAGCATGATCACCGCGCTCGGCCGCTATGTCATCAAGCTCGACATCGAAGGCGTCGAGATCGAGGCGATGCGTGGCGGCGAGCGGCTGCTGAAGTCCGATTGCGTGCTGATCTGCGAAGAACGCGGCAACGCCCCGAAGCATGCGATCGCGCGGTATATCCTCGGCAACACGAAGCTGAAGCTGTTCTGCTACGACCGCGCGACCGGCCATTTCGAGCATCTGCGCGACGTCGCGGCACTCGGGCGTATCAAGCAGCATTCCAACGTCGGCTACAACGTGCTGGCGACGCAAAGCACGTTCTGGGAAAGCCGCATCCGCGCGCTCTCCACTGAACCCGTGCGCAGTCACTGAAGGAACGAGTTTCGACAATGGCCGTCCGCCGCCTTGCACCGAAAGAGCTTCAGCCCGCGAGCTTCGCCTTCAGCGAAGAGAACCTCGCCTGGGCGAAGGGCCAGATCGCGAAGTACCCGGAAGGGCGGCAGGCGTCGGCCGTGATCCCGATCCTGTGGCGCGCGCAGGAGCAGGCCAACGGCTGGATCTCGGAAGCGGCGATCCGTGTCGTCGCCGACATGCTTGCCATGCCCTATATCCGCGTGCTCGAGGTCGCGACCTTCTACACCCAGTTCCAGCTGCAGCCGGTCGGCAAGAAGGCGCACATCCAGGTCTGCGGCACCACGCCGTGCCAGTTGCGCGGCTCGGATGCCTTGTTCGATGTCTGCCGGCACCGCATCCACCACGATCCGTTCCAGATCTCCGCCGATGGCGACTTCAGCTGGGAAGAGGTCGAGTGCCTCGGCGCCTGCGTGAATGCGCCGATGGTCTTGATCGGCAACGACACCTACGAGGACCTGACCAAGGACAGCTTCGGCAAGCTGCTGGACGGCTTTGCGTCGGGCAATCCGGCGAAGCCGGGCCCGCAGAACGGCCGCCAGTTCTCCGCGCCGATCGGCGGCATCACGACGTTGAAGTCGAATGGTGCGTCGAAGACCGCGAAGCCTGCGAAGGAGCCGGTCCTGGCCGACGCCGAGGCGAAGATGCCGGGTGCGGCCGCCAACACACAGGAACGGCCTGCGCCAAAGCCGCCGGCCGGCGATGCAACGGGCAAAAAGGGTAAGAAGGGTAAGACGTCATGACGGAGGCCGCCATGCCGAGTGCCAAGCTGCGTTACGTTCTGCTCTACACGGTCGGCGTCGCGCTGCTCGTGTTCGTCATCAACCGCGTGCTGCTGAACGCGCCGATGCAATCCTCGCTGATGTGGACAGCGATGTTTGCGGCCATCGCCTTTGCGATGGCCTGGCGCCAGGCGACGCAGAAGAAGCTTTAGGGAAGATCGAACGATGCTCGCCGACAAGGATCGCATCTTCCGCAACCTCTACGGCCTCGAGGACTGGGGCCTGGAGGGCGCGCGCGCCCGTGGAGCGTGGGACGGCACCAAAGCCATCCTCGACAAGGGCCGCGACTGGATCGTCAACGAGATGAAGGCGTCGGGCCTGCGCGGCCGCGGCGGCGCAGGCTTTCCGACCGGGCTGAAGTGGTCGTTCATGCCCAAGGAAAGCGACGGCCGGCCGCATTACCTCGTCGTCAACGCCGACGAGTCCGAGCCCGGCACCTGCAAGGACCGCGAGATCATGCGGCACGATCCGCACCTGCTGGTCGAAGGCTGCCTGCTGGCGAGCTTCGCGATGGGCGCGCACGCCTCCTACATCTATGTGCGCGGCGAGTTCATCCGCGAGCGCGAGCGGCTGCAGGCGGCCGTCGATCAGGCCTATGAGGCCAAGCTGATCGGCAAGGACAACATCCACGGCTATCCGTTCGATCTTTACGTGCACCACGGCGCCGGCGCCTACATCTGCGGCGAGGAGACGGCGCTGCTCGAAAGCCTCGAAGGCAAGAAGGGCCAGCCGCGGCTGAAGCCGCCGTTCCCGGCCAACATGGGCCTCTACGGCTGTCCGACGACCGTCAACAACGTCGAGTCGATCGCGGTTGCGCCGGACATCCTGCGCCGGGGCGCGGCCTGGTTCGCCGGCATCGGCCGGCCGAACAACGTCGGCACAAAGCTCTTCTGCATCTCCGGCCATGTCGAGCAGCCGTGCAACGTCGAAGAGGCGATGGGCATCACCTTCCGCGAGCTGGTCGACACCCATTGCGGCGGCATCCGCGGCGGCTGGGACAACCTCCTGGCGGTGATCCCGGGTGGCGCGTCCGTGCCGCTGCTGCCGGCCGAGCAGTGCAACGACCTGTTCATGGACTTCGATACGCTGCGCAACCTGAAGTCCGGCCTCGGCACCGCCGCGGTCATCGTCATGGACAAGTCGACCGACGTGATCGCTGCGATCGCGCGGCTGTCCTATTTCTACAAGCACGAGAGCTGCGGCCAGTGCACGCCGTGCCGCGAAGGCACCGGCTGGATGTGGCGCGTCATGACCCGCATGATCGAGGGCCGCGCCCATAAGCGCGAGATCGGCATGCTGCTCGAGGTGACGACCCAGGTCGAAGGCCACACCATCTGCGCGCTCGGCGACGCGGCGGCCTGGCCGATCCAGGGCCTCATCCGGCATTTCAAGCCGGAGATCGAGCGGCGCATCGACGATTTCGCGCGCAACGCCGACAAGGACCGCGCGGTCGAGCCTGCGATGGCGGCGGCGGAGTAGGACGATGCAACCGAGGGACACGCATCTTGCGGAGTTGAACGTCGGTCGGCTGATTGCCGAGACCGACGATCCGCGCGTGGCCGAATTCATGAATGCGCTCGACGGCATCAACGGCCTCGGCAAGCGCATGCCGGGTTTCGTCTGGATGATGGAAGGCTCAGGTGAGCCGAATACCGGCAACACCGAGACGAAGATCGACGGCGATCCGCGCTTTGTCGCCAATCTCACCGTCTGGGAGAATGTCGAGACGCTGGAGAACTTCGTCTTCAACACCCTGCACCGGCGTTTCTACGAGCGGCGGCGCGAGTGGTTCGAATTGATGGGCGAGATGCACTTCGCCATGTGGTGGGTGCCGATCGGGCACAAGCCCTCGCTCGAAGAGGCGCTGGCGCGGCTCGAACATCTGAAGACCCATGGCGACAGCGACCACGCGTTCGGCTGGTCCTACCTGAAGGACGCGCGCCTCTGGCGCAGGCGCGCCTGCACGATCGAGGCGGCGGAATGACCATGTTCGATAAGCTCAAGGAAGACGTAACGCCATGACCAAGCTTCTCGTCGATGGCAAGGAAGTCGATGTGCCGCCGGAGTACACGCTGCTGCAGGCGTGCGAGGCCGCGGGCGCCGAGATCCCGCGCTTCTGCTACCACGAGCGCCTGTCGATCGCCGGCAACTGCCGCATGTGCCTGGTCGAGCTGAAGGGCTCGCCGAAGCCGGTCGCAAGCTGCGCCTGGGGCGTGCGCGACTGCCGTCCCGGTCCGAACGGCGAACTGCCGACCGTCAGCACCCGCTCGCCGATGGTGAAGAAAGCGCGCGAAGGCGTCATGGAGTTCCTGCTGATCAACCATCCGCTCGATTGCCCGATCTGCGATCAAGGCGGCGAGTGCGACCTGCAGGACCAGGCGATGGGCTATGGCGTCGACACCAGCCGCTATGCCGAGAACAAGCGCGCGGTCGAGGACAAGTACCTCGGCGCGCTGGTCAAGACCTCGATGAACCGCTGCATCCAGTGCACGCGCTGCGTCCGCTTCTCGGCGGAAGTCTGCGGCGTGCCGGAGATGGGGGCAACCGGTCGCGGCGAGGACATGGAGATCACGACCTACCTCGAGCAGGCGCTGAGCTCCGAGCTGCAGGGCAATCTCGTCGACATCTGCCCGGTCGGCGCGCTGACCTCGAAGCCCTATGCATTCGCCGCGCGGCCGTGGGAGCTGCAGAAGACGCAATCGATCGACGTGATGGACGCGGTCGGCTCGGCGATCCGCGTCGATACGCGCGGCCGCGAGGTGATGCGCATCCTGCCGCGCGTCAACGAGGCGATCAACGAAGAGTGGATCTCCGACAAGACCCGCCATGTGGTGGACGGCCTGCGCGCGCAGCGGCTCGACCGGCCGTATGTGCGGACCGAAGGCAAGCTTAAGCCCGCGACCTGGGCGGAAGCGTTTTCGGCGATCACGCAGCGCGTGGCGCGCTCCGACGGCAAGCGGATGGGGGCCATCGCCGGCGACCTCGCCAGCGTGGAGGAGATGTTCGCGCTGAAGGATTTGCTCGGCAAATACCGCTCGGTCAATTTTGCGACGCAAGACAACACTGCGCTCGATCCGAAGAACGGCCGTGCGTCCTACATCTTCAATCCGGGCATTGCCGGCATCGAGCAGGCCGATGCACTGCTGATCATTGGCGCCAATCCGCGCAAGGAAGCCGCGCTCCTGAACGCGCGCATCCGCAAGCGCTGGCGCACCGGCGCCCTGAAGATCGGCGTGATCGGCGAGCACGCCGATCTCACCTACACCTACGATCATCTCGGCGCGGGACCGGAGACGCTGAGCGACGTTGCCGCCGGCAAGCACTCGTTTGCCGAGGTGCTGAAGAACGCCAAGAACCCGATCGTGCTGGTGGGGGCGGGCGCCGCCGCCCGTCACGATGGCGCGGCGGTGCTCGCCAGCGCCGCGAAGATCGCCCTGGATGCCGGCGCGGTAAAGGACGGCTGGAACGGTTTTGGCATCCTGCACAATGCGGCCTCCGAGGTCGGCGCGCTCGATATCGGTTTTGCGCCGAACGGCAACGGGCTGACCGCGTCGCAGATGGCCACCTATGGCACGCTGGACGTGCTGTTCTCGCTCGGCGCCGATGACATTGACATCGCGGATGGCACCTTCGTCGTCTACATCGGCACCCATGGCGAGAAGGGCGCGCACCGCGCCGACGTGATCCTGCCGGGCGCTGCCTACACCGAGAAGTCCGGCATCTACGTCAACACCGAAGGCCGGGTGCAGATGGCGAGCCGCGGCGGCTTCCCGCCGGGCGATGCCCGCGAGGACTGGTCGATCATCCGCGCGCTATCCGACCACCTCGGCAAGAAGCTCGAGTATGATTCCCTGCACGCCCTCCGACAGGCGCTGTTCAAGGCGCATCCGCACCTGATGCGGATCGACCAGATCGAGCAGGGCGGTGCCGACGACATCCGCAAGCTCGCATCCGGCGGCGGCGCCTTCGACAAGCTGCCATTCAAGAGCCCGGTCACCGATTTCTACCTGACCAACCCGATCGCGCGTGCGTCGGCGGTGATGGCCGAGTGCTCGAGCCTCGCGTCCGGCCGCATGCGGCAGGCGGCGGAGTAAATGACGATGACGTTCGCCGAACTTTGGGCCGACTACCTCTGGCCGCTCTTGATCATCGTGATCCAGAGCGTGGCCATGCTGGTCATTCTTCTGGTCTCGATCGCCTACATCCTTCTGGCCGACCGCAAGATCTGGGCAGCGGTGCAGATCCGGCGCGGCCCCAACGTCGTGGGCCCGTGGGGCCTGTTCCAATCGTTCGCCGATCTTCTGAAGTTCGTGCTGAAGGAGCCGGTCATCCCGGCCGGCGCCAACAAGGGCGTGTTCCTGCTGGCGCCGCTCGTCTCCTGCGTGCTGGCGCTGGCGGCCTGGGCGGTGATCCCGGTCAATCCCAACTGGGCGATCGCCGACATCAATGTCGGCGTGCTCTACATCTTCGCGATCTCGTCGCTCTCGGTGTACGGCATCATCATGGCCGGCTGGGCGTCGAACTCGAAGTACGCGTTCCTGTCCGCCGTGCGCTCGGCCGCGCAGATGGTGTCCTACGAGGTCTCGATCGGCTTCGTCATCATCACCGTCCTGCTCTGCGTCGGCTCGCTGAACCTCACCGACATCGTCGAGGCGCAGAACACCCGTTATGGCGTGTTCGGCTGGTACTGGCTGCCGCTGCTGCCGATGTTCGTGATCTTCTACGTCTCGGCGCTGGCGGAGACCAACCGCCCGCCGTTCGATCTGGTCGAGGCAGAATCGGAACTCGTCGCCGGTTTCATGGTCGAGTACGGTTCCACCCCCTACATGATGTTCATGCTCGGCGAATACTGCGCCATCGTCACGATGTGCGCGCTCGCCACCATCATGTTCCTGGGCGGCTGGCTCTCGCCGATCCCGTTCGCGCCCTTCACCTGGGTACCGGGCGTGATCTGGTTCGTGCTGAAAGTCTGCTTCATGTTCTTCCTGTTCGCGATGGCGAAGGCGATCGTGCCGCGCTATCGCTACGACCAGCTGATGCGGCTGGGCTGGAAGGTGTTTCTGCCGATTTCGCTCGCGGCGGTGGTCGTCGTCGCAGCCGTTCTGCATTTTTCCGGGCTCGCGCCGAAATGATGCGGGCCATGAGAGTGAGGATATCATGAGTGTCGCAACCGCAGCCAAGTCGCTGCTGCTGAAGGAGTTCGTATCGGCGTTCATCCTCGCCATGCGCTACTTCTTCAAGCCGAAGCCGACGCTGAACTATCCGTTCGAGAAGGGGCCGCTGAGCCCGCGCTTTCGCGGCGAGCATGCGCTGCGCCGCTATCCCAACGGCGAAGAGCGCTGCATCGCCTGCAAGCTGTGCGAGGCAATCTGCCCGGCCCAGGCGATCACCATCGAAGCCGGCCCGCGCCGCAACGACGGCACCCGCCGCACCGTGCGCTACGACATCGACATGGTGAAGTGCATCTATTGCGGGCTGTGCCAGGAGGCCTGTCCGGTCGATGCCATCGTCGAGGGGCCGAACTTCGAGTTCGCCACCGAGACCCGCGAGGAGCTTTACTACGACAAGGAGAAGCTGCTCGCGAACGGCGACCGCTGGGAGCGCGAAATCGCCAAGTCGATCGCGCTCGACGCGCCGTACCGGTGAGGTAGGGGGATGATCATTCCCGCATTGTTCTTCTACCTGTTCGCGGGCGCCTGCGTGGCGTCGGCGGTGATGGTGATTGCCTCGCGCAATCCGGTGCACTCGGTGCTGTTCCTGATCCTGGCGTTCGTCAACGCGGCCGGCCTGTTCATCCTGCTGAGCGCCGAGTTCCTCGCGATGATCCTGGTCGTCGTCTATGTCGGCGCGGTCGCGGTGCTGTTCCTGTTCGTGATCATGATGCTCGACGTCGACTTCGCCGAGCTCAGGCAGGGGTTCCTGAACTACCTGCCGTTCGGCATGGTGATCGGCGCGATCTTCCTCGCCGAACTGCTGCTGGTCGCCGGCGGCTGGGTGATCAATCCGAACGTGGGCCAGGCACTCGGCTCGCCGATCCCGGCCAACATCTCCAACACCGAGGCGCTCGGCCTGGTGCTGTACACGAAATACATCCACTACTTCCAGCTCGCGGGCCTGGTGCTGCTGGTCGCAATGATCGGCGCGATCGTGCTGACGCTGCGGCACAAGCCGAACGTCAAGCGGCAGGACATCTCGGTGCAGAACGCTCGCACCAAGGCGATGGCCATGGAAGTCGTCAAGGTCGCGCCGGGGCAGGGCCTGCAGGACACGCCGCCGTCGCGGGAGGCCGCCGAATGACCATCACGCTCGGACACTATCTCGCCGTCGGCGCCATCCTGTTCACGCTCGGCATCCTCGGCATCTTCCTCAACCGCAAGAACGTGATCGTCATCCTGATGTCGATCGAGTTGATCCTGCTTTCGGTCAACATCAACTTCGTCGCGTTCTCGTCATTCCTGAACGACATCGTCGGCCAGGTGTTCGCGCTTTTGGTGCTGACGGTGGCGGCCGCCGAGGCGGCAATCGGTCTTGCGGTGCTGGTCGTGTTCTTCCGCAACCGCGGCTCGATCGCGGTCGAAGACATCAATCTGATGAAGGGCTGAGCGGTTCAAGATGATCCAGGCCATTGTCTTCCTGCCGCTGCTCGGCGCGATCGTCGCCGGACTGATCGCCATCTTCGGCGCCCACGCGCGCAACCCCGGCGGCGACCAGATGGATCATGCCCATGGACATGATGACCATCACGGCCACGCGCATGCAGACCAGCATGCGGCGCAGGCCCACGACGACCATGCTCACGACGACCATGCGCACGGCCCGACCGAGCCTGCCGCCGTGGGTTCCCGCGCCGCGGAGCTGATCACCACCACGTTCTTGTTCGTCTCGATGGCGCTGTCGTGGGTGATGCTGGTCAATGTCGGCTTCCAGCACCAGGACGCCCGCGTCGTGCTGCTGCCATGGATCGAGTCCGGCGACCTCAACGTCTTCTGGACGCTCCGCGTCGACACGCTGACGGCCGTGATGCTGGTGGTGGTCAACACCGTCTCCGCGCTCGTGCACATGTATTCCATCGGCTACATGGCCGAGGATCCGTACCGGCCGCGCTTCATGGCCTATCTGTCGCTGTTCACCTTCGCGATGCTGATGCTGGTGACGGCCGACAACCTGGTGCAGCTGTTCTTCGGCTGGGAAGGCGTGGGTCTCGCGAGCTACCTGCTGATCGGCTTCTGGTACCACAAGCCGTCCGCCAATGCCGCGGCGATCAAGGCGTTCATCGTCAACCGCGTCGGCGACTTCGGCTTTGCGCTCGGCATCTTCGCGATCTTCATGCTGGTCGGCTCGACCGACTTCGAGACGATCTTTGCGGCGGCGCCGAGCCTCACCGGCAAGACCATCAACTTCTTCGGCTGGCATGCCGATGCCCTGACGCTGACCTGCCTGCTGCTGTTCATGGGCGCGATGGGCAAGTCTGCCCAGTTCCTGCTGCACACCTGGCTGCCGGACGCTATGGAAGGCCCGACGCCGGTGTCCGCGCTCATTCACGCGGCGACCATGGTGACCGCCGGCGTGTTCATGGTGGCGCGGCTGTCGCCGCTGTTCGAGCTGGCGCCGACGGCGCAGGCCGCGGTGATGTTCTTCGGCGCGACCACCGCGTTTTTCGCCGCCACCATCGGCCTCGTCCAGAACGACATCAAGCGCATCGTCGCTTATTCCACCTGCTCGCAGCTCGGCTACATGTTCGTGGCGATGGGGGCAGGGGCCTACTCGGTCGGCATGTTCCACCTGTTCACCCACGCCTTCTTCAAGGCGTTGTTGTTCTTGGGGTCAGGCTCGGTGATTACGGCGATGCACCACGAACAGGACATCCGCCATATGGGCGGGTTGCGGCACAAGATTCCTGGGACCTACGTCTTGATGGTGATCGGCACGCTGGCGCTGACCGGCTTCCCGCTGACCGCCGGCTATTTCTCCAAGGACGCGATCATCGAGTCCGCCTACGTGGCGCACAATCCGTTCGCGCTCTACGCGTTCATCCTGACCGTGGTCGCCGCCGGCCTGACCTCGTTCTACTCCTGGCGGCTGATCTTCAAGACCTTCCATGGCGAACCGCATGACCGTCAACATTATGATGCGGCGCGCGAGAGCCCGTTCGTGATGCTGATTCCGCTGTTCGTGCTGGCCGCAGGCTCGATCCTCGCCGGCTTCCCGTTCAAGGAAGTGTTCGCGGGTCACGGCGTGGAGGAGTTCTTCCGCGAATCCATCAAGATGAAGCCGGGCTTCATCGACGAGATCCATCACGTGCCGGCCCTGATCGCGCTACTGCCGACGGTGATGATGGTGATCGGCCTTGCCATCTCCTGGCTGTTCTACATCCGCCGGCCGTATCTGCCGGTCGAGCTCGCGAACCATCACCAGATGCTCTACCGCTTCCTGCTCAACAAGTGGTACTTCGACGAGCTCTACGACTTCCTCTTCGTCAAGCCCGCGATGTGGCTCGGCCGGACGCTCTGGAAGAAGGGCGACGGCACGATCATCGACGGCCTCGGACCGGACGGTGTCTCAGCCCGCGTGCTCGACGTGACGCGCAACGTCGTGCGGCTGCAGACCGGCTACCTTTATCACTATGCCTTCGCGATGCTGATCGGCGTCGCAGGATTGATCACCTGGTTTATCTTCCGCGTGGGGGCCAACTGAGATGACGTGGCCCATTCTTTCGGTCGTCACCTTCCTGCCCGTCGTCGGTGCGCTGCTGATCTGGCTCAGCCGTGGCGACGACGAGGCGGCTCAGGGCAATTCGCGCTGGATCGCGCTGTGGACCACGCTGATCACCTTCGGCATCTCGTGGATCCTGGTGATGCGGTTCGACTCCTCGAACCCTGATTTCCAGTTCGTCGAGAAGGCGCAGTGGCTTGCCAAGGGCATCGCCTATCACATGGGCGTGGACGGCATCTCGCTGCCCTTCGTGATCCTCACCACCGCGCTGATGCCGTTCTGCATCATCGCCAGCTGGAAATCGATCACGGTTCGCGTGCGCGAATACATGATGGCGTTCCTGCTGCTCGAGACGCTGATGATCGGCACGTTCTCGGCGCTGGATCTGGTGCTGTTCTACCTGTTCTTCGAGGGCGGCCTTATTCCGATGTTCCTGATCATCGGCGTCTGGGGCGGTCCGCGCCGGGTCTATGCGAGCTTCAAGTTCTTCCTCTACACGCTGCTTGGCTCGGTGCTGATGCTGCTCGCCATCATGGCGCTGTACTGGAACGCCGGCACCACCGACATTCCGACGCTGATGCGCACGGCGGTGCCGCGCAACATGCAGACCTGGGCGTGGCTGGCGTTCTTCGCGTCGTTCGCCGTGAAGATGCCGATGTGGCCGGTGCACACCTGGCTGCCGGACGCCCACGTCGAGGCGCCGACCGCCGGCTCGGTGATCCTGGCGGCGATCCTGCTGAAGATGGGCGGCTATGGCTTCCTGCGGTTCTCGCTGCCGATGTTCCCGCTGGCCTCGGCCGACTTCGCGCCGTTCGTGTTCGCGCTGTCGGTGATCGCCATCGTCTACACCTCGCTGGTCGCGCTGATGCAGGAGGACGTGAAGAAGCTGATCGCGTACTCATCGGTCGCGCACATGGGCTTCGTCACCATGGGCATCTTCGCCGGCAACACTCAAGGGATCGCCGGTGGCGTGTTCCAGATGGTGTCGCACGGCATCGTCTCCGGCGCGCTGTTCCTGTGCGTCGGCGTGGTCTACGACCGCATGCACACCCGCGAGATCAAGGCCTATGGCGGCCTCGTCAACCGCATGCCGCTCTATGCGCTGGTGTTCATGGTATTCACCATGGCCAATGTCGGCCTGCCAGGCACCTCCGGCTTCGTCGGCGAGTTCCTGACACTGGTCGGTACCTTCAAGGTCAACATTCCGACCGCGACCATGGCGACGCTCGGCGTCATCCTGTCGGCGGCCTACGCGCTGTGGCTCTATCGCAAGGTGATCTTCGGGGCGCTGGAGAAGCCGGCGCTCGTCGGCATCAAAGACCTGACGCTGCGCGAGGGCATCGTGCTGTTCCCGCTGGTGATCCTCACCATCCTGTTCGGGGTCTATCCGAAGCCGGTGCTGGACATGTCGGCGGCATCGGTGCAGCAACTCGTCAGCAACTACCAGACCGCGATCTCGGCCGTGAAGGCCGCGGCGCTGGTTCCATGAGCATTCAAGAAGGGCGCAAGGGGCCACGATCATGAGCTTTACGGCCGCAGGCTACTTGCTGCTCCCGGTGGTGCCGGAAATGCTGCTCAGCGTTTGCGCGATGATCCTCTTGATGATCGGCGCCTACAACGACCAGCGCGTGACCAACACCGTCACCGGGCTGGCAATCTTCTTCCTGGTCTGCACCGCGGCGGCGATCGTCGTCTCGCCCGGCGGCAAGGTCGAGACTTTCGGCGGCAGCTTCGTGCTCGACGATTTCGCCCGCTTCCTGAAGCTTTTGACGCTGCTCGGTTCGGCGGTGGCGCTGATCCTGTCGATCGAGTTCCTGCAGGACAAGTCGCGCGGGATGTTCGAATTCCCGATCCTGGTGCTGCTGTCGACCGTCGGCATGATGATCCTCATTTCGGCCGGCGACCTGATCGCGCTCTATCTCGGGCTCGAGCTGATGAGCCTTGCGCTCTATGTCGTCGCCGCCAGCCATCGCGACAACGCAAAGTCCACCGAAGCTGGCCTGAAGTACTTCGTGCTCGGCGCGCTGTCGTCCGGCATGCTGCTTTATGGCGCTTCGCTGATCTATGGCTTCACCGGCACCGTCAGCTTCGCCGGCATCGCCACCGCGGCCAAATCCGGCAATGTCGGCTTGATGTTCGGCCTCGTGTTCCTGTTGGCCGGGCTGTGCTTCAAGGTCTCCGCAGTGCCGTTCCACATGTGGACGCCCGACGTCTATGAGGGCGCGCCGACGCCGGTGACCGCCTTCTTCGCCTCGGCACCCAAGGTCGCCGCGCTTGCCGTGTTCACCCGCGTGACGCTGACCGCGTTCCCCGAGATCACCCAGGAATGGCGGCAGATCGTGGTGTTCGTCTCGATCGCCTCGATGGCGCTCGGCTCGTTCGCGGCGATCGGCCAGACCAACATCAAGCGGCTGATGGCCTATTCGTCGATCGGCCACATGGGCTTCGCGCTGGTCGGCCTCGCCGCCGGCACGGCGGAGGGCGCGCAGGGCGTGCTGGTCTACATCGCCATCTATGTGATGATGACGCTCGGCACCTTCTCGATCATCCTCGCCATGAAGCGCGACGGCCAGGCGGTGGAAACCATCAGCGATTTCGCAGGTCTCTCCCGCACCAACCCGCTGCTGGCGTTCTTCTTCGCGATGCTGCTGTTCTCGCTGGCAGGCGTTCCGCCGCTGGCCGGCTTCTTCGCCAAATTCTACGTGTTCATGGCGGCCATCAATGCCGGGCTGTTCACGCTCGCCGTGCTGGGCGTGCTCGCCAGTGTGGTGGGCGCCTACTACTACCTCTACATCATCAAGGTGATGTATTTCGACGAGCCGATCGGCGCCATGCAGCCGATGCGCACCGAGCTGCGCACGGTGCTCGCGGTCGCCGGCCTCTTCAACATCCTGTTCGCGTTCTATCCCTCGCCGCTGGTGTCGGCGGCGTCCGCCGCCGCGAAATCGCTATTCTGATGGCATTCGCGCTCGGTCCGCAGGCGCAATCCGCAGGCTACCGGCTGGTTTCGTTCGACAGTATCGGCTCCACCAACGAGGAGGGGCTCGCGCGCGCCAGGGCCGGCGAGCCGGGCGCCCTGTGGCTGGTGACGGATCACCAGGTCTCGGGCCGCGGCCGGCGCAACCGGGCCTGGGTCTCGCCGCGCGGCAATCTGGCAGCCAGCGTGCTCGAGGTGATCGAGATAGCCCCCGCCCAGGCTGCGACACTCGGCTTTGCCGCCGGTGTCGCGCTCGCCGAGGCGCTGCGGTCGTTCTTCGTGCAGGCCGAGCTGAAATGGCCGAACGATGTGCTGCTGCGCGGCGCCAAACTCTCCGGTATCCTGCTGGAAGCAGAGAGTCTGTCACAAGGGAGGATGGCTGTCGTGACCGGGATCGGCGTCAACATCGTTGGCGCGCCGCAGGATGTTCCATACGCTGCGGTCTCTCTCAAGGACGCAGGTTTCGCGCTGTCGGCGCAGCAGGTGTTTGCGCGGCTGACGGACTGCTGGGCCCAGGCGCTGCAGCTTTGGGACCAGGGACGCGGCATGCCGGAGCTGCGGACCAAATGGCTGTCGTATGCCGCAGGCGTCGGCGGGCCGGTGAATATCCAGGTCGGCGGGCGCACGATAACCGGCACGTTCGAGACGATCGATGACGGCGGTCACTTGATCGTCGTGACAGCGGACGGCCGGCGCATGCCGATCGCGTCCGGCGAGGTGTTCTTCGGCGATGCATCAAGCTCCGCAGGCGCGGCCTGATGGCGAGGCCCGATGAACTGACATTCGCCCCGCTCGGGGGCGTCGGCGAGATCGGCATGAACCTGTCGATCTACGGCCTCGGCAATCGCCATCAGCGCAGCTGGCTCGCGGTCGATCTCGGCGTCTCGTTTGGCGACGAAGAGCACCTGCCGGGCATCGACCTGATCCTTCCGGACATCGCCTTCCTCGAGAAGGAGCGCAAGAACCTGCTGGGGCTGGTTCTCACCCATGCCCATGAGGATCATTTCGGCGCCATCATCGACCTCTGGCCCAAGCTCAGGTGTCCGATTTATGCGACGCCGTTCTCGGCAGCGCTGCTGGCCGCCAAGTGCGAAGGCGAGATCAACCCGCCGAAGCTGCCGGTGAAGATCGTGCCGCTCGGTGGCCGCATCGACATCGGCCCCTTCAATGTCGAGTTCATCTCGGTCGCGCATTCCATCCCTGAATCGAACGCGCTGGCGATCCGCACCACGGCTGGCACCGTGCTGCACACCGGCGATTGGAAGATCGACCCGACGCCCCTGATCGGGCAGCCGACCAACGAGAAGCGGCTGCGCGAGATCGGCGAGGAGGGAGTGCTGGCGCTGGTCGGCGATTCCACCAACGCGGTGCGCGAAGGGCGCTCACCGTCGGAAACGGAAGTTGCGGCCGTGCTCGCCGGCATCGTCAAGTCCTCGCGCGGCCGTGTCGCGGTGACGACGTTCGCCTCCAACGTCGCGCGGGTGAAGGCGGTGGCGGATGCCGCAAGCGCCGCCGGGCGTGAGGTGGTGGTGGTCGGCCGGGCGATGGAGCGTGTCGCGCAAGTCGCCCGCGAGACTGGCTATCTCGACGGCGTGCAGGAATTCCGCGACGCGCGGCTCTACGGCCACTTTCCGCCGGACAAGGTGCTGGCGCTTTGCACCGGCAGCCAGGGCGAGCCGCGCGCGGCGCTGGCGCGCATCTCCAGCGACGATCACCCGCTGGTGACGCTGAACAAGGGCGACCGGGTGATCTTTTCCTCGCGCACCATTCCCGGCAACGAAAAGGCGGTTGGCAACATCATCAATGGCCTGGTGACGCAGGGGATCGAGGTCATCACCGACCGCACACATCTGGTGCACGTCTCCGGCCATCCGCGCCGTGACGAATTGCGCGACATGATCTCCTGGGTGAAGCCGCAGATCCTGATCCCGGCTCATGGCGAAGCTTTGCACCTCTCCGAGCATGCGGATCTGGCGCGCAAGGCCGGCGTGCCGAAGGTGATCGTCTGCAAGAACGGCGACCTGGTGAAGCTCGGCCCCGGCGATCCCGGCGTGATCGATCAATTGCCGCACGGCCGTCTCTACAAGGACGGCAACCTGCTGGAGACCGAGAAGGCGCGCGCGGTGTCCGAACGTCGGCGCATGTCGTTTGCCGGCGTGGTGTTCGTGGCGCTGGCGATCACCGACAAGGGCGAGCTTGCCGACGACCCGCAGGTCGACATGGTGGGCGTTCCGGAGAAAGACGCCGCCGGCAAGACCATCGACGATCGCATCTACGATATTGTGCTATCCACCGTGGAAAACCTGCCGCGCGCCAAGCGGCGCGATCCGGACACGCTGGCCGAAGCCGTCCGCCGCGCCGTCCGCTCCGAGGTCAACGCCGCCTGGGGCAAGAAGCCGCTCTGCCAGGTGCACGTGCTGACGGTTTAGCTACTGGAGTATTCCATGATCGGACGCCTGAATCATGTCGCCATCGCTGTGCCGAACGCGCTGAAGGCAGCCGAGATCTATCGCGCCTGCGGCGCTGAGGTCTCTGAGGCCGTGCCGTTGCCGGAGCACGGCGTCATCACCGTGTTTGTGATCCTGCCGAACACCAAGATCGAATTCATTGAGCCGCTGGGCGAGGGCTCGCCGATCGGCAAGTTCGTCGAGAAGAACGCCGACGGCGGCATCCACCATGTCTGCTACGAGGTCGACGACATCCTCGCCGCCCGCGATCAGCTGAAAGCCGCCGGCGCCCGCGTGCTCGGCGACGGCGTGCCCAAGATCGGCGCCCACGGCAGGCCGGTGCTGTTCTTCCACCCGAAGGATTTCTCCGGGGCGCTCGTCGAGATCGAGCAGGTTTGACGGGATGAGCGTGAGGCAAAGCCGCATTCGCAATTCTCAGCGTCGTCCCTGCGAAAGCAGGGACCCATACGCCGTGTCGTCAACGAGACGGGAAGCGTCCGTTGCCTTCTATGCAACGACGGCTGAGATCAACAATCCGCACTGGGGTTATGGGTCCCTGCCTTCGCAGGGACGACGCCGAGATTGGTTGAACGCAGCGCGCGCAACGAGCGCAGCATGACCATCTCCTCCGCCCTCGCCATCTACTTCGTCGTCTGGTGGGTCGTTCTCTTCGCGGTGCTGCCGTTCGGCGTGCGCAGCCAGCACGAGGAGGGCGGCGGCGTCGAAGGCACCGACCCCGGCGCGCCGGTCGCGCATGGCATGATGCGGAAGCTGATCTGGACCACCATCATCTCGGCGGTTCTGTTCGGTGCGGGGGTGTGGGCAAATCGCGTCGGCATTCTCAACGTTGAGAATCTTTCGCGGCTGATGGGCATGCCGCTTCGTTAGCAAAATGCAGAGCGACAAAAAAAAGCAGGGCTCGGAGCCCTGCGGAACTTGTGTCGACCCAATTTATCCCTGTTGAGTTAGGTTTATTCGTACTTCGCCAGGGGTGACGCTGCTTGAGCGCGCCAGGGCTCCTCCCGAGACTTGGACCACCAGACGGGACGAGCCGAAGGCCGAACCGGTCTGAAGGTTTGTTCATAACGCAAAGATTTCGCGTTGTCACCATTTTCAGCAATATTCGTCTAAATTCGCGGCAATGCACAATTCCGATATTTGCATGTGATTATGCGGACTTCGCTCGTATCGGCGAAAGCGCATGGGCGCCGGGGCCCATGCGCATGGCGGATCAACAGGCAGGCAATACCGCCAAAGCCAGTTATCCACAGGTCAGTTGATCCTGAATTTCACGCCCCCGAACACCGCCAGACCGGTTCCTGGCTCGAACAGCGGCAGGGCGGGGTTGGCGCGGTCGATGATGCTGGCGCTGGCGATGTATTTCGTGTTGCCGAGATTGCGGCCTTCGACATAGGCCGAGAACCACTTGCCGTCGTCGTAGCCGGCCTTGAGGCCCCACAGGGCATAGGCCTCGGTCTTCAGCGTGTTGGCGGAGTCGACGAAGTAGCTTTCCGGCACCCACTCCAGGTTCGGCCCGAAGTAGAAGCCGGACGGATGCTTGTAGATCAGCTCGGCGCGCAGATAGTGCCGCGGCGCCCCAGGCAGCAGGTTGCTGCCGAACACCGCGTCGTTGTCGAAGCGGAAGTCGTTGAACGTGTAGGCGAACTGAAGCCACAGCCGGTCTGCTTCCCCCTGCACGAACAGGTTCTTCAGCACCGCCACGCCCAGCGCCGCCTCGATGCCCTGATGCACGGTCCGGTCGGCGTTGGTGACGTTGCAGTTGCCGAACGCGCTGTACAGGCAGAGGAACTCGTCCTTGATGTCGGCGCGATAGCCGGTGAGCTCCCAGAACAGGTCCGGCCGTCGGCCGCGGGTGCCGATCTCGTAGGTCGTCGCCCGCTGCGGGCGGATCGAGGTGAACGGGATCACCGGCGCTGGAAAACTCGAGCTTTCGCCAAAACTCGGGATTTCGGCGCTGCGTGAGATGTTCGCGAACGCTTGCCACGTCGGGTCGATGTCCCAGAGCAATCCGGCCCGCGGGCTCCACAGGTTGAACTCCGTCGCGCCCGACTGGTCACCATTGCTGAGGAAGCGATCCTGCCGGCTGCGCGTCGCGTGGATGAACTGCGTGCCGCCGATGACGGCGACGTTCGGCAGCACGAACAGGGAGTTCTCGACATAGGCGGAGGTATTCTCCGCACGGTCGATCGACGACGACAGCAGCGCGCCCTTGAAGCCGCGGATGTTTGCAAACTGCCGGTTGTCGATCCGGCCGTTGTGGACGTTGATGCCGGCGATGAAGCGGTTGCGGAATTCGCCGATGCGGCGGTCGTCGGTGACCCGCCCGAACACGCCATAGTCGTCGTATTGATAGTCCAGCCACTGGAAGATCGGATGCATCAGGTGCCGGTCGACCGCGAATGCGCCGGCCTCGATGGTTGTGTCGCCGAACCGGGCGGTGGTCTTGTTGGCGAAGCGTAGCGTATCGATGTTGCGTTGCTGGTCGTTCAGCACGTTGTTGGTTGCGGCGGCCTGCGGTTTGGTCAGGGTCGATAGCTTGGTCACCGAGCCCGGAATGCGCTGCCGCACATTGTTGCCGTTGAAATAGAAGCGCGTCTCGATGTCCGGCGTGATCTGGTAGCCGATGTTGCCGCTGCCGCGGACCGCATAGCCATCGCTGTGGTCGCGAAAACCATCGGCGCGGGGCCGAGGCGGTGACGAAGCCGTCCCACGGCCCCTTGGCGCCCGCCGCCTGCGCCTGGGTACGGGCAAAGCCGAATGAGCCGAGGTCGAGGCTGAAGGCGGCCAGCGGCGCATCGCGCCCCGACGGCGTGACGAAATTGATCGCGCCGCCGAGCGAAGCCGCGCCGTAACGCAGCGCGTTCGCGCCCTTGTATACCTCGACATAGCGATAGGCGGTCGGGTCGATCTCCTGGAAGTCGCCGTAGCCGTCGGCGGTGTTGATCGGGATGCCGTCCATGAAGAGCTGCACGCCGCGCAGGTGGAAATTGCGCGACAGTCCCGAGCCGCGGATCGAGAGACGGGAGTCCTCGCCCCATTTCGGCTGCACGAACACGCCGGGCACATAGTCGAGCACGTCCTTGAGCGTCGCCGCCGGCGTCGTGGTCTTGTAATCCTCGGCCCGGACGATGGCGACGCCGCCGGGGGTGCGCTGGATCTCGTTCAGCGCCTGTTGTGCGGTCGGAACGGTGAGCGAGCCGCCGGGCGCTTGCTGTTGGGCTTCGACGGTGATGGTCGGCAGCGTCGAGCCGCTCTGGCCGAAAGCCGATGAGAGGAATGCGAGCGTTGCCGCGGATGCGAGCCATAGTCGGCGCGCCCGCGCATTTGCGGGAAACATGGATGGACTCCACCTGAATGAATTGACGAGTTGCGAGAAGGCGCGATGCGCCGCCGTCAGCTCAGGTGGGAGGTCCGCGCGGAGAAAAATTGGAGAACGGCCGCTCGAGATCCGGCGTATCGGGCAGGACAGCGCCGAACGTGATCGCGCTGGCGATCGGAACCGGCAGCGCGACGACCGAAGGCGGCGGCAGCGCCGCGGGTGCGGCGTGCTGCAGGCAGATCTGGCAATGGACCGCTGCGCGCTTGGTGGTCTTGTCGGTGTGGTCGAGCTGCGCGGCCGTATCCGCGCCAGCGGCGCAGAGTTCGAAGCCCGATAGGGATTTGGCCGGAGGCGTCGCGGCCAGCAGGGTGGTGGCGAGCAGGGCATTCAGGACAAAGGCATAGGCGGCCAGCAGTGCCGACCAGCGCCCGATCCTTCGATTGCCCCTTGCGACGTACATCTTAAGCCGACCCCGTAGTCCGGCTAGCATGCTCGAATTGCTGCGAAAAGGCCCTCAAACGGCGCTGCAAGGGGATTTCACGGCGATGTGTCCCTTGTGTTTTGCCATCCCTTCCGGTTTCAGTGGCTAAATCAGCAAACACCCCCGATTCTTGAGCCTGTTCGATGCGTCTGTCCCGTTTTTTCCTGCCGATCCTGAAAGAAACGCCGAAGGAGGCGGAGATCGCCTCGCACCGGCTGATGTTGCGCGCCGGCATGATGCGGCAGGAGGGGGCCGGCATCTACGCGCTGCTGCCGCTGGGCCTGCGCGTGCTGAACAAGATCAATGCGATCGTGCGCGAGGAGCAGAACCGCGCCGGCGGCAACGAGCTGTTGATGCCGACCATCCAATCGGCGGAGCTGTGGCGCGAAAGCGGGCGCTATGACGACTACGGCAAGGAGATGCTGCGCATCAAGGACCGGCACGCGCGCGACATGCTGTACGGGCCGACCAACGAGGAGATGATCACGGAGATCTTCCGTGCCTACGTGCGCTCCTACAAGGATTTGCCGCTGAACCTCTATCATATCCAGTGGAAGTTCCGCGACGAGGTACGCCCGCGTTTCGGGATCATGCGGGGCCGCGAGTTCCTGATGAAGGACGCGTACTCGTTTGACATCGATGCTGCCGCTGCGCGCCACGCCTACAACCGGATGTTCGTCGCCTATCTGCGTACTTTTGCGCGCATGGGGCTGAAGTCGATCCCGATGGTCGCCGATACCGGGCCGATCGGCGGCGATCTCAGCCATGAATTCATCGTCCTTGCGTCGACCGGCGAGAGCGAAGTGTTCTGCCATTCGGGCTACCTGAACTACGAGGTGCCGGACGCGAACGTGAATTTCGACGACGTCGCCGAACTGCAGGGGATCGTCAACAAGTGGACGTCGCTCTATGCGGCGACCTCCGAGATGCACGACAAAGCCAAGTTCGACGCGCTGCCCGAGGCGTCGAAGATGTCGGCGCGCGGCATCGAGGTCGGTCACATCTTCTACTTCGGCACGAAATATTCCGAGCCGATGCGCGCGCTGGTGACCGGCCCGGACGGCACGCAGCAGCCCATCCATGGAGGCTCCTACGGCATCGGCCCGACGCGGCTGATCGGTGCGCTGATCGAGGCATTCCATGACGACGCCGGTATCAAATGGCCGGAAGCCGTTGCGCCGTTCGGCGCGACCATCCTCAATCTGAAGCAAGGCAGCACCGACACCGATCCGGCCTGCGAGGCGCTTTATCGCGAGCTTTCGGCCAAGGGCGTCGACGTGCTCTACGATGACACCGACAACCGGCCCGGCGCAAAGTTTGCCACCGCTGACCTGATCGGCGTGCCCTGGCAGATCCTCGTCGGGCCGAAGGGCCTCGCCGACGGCAAGGTCGAGCTCAAGCGGCGCAGCGACGGTTCGCGCGAATTGTTGAGCCCGGCGGATACGGTCGCGCGGCTGACAGTCAACTAACGTATTGAGTTGTGCACCGCTCACCTGCCGAGATAGCGCGGCTTGAAACCGCCCGAATCGTGGTGAAATTCGGACAAGGACAATGCGATGAGCGAGACGCTGCACACCCGCCCATTTGCCCCTTTCGAGTGGCTGATTTCGTTGCGTTACCTCCGGGCGCGGCGCAAGGAAGGATTCATCTCGGTGATCGCCGGGTTTTCCTTCCTCGGCATCATGCTGGGCGTCGCCACGCTGATCATCGTCATGGCGGTGATGAACGGCTTCCGCAAAGAGCTGCTCGACAAGATCCTCGGCCTGAACGGCCATCTCCTGGTGCAACCGCTTGAAAGCCCGCTGACCGACTGGAAGGTGGTCGCCGAGCGCATCAACACGGTGCAGGGTATCCGGCTGGCGGCGCCGATCGTCGAAGGGCAGGCGCTCGCGACCTCGCCATTCGGCGCGACCGGCGTGCTGGTGCGCGGTATTCGTTCGGAAGACCTGACCAACATCACCTCGATCGCGCGCAACATCAAGCAGGGCACGCTGGAAGGGTTCGACGAGGGGCAGGGGCTCGCGATCGGGCGGCGGCTTGCCGACACGCTGTCGCTGCGTGCGGGCGACAGCATCACCATTGTCGCGGCGAAGGGCGCAGTGACGCCGATGGGCACGCTGCCGCGGACAAAGACCTATCGCGTCGCCGCCGTGTTCGAGATCGGCATGTCGGAATACGACGCCGCCTTCGTGTTCATGCCGATTACCGAGGCGCAGGCCTACTTCAACCGGCCGAACGACGTCACCGCGATTGAGGTCTACACCACCGATCCGGACAAGATCGACGTGTTTCGCAAGAACGTGACCGAGGCGGCGGGGCGGCCGATCTTCATGGTCGACTGGCGGCAGCGCAACGCGACGTTCTTCAACGCGCTGCAGGTCGAGCGCAACGTGATGTTCCTGATCCTGACGCTGATCGTGCTGGTCGCGGCGCTGAACATCATCTCCGGTCTGATCATGCTGGTGAAGGACAAGGGCAGCGACATCGCCATCCTGCGCACCATGGGCGCCTCCCAGGGGTCGATCATGCGCGTGTTCCTGATCACCGGCGCCTCGATCGGCGTGGTCGGCACGGTGATCGGTTTCCTGGTCGGCACGGTGATCTGCATGAACATCGAGTCGATCCGCAGGTTCATCTCCTGGATGACCAACACGGAGCTGTTCTCGCCGGAGCTTTACTTTCTGTCGAAGCTGCCGGCTGAGATGGACGCGGGCGAGACCCTTGCGGTGGTGCTGATGGCGCTGACGCTGTCGCTGCTGGCCACGCTCTACCCGTCGTGGCGCGCAGCCCGGCTCGATCCGGTCGAGGCGCTTCGGTATGAGTGACACCGAAGCTGCGGCCGACGTCGACGAAGAGGTTCCCGTCGTCTACCTTCACGACGTCAGCCGGCGCTACAAGCAGGGCGAAGTGACGCTGACGATCCTCGACGGCGCCAAGCTCGCGCTCTGGCCCGGCCAGTCGGTGGCGCTGGTGGCGCCGTCCGGCGCCGGCAAATCGACGCTGCTGCATATTGCCGGCCTTCTGGAGCATCCCGACGAGGGCGAGGTCTACCTGAGAGGGACTGCCACCACGACGCTGACCGACCTGCAGCGGACGATGATGCGGCGGAACGATGTCGGCTTCGTCTACCAGTCGCACCGCTTGCTGCCGGAATTCACCGCACTTGAGAACGTGATGATGCCGCAGCTCGTGCGCGGCCTGTCGCGCAAGGAGGCGAGCCGCCGCGCCGAGGAGATCCTCTCCTATCTCGGACTGACTGAGCGCGTCACCCACCGGCCGTCCGAACTGTCCGGCGGCGAGCAGCAGCGCGTCGCCATCGCCCGCGCCGTGGCCAACGCCCCCCGCATCCTGTTCGCCGATGAGCCGACCGGCAACCTCGATCCGAACACCGCCGAGCACGTTTTCAACGCCCTCATGCAACTCGTCCGCGCCACCCGCGTCGCCATGCTGATCGCCACCCACAACATGGAGCTGGCCGGCAAAATGGACCGCCGCGTCACACTCCGCGAAGGCCAGGTCGTGGAGCTGGATTAGCAGGCGCTGATGAGCCGGTTCTCGCGCCACATTGATCCAAATCAAGGGACGGAGCGGCTGCTCTCTCAATGCTCGTAGTGTCACCGCGCAAGCGCTGGCTCAACGTTGATGGAGCAGAAGCATGTTTGCTTGCCTTCGAACGAAGAAGCTTCAGGCGGCCGTTGCGATTGCGGGCGCGTTCCTGTTGGGCGCGCCGTCAATCGCGGACGCGCAGACCACCGGTGCCGTGCGCTTCCGGGTCGCCAAGGCGGGGTTTATCATCGGCGTTGGAGGCGGGACCGGAACCTTGGTGTTCAGAGGCAAGACTTACCCGCTACGCGTGGAAGGCCTGAGCGCCGGGACCATTGGTGTGGCGCAAGCCGACCTTGTCGGGACCGCTTCAAATCTGCGGGCCGCAACCGATATCGTCGGTTCCTACTCGGCGGCCGGTGCGGGCGTGGCGATTGCGGGCGGAGCAAGATCAATACAGATGCAGAATTCCAAAGGGGTCGTTCTGAACCTGCGCGGCAGGCAAGCGGGCTTCGAAGCGTCTCTCGGCGTCGGCGGCGCTACAATTACGATGCAGTGAATACAGCGCCCGAACGTCGCCGGGCCGTTCCACGGTCGGCCCGGTCCCAGGACGAGCCGCCGCTCCTCCGTTTTTCCCGATCAACGTCAGTGCCTTGCGAAGTTTTCGACAGATCCGTTGACAGGCTTCTGCGATTTTCGCCGTTTCAGAAATTGATTTTCCCAATGCCTAGGAATATCTATTCCGGCGTCCCCGCACCGTGCGTGAGGGCGGGACAGTCGATAGCGAACGCTGCCAGGTGGATCTCCCCCCGCTCGCCTCATCAGAGGTAGAGGTATGAAGGACCGGAAACCTGGACGGCAAAGACGCGGTCGTCCGAGTTATCGACGAAGCAATCCAGCTGCGCGCGTAGCGCGCCAGAAAGACGGCGGAGTCTGCCGCGATCTCAGACTGGATTGCTTCGCGGAGCCTGTCATCGGGCCGCGCTTCGCGCGGACCCGTTGGCTCGCAATGACGGGGTTGCCGCTCAACGCCGCGGTCGTCCCTGATTCTCCACCGTGAATCTCGGATTCTCATAACAAAACCCGACCCCTAACGCGGTCGCGCGGCATTGCTCGATGGTCATGTAGGCGCAATCGGGCCCCCATGGGGCACTCGGTTGCATGCAATAGCGATAGGTTATGGAGACTTGCGCGGAGGCCGGCTGCGAGGCTGCCGGCGCAAAGGCGATGACTGCGAAAGCGGCGAGCGAAAGCAGGGCGGTCCTCATGGTCGTCTCCGGTTGATCGTTACGGGAGACTAGCATCGCCCGACGGGCACCGATGCGAACAAGTTCGTGAGGTCAGCGCAGCGCGACTGCGCCGACCGCAATGATGGCGACAGCCTTGACGAACGTCCAGAGCGCCAGGGCCAGCGAACGTGCGATTGAAATGCCGAGATGTGCCGCGAGCCAACGCGTTTGCAGCCAGAGATACCAGACGATGATCGCGATGACGGCGGCGAGGCCCGCATGCCTCAACGCGTCGATCGGCCACCTGACCGCAACCGACGCAAGTCCCAGCCCCAGCGCGAACGGTGCCGCAACGTAGCATTGGCTGAAGAAGGGCGCGCGCAGCCGCTCGCGATCGATCTTTCGGCCCAGATGCCTGAGAGCGGCGAGCGCGAACATGATCGGGAAGACGCTGAACATGATCGCTCGCAGCGCCAGCAGCGACTCATGGGATTTGACGATCTCGGCGCCGAGCCCGCCGTGGAGGAGAAATGCATGCTCTCGGGCGGCGGCCTCGAGGCCGTGCGAGATCAGGACGCTGAGCAGCAGGAACAGGGGCGGACTGAGCGTGTCGGTATATTGCTTCTCCGGCGCCTCGGTTTGCTCGACCTCGGAATACCGCATCATCTCGTAGGGTCGGGTGATCGCCCGCCACAAGGTCCGCGGGTAAAACACCAGCCAGGCCATGACCTCGTAGAGAAGCTCCTCGATCGACCTGATGATATTCAGGAAGTCCATGGCGTTTCCCTCGTGGCGGCGGTTCCGGCAGTTCCTCGTCCCCGATTAACCATCGGCCATATTCCTTTTCAAACTCCATCCTGGCCGATTGACTCTTGGAACAAAACAGCAACAATGTTCTCATTATGTTCCACGTGAAACAGCGGGAGAGTGCGATGCTGAAGATGTTCGTCGAAGAGGCTGCGGCGCTGACTTCGGTGGTGCTGTTTGTGGGGATGGTCGCCGTTTGGGCGCAGGTGATCCCGCAGCTCTGATTCTGTTCCCCTGATGCCCTGGGGAAAAGGCGGATCAATGGGTTGCCGCGGGAGGCTGACGTAGACAGGGATGGGCTTGAGGCCGCACGATCGGCTGATGAGTCGGCGCATGAGCGCCGCGACCCTACACCGTTGAGAATCCATGCCCGGCCCCGGTTTCATCCACCTCAACGTCCGTTCGTCCTATTCGCTGCTGCATGGGGCGATGATGATCGCCAAGCTCGCTGAGCTTGCGAAGAAGGACCATCAGCCGGCGCTGGCGCTGACCGACAACGACAACATGTTCGGGGCGCTGGAATTCTCCGACAAGGTTTCGGGCTACGGCATCCAGCCGATCGTCGGCTGCGCGCTGGCAGTTGATTTCGGCGACCAGGAACCGGGTTCCCGCTCGATCCTGACCCAGCCGGCGCGGCTCATTCTGCTGGCGGCGCGCGAGGAGGGCTATCGCAGCCTGATGCGCCTGAACTCGCGCGCGTTTCTCGAGACGCCGACGCACCAGTCGCCGCACATCAAGCTTTCCTGGCTGGAGGGTGAATCCGACGGCCTGATCGCGCTGACCGGCGGACCGTCAGGTCCGATTTCGCTCGCCATCACCAGCGATCAGTCGGCCGTGGCTGCCGCGCGCTGCGAGCGGCTCACGGCACTGTTCGGCGACCGCCTCTACATCGAATTGCAGCGGCACGGGCTCGAGATCGAACGCCGCGCGGAAGGCGCGCTGATCGATCTCGCCTACGCAAAAGGCCTGCCGCTGGTCGCGACCAACGAGCCGCTGTTTGCCAGCGCCGACGATTACGAAGCGCACGATGCACTGGTGTGCATCGCCAGCGGGCGGCTGATTGCCGAAACCGACCGTCCGCATTTCACGCCGGACCACCGCTTTAAGACCCGCGCTGAAATGGCCGTGCTGTTTGCCGACGTTCCCGAAGCGCTCGCCTCGACCGTGGAGATCGCCCAGCGCTGCTCGTACCGGCCGCTGACCCGCAAGCCGATCCTGCCGCGCTTCACGGTCGGCTCCACCATGAGCGCGACTGAGGCCGAGAATGATGAGGCGGCGGAGCTGCGCCGTCAGGCGGAGGAGGGGCTCGTTGCCCGCCTTGCGGCCGCTGGCTGCGCGCAAGGCATCACCGAGGAGCAGTATCGCGAACGGCTCGCCTTCGAGCTCGCCGTGATCGAGCGGATGAAATATCCGGGCTACTTCCTGATCGTCGCCGACTTCATCAAGTGGGCCAAGGGGCGGGGCATTCCCGTCGGCCCGGGCCGCGGCTCGGGTGCGGGCTCGCTGGTCGCCTGGTCGCTGACCATCACCGACCTCGATCCGATCCGCTTCGGCCTGCTGTTCGAGCGCTTCCTCAATCCGGACCGCGTGTCGATGCCGGACTTCGACATCGACTTCTGTCAGGACCGCCGCGACGAGGTGATCCGCTATGTGCAGGATCGCTACGGGCGCGATCAGGTGGCGCAGATCATCACCTTCGGTACGCTGCAGGCACGCGGCGTGCTGCGCGACGTCGGCCGCGTGCTGCAGATGCCCTACGGTCAGGTCGACAAGCTGACAAAACTCGTGCCGCAGAATCCGGCCGCGCCCGTCACGCTCGCCGCCGCCATCAACGGCGAGCCGAAGCTGCAGGCGTTCCGCGACAGCGATCCGGTGATCGCGCGCGCCTTCGACGTCGCCCAGAAGCTCGAAGGCCTGACGCGCCATGCCTCGACCCACGCCGCCGGCATCGTCATCGGCGATCGGCCGTTGCGCGAGCTCGTGCCGCTCTACCGCGATCCGAAATCGGACATGCCGGTCACCCAGTTCAACATGAAGTGGGTCGAACCTGCTGGCCTCGTGAAGTTTGACTTCCTCGGCCTGAAGACGCTGACCGTGCTCGATGTTGCCGAAAAGCTCGTGCGCAAGCGCGGCGAGGAGATCGACATCGCGCGGTTGCCGGTGGAGGACGCGCCAAGTTACGCGATGCTGGCGCGCGGCGAAGTGGTCGGCGTGTTCCAGGTGGAAAGTCAGGGCATGCGCCGGGCGCTGGTCGAGATGCGGCCGGACCGGTTCGAGGACATCATCGCGCTGGTGGCGCTCTATCGCCCGGGTCCGATGGCCAACATCCCGACCTACTGCGCGCGCAAGCACGGCGACGAGGAGCCGGAGTATCTGCATCCGATCCTCGAGCCGATCCTGAAGGAGACGTTCGGCGTCATCATCTACCAGGAACAGGTGATGCAGATCGCCCAGGTGATGGCCGGCTATTCGCTCGGCGAAGCCGACCTGCTGCGCCGCGCGATGGGCAAGAAGATCCGCAGCGAGATGGAGAAGCAGCGCGAGCGCTTCGTCTCCGGCTCGAAGGAGCGCGGCATTCCGGAGAGTCAGGCCGACGCGATCTTCGAGCTACTGGCAAAATTCGCGGACTACGGCTTCAACAAGAGTCATGCCGCGGCCTATGCGCTGGTCTCGTTCCAGACCGCCTACATGAAGGCGCACTATCCGGTGGAGTTCCTGGCGGCGTCGATGACGCTCGAACTGAACAACACCGACAAGCTGTCGGAGTTTCGCGCCGAGGTCATGCGGCTCGGCATCAAGATGGAGCCGCCGTCGATCAACCGCTCCGGCGTTGTGTTCGACGTCGCCAACGCGACGATCTTCTATGCGCTGGCGGCGCTGAAAGGCGTCGGGCCCGCGGCGGTGGAAATGATCATCGAAGCGCGCGGCGATCGGCCGTTCGCATCGCTCGCCGACTTCGCCTCGCGCGTGCCGCCGAAGGCGCTGAACAAGCGGGTGATCGAGAGTCTGGCCGCCGCCGGTGCGTTCGATACGATCGAGCCGAACCGCGCGCGCATCTTCGCCGGCGCGGACGCGATCCTCGCCGCCTGCCAAAGCCAGCACGAGGCAGAGACCACCGGCCAGCACAGTCTGTTCGGCTCGGCGTCGGATGCGCCGGCGCTGATCCTGCCGGCGGTCGAGCCGTGGCTGCCGCAGGAGAAGCTGCAGAAGGAATACGATGCGATCGGCTTCTTCCTCTCCGGCCACCCGCTCGACGATTACGCCACCGCGCTGAAGCGCCTGCGCATCCAGTCATGGGCCGAGTTCAGCCGCGCGGTGAGGTCGGGCGCGACCGCGGGCAAGGTCGCAGCCACGGTGGTGTCGCGCATGGAGCGGCGCACCAAGACCGGCAACAAGATGGGCATCCTCGGCCTGTCCGATCCGACAGGGCATTTCGAGGCGGTGCTGTTCTCCGAAGGGCTCGCGCAATATCGCGACGTGCTGGAGCCGGGTGCTGCCGTCATGCTGCAGCTCGGCGCCGAGTTGCAGGGCGAGGACGTCCGCGCGCGCATCCTGCATGCGGAATTGCTCGACGCGGCGGCCGCCAAGACCCAGATGGGCCTGCGCATCTTCCTGCGCGACAGCAAGCCGCTCGAGTCGATCGCCAAGCGGCTGGAGCAGCCGCCGGGCGCAGCCCCCAAGCCGCAGGCCGCGAAATCCTGGGAGGCGCCGGTCGCCAAGGCCGGATTCGACAGGGCGGACGGTGAGGTCACGCTGGTGATGCTGCTCGACCTCGATACGGAAGCGGAGATCCGCTTGCCCGGACGCTTCAAGGTTTCACCGCAAATCGCCGGCGCTATCAAGGCCGTGCCCGGCGTGGTGGACGTGCAGACGGTGTAGGCGCGGTAAATCCGGGCGGCGGGTCTGCGGGTGTTCGTATCGAGAATATGGCCGTACATAGATGGCCATAACCTTGAGCGAGGCAAAACACGTGTCCGCCACGATCTTCGACAGTGCTCTCTATCGCGACGTCTTCACCACGCCTGAGATGCGGGCGGTGTTTGGTGACGAGGCTCAGATCAGCGCCTACGTGCGGGCTGAGGTCGCGCTGGCCCTGGCCCAGGGCGAAACAGGCGTGATTCCCCGCGAGGCGGCGCAGACGATTGCGCGTGACGCGCCGGCAGTCGCGCTGGACCGCGAGCAACTGAAACGCGACACCGAGAATGTCGGTTATCCGATCGTCGGCCTGGTGCGTCAGTTGTCGGAGCAGCTCGGCGACGCCGGCCGCTACGTGCACTGGGGCGCGACCACGCAGGACATCATGGATACGGCGACCGTGCTGCAGGCGCGGGACGCGCTCGTGCTGATCGAAGCGCAACTCGTCGAGGTGATGTCTGCGCTCGCACGGCTTGCGCGTCTACATCGCGATACGCCAATGGCGGGGCGAACGCACCTCCAGCAAGCGCTGCCGATCACCTTCGGCCACAAGGCTGCGATCTGGCTCTCGGCGCTGCAACGTTTGGCAAAGCGGTTGGAGCAGGCCAAGCCCCGCGCACTTCAGGCTCAGCTCGGAGGCGCGGTGGGGACGCTTGCTTCGCTCGGCGATCGCGGGCTGGACGTGCGCGCAGCCTACGCGCGCGCCCTCGATCTCAATGAGCCGGACATCACCTGGCACGTCGCGCGGGACGGACTGGTCGAACTCGTCCAGGCGCTCGCGACGATTTGCGGGATGCTCGGCAAGATCGGCTACGACGTCATGATCCTGATGACGACTGAGATTGGCGAGGTGTTCGAGCCGTTCGCGTCGCACCGTGGCGCGTCCTCGACGATGCCGCAGAAGCGCAATCCGATCTCGTCGGAAATTCTGCTGGCAAACGCAAAGATGTCCCGCGATGCCGCTTCGCTGATGCTCGACAGCATGGTTCAGGACCTCGAACGGGCCACCGGGCCCTGGCACGGCGAATGGCTGGCACTTCCGCAAGCCTGCCTGCTTGCAGCCGGATCGCTGGCGCAGGCCCAATTCATGCTTTCCGGCCTGATCGTCGATCCCGAGGCGATGAAGCGAAATCTTCATTCGACGCGCGGCCTCATCGTCGCCGAAGCGGTGATGATGGGACTGGCGCCCGTCCTTGGCCGTCAGCTTGCCCATGACGAGGTCTATGCCGCGTGCCGTGCCGCGTCCGACCGCGGCGTGGCGCTTCTGGACGCCTTGCTGGAGCGGCCCGCAGTCACGGCCGCACTGCCGCGCGATCGGCTCGCCGCCCTGTGCGACCCGTCCAACTACCTCGGCGCCGCGGGTGCAATGGTGGATCGGGTGCTCGCGGGTCACGCCAGGCCATGACGTCCGGAAGGGGGCGGCCTGGCTCCCAATGGAGGCCACGACCCGTCGATTGAGGCCCTTAAGGCGGTCAATGGCAGGCCAAAAAGGGGTTTTCCGAGCCTTCAGAGCGGCGTTTCGGGGATGCCGCGCAAGTCACGGATTTGCTTGCTTATTCCGGATGTCGCCGGTATAAGCCCGCGCATCTCACACGGGAACATGGCTGTAAAGGCCGTCCGGTGGCATTCCGGGCCGCAAGGCTCGCTGTTTGCTCACACGTTCCCGGAGGAACCAACCGGAGAACTACAATGGCGCTACCTGAATTTTCCATGCGCCAGCTGCTTGAAGCTGGCGTTCATTTCGGTCACCAGTCTCACCGCTGGAATCCGAAGATGGCCGAATACATTTTCGGCGTCCGCAACAACATCCACATCATCGATCTCGCGCAGACCGTGCCGCAGCTGCATCGTGCGTTGCAGGCCGTGAGCGACGTGGTTGCCAAGGGCGGCCGCGTGCTGTTCGTCGGCACCAAGCGTCAGGCGCAGGATTCGATAGCCGACGCCGCGAAGCGTTCGGCGCAGTACTTCGTCAACTCGCGCTGGCTCGGCGGCACGCTGACCAACTGGAAGACGATCTCCGGCTCGATCAAGCGGCTGCGTCATCTCGACGAGGTGCTGAATTCGGCCGAAGGCGCGCAGTACACCAAGAAGGAGCGGCTGACGCTGCAGCGCGAGCGCGACAAGCTCGACCGTTCCCTCGGCGGCATCCGCGACATGGGCGGTCTGCCCGACCTGATCTTCGTGATCGACACCAACAAGGAAGACATCGCGATCGCGGAAGCGCAGCGGCTGAACATTCCGGTCGCCGCCATCGTCGACACCAACTGCGATCCGAAGGGCATCACCTACCTGGTGCCGGGCAATGACGACGCCGGCCGCGCGATCACCCTCTACTGCGACCTCGTCGCGCGTGCGGTGATCGACGGCATCTCGCGCTCGCAGGGAGCCTCGGGCGTCGATATCGGCGCTTCCGCTGCGCCGATCCCGGAAGCGCTGCCCGAAACGAAGAAGCCCGAGTTCCAGGGCCTGCCCGGACCGCGCGGCGTCGCCGACGACCTGAAGAAGCTCACCGGCGTGTCGGGCGCGATCGAGAAGAGCCTGAACGACATGGGCATCTTCCATTACTGGCAGCTCGCCGAGCTCGACCACGATATGGCGCACCACATCGCTGAAGAGGTCGGCCTGCCGGGCCGCGCCGATAGCTGGGTGGCGCAGGCGAAGAAGCTCGCCGAAGCCGAATAATTTTGCACAAATCCTGCGGCCGGACCGCGCGGTCCGGTCGAGATTTCCATACGATCCCCTTGCGATCTTGATGCCGCAGCGGCCGATGGCCATTTATGCGCATCGGCCCGCAACGGGCAAAAGGAACACAGACAAATGGCGACGATCACCGCTGGGATGGTCAAGGAACTGCGCGACAAGACCGGCGCAGGCATGATGGACTGCAAGCAGGCGCTCAGTGAAACGAGCGGCGAGATGGAAGCGGCCGTCGACTGGCTGCGCAAGAAGGGCCTGTCGAAGGCCGCCAAGAAGGCCGGCCGCGTCGCGGCCGAAGGCCTGATCGGCATCGCCTTGGCCGGCACCAAGGGTGCCATGGTCGAGGTCAATTCCGAGACCGACTTCGTCGCGCGCAACGAACAGTTCCAGGGCCTGGTGAAGATGGTCGCGCAGGTCGCGCAAGACGCCGGCAACGACGTCGAGAAGATCAAGGCCGCGAAGGTTGGCAGCGTCACCGTCGAGACCGCAATTGCGGACGCGATCGCGACCATCGGCGAGAACATGTCGCTGCGTCGCGCGGCGACGCTTTCGGTCAGCGCCGGCGCGGTTGCGAGCTACGTGCACAGCGCCGTCACCGACGGCCTGGGGCGGATCGGCGTGCTGGTGGCGCTGGAGAGCCCGGGCAAGCGCGACGAACTGTCGGCGCTCGGCCGCCAGGTCGCGATGCACATCGCCTCGACGAACCCGCTGGCGCTCGATCCGTCGGGTGTCGACCCGGCCGTGATCAAGCGCGAGAAGGACATCCTTGCCGACAAGTTCCGCCAGCAGGGCAAGCCCGAAGCGATGATCGAGAAGATCACCGAATCCGGCCTGAAGACCTTCTACAAGGAACAGACCCTGCTGGAGCAGGCTTTCATCTTCGACGACAAGAAGAGCGTCGCTCAGGCGCTCAAGGAAGCTGAGGGCAAGGTCGGCGGTCCGGTGAAAATCACCGGTTTTGTGCGCTATGCTCTCGGCGAGGGAATCGAGAAGCAGGAATCCGACTTCGCCGCGGAAGTTGCCGCGGCGGCAGGAACCAACTGATCGGGTTTATGTTGCCGGGATCACGAGCCCGGCGCCGGTCGGGCCTCGCCGATTGATCCCACGGATTTTGCCGGACGCGCCTCGCGTGTCCGGCAAGGGATCGAAGGAGCGCCGCACTATGGCTGAACCGAAGTATCGGCGTGTCGTCGTCAAGCTTTCCGGCGAGTATCTCGCCGGTGACCAGCCTTTCGGAATCCATCAGCCGACCATCGACCGCATCGCCGGTGACCTGATGGAAGCGCATGAGCTCGGCGTCGAGCTTGCCGTCGTCGTCGGCGGCGGCAACATCTTCCGCGGTGTCGAGGTCTCCTCCCGCGGCGTGTCGCGCCCGCGCGGCGATACCATGGGCATGCTGGCGACCGTGATGAACTGCCTCGCGCTGGAATCGGCGCTGGAGCGCCTTGGCCAGTCGGCCCGGGCGCTGTCGTCGTTCGTAATGCCGCAGGTGTGCGAGCTGTTTACCCGTAGCGCAGCGCACAAATATCTGGCCGAGAGCCGAATCGTGCTGCTCGCCGGCGGGACCGGCAATCCGTACTTCACGACCGACACGACGGCGGTGCTGCGCGCGGCCGAGATCGGGGCGAACGCGGTGCTGAAGGCGACCAATGTGGACGGCGTGTACTCCGCCGACCCGAAAAAAGACCCCAATGCCACGCGTTTCGAGCGATTGACGCATTCGCAGGCGCTGGAAGGCGGCTACAAGGTCATGGATGCCACCGCCTTCGCCCTTGCCCGCGATACGGCGATGCCTATCATCGTGTTTTCCATCGCCGAATCCGGCTCGATCGGCGCTATTCTGAGCGGCAAGGGGCAGGGCACCATCGTCGCCGGTTGAGCATGGAGCCGGTCAGCCGGCCGTCGCCTTGAGGTTTCAAGGTACCGGCCGAACGAAGCTTGCGAGGAGAAAGAGGACATGGCGTCCGAGTCATTTGACATCAACGATCTGAAGCGCCGGATGCAGGGCGCGGTGGCTGCGCTGAAGCACGAGCTCGGCGGATTGCGCACGGGACGTGCGGCGATCTCGATGGTCGAGCCGGTGCAGGTCGAGGCCTATGGCACGCACATGCCGCTCAATCAGGTGGCGACCGTGAGCGTACCCGAAGCGCGCCTGCTGTCGGTGCAGGTCTGGGACAAGTCGATGGTGCATGCCGTCGAGAAGGCGATCGTCAATTCCAATCTCGGCTTGAGCCCTGCGACCGAAGGCCAGGTCATTCGCCTGCGCATTCCCGAGCTCAACCAGGAGCGGCGCAAGGAGCTGGTGAAGGTCGCGCACAAATATGCGGAAGCCGCGCGCGTCGCCGTCCGCCATGTGCGCCGCGATGGCCTGGACGTCATCAAGAAGCTGGAAAAAGACCACAAGATTTCCGAGGACGACCAGACGCGGTTTTCCGGCGAGGTCCAGAAGGCCACCGATTCCGAGATCTCCGAGATCGACAAGATGCTCGCCACCAAGGAAAAGGAGATCATGACCGTCTAGTGCAGTGGTTCACTGAACCCGCACCAGCGTCATAATAGCCAGCGTCCTTCGAATCTGAAGTTCGCATGAGGGACCTGGCTGAAACGTTTTGCGAACTTCGGATTCGGGACACGAGGGTGAGCACGACCGAGACAGCTTCGCTTGCGCCTGCATCGGCTCCCGCCGATGTGCCCCGCCATGTCGCGATCATCATGGACGGCAACGGCCGCTGGGCTGCAGCCCGCGGGTTGCCGCGTGGCGAGGGTCACCGGCGCGGCGTTGAGGCGTTGCGCAAGGTCGTGCGCGGCGCGGGCGAGCTCGGCGTTGCGTATCTGACGATTTTTTCCTTCAGCTCGGAGAACTGGTCGCGCCCGGCGGAAGAGATCGGCGATCTGTTCGGCCTGCTGCGCCGTTTCATCCGCAACGATCTTGCCGAACTGCATCGCGACGGCGTGTGCGTGAAAGTGGTCGGCGAGCGCGCAGGCCTTGACCCCGACATCGTCTCGCTGCTGAACGAAGCCGAAGAGCTGACGCGCGGCAATCGGCGCATGACCCTTGTGGTGGCCTTCAACTATGGTTCGCGGCAGGAGATTGCGCGCGCGGCGCAGCGGATCGCGCAGGAGGTTGCCGAGGGGCGCCGCGACGCTGCGACGATCAACGCCGACCTCCTGGAAACCTATCTGGACACCTCCGGCATCCCCGATCCGGATCTGATCATCCGCACCAGCGGCGAGCAGCGGCTGTCGAACTTCCTGATGTGGCAGGCGGCCTACAGCGAATTCGTGTTCCTTCCGCTGCATTGGCCCGATTTCGACAAGGCCGCGCTCGAGCGGGCGATCGACGAGTATGCGCGCCGGGAGCGCCGGTTCGGCGGCCTGGCCGCCAAGACCGGATCCTGACGCTGTGGTCGATCCCGCAACGGCAGGCGACGGCGCGCCGGGTCTGAAATCCAATCTTGCATTGCGGGTGATGGCGGCGCTGGTGCTGGCGCCGCTTGCGATCGCCGCCGCCTGGTTCGGCGGCTGGTTCTGGACCGGTCTGGTGACGATCACCGTCGTCGGCCTGTTCGGCGAGTGGATGATGATCATCCAGAACCTGCGCCCGTCGGCGCTGTTGTGGGGCTTTGCGTCGCTCGCGGGGGCCGGCCTCTCGCTCGGCCTCAACAATTTCGAAATCGCCAATCTCTCGATCGCGCTCGGGCTGTTTGCGATGTTTCTGTTCTCGGCGCGCGAGCTCCGCTCCTGGAGTGCGATCGGGCTCGCCTACACCGCAGCGGCGCTGTTTGCCTGTATCTTGCTGAGGCGCGATCCAAGCCACGGATTCATCGCCCTCATTTTCGTGTTCCTGGTCGTGTGGATCACCGACATTCTCGGCTACTTCGTGGGCCGCGGGCTTGGGGGTCCGAAGCTGTGGGTTCGCGTCAGCCCGAAGAAGACCTGGTCGGGCGCGATCGGCGGCATTATTGGCAGCATTCTGTTTGCCGCGGCATTTGCCCTGGCCGGCTACGGTAACCTGGGACCGATGCTGTTGCTCGGAATTGTGATCTCGGTCATATCCCAGCTTGGTGACCTGTTTGAGTCTGCCCTCAAGCGCCAGTTCGGCGTGAAGGATTCGAGCCAGATCATCCCGGGCCACGGTGGCCTGCTGGATCGGCTCGATGGATTTATGGCGGCGATCATCGCTGCCGCAGTGATAGGCTATCTGCGCTCAGGGACCGAAGCCATCGGTCAGGGCCTTTTGGTATGGTGATCCTATGAGCGCTGTTCCGTTGCGGGCGAGTGAGTTTCAGCCGCAAGTCGACCGGGTCGTGACCGTGCTTGGCGCGACCGGCTCGATCGGCAAGAGCACGATGGACCTGTTGCGCCGTTCGCGCGACCGCTTTCGCGTCGAGGCCTTGACCGCGCATTCGAACGTCGCGGCGCTGGCAGAAATTGCCATCGAGTTTGGCGTGCGTTTCGCCGCCGTCGCCGAAGCGTCCCGCTATGAGGAATTGAAGGCCGCGCTGGCTGGCACGGGCATCGCGGTCGGCGCCGGCGAAAGCGCAATGATCGAGGCGGCGCAGCGTCCCGCGAACTGGGTGATGGCGGCCATGAGCGGCGCCGCAGGCCTGAAGCCTGCGATTGCCGCCGCCGAGCGCGGTGTCACCGTGGCGCTTGCCAACAAGGAATGCCTTGTCTGCGCCGGCGAAGTGTTCATGCGCACCGCGGAGAAGAGCGGCGCATGCGTGCTGCCGGTGGATTCGGAGCATAACGCGCTGTTTCAGGCGATGGGCGCTGGCCGCCGCGAAGACCTGACCAAGGTGATCCTGACGGCGTCGGGCGGGCCGTTCCGCACCTGGACGCGCGAGCAGATCGAGAATGCGACGATCGAGCAAGCGCTGAAGCACCCGAACTGGAGCATGGGGCGCAAGATCACGATCGATTCCGCGTCGATGTTCAACAAGGGCCTCGAGATCATCGAGGCCTATCACCTGTTCGACCTCGAGCCCGACCAGATCGAGGTGCTGGTGCATCCGCAGTCGATCATCCACGGGTTGGTCGAGTTCTCCGATTGCTCGGTGATCGCGCAGATGGGCGCGCCCGACATGCGCACGCCGATCGCCCATTGCCTCGCCTGGCCGGAGCGCATCGACGGTCCGGCCAAGAAGCTCGACCTTGCGGCCATCGGCCAGCTGACGTTCGAGGCACCGGATCCAGTGCGCTTTCCCTCGCTGCGCCTGGTGCAGGATGCGCTCCGAGCGGGCGGCGCCATTCCGACGGTGTTCAATGCAGCCAATGAAGTCGCGGTCGACGCGTTCCTGAACGGCAAGATCGGCTTCGGCGGCATCGCGCGGCTGGTTGAAGCAACCATGGAAGCTGCATCTCGGAGCAACTCGTTGCCCAAGACCGCCGACGATGCTCTATCCATTGACTATAGTTCGCGAAATATGGCGCGGAGCCTCTTGCCTGAAATTGCCGCAAAGGCATCCTAACGGGTGGGTTAGGGCCGCCGCGCCCTTGAGCAAGGGGACGGAATGGTGGACTTTTTGTTGAATGGATTCAGCACACTAGGCAATGGCCTGGTGGGCTATGTGGTTCCGTTCCTGTTCGTCCTGACGATCGTCGTCTTCTTCCATGAGCTTGGCCATTTCCTGGTCGCGCGCTGGGCCGGCGTGAGGGTCCTGACCTTCTCGATCGGTTTCGGCCCGGAACTTCTGGGCTTCAACGACCGCCACGGCACCCGCTGGAAGTTGTCCGCGATCCCGCTCGGCGGCTACGTCAAATTCTTCGGCGATGAGAGCGAGGCGAGCACGCCATCCACGGCGGCGCTCTCGACCATGTCGGAAGAGGACCGCAAGGTCAGCTTCCACCACAAGAAGGTCGGTCCGCGTGCGGCGATCGTCGTCGCAGGCCCGCTCGCCAATTTCCTGCTGGCGATCGTCATCTTCGCCGGCCTGTTCACATTCTTCGGCAAGCCGAGCGCAAGCGCGCGCGTCGACACCGTGCAGGCTGAAAGCGCGGCGGCGGCGGCCGGCATCCAGCCCGGCGACGTGATCACGGCGATCGACGGCACCACGATCGAATCCTTCTCGGACATGCAACGGATCGTCTCGACCAGGGCTGGTCAGGCGCTGAACCTCGCGATCAAGCGCGGCGATTCGAACATCGTCATCCGTGCAACGCCGAATCTGCGCGAGGTGAAGGACAATTTCGGCAACACGCATCGCGTCGGCGTGCTCGGCATTACGCGGGCCAGTTCGCCGGAAGATGCCACCAACACGAAGGTCGATCCGATCACGGCCATTGGCCTAGGCGTGAAGGAGACCTGGTTCGTGGTCGATCGCACACTGGCCTATATCGGCGGCGTGTTCGCGGGCCGCGAGGCGGCCGATCAGATCGGCGGACCGATCCGAATCGCCCAGATTTCGGGGCAGGTTTCGACCATCGGCATGGCCGCGCTGATCCACCTGGCGGCGGTTCTGTCGGTGTCGATCGGGCTTCTGAACCTGTTCCCGGTACCGCTGCTCGACGGTGGTCACCTTATGTTCTACGCGGTTGAGGCGGTTCGGGGCCGTCCGCTGTCCGACCGGGCCATGGAAATGGGCTTCCGAGTCGGTTTAGCGCTTGTCCTCATGTTGATGATTTTCGCGACGTATAACGACATCCTGCACATCTTCAGGGCCACGTCCTAAACCGGACATTTGTCAAGCCGTGGCCGATCGGCAACGTGTTGGTTGGAAATTGGAATTCGGCCGTGAACGAGGTTTGCCGGGTGGGCGAAATTGGCTACAAGCAGCCTCGGAATGGGGATTCTGTCGGAACGCGGGGCACGGGTTTCGGCGTTTGGGTTTGATTTGAGGGCGCTTGGCGAATGAGACTTGGAATGACAATGCTGCGGGGGGCTCTCGCTGCTGTCCTGTTGGCTGTCGCACTGCCGGCTGCCACGGTGGCCGTGACAGCTGTTTCGTTCCCCGCCGTCGCCCAGACTGCTTCCTCGATTGTCGTTGAGGGAAACCGCCGGGTCGAAGCCGAAACGATTCGAACCTATTTCAAGCCGGGTCCGGGCGGCCGTATCGATAGCGGCAGCATCAACGATGGGCTTCGGGCGCTGTACGAGACCGGCCTGTTCCAGGACGTGCGCATCAACCAGGCCGGTGGCCGACTGGTCGTCACCGTCATCGAAAATCCGGTGATCAGCCGCGTCATCTTCGAAGGCAACAAGAAGGTCAAGGACGAGCAGCTCGCGACCGAAGTGCAGTCGAAGCCGCGCGGCAGCCTGTCGCGACCGACCGTGCAGTCGGATACGCAGCGCATTACTGAAATTTACCGCCGCCAGGGCCGTTACGATGTGTCGGTCGTTCCGCAGATCATCGAGCAGCCCAACAACCGTGTCGATCTTGTCTTCGAGATCTCCGAAGGCGGCAAGACCGGCGTCAGGTCCATCGAGTTCGTCGGCAACAGCGCGGTCTCGTCGTATCGCCTGCGCGACGTCATCAAGACCCGCGAAACCAACATCCTCAGCTTCCTCGGCTCCGGCGACGTTTATGATCCGGACCGGGTCGAGGCCGACCGCGACCTCATTCGCCGCTATTATCTGAAGAACGGCTATGCGGACGTTCAGGTCGTCGCAGCGCTGACCGAATACGATCCGGAACGCCGCGGCTTCATGGTGACCTTCAAGATCGAGGAAGGTCAGCAGTATCGTGTCGGTTCGATCGACATCCAGTCGAACATTCGCGGCCTCGATGCCAATGCCTTCCGGCCCTTCCTGCGTCTCGGCGTCGGCTCGGTCTACAACGGCGAGGCGATCGAAAAGTCGGTCGAGGAGATCACCGTCGAGTCGTCGCGGCGCGGTTATGCCTTCGCGACCGTGCGCCCGCGCGGTGAGCGCAATTTCCAGAACGCGACGGTCTCGATCGTTCTGGTGATCGAGGAAGGACCGCGCGTCTATGTCGAGCGCATCAATGTGCGCGGCAACACGCGCACCAAGGACTATGTGATCCGGCGCGAGTTCGATCTCGCCGAAGGCGATGCGTACAACCGCGCGCTGGTCGACCGCGCCGAGCGGCGGCTGAAGAATCTCGACTACTTCAAGACGGTCAAGATTCTGACCGAACCGGGCTCGTCCGCGGATCGCGTGATTCTCGTGGTCGATCTCGAAGAGAAATCGACCGGCGACTTCTCGGTGTCGGGCGGCTACTCGACCTCCGACGGCTTCCTTGCCGAGGTCAGCGTCGCCGAGCGAAACCTGCTCGGAACCGGTCTCTATGCCAAGGCCGGCGTCCAGTATGGCCAGCGCACGCGCGGCTACACGCTCTCAATCGTCGAGCCGTTCCTGTTCGGCTATCGCATCGCCGGCGGCATCGACGTCTTCCAGCGCCAGCAACTGCCGTCGAGCTACGTCTCCTATGAGACGAGGACGACGGGCGGCTCGGCCCGGCTTGGCTTCGCGCTTCGCGAAGACCTGACGATGCAGGTCCGCTACTCCCTGTACAAGCAGGAAGTCGGTATCGATGACGTGCTGAAGAACTGTAACAACAATCTCCTGAACACCAGCATGCCGTTCAATCCGACGCCGGCGTTCGCGCTGGCGAACGGGATCGATCTCACTTCGACCAGCGGACTTGGCTGTTACTCCGACGGCGAAGCGTCCCTGCCGGTCAAGATCGAGCTCTCCGGCGGACCGGTGTGGACCTCGGCGGTCGGCTACACGCTCGCCTACAACACCCTCGACAACAACAAGGATCCGACCAGCGGTCTGTTGGCCGAATTCCGTCAGGACATCGCCGGTCTCGGCGGCGACGTGAAGTACCTGCGCTCGGCGGTCGACGCCCGCTTCTACTTCCCGGTCGTCTCCGACGTGGTCGGCGTGCTGCGCGGTCAGGCTGGTCACATCATGGGGCTCGGCGGCGAAAACCTTCGCATGCTCGATCACTTCCAGATGGGCCCGAACCTCGTGCGCGGCTTTGCACCGGTCGGCCTCGGTCCGCGCGACATCACGCTCGGCACATCGCAGGACGCCCTTGGCGGAACGATGTACTGGGGCGCGTCGGCCGAACTGCAGATGCCGTTCTGGTTCCTGCCCAAGGAAGCCGGTCTGAAGGGCGCGGTGTACGCGGACGTCGGCTCGCTCTGGGATTATAAGGGAGCGACGACATTCCCCACGACGCTTGAATCGGTCACGGTGGCCCAGGACAACATGGTCGTGCGCGCCTCGGTCGGCGCGGCCATCATCTGGCAATCGCCGTTCGGCCCGCTGCGGTTCGACTATGCGGTGCCGCTGGCGAAGGGTGAGAACGACCGCACGCAGGTCTTCCGGTTCGGCGGCGGAACGAGCTTCTGATCGCCAGAGCGCAGGGCTCCAGTCGGAATTCGGCTGGAGCGGCCGCAAGGTTTTGCGACCTTCGGCAATCTGCGCGGCTTTGAGCCGGCAATGGCGAGGGCCATGAGGCACCACAGGTTTTTCAGCGAGCCGCCCAGGCTCACGCTTGCCGATATCGCTGAGATGACCGGCGCAGTGCTTGCCGATTCGAACGCCGCGCTGGTGCCGATCACGGGCCTTGCCGTGCTGGACGAGGCGGGGCCCTCACACCTGACTTTTCTCGAGAACGCCAAGTACGCCCCGCAACTGGCGAACTGCCACGCCGCAGCGTGCTTCGTCAGCCGCAGGCTCGAGCACGAACTTCCTTCCCGTGTCGCTGCGCTGCGCGTTGCTGATCCCCACCGTGCGTTCGTCGCTGTCGCCCGGAAGCTGCACGCGGACGCGCTAAAACCCCACCCGCAATCGGGTGCGGCAGGTATTTCGCCGACCGCGGTCATTCACCCGACGGCGCGGCTGGAAGACGATGTCAGCGTCGAGCCGCACGCGGTGATCGGGCCGCATGCCGAGATCGGAACGGGCAGCATCATCGGCCCGGGCGCCGTGATCGGCCCGTATGTCACGATCGGCCGCGGCTGCGCCATCGGCGCCGGCGCGACCATCGCCTGCAGCCTGATCGGCAATGCGGTGATCGTCCATCCCGGCTGCCGGATCGGCCAGGATGGCTACGGCTTCCTTGCAGGGCGCGACGGCCACGCCAAGATCCCCCAGACCGGCCGGGTGATCATCCAGAACGACGTCGAGATCGGTGCCAACACCACAATTGATCGCGGGGCGCTGCGTGATACCGTGATCGGCGAAGGAACGAAAATAGACAATCTGGTGCAGATTGCGCACAACGTGGTGGTCGGCCGACGGTGCCTGGTCACCAGCCAGGTCGGCATTGCGGGAAGCGTGACGCTGGGCGAGGGGGTTGCGTTGGGCGCGCGGGTCGGCATCAACAATCACGTGACGATCGGCGACGGTGCGCAGATCGCCGCGACCAGCATCGTGCACGACGACGTTCCGCCGGGCGCCCGCTGGGGCGGCACACCGGCGAAGCCGGTGAAACTCTGGTTCCGCGAGATGATGCTGCTTGAACGAATGGCCCGCGAGGCCGCAACAGGACAGGCGGAAGGGCGCCCGCCCGAGGTGCCAGGACCCAAGGAATGACCCAAACGACGCTCGAAGCGGCCGACATCAACTTCATCCTGAAGACCCTGCCGCATCGCTTTCCATTTCTCCTGATCGATCGTGTGCATTCGATCCGCGGCGATGAATTCGCCGTGGGCGTGAAGAACGTGACGGCCAACGAGCCGCAGTTCATGGGCCACTTCCCGGAGCGGCCGGTGTTTCCCGGCATCTACATGATCGAGGGGATGGCGCAGACCGCGGGCGTTATCTGCATCTCGTCGGGCAAGGTGGCGACGACCGGCACGCCGATCGTCTATTTCATGACCATCGACAAGGCGAAATTCCGCAAACCGGTGATCCCTGGCGATACCATCGAATATCACATGACCAAGCTCTCCCAGCGCCGGAACATGTGGTGGTATCGCGGCGAGGCGCGGGTCGGCGATACATTGGTCGCCGAAGCCGAAGTCGGCGCCATGCTCACCGGCTGAAGCGCCCGTTTCCGGGTCATCATGCGTAACAATTCATGACCACATCCAAGGGCCGAATTTGCGTATACGCGCCACGGACATAAAGCGGCAATGAAGGGGCCGACATGGGGAAGATTGATCCCGCAGCGAGGGTCGAAGACGGCGCGCGCGTCGCGCCTGATGCAGAGATCGGACCGTTCTGCATGGTCGGCAGGGATGCGACGATCGGCAGCGGCTGCCGGCTGCTCTCCCACGTGAACGTCACTGGCCGCACCATGATCGGCGCGGGTTGCCTGATCTATCCGTTCGCCTCGCTCGGCACCGCGCCGCAGTCGCTCGCCTATCGCGGCGAGCCGACGGCGCTTGAAATCGGCGAGAACTGCATCATCCGCGAATCCGTGACGATGAACGTGGGCACGGTCGGCGGTGGCGGTGTGACCCGGGTCGGCAGCCGCGGCTACTTCATGGCCTACAGCCATGTCGGGCACGATTGCCGGGTCGGCGACGACGTCATCTTCGCAAACTCGGCGACTCTCGGCGGCCATTGCGACATCGGCGACGGTGTCTTTATCGGCGGTCTGAGCGCGGTGCATCAGTTTGGCCGCGTCGGTCCGAATGCGATGATCGGTGGTGTCAGCGGCGTGCGGGGCGATGTGATCCCGTTCGGGTTGGCAAACGGCGATTATGCCTATCTCGAGGGGTTGAACATCGTCGGCATGCGGCGGCGAAAATTCACGCGCGAGCGGCTGCACAAGGTTCGCGCGTTCTATCAGGAGCTGTTCCACGGTGCCGGCGCGTTCGCCGAACGGCTCACAGCCTTGCAGGTCGAGCGCACGACCGATGCGGCGATCGCCGAAATCCTCGATTTCCTCGGTCATGACGCGAAGCGGCCGCTGGTGCTTCCAAAGCAATCCAGCGCTCGCCCGGCGCCCGAGGCGTGAGCGTCATGCCTGAGGCGGCGGACGGCTTCAACACCGGCATCGTCTCGGGCAGTGGCGCGCTCCCATTCGCAGTTGCGGACTCGCTGCTCGCGCGCGGACGCATGCCGATCATCCTCGGCATTCGCGGCTTCTGCGATGCGGAGCGAATTACACACTACCGCCACCATTGGATCGCGCTGGGGCAACTCGGACGGCTGACGCGACTGCTGCGTGCCGAACGCTGCCGCGATGTCATGTTCATCGGCGGCCTCGTGCGCCCGGCGCTGTCGGAAATCCGGCTGGACTTCGGCACCTTGCGCGTCACGCCGCGCATCATTGCGGCCTTCCGCGGGGGCGACAATCACCTGCTCACCGGCATCGGCCGGATCGTGGAGATGCACGGCTTCCGCATGGTCGGGGTCGCCGACATTGCGCCGGACCTGCTGATGCCCGAGGGGGTTCTGACGCGCACGGAGCCTGACGAAGCTGCCAGGGCAGACATCGCCAAGGGTCTCGAACTGTTGCGTGCGCTCAGTCCGTTCGACGTCGGGCAGGCGGTGGTCGTGATCGACGGCAACGTTGTTGCCGTCGAGGACATCGAGGGCACCGACGCGCTGCTGGCCCGCCTGGCGCGGTTGCGTAGCGAAGGACGCATCCGCTCGAAAGTGGGGCGTGGCGTGCTGATCAAGGCGCCGAAGGCGCAGCAGGATCTGCGCTTCGACCTGCCGACTTTCGGTCCCAGAACGGTCGAGGGCGCCATAGCGGCAGGCCTCGGCGGCATCGCCATCGTCGCCGGCCATTCGCTGATGGCGGAGCCGGAGAAGGTCGTCGCCGCGGCCGACAAGGCGCACCTGTTTCTGACGGGGTTGCCGGCGTGAGCAGCGACGCGAACATCTTTCTCGTCGCTGCGGAAGAATCCGGCGACCGGCTCGGCGCGAGCCTGATGCGGGAGCTGCGCAAGGGCCTCGGCGGACGTGTGGCGTTCTCCGGCACTGGCGGCCGCAGCATGGCGGGAGAGGGGCTTGCCAGCCTGTTTCCGATCGATGAGCTGTCGATCGTCGGGTTCGCCTCGATCCCGCGCAAGCTGCCGATGATCCTCAAGCGCATCCGTCAGGCGAGCGACGGCGTGCTGGCCGCCAAGCCCGATGTGCTGGTCATTATCGACAGCCCGGACTTCACCCAGCGCGTGGCCAAACGCGTGCGTGCGCGCGATCCGTCGATCCCGATCGTCGACTATGTGTCGCCGTCGGTCTGGGCGTGGCGGCCTGGCCGTGCGCGCGCGATCAGCCGCTACGTGGACCAGCTCATGGCGCTGCTGCCGTTCGAGCCGGAGGTTCACCGGCGCCTTGGAGGCCCGCCCTGCACCTATGTCGGTCATCCGCTGCTCGAGCAGCTCGAAACGTTGCGGCCGAGCGCAACGGAGCGCGAGCGGCGCGAGCGCGACGCGGTTCTGGTCGTCCTGCCCGGCAGCCGCGGCAGTGAAGTGCGCCATCACATGCAGGTGTTCGGCGAGACGCTGGCGCAGCTGCGCAGCATGGGGGTGCGCTTCGAACCGGTGGTGCCGGCGCTGCCGCACCTCGCCGATCTGATCCGCGAGCAGAGCGCCTCCTGGCCCGTGCAGCCGCGCATCGTGGTCGGCGACGACGAGCGTCGCGCGGCGTTTCGAACAGCGAGGGCGGCGCTGGCAAAATCCGGCACGGTGACGCTGGAGCTGGCCCTGTCGGGCGTGCCGATGGCGGCCGCATATCGGGTTGTGGCGTGGGAGGCGTTCATCGCCCGCCGCGTCATTCGTGTGCCGTCAGTGATTCTGGCGAACCTGGTGCTGGGCGAGAATGCCGTCCCGGAGTTCCTGCAGGAGGACTGCACCGCCGCACGCCTTGCGCCGGCGTTACGCGACCTCATGCAGGACGGCGAGGTCCGGCAGCGGCAGCTCGATGCCTTTGCCCGGATCGACGGCATCATGTCGACCGGCGAGCGCTCGCCGAGCCAGCGCGCGGCCGATGCCGTGATCGCGACCATGCGCAAATAGCCTCGTGTTTGGAGCATGATCCCCGGATCAAGTCCGGGGACAAGCCTTTTCGGAAAACCGGTATCCACCCCCGATCACGTCGAGGGCATGCTTTTCCGGATCATGCTCAAAAGAAAAAGGCCGACGCGAACCGCGCCGGCCTTCTGCAATTCGATGGAGGCTTGCCTTGCTTAGCGCTTGGCGAGCGGAACGTACTGACGCTCGGCGTCGCCGGTGAACAACTGGCGCGGACGGGCGATCTTGTAGTTCGGATCGGTGATCATTTCCTTCCACTGCGCGATCCAGCCGACGGTGCGCGCGACGGCGAACAGCACGGTGAACATGGACATCGGGAAGCCGAGCGCCTTCAGCGTGATACCCGAATAGAAATCGACGTTCGGGTAGAGCTTGCGGCTGATGAAGTAATCGTCGCTCAGGAGAATGCGCTCGAATTCGAGTGCGACCTGCAGAACCGGATCGTTCTCGTGGCCGGTCTCCTTCAGCACCTCATGGCAGAGCTTCTGCATGATCTTGGCGCGAGGATCGTAGTTCTTGTAGACGCGGTGTCCAAAGCCCATGACGCGGAACAGGTCTTCCTTGTCCTTGGCGCGCTTGATGAAGGCCGGGATGTTCTTCACATCGCCGATCTCGGTCAGCATCTTCAGCGCGGCTTCGTTGGCGCCGCCATGCGCCGGACCCCACAGGCAGGCGATGCCGGCGGCGACGCAGGCGAACGGGTTGGCGCCGGACGAGCCGGACGAACGCACGGTGTTGGTCGAGGCATTCTGCTCGTGGTCGGCGTGCAGGATGAAGATCTTGTCCAGCGCGCGCGAGAGCACCGGGTTGACCTTGTACTCTTCGCACGGCACCGCGAAGCACATCCGCATGAAGTTCGACGCGTAGTCGAGCGAGTTCTGCGGATAGATGAACGGCTGGCCGATGGTGTACTTGTAGGCCATCGCCGCCAGCGTCGGCACCTTGGCGATCATGCGCATCGAGGCGACCATGCGCTGGTGCGGATCGTTGATGTCGGTGGAGTCGTGATAGAACGCCGACAGCGCGCCGACGGAAGCGACCATCACGGCCATCGGATGCGCGTCGCGGCGGAAGCCCTGGAAGAAGCGAGCCATCTGCTCGTGAACCATCGTGTGGTTCGTGACGCGGGCGACGAAGTCGGCCTTCTGAGCCTTGGTCGGCAGGTCGCCCTCAAGCAGCAGGTAGCAGGTCTCGAGGAAGTCGCCTTCGGCGACCTGCTCGATCGGGTAGCCGCGGTAGCGCAAGATGCCGGCGTCGCCGTCGATGTAGGTGATCTTCGACTCGCAGCTTGCGGTCGACAGGAAGCCCGGATCGTAGGTGAAGATGCCGGCCTTGTTGTAGAGCGTCGAGATGTCGACGACGTCGGGGCCGACCGAACCGCTCTTGATCGGGAAATCGTAGTTCTTGTTGCCGACCGTCAGCGTGGCGGTTTTGCTTGTATTGGTTGCGTCCATGCGAGATCCCCGGATCGTTTGTTCGGTGGCAGGCGCGGCTTGACGGTCGTCGGCGGGAGCGCGACCGCAGCCGCGGGAAAGGCTCCAGCCGCTTGCGTAGCTTATTGCTGTTTGCACCGCAAGATGGCCGAAACTGCCCGTTTCATGGGCCTTTAGGCGGCCGATAGATCGCCCAGCCGGGCCAGGCACTCGTCCTTGCCGAGCACCGCGAGCACCTCGAAAATTCCCGGCGAAGTGGTGCGCCCGGTCAGGGCGACGCGCAGCGGCTGTGCAATCGCGCCAAGCTTGAGGGAACTCGCGTCCGCGAACGTACGGATCGCATTTTCGGTCGTTTCTGCGGTCCACGGCGAGACTTTGCCCAGGATGTCCTTGAGCGTGCCGATCAGCCGGCGCGTCTCTTCAGTCAGGAGCGCGGTCGCCTTCGCATCCATGGTCAAGGGGCGCTGCGCGAAAATGAATCCCGCGCTGTCAACCAGATCGAGCAGCGTCTTCGCTCGCTCCTTCAGCCCCGGCATGGCCTGCAGCAGCTGCGCCCGGGTGCGGTCATTCATCCGGTTCTGAATATCGGAACCGTTCGGCGCGAATTTCAGCACGTCCTCGAACGCGGTGACGAGCGCCTGGTCGTCGGCATTGCGGATGTAGTGACCGTTGAGGCTTTCCAGCTTCGCGAAATCGAACCGCGCCGCGGAGCGGCCGACGGCGGGCAGGTCGAACGCCTCGATCATCTCCTGCGTCGAGAAGATCTCCTGATCGCCGTGGCTCCAGCCGAGCCGGGCAAGGTAGTTGCGCAGCGCGATCGGCAGGTATCCCATGGCGCGGTAGGCATCGACGCCGAGCGCGCCATGGCGCTTGGACAGTTTTGAGCCGTCCGGCCCGTGGATCAGCGGGATGTGCGCCATGATCGGCACCTCCCACCCCAGTGCATCGTAGATCTGCTTCTGCCGCGCACCGTTGGTCAGGTGGTCGTCGCCGCGGATGATGTGGGTGACGTTCATGTCGTGGTCGTCGACCACCACCGACAGCATGTAGGTCGGGTTGCCGTCCGAGCGCAGCAGCACGAAATCGTCGAGGTTCTCGTTCTGCCACACGACGCGGCCCTGGACCTGGTCCTCGATCACGGTCTCGCCGGAGAGCGGCGCCTTCAACCGGATCACCGGCTTGACGTTCGGGCGCGCCTCCGCCGGATCGCGATCGCGCCAGCGGCCGTCATAGAGTCGCGTCTTGCCTTCGGCGCGGGCCTTCTCGCGCATCTCGGTGAGCTCTTCGGGCGATGCGTAGCAGCGGTAGGCCTTGCCGGCCGCGAGCAACTGCTCGACGGCCTGGCGATGCCGCTCGGCGCGCGAATATTGGTAAACGACGTCGCCGTCCCAATCGAGTTCCAGCCACTTCAGCCCGTCGAGGATCGCGTCGATCGCTTCCTTGGTCGAGCGCTCGCGGTCGGTGTCCTCGATCCGCAGCAGCATCTTGCCGCCGCGGCCCCGCGCGTAGAGCCAGTTGAAGAGCGCGGTGCGGGCGCCGCCGATATGCAGGAAGCCGGTCGGCGAGGGCGCAAAGCGCGTGATGATGGGTTGGGTCATTTACCGTGGGATAGTGTTGATTTAAGGCGGCTAGATACCCCGGCCCGGTGCATAACAAAAGCATTCGTTACGGCGCCCGGGCTTGGCTCACGGGGCTGGATTTGGCACATAGTCCCTTCCCAGTACATGGACACGAGACAGTATGGCGGCAATTGAGGCAGAGGCGGCGGAAGCAGGGCGCGATTTCATTCGCGACATCATTGCGGCCGACCTGCAGACCAAGCGGCACGCCGGCGTGGTGACGCGCTTTCCGCCCGAGCCGAACGGCTACCTGCATATCGGCCACGCCAAATCCATCTCCCTGAACTTCGGCGTTGCCGAGGAGTTCAAGGGGCGCTGCCACCTGCGCTTCGATGACACCAATCCGACCAAGGAAGAGCAGGAGTATATCGACGCCATCCAGGCCGACGTGCGCTGGCTCGGCTACGACTGGGGCCAGCACCTCTACTATGCCTCGGACTATTTCGAGCAGCTCTACGAATGGGCGGAGCACCTGATCCGCAACAAGCTCGCCTACGTGGACGACCAGTCGCAAGAGGATATGCGGCTGGCGCGCGGCACGCTCACCGAGCCTGGAAAAAACAGCCCGTTCCGCGAGCGGCCGGTCGACGAAAATCTCGATCTGTTTCGCCGCATGCGCGCCGGCGAATTCCCGAACGGCGCGCGCGTGCTGCGCGCGAAGATCGATATGACCTCAGGCAATATCAACCTGCGCGATCCGGTGCTGTATCGCATCCTGCATGCGGAGCATCCGCGCACCGGCAAGGCCTGGTCGATCTATCCGAGCTACGACTATGCGCACGGCCAGTCCGATGCGATCGAGCACATCACCCACTCGATCTGTACGCTCGAGTTCGAGGATCACCGTCCGCTCTACGACTGGTTCCTCGACAAGCTGCCGGTGCCGTCAAAACCGCGGCAGTATGAGTTCGCGCGGCTGAACATCACCTACACGCTGCTCTCCAAGCGCGTGCTGACCCAACTGGTGCGCGACGGTCATGTCTCGGGATGGGACGATCCGCGCATGCCGACGATTGCGGGCCTGCGCCGCCGCGGAGTGCCGCCGGCGGCGATCCGCGATTTCGTCAAGCGCATCGGCGTCGCCAAGGCCAACAGCGTCGTCGACGCCGGCATGCTGGAATTCTCGATCCGCGAAGTGCTGAACCGGACAGCGGCGCGGCGCATGGCGGTGCTGCGGCCGCTGAAGGTGGTGATCGAGAACTATCCCGAAGGCCAGAGCGAAGAGCTGGAGGCGGTCAACCATCCGGACGATCCTACCGCGGGCACGCGGAAGATCACCTTCGCCCGCGAGCTCTTCATCGAGCAGGAAGACTTCATGGAGAATCCGCCAAAGAAGTTCTTCCGCCTGTCGCCCGGCAACGAGGTGCGGCTGCGCTATGCCTATTTCGTCAAGTGCCGCGAAGTGGTGAAGAACGCAGCCGGCGAAATCGTCGAGCTGCGCTGCACCTATGATCCCGCGACGCGCGGCGGCAATGCCCCGGACGGGCGCAAGGTCAAGGCGACGATGCACTGGGTCGCGGCGAGCAGCTCCGTGCCGGCCGAGGTCCGCGTCTACAATCAGCTGTTTGCCAAGCCCGCGCCGGACGCGTCGAATTTCGGAGCCGACATCAATCCGAATTCGCTCGAGGTTCTTAGCAACGCCAGGCTCGAGCCATCGATTGCAGAGTCGAATTCATCCGAGCCGATGCAGTTCGAACGCCAGGGCTATTTTACGCGCGACGTCGACTCGAAACCGGGCCATCTCGTGTTCAACCGGACGGTCGGCTTGCGCGATACGTTTGCGAAGGAAGTCGGCAAGGGCTGAGCATTGCCGCCGCCGCGGGTTTACGCGTTGCGGGAGTTGAGTGGTGGTCGAGGGCAGGGGGCGGAGCAGGGTCGAGACCTGGCTTCCCGACGTCGCATTGCGGCGCCGCAGAGATTGGCCGTGGCTCGACCGGCTCAACGAGCGTGCCGAACGCCTCGCCGCGTGGATCAAGAGCCAGGCGGCGGTGGAAGCGGGGCAAGGCCGGCTCTTCCCGTGGATCGCGGTTGCGTTCGGCGTCGGCATCGCCGCCTATTTCGCCGCCGAGCGTGAGCCGGTCGTCTGGCTCGTCGTGCCCATCGCCGTCTCGCTGGCGCTCGCGGCCTTTCTGGTGCGGGGATGGCGGTCGTTCGCGCTGGTCGCGCTGATTGCCGCCGCGGCCGCAGGCTTTGCCACCGCCAGCCTGAAGACAGCACGGATCGAGCATGGCGTGCTGGCGCGGCCGATGTTCTCGGTCACGCTCACAGGCTTTGTCGAGGTGCGCGAGGAGCGTGAGCGCAGCGACCGCTTCGTGCTGCGGGTGGACCGGTTCGAACCGGCCCGCGTCAGTGGGGAGGCGCCGCCTCGCCTTGAGCGCGTGCGCCTGTCGGTGAAAAAGGGCACCGCACCCGCGGTCGGCAGCTACGTCGAGTTGAAGGCGCGGCTATCGCCGCCGTTCACGGCCCTCTCCCCCGGCGGCTACGACTTCGCCCGCGATATCTATTTCCAGCGGATCGGCGCGTCAGGCTTCGTGCTGGGTGCGATCAAACCGCTTGCTGCGCCCGAAAGCGGCGGCTGGTGGCTTCGCTACGCCGTCGCAGTCAACGGCATGCGCGATGCGATCGATGCGCGCATTCGCCAGACGATTTCGGGCGACGCGCGCGCCATCGCCTCGGCGCTGCTGACCGGAAAGCGTGACGCGATTTCAGCCCCGGTCAACGAGGCGATGTACACGTCCGGCCTCGGCCACGTGCTGTCGATTTCGGGCTACCACATGGCCATCGTTGCAGGTGCGGTGTTCTTCGCGGTGCGTGCGCTGCTGGCGCTGTTTCCGGTACTGACGGCAGGCTTTCCGATCAAGAAGTGGGCTGCCGTCATCGCGCTTGCTGCTGCGGCTTTCTATCTGCTGCTGTCCGGCGCGGAGGTGGCGACGCAACGATCGTTCCTGATGACTGCGGTCGTCTTGGTCGGCGTCATGGTCGACCGCCGCGCGATCACCTTCCGCACGCTGGCCGTCGCAGCCATGGTGGTCATGCTGGTGGCGCCGGAAGCCGTGGTGCATCCGAGCTTCCAGATGTCGTTTGCGGCGACCCTGGGCCTGGTCGCGCTGATGGACCGCGAGCGACCGCTGTTCTCCGCTGCGAGCGATAGTGGTGTCGGACGCGCCGCGTTGTGGGGCGGGCGCGAGATCGCGATCCTCGCGCTTGCCTCGCTGGTCGCAGGGTTCGCGACCATGCCGTACGGGGCGTTTCACTTCCACCGCGCCACGCCCTACGGCGTCGTGTCCAACCTGCTGGCCATGCCGGTGGTATCGGGGCTGGTGATGCCGGCGGGCCTGCTCGGCCTGCTGGCCGCGCCATTCGGGTTCGACGGCGTGTTCTGGCGGCTGATGGAGTGGGGCATCGGCTGGATGATCGCCGTCGCCCAGTGGGTCGCCGCGTTGCCGGGCGCGGTCGGGCGCGTGCCGGCGTTCGGCATGGCGCCGCTGCTGCTGGCGACGCTCGGCATACTCGTCATCGCCCTCTTGCGAACGCCGTTGCGCTGGTGCGGAGGCCTGCTTGTGATTCCCGCCGTTGCGATGGCCCTGACGGCGCAGCAGCCGGACATCCTGATCGCAAGCGACGGGCAGAATGTCGCCGTGCGCGGCGCCGACGGCCGCCTGCGCTTCATGCAGACGAAGAAGGACCAATTCGCGCTCAAGGCGTGGCTTTCAGCCGATGCCGATGCGCGCGCTGTCGACGACAAGACCCTATCCGATGGCGTCAGGTGCGACGATGCAGGCTGCGCGGTGCAGATGCCGGACGGACGCTATGTAACCGTCGCCCGGCGCTCGGATGCGTTCGCCGATGATTGCGAGAAGGCGAAGGTGATCGTCACCGCGCGCCAGCCGCCGGCGGGCTGCAAGGCTGTGATTTTCAGCGAGGAGCGGCTGCGCGACACCGGCAGCACCGCGGTGCGTGTCCGCAACGATGGCCTTGTCGTCGACGTGGTGAGGCCTGCCGGAAGCAACCGCCCCTGGGCACGCAACGCGCTGGCTGCAGACGAAACAGCAGATGCGGCGCCTGCGCCACGATCATCGTCGCGTCCAGCGGACGCGACGCCATCGGTGGAAAGCCTGCCGCCGGAAGATCAGTAGCGGCGGAAGATGCTGACCAGCTTGCCCTGGATGCGCACGCGGTTCGGCGGAAGGATGCGAACCTCGTAGGCCGAGTTCGCGGGCTCCAGCGCGATCGAGGCGCCACGGCGACGGAAGCGCTTCAGTGTCGCTTCCTCCTCGTCGATCAGGGCGACGACGATGTCGCCGGTGTTGGCGGCCTCGGTCTTCTGGATCATCGCCACGTCGCCGTCGAGAATGCCGGCCTCGACCATCGAATCGCCGCGCACTTCCAGCGCGTAATGATCGCCCGAGCCGAGCATTTCCGGCGGCACGTTGATGGTGTGGCTGCGGGTCTGCAGCGCCTCGATCGGCGTGCCTGCCGCGATCCGGCCCATCACCGGGATGGCGACCGGACGGCCGCCCTCATCCTCGGAGGCGGTGCGGACCTTGCCGAGGTTGCCCTCGATAACGTTGGGGGTGAAGCCGCGCCGGCCGTTGCCGAAGCCTCCGGCCTGCTCAGGCAGCTTGATGACCTCGATGGCGCGGGCACGATTCGGCAGGCGGCGGATGAAGCCGCGCTCCTCCAGCGCCGTGATCAGGCGGTGGATGCCCGATTTCGAGCGCAGATCCAGCGCGTCCTTCATCTCGTCGAAGGAGGGTGGCACGCCTGCTTCCTTGAGCCGTTCATTGATGAACCGCAGAAGCTCGTACTGTTTGCGCGTCAGCATAGTTAGCGTATCCCCCGCAGGTGAGCCGGCCTGATGACATTTGGGCCGGCTTGAAGCCAATCTGATCGTTTCCAGTTCCGGTTTTACGACTAAACCTAGAAACAAATCATGAACGAACACTATATGTTCGATACTTGTTCTGCAAGCCCTTAATTTGGGGTCAACGACAGTGGAGCGGACCGGGAATTGCTGCCAAATCGCCGCTAGCGGCCTCAGAGCGGCAGCTTCAGCACCTTGCAGGGCGAGCCTGCGGCGGCCGCGGGCGCGTGGGGAGGGCGGATGACCAGGGCGTCGGCCCGGCTGAGATTCGCGAGCAGGGAGCTGTCCTGATGGCTCACGGGGTGGACGACCGGCGGGCCATTTTCCCGTTCCTGCAGGGATGCGCGCAGATAGTCCTCGCGCTGGTCGTTTGCGGGCACGTCCCGGCCCAGCACCGCATCCTGCAGCGGCCAGGCGACATCGCTCCGTCCCGTCAGGGCCCGGATCAGCGGCACCATGAACAGAATGGCGCAGACATAGGATGAGACCGGATTGCCGGGCATGCCCAGCACCCGCAAGCTCCCGCGCCGCCCGTGCATCATCGGCTTGCCGGGCCGCATGGCGATCCGCCAGAAGCCGATGCCGACGCCTTCGCTTTCCAGCGCCTGCTTGACGACATCATGTTCGCCGACGGATGCGCCGCCGGTGGTCACCAGGATGTCTGCGCCGGCTTCGACCGCGCTGCGGATCGCGGCTGCGGTTTCGGCGACCGTGTCGCGGGCGATACCGAGATCGACGATGTCGGCGCCCTCGTGGCGCGCCAGCGCGCGCAGCGCATACCCGTTCGAATAGACGATCTGGCCGGGACCTGGTGCGGTGCCCGGCATGACGAGCTCGTCGCCGGTCGCAAGCAGCGCCACCTTCGGCCGCCGATGCACCGGCAGGGACGGGTGGTTCATCGCCGCTGCGAGCGACAGGTCGCGATCGCGCAAGCGCAGCGATTTCTTCAACAGTACGTCGCCTTCGCGAAAATCGATGCCGGCACGGCGGATATGCCGGCCCGCGCTGGCTGCTTCGTTGATGCTGACGATGTCACCGTCGCGCGCGGTATCTTCCTGGATGACGACCGCGTCCGCGCCAGGGGGGATCACACCGCCGGTGAATATGCGGACGGCTTCGCCGGCTACGACCTGCCGCGCGAACGGCCGGCCGGCGGCGACCTCGCCAATGACCTTCAGCTTCGCCGACAGCGCCGCGTCAGCCGCGCGGACGGCATAGCCGTCCATCGCCGACATGTCCTCGGGCGGCTGGGTCCGCAGCGCCTGCACGTCTTCGGCGAGCACGCGGCCCAGCGCGTGATCCAGCGCAACCTGTTCCGCAGGCAGCGCGGTTGCCCCGTCCAGTACGGCCTTCAGCGCGTCCACGACCGGCATGAGCGCTGCCATGGCGTTACTCCTTCGCCTTGAAGTGTCCGGACTTGCCGCCCTTCTTCTCGATCAGGCGGATGCCCTCGATGCGAATGCCGCGATCGGCGGCCTTCACCATGTCGTAGATGGTCAGGCACGCGACCGAGACCGCGGTCAGCGCTTCCATCTCGACGCCGGTCTGGCCGGACACCTTCACCATCGCGCGCACGCGGCAGCCGGGCAGCTTCTTGTCGGTTTCGATGTCGACCTGGACCTTCGACAGCAGCAGGGGATGGCAGAGGGGGATCAGTTCGTGCGTCCGCTTGGCCGCCATGATCGCAGCGATGCGCGCGGTGCCGAGCACGTCGCCCTTTTTGGCATCGCCCGTGACGATCAGATCGAGCGTTGATCTCTGCATCACCACCGCGCCCTCCGCGACGGCGACCCGCTCGGTGGCGGGCTTCTCCGAAACGTCCACCATGCGCGCTTCGCCGCTGGCGCCGATATGCGTCAGCGATCGCTTCGCTGAGGGCTTGCGCGCCATCGGCTAACCGGCCGCGCGCTGCGTTGCGCTGTGCGCGAGCAGCGTGCGCGTGGCGGCCGACACGTCCGCCTGACGCATCAGGCTCTCGCCGACCAGGAACGTCGACATGCCGAACGGCGCGAGCCGCGCCAGGTCGGCCGGCGTGAAGATGCCGCTCTCGCCGACGGCGATGCGATCCTTCGGGATCAGCGGTGCCAGCGCTTCGCTGGTTGCGAGCGTGGTCTCGAAGGTGCGCAGGTTGCGGTTGTTGACGCCGAGCAGCGGCGACCGCAGCTTCAAGGCGCGGTCAAGCTCGGCGTGGTCGTGCACTTCGAGCAGCACGTCCATGCCGAGCGCAAGGCTCGCATCCTCGATGTCCTTTGCGGTCGCATCGTCAAGCGCCGCCATGATGATCAGCACGCAATCGGCGCCGTGCGCGCGAGCCTCCACGACCTGATAGATGTCGTACATGAAATCCTTGCGCAGCACGGGCAGCGAGACCGCGGCCCGCGCCGCCACCAGATAATCGAGGCTGCCCTGGAAAGAGGGCGTGTCGGTCAGGATCGAGAGACAGGTCGCGCCGCCGGCCTCATAGGCCCGCGCAAGCGCGGGCGGATCGAAGTCGGCGCGGATCAACCCCTTCGAGGGAGAAGCCTTCTTGATCTCGGCGATCAACGCATAGTCGCCGCGTGCCAGCACTTTCTGGATGGCGCTCGTAAAGCCGCGCGGGGCGGGCGCGGCCTTGGCCGCGGCTTCGACCTCGCGCAGGGGACGCGCGCGCTTGGCGGCGGCGATCTCCTCGCGCTTGTAGGTCTCGATTTTCGTCAGGATGTCGGCCATGGCCTAGCTCATGTCAGGCGTTTGAGACGGCAACGAGGCGCTTCAGACGATCGTGCGCAGCGCCGCTGTCGAGCGATTTGACGCCAAGCGCCACGCCTTCCTTCAAGTCCTTCGCCTTGCCTGCGACCATAAACGCCGCGGCGGCGTTCAACAGAGCAACATCGCGGTAGGCACTGGGCTTGCCTTCGAGCACGCCGCGCAGGGCAACCGCATTGGCTGCCGCATCGCCGCCCTTCAAAGCGTCGCCATTGGCGCGCGGCAGGCCTGCGTCTTCCGGCGTGACTTCGAAATTGCGGATGCTGCCCTTTTCCAGCACGCACACGGCGGTCGGTCCGGTCAGCGTGATTTCATCGAGGCCGTCGGAGCCGTGCACCACCCAGATCGATTCTGCACCGAGGTTCTTGAGCACTTCGGCGAGCGGCTGCACCCACTGGCGCGAGAACACGCCGACCATCTGCCGCTTGACGCCGGCCGGGTTCGACAGCGGCCCGAGCAGATTGAAGATCGTACGCGTCGCAAGCTCGACGCGGGTTGGGCCGACATTGCGCATGGCCGGATGATGTGCCGGCGCGAACATGAAGCCGATGCCCGCCTCGGCGATGCAGCGGCCGACCTGCTCCGGGGTCAACTCGATCTTCACGCCGAGCGCGCCGAGGACGTCGGCGGCGCCCGATTTCGACGACAGCGCGCGGTTGCCGTGCTTGGCGACCGGCACGCCTGCGCCGGCGACGATGAAGGACGCACAGGTCGAGACATTGACCGAGCCGGAGCCGTCACCGCCGGTGCCGACGATGTCGACCGCGTCCGCAGGCGCCGTCACGGTCAGCATTCGCGCGCGCATGGCCGACACCGCGCCAGTGATTTCGTCCACGGTCTCACCGCGGACACGCAGCGCCATCAACAGGCCGCCCATTTGCGATGGCGTCGCTTCGCCGGACATCATCCGGTCGAAGGCAGACGCCGCTTCCTGCCGCGTCAGGGCCGCGCCGGTGGCTACCTTGCCGATGAGTGTCTTCAGATCGTCCATGACGCGCCCAAAAGCCAGTTCTTCGATCCAGCGAAGCTGGATCAGACCCTACGGGACGGCCCGACGCCGTCCAGGTGCGTCACATAAAGCATTTTCCGGCGAGGAGGAAAACCGGCGCTGGTGGCCGGCTTTCAGATCGGCGGCACTAGTGCTCCGTTTCCGAAGTTCGCACCACTTTGCAGCAACCTCTCATGCGAACTTCGGAAACATAAGGAGCACTAGCAACTTAATGATTCTAGTGCGGTTTATGAATTTGAAATTCCTGCGATGGACTCGCCACGAAACTGGCAGGAATTTCAAATTCACCGCACTATGCGATCAGTTCGCCGCCTGCGCGCCGGTGGCCTGGGCAAATCCCGCTGCGTTGACCTGCGTGCCGAAATCCTGCTCGAGCTTCTGCACGTACTGGTTCACCTGCTCGTCGGCGGCGGTGCGCTGGATGTTGTCCCGCAGCGTCTTGGTCTCGGCCGCGGCGAGATCGACCTTCGGCTCGACAATGTCGGTGACGACATAGACCACGCGCTTGCCGGGCTCCGCGCCGTCGGCCTGGCCAGCGTCGCCCTTGTTGGCGCCGAATACCGCTTCGGCGCCTGCGGCGCTTATGCCCGGCACTGTGGCCCCGCGCTTGAACGAGGCGGCCGTATCGACCTTGAGTCCGGCCGCCTGCGCGACGTCGGCGAGCTTGGCGCCTTTCTTCAATTGCTCGACCATGTCGTCGGTCTTCGCGCGCAGCCGCTTCTCGATCTGGTCGTCGCGCCAGCGCGCGGCGACGCGATCCTTCACCTCTTCGAGGGTGCGCTCACGCGACGGCGTGATGCCGAGAACGTCGAACCAGACGTAACCGGAATCGCCCGGACCGCGGTTGATCTGCAACGGATCGTTGTCTGAACCGACATCGGCGTTGAACGCCGGGCTGACGATGTCGAGCGTCGGCGGCAGGCCGGACACCGGGCCGCCATCCGGCGCGCGTCCCGAGCGGTCCACCGCCTCGATGGTGGTGAACGGCAGGCCGACCTTCTTGGCGGCTTCGATCACGCTCGCGCCGCCGCCACGCTCGTCTTCCATCTTGTTGTGTAGGTCGCGCACGCTTGCGCGCGCACGGTCCAGCGCGATCTCGCTCTTGAGTTGCTGCGCCAACTTGTCGAACGATGCGGCGACGCCGGGTTCGATCTTCGCCGCCTTGACCAGCATGGTGCCGAAGCGCCCCTCGATCGGCTGGCTGATCTCGTTCTCGGGAAGCGCGAACGCGGCTTCGGCGACGGCAGGGTCGATGATGCCTGATTTCGTCACGGTGCCGAGATCGTAATCGGATGCGGCGAACCCGAGTTCCTTGGCAAGGTCCTCAAACGACGCGCCGCTCGTCAGCTTGGTGCGCGCTGCATTCGCCGCATCGGCATTCGGAAACTTGATCTGCAGGATGTGACGCCTTTCCGGCGTCTCGTATCGCGCCTTGGTCGCCTCGAACAGCTTGCGGGCGTCGTCATCGGACACCTCGGCCCATTTCGCCTGATCCTGCGGCGTCAGCACGACGACCCCGATCTTGCGAAACTCCGGAGCGCGAAACAGCGCCTTGCGCTCCTCGAAGAAGCTTGCGAGGGCCTCGGGCGAGGGTTCACCGATGTCGCCGGCCTGCGCCGCATCGAGCTGCACATAGTCGATCGAGCGCAATTCGTCGCGATAGCGCAGCAACGCGTCGAGCAATGCCTTTGGCGGCTCGACCCCGCCTGTGATCGTTGCCACGAGCTGCCGGCGCACGGACAGCTTGCGCTGGTCGGCCAGGTAACGCGGTTCGGTAAAGCCGTTCTGGCGGATCAGCGCCGCGAAACGCTGCGGGTCGAACCTGCCGGTTACGCCCGCGAAGGACGGATCACTCTGAATGATACGCAACAGATCGGCGTCCGATTGGCCGAGTCCCATGCGGCGCGCGGCCTCGTCCAGCGCTGCATCCGACATCCACTGCTGCAGCACCTGCTGATCGAATCCGAACGAGCGTGCCTGGGCCGAGGAGAGCGGCCGGCCGATCTGCCTGCCGATCGTCTGCAGGCGATCATTGTAGAGCTGGCGGAACTGATCGATGGAGATTTCCGAACTGCCGACCTTGGCCACCGTCGATTGACCGAAGCCTTTGAAAACGTCGGCAACGCCCCAGATGGCGAACGAAAAAATCAGAACGCCCATCACGATGGCCATGATGGTCTTGCCGAGCCAGCCCGTTGAGGCCGTGCGAATTCCTCGAAGCATAGATCCAGTCGTTGTTTGAAGGAGTGAGAACGATGCCTTTAAGCGGTATCGCTATGATTGCAATGCATAATAAAGATGCGGGGCCTTAGCCGCAACCTCGGGTAACCCTTTCCCGGACAGAGGCAAAACGCCGCGACGAGGCTGATCCAGCTTCGCTGAATTAGCCCCGTCGCTTATCTATTTGTTTGGGCATGATCTATTCCGAAAACCGGTGTCCACTTTTCGGGATCATGCCCTAGCCTGAGCGAAACCGCTCTGCTACCGCCGCATTGCCAATAATTAACGGGACTGACGCATGGCCGGACGCAAGCACCGCCCGCTGATCGCGGGCAACTGGAAGATGAATGGGCTCGTGGCGTCGGCTGCGGAACTGCAGGCGATCATCGCGGCCTCCGAGCCGATTGCGTCCAAAGCGGATCTGCTGATCTGTCCGCCCACAACGCTGGTGCTGACCTTTGCCACCCGCGCGCGCGGCTCTGTGGTTGCGATCGGCGGCCAGGACTGCCACCCGGCGCCCTCAGGCGCGCATACCGGCGATATCTCCGCGGAAATGCTCAAGGATGCGGGCGCCTGGTTCGTTATCGTCGGCCATTCTGAACGACGGGCCGACCATGGCGAGACGGATTCGGTCGTGAACGCGAAGGCCCACGCAGCCTGGCGGGCAGGGCTGACCGCGATCCTTTGCGTCGGCGAAACGCGCGCCGAACGCGACAGCGGTAGGGCGCTCGAGGTCGTTGGGCGCCAGCTTGCGGCATCGGTGCCGGACGGCGCGACTGCGGACAATCTCGTGATTGCCTACGAGCCGGTCTGGGCGATCGGCACCGGGCTCACGCCGACCGTCAAGGATGTCGAGGAAGTGCATGGTTTCATTCGCAAAAAACTAATCGGCCGGTTTCCGGCCGAAGGCTCAGGCATTCGCATCCTCTACGGTGGCTCCGTAAAGCCCTCGAACGCTGCGGAACTACTGGCGATCAAGCACGTCAACGGAGCATTGATCGGTGGCGCCAGCCTGAAGGCCACGGATTTCCTTGCGATAGCCACTGCTTGTCCCTAAATCGCCCACAACGCGGCGGGGTGGCAATCGCCACTCCGATCGTGTAGACACCGCGCGAATTCAAATTTTCAGTGGTCAGGCACGCCGTTTCCATGTAGCGGCAACGAGGCCTTGCGCCGGACAGGATCGATGCAAACCGTCATTATCGTCATCCACCTCATGATCGTCTCCGCGCTGATCGGCGTGGTGCTGCTGCAGCGTTCTGAGGGCGGTGGCCTCGGTATGGGTGGTGGTGGCGGCGGTGGCTTCATGACCGGCCGCGGCACGGCCAACCTGCTGACGCGGACCACGGCATTCCTCGCCATCGGCTTCTTCATCACCAGCCTGTTCCTGTCGTGGCTTGCGGGCCTCGACCGGAAGCCGGCTTCGATCCTGGACGCGACACCGGCTGCGCCCACCAGCCAGCCCGGCTCACCGGCGCCGCCGATCTCAAGCGGCGGAACGGGCGGTGGCGTGCTCGACGCGCTGCGCCAGCAGGAGCAGAAGCAGGCGCCGGCGGGCGGTCCACAGGTCCCACGCTCGCAATAGCATTGCTGCCTTGCAACTGAAGCGCTACGGCATTATTTCAGCCGTGGCGCGTAACCGCCTGAATTCCCTTAAAGCTTTCGCCTGACACACAGGATCGGTGGATTGGTCCTGAAATTGGCGTTTGGCTTTTGCGAATCGCGTTCGAGGAGTTAAAGGTTGAGTCCCATGGCGCGGTACATATTCATCACCGGCGGCGTGGTTTCCTCGCTCGGAAAGGGTCTCGCATCGGCAGCGCTCGGCGCTCTGCTGCAGGCTAGGGGCTACAAAGTCCGTCTTCGCAAGCTCGATCCTTATCTCAACCTCGATCCCGGAACGATGTCGCCGTACCAGCACGGCGAAGTGTTCGTCACCGACGACGGCGCCGAGACCGATCTCGATCTCGGCCACTACGAACGCTTCACGGGCCGGCCTGCAACCAAGCAGGACAACATCACCACCGGGCGCATCTATCAGGACATCCTCACCAAGGAGCGGCGCGGCGATTATCTCGGCGCGACGATCCAGGTGGTGCCGCACGTCACCAACGCCATCAAGGAGTTCATCCTCAATGGCAATGACGGCTACGATTTCGTGCTGTGCGAGATCGGCGGCACGGTTGGCGACATCGAGGGACTGCCGTTCTTCGAGGCGATCCGCCAGCTCAAGAACGAGCTGCCGCGCGATCATGCGGTCTACATCCACCTGACGCTGCTGCCTTTCATTCCGAGCGCCGGCGAATTGAAGACCAAGCCGACGCAGCACTCGGTCAAGGAGCTGCGCTCGATCGGCATCCAGCCGGACATCCTGCTCTGCCGCACCGACCGGCCGATCCCGAAGGAAGAGCGCCGCAAGCTCGGTCTGTTCTGCAACGTGCGCGAAAGCGCCGTGATCGAGGCACGCGACGTCGACAACATCTATGCGGTGCCGGAGGCGTATCATGCGGCCGGTCTCGACGACGAGGTTCTCGCCGCGTTCGGCATTCAGTCGAAGATCCCGCCGTCACTGCAAAGCTGGAACGATATCAACGAGCGCGTCCGCAATCCGGAAGGCCAGGTGACGATCGCCATTGTCGGCAAATACACCGGCATGAAGGACGCCTACAAATCGCTGATCGAGGCGCTGAGCCACGGCGGCATCGCCAACAAGGTGAAGGTCAATCTCGACTGGATCGAGAGCGAGGTGTTCGAGAACGAGGACCCCGCGCCGTTCCTCGAGCATGTGCACGGCATCCTGGTGCCCGGCGGCTTCGGCCAGCGCGGCGCGGAAGGCAAGATCAAGGCGGCGCAGTTCGCGCGCGTGCGGCGCGTGCCGTATTTCGGCATCTGCTTCGGCATGCAGATGGCGGTGATCGAGGCGGCCCGCAATCTGGTCGGTATCGAGGACGCGAATTCGACCGAGTTCGGTCCGACTGCGCATCCGCTGGTCGGATTGATGACGGAATGGCTGCGCGGCAATGAGCTGGAAACGCGCACGGCGGCCGGCGACCTCGGCGGCACCATGCGGCTTGGCGCTTATCCGGCCGCGTTGAAGCGTGGCAGCCGCGTCTCCGGCATCTACGACAACGCGGGGGAGATTTCCGAGCGGCACCGCCATCGCTACGAAGTCAACACGGCCTACAAGGACCGGCTCGAGCAGCACGGTCTGCGGTTCTCGGGGGTTTCGCCCGACGGTATCCTGCCCGAGATCGTCGAATACGAAGACCACCCCTGGTTCATCGGCGTCCAGTTCCATCCTGAATTGAAGTCGCGCCCGTTCGAACCGCATCCGCTGTTTGCGTCATTCATCGAAGCGGCGATGGTGCAGAGCCGGCTGGTGTAGCGCTTTTCTTTACCTCTGACGTCATCGCGCTCGGTCACGATGGGCCGCATATTGCCTTCGGCAACTGCGGATCCATGACGGAGCATCATCGTGCCGGTTACGTATCTCATCAAATTTCAGGTTGTGCCCAGGCAGCGGGATCGGTTCCTCAAACTGCTTGAGGATGTTCTCGACGCCATGCGGGACGAGCCGACGTTCCATGAAGCGATCCTGCACCGCGATCCTGCGTCCGAGCATCGCTTCATGCTTTACGAGACCTGGGAGAGCCACGACGACGTCGTGAATGTGCAAGTGCACCGGCTGTATCGACGGGCCTGGCACGAGGCCCTTCCCATGCTGTTGGAGCGTGAACGCGACATCTCCATTTGGGAGCCGATGCGGGCTGACCGCAGGCGCGTGTAGCGATATCACGCGGCCATTCAACAACTGACAATAAGGAGCACGCATGCCGGCAGACGGCGCGCAGCTTTTCGTGCTGACCGGCGGCCCCGGTGCCGGAAAGACCACATTGATTGATGCAATCGGCGAGGCCGGCTTTGCGACCGTGGCTGAAGCAGGCCGCGCGATCATTCGCCAGCAGATGCCGATCGCGGGCAGGGGGCAGCCGTCGGTCGATCCGGACCTGTTTGCCGAGCTGATGCTGTCGTGGGACTTGCAGTCCTACCACGCCCACGCCAGCAAGCCCGGGCCTGTGTTCTTCGATCGTGGTATCGTCGATGTGATCGGCTACCTGAAGCTACTCGGCCGGGCGGTCCCCAAACACATGAGCGTCGCGGCCCGGCTTCATCGCTACAATCCGCGCGTCTTCGTCTGTCCACCCTGGCCGGAGATCTTCACGCAGGACAGCGAACGCAAGCAGGATCTGGACGAGGCCGAACGGACGTATCGCGCGCTGGTCGAAACCTACGCGGGTTGCGGCTACGAACTGGTCGAAGTGCCGCGGGTGCCTGTCGAGGAGCGCCTGCGTTTCATCATAAACAGAGCGCGTTCGGGCTGATACCGTATGAAGCGCAAGCGCGGCTGACATGCTTTGACGCCTTCGCCGTTTGCTGCAACAGATATGCGCCGAAAGAAGCCGTGGGAGGAACAAGATGATCTATGAAATGCGCGTCTACGAGGCTGTGCCGGGCCGGCTGCCCGACATCATCAAGCGCTTCGAGACCAAGACGATTGCGATCTGGGAAAAGCACGGCATCAAGCAGGCCGGCTTCTTCACGACCATGTTCGGCGAAAACAGCCAGCATCTGACCTACTTCCTCGCCTGGGAGTCGCTCGAGGACCGCCAGAAGAAGTGGGGCGCGTTCATGGTTGATCCGGAGTGGCTGTCGGCGCGCGCCGAGACCGAGAAGAACGGTCCGATCGTCGCACGTGTCAGCAACCAAATGCTCGCGCCGACCGCGTTCTCCTCGGTGAAGTAACGGACGCGTCCAGTAAGGCTGCCATGTCGCGCGGGCTTGACCATATCGTGCATGCGGTGCGCGACCTCGACACCGCGGCGGAATTCTACCGCCGCGCAGGCTTCACCGTGGGTGCCCGCAACAGGCATGCCTGGGGCACCCACAACCACCTCGTCCAGCTCCCCGGCTTCTTCGTCGAGGTCCTGACCGTCGCCGAGCCCGAACTGCTTGCACGCGACACCGAGCATCAGGAGCTCGCGCGACTGTTCGGCGGCTTCAACCGCGATGCTATTGCGCGCGGCGACGGCCTTTCGATGCTGATCCTCGAAAGCCGGGCGATCGCCGCGGACGTGTCGGCGCTGGCCAGCGCCGGCATCGGCTGTTCGGGCGAACTGCGGTTTTCCCGTCAGGGCACGCAGGCCGACGGCTCGCCGGTGACGGTCGGCTTCTCGCTCGGCTTTGCCCGGGATGAAGCCTCGCCGCATGCGGCCTTCGCGGTGATGCAGCAGCACAATCCGAAAGCCTTCTGGAATGCAAAATTCCAGTCGCATGCGAATGGCGTGCGCGCTGTTCTCGGCGTCGTGTTGATCGCCGACAATCCGACCGATCATCACATCTTCCTGTCCGCCTTCACCGGCGAGCGCGAATTGCACTCCACCTCCGCCGGCATTGCCGCGCGCACCCCGCGCGGCGACGTCGAAATCATCGAGCCGGTTGCGTTCCGCGATCGCTTTGGCGTGAACGTTACGGCCGATGCCGAGGGAATGACGCTCGCCGGTCTTCGTTTCGCTGTCGGCGACCTGGACACGGCCGAGGCCTGCGTCCGCAAAGGCGGCGTTGCATCTCATCGGCATCTGGGTGCGCTGGTGATAAATCCGGCCGCAGCCTTCGGTGCAACCCTGATATTCGAGGGTTGATCCTCAGCCGTTCGCCCGGCATGGTCCCCGGTCAATCCAACAACAACCTCGTGGGCCCAATGACCTCAGCCGCTCCCGTCGTCACGGCGGGTTCCGTCAAGTTCGGCAATGCGCTGCCGCTGGCCGTGATTGCCGGACCGTGCGCGCTCGAAAGCCGTGCGCATGCGTTCGAGATGGCCACGGCGCTGAAGGAGATCGCAACGCGGCTCGGCATCGGTCTCGTCTATAAAAGCTCGTTCGACAAGGCGAACCGCACCAGCGCCACAGGCGGGCGCGGCATCGGGCTGAAAGAGGCGCTGCCGATCTTCGCGGATATTCGTCAACAGCTCGGCCTGCCGGTCCTCACGGACGTGCATGAGCAGGACCAGTGTGCGGCCGCCGCCGAAGCGGTCGACATCCTGCAGATCCCGGCCTTCCTGTCGCGCCAGACCGATCTTTTGGTGGCGGCCGCGCACACCGGCAAGATCGTCAACGTCAAGAAGGGCCAGTTCCTCGCGCCGTGGGACATGAAGAACGCCGTCGCCAAGGTGACCGGCGCTGGCAATGCGAATGTGATGGTCACCGAGCGCGGCGCCTCGTTCGGCTACAACACGCTGGTGTCGGACATGCGCGCGCTGCCGATCCTTGCGCGCACCACCGGTGCGCCGGTGATTTTCGATGCGACCCATTCGGTGCAGCAGCCCGGCGGGCAGGGCGCTTCATCGGGCGGTGAGCGCGAGTTCGTGCCGGTGCTGGCGCGCGCTGCCGTCGCGGTCGGCGTCGCCGGCGTCTTCATCGAGACGCATCAGGATCCGGATCGCGCGCCGTCCGACGGCCCGAACATGGTGCCGTTGAAGGAGTTCGAAGGCCTGCTGCGAACACTCATGGCGTTCGACCGTCTCGCCAAGACCGGCGCATGACTGAAGCGGCGGCCAAACAGCCGCCGCAGGTGGCGCAATACCTGCTTCCGATCATTGCCATGTCGACCTTCGCGGGCTCGCTGTCGGGTCGCGCGTTGGACCCCGTGCTGCCGCAGGTGGCGGCCGACCTCGCGGTGACGATCCAGGTCGCGGCGACGCTCGCCTCGGCGTTCGCTGTGACCTTCGCGCTGATACAGCCGGGGCTCGGCATCGTCGCCGACATGTTCGGCAAGCCGAAACTGATCCTGATCTGTCTGGCTCTGCTTGGCGTGTCGAACATCGCCGGCGCCATGTCGACGTCGTTCGACATGCTGCTCATCACGCGTGTGCTGTCAGGCGTCGGCGGTGGCGGCGTGTTTCCGATCACACTCAGCCTGGTCGGGGACCTGTTTCCGCTGCGCGAGCGGCAGGTGGCCATGAGCCGCGTGCTGGCTGGCGCGATGGCGGGCAACCTGCTCGGCGCCAGCCTGTCCGGCGTGATCGGCGATTTTATTGGCTGGCGCGGCGTGCTGGTGGGAATTGGCCTATTGGTCATTGCCGCATCGGTGGCCGTCGGCTGGGGTTTCCGCGCGCAGATGCGGACGTCGCGCAAGCAGGTCAATCTTGCGGACATCGGGCGAAACTATCGGGTGATCCTGCAGCACCCCTACGCGCGCCTTTGCTATCCGGCGGTCTTCATCGAAGGCTGCTGCGTGCTCGGGGTGTTTCCGTTCGTCGCCGCGTTCCTTGTCGAACTCGGCGAGCCGCGGCTGTCGATCGCGGGTGTCGTCATCGCGGGCTTCGCGGTCGGCGGGCTGGTCTATACCTCGAGCGTGTCGCGCCTGTTGCCCGTGCTTGGCGAGAAGGGGCTGATGATCGGTGGTGGGTTGCTGATCGCCTCGCAGCTCATCGCCATTGCGCTTGGGCCACCCTGGCAGGTGCAGCTTGCCTGCTTCATCGTGCTCGGCTGTGGCTTCTACATGATCCACGGCTCCCTGCAGACGTTCGCCTCGGAGATTTCGGTCGAGGCGCGCAGCACCGCGGTCGGACTGCACGCCTTCTTCTTCTTTCTCGGCCAGACGGCGGGGCCGCTGGTTTACGGCGCGGGCCTTGCGACCTTCGGCAAGCGGCCGACGCTGTTTGTGATGGCGGCGATCATGCTGCTGCTCGGCACGGTCTGCGCACAGCTGCTGCGGCACCGGCACGCGAAGGAAACGCCGCAAGATTGACGGCTGGTACGGACTTTCTTCCAACGTTTTTTGCCGGACCCGCATGATCATTGGTCATTGGTCCGATCTGTGCGCACCTGCTACCCCAGCCTTCCGCAGACGACCTCACCCTTAATCCAGCAGCACCCGCTCGTTCCGCCGAATGGCACCGCCATCCCATGCCATGCAGTACCTGTTGCCCATCATCGCGATGGGGAACTTCGCTGCGGGCTTGACGTCGCGCGTCATCGACCCGGTGGTGCCGCAGATCAGCCAGCAACTGGCGGTCAGCATCACCACGGCTGCGACGCTCGCGTCCGCCTCGGCGATCGCGTTTGCCTTCGTGCAGCTGCCGCTCGGCATGGTGGCCGATCTGTTCGGCAAGCCGAAGGTGATCCTGACCTGCCTGATCGTTCTGGGGCTCGCCAACATCGTCGGCGCGTTCACCGACTCGTTCGAATTGCTGTTGGCGACGCGCGTGATCTGCGGGCTCGGCGCAGGCGGTGTGTTTCCCGTGGCGATGGGGCTGACCGGCGACCTGTTTCCGGTCGAGAAGCGACGTGTCGCGATGAGCCGCATCATGGCCGGTGCGCTCACCGGCAATTTGCTGGGCGCGAGCTTTTCCGGCGTGCTCGGCGATCTGTTCGGCTGGCGCGGCGTGCTGTCGATCCTCGGCAGCTTCGTTCTGCTCATGTCGTTTGCGGTCGCATGGGGATTCCGCCATCAGCTCGGCCTGCCGGGCAGGCCGGTCGACCCGAAGGTGATTGCTTCCAACTACCGGCGCATCCTCAGCAACCCGAACGCGCACCTTTGCTATCTCGGCGTCTTTATCGAAGGCCTCGCCATCTTCGGTATGTTGCCCTACGTCGCTTCGTTCCTTGCCGAACTCGGCGAACCGCGGCTGTCGATCGCGGGGCTTGTGATCGGCGGCTACGCGGTCGGCGGGCTCGTCTATGCGGCGATCGTCACGCGGCTGGTCGCGCGCTTCGGCGACAACACGCTGATGATCGTCGGCGCTGTGTTCATTTCATCGCAGATCGCCATTGTCGCCTTTGGGCCGCCGTGGCAGGTGCAGTTCCTCAACTTCGCGATCATGGGCTGCGGCTTCTACCTGATCCATGGCGGCTTTCAGGTGTTCACCTCGGAGATCCTGCCGGAAGCGCGCGCGAGCGCGGTGTCGCTGCAGGCGTTCTGCTTCAACTGCGGACAGTTTTCGGGCCCGATCCTGTTCGGCATCGGGCTGACCTATCTGGGCAAGGTGCCGACGCTGCTGACTGCCGCGACGCTCCTGCTGTCGGTCGGCATCCTGTGCGCAAAGCTGTTGCACCACCGGCATCCGCCTGACGCCGGCATGCGCGAGAAGCCTTCGGAGTCCTGATCAGCCGCGACCGCGATAGGGCGCGACGCCCTGATCGGGGATCCACAGATCCTTCGGCGTGCGCCCGGTCTGCCAGAACACGTCGATCGGAATGCCGCCGCGCGGATACCAGTAGCCGCCGATGCGCAGCCAGCGTGGCTTGATCTCGGCGGCGATGCGCTTGCCGATGCTGACCGTGCAGTCCTCGTGGAAGCCCGCATGGTTGCGGAAGCTCGCGAGATAAAGCTTCAGCGACTTCGACTCGAGCAGCCACTGGCCCGGCACATAGTCGATCACCAGATGCGCGAAATCCGGCTGGCCGGTGACCGGGCACATCGCCGTGAACTCCGGAGCTGCAAAGCGCACGACGTAGCTCGTTCCCTTCTGCGGGTTCGGCACGCGGTCGATCTGCGCGTCATTCGGTGTTTTCGGCCAGGCGACCGCGCGGCCAAGCTGTAGTGGTTTTCGAGCCATTTTCTTGAACTCCAGTGGTTCCCTGATAGCCAATCCCACCGGTGAGGTCACGTGGGGTTCAACCAGTGGCCTTTGCCATGGCCGATCCTTGCGGTAGAAGCACCCCGAAATTTGAACTTTCCGGGCATAGAGGAACGCAATGACAGCCATCGTCGACATCATCGGACGCGAAATTCTCGATAGCCGCGGCAACCCGACGGTCGAGGTCGACGTGGTGCTCGAGGACGGCTCGTTAGGCCGCGCTGCCGTGCCGTCCGGCGCGTCCACCGGCGCGCACGAGGCGGTGGAGCTGCGCGATGGCGACAAGCAGCGCTATCTCGGCAAGGGTGTGACGAAGGCGGTCGGCGCCGTCACCGGCGAGCTCTTCGACGCGCTCGGCGGCATGGACGCCGAGCAGCAGGTGCAGATCGACGAGGCGATGATCGCGCTCGACGGCACGCCGAACAAGAGCCGGCTCGGCGCCAACGCGATCCTCGGCGTCTCGCTCGCGGTCGCCAAGGCCGCCGCGCAGGCGAACGGCCTGCCGCTCTATCGTTACGTCGGCGGCACATCCGCGCGGCTGCTGCCGGTGCCGATGATGAACATCATCAACGGCGGCGCGCACGCCGACAATCCGATCGATTTCCAGGAGTTCATGATCATGCCGGTCGGCGCGCCGACCTTCGCCGAAGGCTTGCGCATCGGCGTCGAGGTGTTCCAGACGCTGAAGAAGGCGCTGCATGACGCCGGCCACAACACCAATGTCGGCGACGAAGGCGGTTTCGCGCCAAACCTCGCGAACGCCGATGAGGCGCTCAGCTTCGTGACCAAGGCGATCGAGAAGGCAGGTTACAAACCCGGCGAGGACGTGGCGCTTGCCCTGGATCCCGCATCGACCGAGTTCTTCAAGAACGGCGCCTATGTCTACGAGGGCGAGAAGAAGACCCGCTCGATCGAAGAGCAGGCCAAATATCTCGGCGAACTTGTTGCACGCTATCCGATCGTATCGATCGAGGACGGAATGGCGGAAGACGACTTTGACGGCTGGAAGCGCGTCACCGATCTGATCGGCAACAAGTGCCAGCTGGTCGGCGACGACCTGTTCGTCACCAACGTGAAGCGGCTTGCGGACGGTATCAAGCGGGGGCTGGGTAACTCGATCCTGGTCAAGGTCAACCAGATCGGCACGCTGACCGAGGCGCTGGCGGCGGTCGAGATGGCGCACAAGGCGGGCTACACCGCGGTGATGTCGCACCGTTCAGGCGAGACTGAAGACTCGACGATTGCCGATCTGGCCGTTGCGACCAATTGCGGGCAGATCAAGACCGGCTCGCTTGCGCGCTCGGACCGTACGGCGAAGTACAATCAGTTGCTCCGAATTGAGCAGGAACTCGGCACCCAGGCGAAATATGCCGGGCGCGGCGCCATCAAGGGGCAATAGACACTCGGACCAAGCGGCGGTTCCGCGAAAATTTCTCGAACCATGCACTTGCATCTTCTTTCATGCAAGTGCATCTATGCTGGTGCCCGGTGCCGCGGCGTTCTGCCATAGGCATCTTCCCACAAGAGGATATTCGCCATGGCCTATAACGTCGCCGTTGTCGTCGGCAGCCTTCGCAAGGAGGCGTTTTCGCTCCGAACCGCGAACGCGCTCGCAAAGCTCGCGCCGGCCTCGCTCAAGCTCAATGTCGTGACGCTGGGTGGCCTGTCATTCTTCAGCCAGGACCTGGAGGCCAATCCGCCAGCCGACTGGCTCGCCTTCCGCGAGACCATCCAGAAATCCGACGCCGTCATATTCGTGACGCCGGAGTACAACCGCTCGATCCCGGGTGTCCTGAAGAACGCCATCGACATCGCCTCGCGGCCCTACGGCAAGAGCTCGTTCATCGGCCGGCCGGTCGGCTTGTTCGGCACCTCGCCGGGCGCGCATGGCGGCGTCAGCGCGGTCAAGCATCTGCAGCAGATCTTGCCGGGCATCGCCGGGCCGATCATGCAGCAGCCGGAAGCCTATGCCGGCGGCTTGGGTGATGCCTTCGATGCGGCCGGAGAGCTGACCAAGGATTCGCTGAAGCAGTTCCTGACGGCCTATATCCAGGCCTTCGCCGCCTGGGTCGAACTGCACAAGAAGTAAGCGCTTTTCGCGGCGCACGGCCGGGTCGTTAGTTTTGCATTAACCCGGCCGTCGCATCGTGCGGCATGGTTTCGCACACCCGACTCAAGTCGTTCCTCACCGGCGTCGCCCTCTACACGATGGCCGCGGCGCTGATCGGCTATTTCGGGGTCAACGCCTACACCGGCAAATACGGCCTGCACGCGCAGGCCGCCCTCGATCAGGAAATGATCGCGCTGACCACCGAGCTTGCCCGGCTGAAGCAGGAGCGCATCACCCTGGAGCAGCGGGTTTCGCTGCTGCGCGCCGAAAGCCTCGATCCGGACATGCTGGACGAGCGCGCGCGCTTCCAGCTCGAGTTCGCCCATCCGCGCGACCTGGTGCGCGTGACCAAGCGCAACAACTGAACTTTCTTTCAAATACCTGCGAGTGCACGAAAGTTCATGACGCGGTTTGCTGCACCGCGTCTTTTTTGTTGTCGCTGCGATCCTTTCAGGCGCTTCCGAATTAAGCTATTCAACATCCAGTTCCCGCCTTTGTTGGATCAGCCATGGCCGTTGCAAAAAAGTCCCCTCCAGTCGCCGGCAACGGTAAAGCAGCCCCCAACATCGCGATATTCAGCAAAGAACAGGAGCTTGACGCGCTCCGGATGATGCTGCTGATCCGCCGCTTCGAGGAAAAGGCCGGCCAGCTTTACGGCATGGGCGCGATCGGCGGCTTCTGCCACCTCTATATCGGCCAGGAGGCGGTCGTCGTCGGCATGCAGATGACGCTGAAATACGGCGACCAGGTCATCACCGGCTATCGCGACCACGGACACATGCTCGCCTGCGGCATGGAAGCGAAGGGCGTGATGGCCGAATTGACCGGCCGCCGCCACGGCTATTCCAAGGGCAAGGGCGGCTCCATGCACATGTTCAGCACGGAGAAGCACTTTTATGGTGGCCACGGCATCGTCGGCGCGCAGGTGTCGCTTGGCACGGGCCTGGCCTTCGCCAACCGCTACCGCGGCAACGACAATGTGAGCCTCGCCTATTTCGGCGACGGCGCCGCCAACCAGGGCCAGGTCTATGAAAGCTTCAACATGGCGGAGCTGTGGAAGCTGCCCGTGGTCTACATCGTCGAGAACAATCGCTATGCCATGGGCACCTCGGTCAGCAGATCGTCGGCGCAGCAGGATTTCTCCAAGCGCGGCGCGTCGTTCGATATCCCGGGCGAGCAGGTCGACGGCATGGATGTCCGCGCGGTGAAAGCCGCGGGCGAAAAAGCGGTGCAGTGGTGCCGCGAGGGCAACGGCCCCTACATCCTCGAAATGCAGACCTATCGCTACCGCGGCCACTCGATGTCGGATCCGGCAAAATACCGCACGCGCGAGGAGGTCGAGAAAGTGCGCCACGATCAGGACCCGATCGAGCAGGTGCGCCAGCGTCTGCTGGCGATGAAGGTGCCTGAGGACGACCTGAAGAAGATCGATGCCGAGGTGCGCCAGGCGGTCAACGAGGCCGCAGATTTCGCACAGAACGATCCGGAGCCGGATGTATCCGAGCTCTGGACCGACATTACGCGCTGAACGGGAGCCCGAAAAAATGCCCGTGCAGATTCTGATGCCCGCACTCTCGCCGACGATGGAGAAGGGCAACCTCGCCAAGTGGCTGAAGAAGGAAGGCGACACGGTGAAGTCCGGCGATGTGATCGCCGAGATCGAGACCGACAAGGCGACCATGGAGGTCGAGGCCACCGACGAAGGCACGCTCGGGAAAATCCTTGTTCCGGAAGGCACCCAGGACGTCGCCGTGAACACGCCGATCGCAACCATCCTCAGCGATGGCGAGGATGCATCGGCAATTCCCGCAGCGACGCCGCCGAGCGTGCGCAAGGAGGTCGAGGAATCGCGCGCGCCGGTCGGCGAAGGCAAGCCGCAGATCAGCGCGCCGGCCGTCGCGAGTGGACCCAGGGTCGAGATTCCGGAGGATCCGGACGTGCCGGAAGGCACCGAGATGGTGACGATGACCGTGCGCGAAGCCTTGCGCGATGCAATGGCCGAAGAGATGCGGCGCGACGGCGATGTGTTCGTGATGGGCGAGGAGGTCGCCGAATACCAGGGCGCCTACAAGATCACGCAAGGATTGCTGCAGGAGTTCGGCGCGCGTCGGGTGATCGACACGCCGATCACTGAGCACGGCTTCGCCGGCATCGGCGTCGGTGCGGCGCTTGCGGGGCTGAAGCCGATCGTCGAGTTCATGACCTTCAACTTCGCCATGCAGGCGATCGATCAGATCATCAACTCCGCGGCGAAGACGCTCTACATGTCCGGCGGGCAGATGGGCTGCTCGATCGTGTTCCGCGGCCCGAACGGCGCGGCTGCCCGCGTCGCGGCCCAGCACAGCCAGGACTATTCGTCGTGGTACTCGCACATCCCCGGGCTGAAGGTGATCGCGCCGTATTCGGCGGCTGATGCGAAGGGTCTGTTGAAGGCCGCGATCCGCGATCCGAATCCGGTGATCTTCCTCGAGAACGAGATTCTCTATGGCCATAACGGCCAGGTGCCGAAGCTCGACGACTACGTGGTGCCGATCGGCAAGGCGCGCGTCGCCCGCAAGGGTAAGCATGTGACGCTGGTTGCCTGGTCGAACGGCATGACCCATGCGCTGAAGGCCGCCGACGAGCTTGCCAAGGGAAACATCGAGGCGGAAGTGATCGACCTGCGCACGCTGCGCCCGCTCGACACCGATACCGTGATCGACTCGGTGAAGAAGACCGGCCGTATCGTCACGGTGGAGGAGGGCTGGCAGCAATCGGGCGTCGGCGCGGAGATTTCCGCGCGCGTCGTCGAGCGTGCGTTCGACTGGCTCGATGCGCCGCCGGCACGCGTGTCCGGCAAGGACGTTCCGATGCCTTATGCGGCCAATCTCGAGAAGCTGGCATTGCCGACCGTGGCTGACGTCGTCGCCGCCGTGAAGGCCGTGACCTATTCGTGAGGCCGGCCTCAGATGATGTTGTTTCCACTCACGATCCGTTCAGTTTCGATACTGCCGAGAGATGGCACGGTCGTCATTACCGTGCTCCCGATCAAACACCGGCGTCAGGACGAATTCGCGTCCGAGGCCTGGTGCTTAGCGAGAGGGCTCTGACGATGGCAAAGGGTACGATCAATCATCTGGCGCTGACGGTGCGCGATCTGGCGGTGAGCGAAAAGGCGTTCTATGCGCCGGTGCTCGGCTTCCTCGGCTACGACAAGGTCGAGGACATTCCGGAGACGATGACGCTCTGGTTCAACGCGCAGGCGAAGTTTGCGGTCAACCTGTGGCAGGCACGGCCGCCGCTGGCGCAACAAACCCACGCGCGCTACGCGCCAGGCTTCCATCACTGCGCATTCGACGTCGACAGCCGCGCGGATGTCGACGGCTTGCATGAACTCTTGCGGAAGAACGACATCAAGGTGCTCGATGCGCCGGCGGAGTATCCGCAATATGCACCGGGCTATTTCGAGGATGCGGACGGCCTGAAGTTCGAAGCCGTGCACATGCCCGAATTCCCGACCTGACCCCAAGGTTGTCAAGCATGCCGATCAACATCCTGATGCCCGCGCTGTCGCCCACCATGGAGAAGGGCAACCTTGCGAAGTGGCTGAAGAAGGAGGGCGACGCGGTCAAGTCCGGCGATGTGATCGCCGAGATCGAGACCGACAAGGCCACCATGGAGGTCGAGGCGGTCGACGACGGCACGCTTGCAAAGATCGTGGTGCCGGAAGGCACACAGGATGTGGCGGTGAACGACATCATCGCCGTGCTGGCGGGCGAGGGCGAGGATGTGAAGGCGGCGAGTGCTGGGGCGGCAAAGCCGGCTGCTGCTGCGAGTCCCTCACCTCAGCCGGCTCCGCAACCGGCGCCTGCGCCTCAAGCTGCTCCCGCAGCCGCGGCACCGCCGCCGAAGGCCGCACCTGTGGTCAATGGTTCGGGTGGCGCACGCATCTTCTCATCGCCCCTGGCGCGGCGGCTGGCGAAGGACGCCGGGATCGATATCGGCCGCATCAACGGTTCGGGCCCGCATGGCCGCATCATCGCCCGCGATGTCGAGGGTGCGAAATCAGGCAAGGGCCTGAAGGCGCCTCCGGCGGCGGCAGCACCTGCGCCAGCCGCAGGGCCGAGCGAGCAGCAAGTCCGCGCAATGTACGCGGAGGGCAGCTACGAGGTCGTGCCGCACGACAACATGCGCAAGATCATCGCGCAACGTTTGAGCCAGTCGAAGCAGACGATCCCGCATTTCTACCTGACGATCGACTGCGACATCGGCAAGCTCGTCGCCGCCCGCGAGGAGATCAATGCGGCCGCGCCGAAGGACAAGGATGGCAAGCCGGCCTACAAGCTGTCGGTCAACGATTTCGTCATCAAGGCGCTGGCGCTGGCGCTGCAGCGCGTGCCGGATGCCAACGTCACCTGGACCGACGGCGCCATGCTGAAGCACAAGGCGTCGGACGTCGGCGTCGCAGTGGCAATCCCCGGCGGACTGATCACGCCGGTGATCCGCAACGCGCACTCGAAACCGGTGTCGGTGATCTCGGCCGAGATGAAGGATTTCGCGGCGCGGGCGCGTGCGCGACGGCTGAAGCCCGAGGAGTACACCGGTGGCACGACCGCAGTGTCCAATCTCGGTATGTTCGGCATCAAGGAATTCTCCGGCGTCATCAACCCGCCGCATGCGACCATCCTCGCCGTCGGCGTCGGCGAGCAGCGCCCGGTGGTGCGGGGCGGCAAGGTCGAGATCGGCACCATCATGAGCGCGACGCTCTCCTGTGATCACCGCGCCGTCGACGGCGCGCTCGGGGCGGAATTCCTGGCGGCGTTCAAGCTGTTGATCGAAAATCCCGTGATGATGGTGGTGTAGCAATGCCGCTGTCGCGTTTCGATATCCACGCGCGGAATTAATGCGCCTCTTCGCCATCATCCTTCTCGCCGGGCTGCTGTCGCTGTTCGCGGGCATTGCGGTCACCATCGCCGGCTCGGCGCTGATTCCCTGCAGCAGCGATCCGGCCGGATGCGGGATGGGCGACGCGTATCGCGTTTTTGCGGTCGCCATTTTCGTCCTGATCGGCTTGATCGCCTTTGGCATTTCCGCTCCCGGCAAAAATCGCGAACGTGCCGTGCGGATCACGATGAAGGTCTTGCTGCTGGTGCCGGTGTTCCTGATCGCGTTCGGTCTGATTGCCGATGCCAGCTCCGGCAGGTCGACCCGCAGCTCCGACATTGTGGAAGGCCTGCAGCTCGCCGTTCCGTTCTGGGGCGTCATTCTCATGCAATGGTTCGTGGTCCGCCACTTCCTGCGTCGCCGGGAGCAGGAGCGCGCATCGGCATGAAGCCCAGAACCGCGCTGCCGTGGATTTCGCTGCTGCTGATCGTCGTTGCGGTGATCAGTCCGCTGGGCCGTGAAATCCTCAGCAACTTATTTTCGAACGAGTCGCTGTCGCGCTACATGGCCCAGTTCCTCACCATGGTCTACCTTGGAGGCCTGCTGGCGCTGGCGATTGTCGAGTTCGCCATTCGCGTCCTCTTGATGCGACGGGCGCGACGCCAGACGACGACATGAAAGAGTGAGTGATTGACATGGCCGACACTTCCTTCGACGTTGTCATCATCGGCTCCGGCCCCGGCGGCTACGTGGCGGCGATCCGCGCAGCGCAGCTGGGGTTCAAGACGGCGATCGTCGAAAAGGCCTACCTCGGCGGCATCTGCCTGAACTGGGGTTGTATCCCGACCAAGGCGCTGCTGCGCTCGGCCGAAATCTACCACTACATGCAGCATGCGAAGGATTACGGGCTTTCCGCCGACAACGTCTCCTTCGATCCGAAGGCGGTCGTGCAGCGCTCGCGCGGCGTCTCGAAGCGGCTGAACGACGGCGTCGGCTTCCTCATGCGCAAGAACAAGGTGCAGGTGATCTGGGGCGAGGCGGTGATCGACGCGCCTGGAAAATTCACTGTGAAGGCGTCTCAGATCGATGCGCCGAAGGGAGCGCTGGGGGCAGGCGCCTATCAGGCGAAACACATCGTGCTTGCGACCGGCGCCCGGCCGCGCGCGCTGCCTGGGCTTGAGGGCGACGGCAAGCTGGTGTGGACCTATTTCGAGGCGATGATCCCCGAGCGGATTCCGAAGTCGTTGCTGGTGGTCGGCTCCGGTGCGATCGGCGTCGAGTTCGCATCCTTCTTTCGCACCATGGGCGCGGACGTGACCATCGTCGAAGTGCTGCCGCAGATCCTGCCGGTCGAGGACGCCGAGGTCGCGGCCTTCGCCCGCAAGAGTTTTGAGAAGCAGGGCATCAAGATCCTCACCGGCGCCAAGGTGACGAAGCTCGATAGGAAGAGCGACACCGTGGTCGCGACCATCGACGACGGGAAGGGCAAGACGCAGACACTGGAGGTCGAGCGGGTGATTTCAGCCATCGGCGTCGTCGGCAATGTCGAAGGCATGGGGCTGGAAAAGCTGGGCGTAAAAATCGAGCGCGGCACGGTGGTCGTCGACGGCTACGGCAAGACCAGCGTTGGCGGCATCTACGCCATCGGCGATGTCGCCGGCCCGCCGATGCTGGCGCACAAGGCCGAGCATGAGGGTGTCATCTGCGTCGAGGCCATCAAGGGCCTGCATCCACACGCGATCGACAAGAACCTCATTCCGGGCTGCACTTACTGCCAGCCGCAGATCGCGTCGGTCGGATTGACCGAGGCAAAAGCGAAGGAGCAGGGGCGCGACATCCGTGTCGGCAAATTCCCGTTCGCCGGCAACGGCAAGGCGATTGCGCTCGGCGAGGACCAGGGCTTCATCAAGGTGATCTTCGACAAGAAGACCGGCCAGCTGCTCGGCGCGCACATGGTGGGCGCCGAGGTCACCGAGCTGATCCAGGGCTACGTCGTGGCGATGAACCTGGAGACGACCGAAGAGGAACTGATGCACACGGTGTTCCCGCACCCGACGCTGTCGGAGATGATGAAGGAAGCCGTGCTCGACGCCTACGGGCGCGTGCTGAACATCTAGCCGGCACACTCTTTTGCCTTCGCCTCGAACAGGTATCCGGCCGGGCGTTAGGGGCACGCTGAAAGACCAAGCGCCGCCGATCCGTGGCTGAAGTTCGGTCAGCAAAGCGGATCACTTGGCAGTCGCCCGCTTGTGACGAACGGTGGGTGGAATGTGATGCGCTTGATACCGAACTGGATGGTTGAGAGCGGCGACGCGTGACGCGCTGCCGCCGCCTCATTCAACGGACCGGCGGTGACGCCGGTCGACATCCGGAGATGAAAATGCGCAAATTCCTGTTCGCTGCTTCCACCGTGGCTCTGACCACACTCTCGGCCATCCAACTGGCGTCGGCTGCCGCGACGATCCCCGACAACCAGGCGCGGGTGAACACGCGCTCGACCCATGCCGGGGACAGCGTCCGCAACGCCCATGCCGCGGTTGATGTTTCTGTGCAGGCTGCACGGCCCGCACATGCCCCGTTCTTCGAAATTCCGGCCCGCCGCTAAGGCGCAACCCGGGCGGGGAGCGGTCCCCGCCCGGAAAAATGGGCCATCTCGCCGAAAAATCGATGGGGATTGTGCGGCGCGTCGCGATCATGAAACAGCGGTGTTGATATCGTTCCGGTCTCGATATCAGGAGCCGCTCGATGAAAGCCGAAGACGCCGCCGACATGATGGACCAGGACAAGCAGAACGACGGCTTCAAGCAACGCGCCGCGGTCGGCATCGCCATCCTGGCAATGCTGCTGGCGATCACCGGCCTCGGCGGCGCCAACGCCGGCAAGGAGGCCACCAACAACAATATCTATGCCGCCAACTTCTATGCCTTCTACCAGGCCAAAAACATTCGCCAGACCGACTTCAACCTCGCTGCCGATGCGATTGAGCTCGCCTTCCTGCAGGAGTCCAGTCTCAGCGCGGAGGCGAAGACGACGCTGAAGACGAAGGCCGACGCCTACCGCAAGACGGCCGCACGCTATGAATCAGAGCCCGAGACCAACGAAGGCAAGAAGGAGTTGATGGCGCGCGCCAAGGAGTTCGAGCAGAAGCGCGACCATGCGCTGAAGCAAGACCCGTACTTCGACTATGCCGAGGCGCTGCTGCAGATCGCCATCGTGCTGATCTCGGTCTCAATCGTTGCGACCTTGCCCTGGCTCGCGTTCTTCGGTGGCGCGCTCGGCGTCGTCGGCGCGTTGCTGATGATCAACGGCTACACGCTTGCGGTCGAAATTCCGTTCATGGGGTGATGCGACTTTGCGACGGGCCGTGAAGATGCGCTAGATTGCGTTGCTCGCGGCCCGCCACTTGTGCGGATGATAATTGGGGGACTGACGAACATGAACGAAGCGCAGACATTCTTCGCCCAGCCCGGCGTCGGCTTTTTCACGATGATCCTGATCGGCGCGATCGCCGGTTGGATCGCCGAGCGCGTGACCCAGTCCAACCACGGCATCTTCACCAACATCCTGATCGGTGTTGCCGGCGCCTTTGTCGGCGTGAAGCTCGCCGAGATCGCCCAGGTGCCCGTGTTCGGCTTCCTGCGGACACTGATTGCCGCCACGATCGGCGCGGTCATCATCCTGGTCGCGTGGCGGATGCTGGTGAAGCGCTAGCTCGCTCGCCGATTACGCCGTTTGCCTGAGCTGATTGCCGAGTGCGAGATAGAAGCGGGAGGCGATCAGCACCAGCAGCACGTAGAACGCCGCGAAGTTTGCGCCCTCCAGCGGCGCGAACAGCATCCGCACCCAGGCATCATCCGGTCCGTCGAGCGCGATTTGAGCGAAGCCGACGATGATGGACAAGAGCACCACCGGCAGGACCGCGACGGTGCCGGCCCAGAAGATCCGCCAGACATTGCCGCTGAGGTCGGCCAGTGCGTTTCTCACGCTCGCGCCGGGTGCATCGGTGGCCAAGGCCGGAAACAGCAGCGACAGCCAGAGGCTCGCCAGCGAGGTCGCGCAGCAGGCGATGATCGCAACGACGGCGAGCCCGCGATGTGCGGTGGCTGTCGCGTGCAGATCTCCCCAGGCGATGCGGGCCGCATCGATGGGAGGGGGCATTTCACTGGGCATTGCTGAAGTCCCCGGCGCCAGTCGATCGGTTGGTCGCCCCGGGCCGCTGGCCCGTTCACTCACGCTGCGGTGCGGTATCAGACCGTTGCCCGGCGTCCACAGATGTTGCGTCTTCGCCACAGTTCCTGAACATTTAACCGTAGGGGCAGGAAGCCCTTGTCCGCGCCGCGATTTAGCCACACGCCTCAATGATCTCGTAGAGCAGGCCAGCGCTGCGGCACGACGTCCAAAATTGACCGTTCCCAGAATGGGCGTGTTGTGTGGTTGGTTCGGAAATTCAGGTCGCTATGGACGCCAAGACCAACATCAAGGCCAGGCTACCCAGCCGTCACGTGACGGAGGGGCCTGAGCGAGCGCCCCATAGATCCTACTACTACGCCATGGGCCTGACGACGGCCCAGATCCACCAGCCGTTCGTCGGCGTCGCCTCCTGCTGGAACGAGGCTGCTCCCTGCAACATCGCGCTGATGCGCCAGGCGCAGGCGGCCAAGAAGGGCGTCGCGGCTGCTGGCGGTACGCCGCGCGAGTTCTGCACCATCACCGTCACCGACGGCATCGCCATGGGCCATGACGGCATGCGCTCGTCGCTGCCGTCGCGCGAGGCGATCGCCGACACGGTCGAGCTGACGATCCGTGGTCATGCCTATGACGCCCTGATCGGGCTCGCCGGCTGCGACAAGTCGCTGCCCGGGATGATGATGGCCATGGTCCGCCTCAACGTGCCGTCGATCTTCATCTATGGCGGCTCGATCCTGCCGGGCAATTTCCGCGGCCAGCAGGTCACGGTCCAGGACATGTTCGAGGCGGTCGGCAAGCACTCGGTCGGCGACATGTCGGATGAAGACCTGGACGAGATCGAGCGGGTGGCCTGTCCGTCGGCCGGCGCCTGCGGCGCCCAGTTCACCGCCAACACCATGGCGACGGTGTCCGAGGCGATCGGGCTTGCGCTGCCGTACTCGGCGGGCGCGCCGGCGCCGTACGAAATCCGCGACGCCTTCTGCACGGCGGCGGGCGAGAAGATCATGGAGCTGCTCGCGCTGAACCTGCGTCCGCGCGATATCGTGACCCGCAAGGCTCTCGAGAACGCCGCAGCTGTCGTCGCCGCTTCAGGTGGTTCAACAAATGCTGCGTTGCATCTGCCTGCAATTGCTCATGAATGCGGGATCAAATTCGATCTGTTCGACGTCGCCGAAATCTTCAAAAAGACACCATATATCGCGGATTTGAAGCCGGGTGGCCGTTATGTCGCCAAAGACATGTTTGAAGCTGGCGGCATACCGCTTCTGATGAAGACCCTGCTCGATCAGGGCTACCTGCACGGCGACTGTATGACCGTTACTGGCCGCACCATTGCTGAGAATATGGCCAGCGTGAAATGGAATCCGCATCAGGATGTCGTGCGCCCAGCGGACAAGCCGATCACGGTCACCGGCGGTGTCGTCGGATTGAAGGGCAACCTCGCGCCGGACGGCGCGATCGTGAAGGTTGCCGGCATGAGCAATCTGAAATTCACCGGCCCGGCACGCTGCTTCGACCGCGAGGAAGACGCCTTCGAAGCTGTGAAGAATCGCACCTACAAGGAAGGCGAGGTCATCGTCATCCGCTACGAGGGGCCGAAGGGCGGTCCTGGAATGCGGGAGATGCTTTCGACCACCGCGGCGCTGACCGGCCAGGGCATGGGCGGCAAAATCGCACTCATCACCGACGGACGCTTTTCGGGTGCGACGCGCGGCTTCTGCGTCGGCCATGTCGGCCCGGAAGCGGCGGTCGGCGGACCGATCGGGCTCATTCGTGACGGCGACATCGTCGAGATCGACGCGGTCGACGGCAAGTTGAACGTGAAGCTTTCCGACGCCGAACTTGCCGAGCGCAGGAAGAGCTGGAAGCCGCGAGCTGAGCGGTTCGGATCCGGAGTTTTGTGGAAGTACGCCCAGCAGGTTGGGCCCGCCGTCAACGGCGCGGTGACCCATCCGGGCGGGGCGGAAGAGAAGCAGTGCTATGCGGATATCTAGGCACGTCGCATCGCTGGTGATCGCCGGCGCGGCCCTGACCGCGGGGCCTGCGCTTGCGTTCGAGGGCACGACGCCGGGCGGTGGACGTCCGGGCGCGGCCTTGTCGGCTGCGCCGACGGCGGGGCTCGTTGGACCGCCTGCGGGCATCCCGGTCCCGCCGATGCCGATCGCTTCCGCAACTCCCTCCGGCGCCGTGGCGGTCAAGGGCACCGTGCCCGCGTCGAATTCGCTGACCGCGCTGCAGTACGCCGCCGAAGGCGGGCACCCGATCGCGCAGTGGCGGCTGGGGCGCATGTATGCCGACGGCGATGGCGTCGACCGCGACCATCTGCGCGCGTTCGACTACTTCAGCCGCATCGCCAACCAGCATGCAGAAGATAGCCCGTCCGCGCCGCAGGCGCAGATCGTCGCCAACGCCTTCGTCGCGCTCGGCCGCTACTACCGCGACGGCATTCCGAACACGCGCGTGAAGTCGGACCGCGAGCGCGCGCGGGAAATGTTCCATTATGCCGCGTCGTACTTCGGCAACGCTGACGCGCAGTACAATCTGGCGCGCATGTATCTCGACGGCGTCGGCACGCAGCGTGATCCGAAATACGCAGCCCGCTGGCTCTCACAGGCCGCGCAGAAGGGCCAGTATCAGGCGCAGGCGTTGCTCGGGCAGATGCTGTTCAACGGCGACCTGCTGCCGAAGCAGTCGGCACGCGGTCTGATGTGGCTGACGCTGGCGCGCGACAATGCCGGGCCGGATGAGATCTGGATCAACGAGGTCTATACCGGCGCGCTGAAGCGGGCGACCGAGGACGAACGCGCGATGGCCGGCCGGCTGCTGGAGCGGTGGGTGCAGGGGCGGCGGGACTGATCCGCACCCCCGATCGCTGTTTCAAAAAAGGAGGCCGAAAGGCCCCTAAATTTTTGAGGCCAACCGCCTAATTTCTGGTCTCGAAATCGAGATCCACCCAGACCGGCACATGGTCGGAGGGCTTCTCCCAGGCGCGGACGTGCTTGTCGATTCCGGCCGTCACCAGCCGGTCTGCGGCCTGCGGCGACAGCAGCAGGTGGTCGATGCGGATACCGTTGTTCTTCTGCCAGGCGCCGGCCTGATAGTCCCAGAATGTGTAGCGCTTGGGCTCGTCGGTGACCGCGCGCACCGCGTCGGTCAGACCGAGCGTCGTCAGGGCGCGGAAGCTCTCCCGGGTCTGCGGCAGAAACAGCGCGTCGTTCACCCAGGCGGCCGGGTTGTGCACGTCCTCGGGCGCGGGAATGACGTTGAAATCGCCGGCCAGGATGAACGGCTCCTCGGTCTTAAGCCGCTCGACCGAATAGTCCGATAACCGCTTCATCCAATTGAGTTTGTAGGGGTATTTTTCGGTATCCGGCGGATTGCCATTGGGCAGGTAAAGGCAGGCGACCCGCAATACCCCGCGATTGAGGGAGACGACGCCCTCCAAGAAGCGCGCCTGCACGTCTTCCTCGTCGCCCGCCAGCCGCGGCCGGGTCTCGTCGAAGGGCAGGCGGGAGAGCAGGGCGACCCCGTTGAAGTTCTTCTGGCCGTGCGTGACCACGTTGTAACCGAGCGCCTCGATCGGCTCCCGCGGGAAGAGGTCGTCGGTGCACTTGATTTCCTGCAGGCAGGCGATGTCCGGCGCGGTCTCCTTCAGCCAGGAAACCACGTGATCCACCCGCTGGCGGATCGAGTTCACATTCCAGGTGGCGACGCGCATTTGTGCAGCCCTGCCGGTGTTTGGATTAACGTTTCTTCACTTGGTTGTGCAGTTTTCGGCTGGCACGATGGCAACGATTCCAGCGATGTTACTGCACGAAACCCGCTAACTGTGGTAATTACTCCTGGAATAACATGCCAAGAGCCCGGTTTAACGGGGCTGGGGGAAACTTAGTTTTTATTGCCGGGGGTTGTGACCTGCGCCGAGTGGCGCGGGCGAATGCGAGATCATGAAAAAACGTAACTGGATTATTTTTGTGACGTTGGTGGCGGCGCTCAGCGCGGGCGCCTACGCCACCCGTTCGTCCTGGATGAATGTCGGCGGTGCCGCCAAGGCTCAGGCGCAAGGACCGGCCAGGGCGCGCACGGTGGCTGTCCAGGTCGCCAATGCGCAACGCAAGGTCATCCCGGTCGAGGTCGATGCCATCGGCACAGTCTCGCCGATCGCCAGCGTGGCGCTCAAATCGCGTGTCGAAACGACCATTACCGAGGTGCATTTCGAGGACGGTGCGCGGGTCAAGGAGGGCGACCTGCTGTTCGTCCTCGATGCCCGCCAGATCGATGCCCAGATCGCGCAAGCCGAAGGGACGCTCGTGCGAGATCGTTCGCAGCTTGCAGGCGCTGATCGCGACTTCAAGCGGTACAACGAGCTGATCGGCAAGGGCGCGACGACGCAGTTGAATGTCGACAACGCGCAGACCTCGATGGACGCCCTGCGCGGCACCGTTCGCGCCAACGAGGCAATGCTGGAGAACCTGAAGGTCCAGAAGAGCTACACGGTCATCCGTGCGCCGATCTCCGGGCGGATCAGTGCCGCCAACGTCAAAGTCGGCAACTTCGTCCGCCCGGCTGATACTGCGCCGCTCGCCACCATCAACCAGGTCGCGCCGATCTACGTGACGCTCGGCGTGCCCCAGCGCGTGCTTCCGGATTTGCGCGACGCGTTCAAGGCGGGCTCGGCAAGCGTGGTAGCTGCGATGCCGGGCGACAAGGCCAGGGAAAGCGGCAAGGTCACGATGATCGAGAACACCGTCGATGTTGCCACCGGCATGGTGATGGTGCGCGCGACCATGGACAACACCAGCGAGACGCTGTGGCCGGGCACGCTGGTGACGACGAAATTGAACGTGCGCAGCGAGGAGGCGGTCGTCGTTCCCTCGGTCGCTATTCAGCGCAGCCAGACCGGCAACTTCGTGTTCGTGGTCAAGGATGGACGGGCTGCGGTGCAGCCGGTCAGCATCGCCCGCACCGTCCAGGGATTGTCGGTGATTGAAAAAGGCCTGACCGGTGGTGAGGTGGTCGTCACCGACGGGCAGATGATGCTGTCAAACGGCACGGCAGTGGACATACGCGAACGCAAGGCGGGGGCCTGAAGACCATGCAACTGTCGGAAATGAGCATCCGCCGTCCGGTCATGACGACCATGCTCACGGCGACCATTATTGCGCTTGGCATCTTCGGCTATCGCCTGCTTCCGGTCTCCGCACTGCCGAAAGTCGACTTCCCCACCATCGCCATCACGGCCACCCTGCCGGGCGCCAGCCCCGATACCATGGCGGCCTCGGTCGCGGGCCCGATCGAACGCCAGCTTTCGACCGTGCCCGGCGTCTCGTCGATGTCCTCGCAGTCGTCGCAGGGTTCGACCTCGATCACCATTCAATTCGACCTTGATCGCAACATCGATGCCGCCGCGCTGGACGTTCAGACTGCACTGACCATCGCCCAGCGGCGCCTGCCGGTCGAAATGACGACGCCGCCGAGTTTCCGCAAGGTCAACCCGTCGGACTTTCCGGTGCTGTTCATCGCACTGAGCTCGTCGACGCTGCCGCTGTCGACGGTGCACGAATACGGCGACATCTATATCGGCCAGGCGCTGTCGCAGATATCCGGCGTCGCCCAGGTTCAGATCTACGGCAGCCAGAAGTTTGCCGTGCGCGTCCAGGCCGATCCGGAAGCCGCTGCCGCGCGCGGCCTGTCGATGGAAGACATCCGCAACGCAGTCGCGCGCGCCAATTCGACCACCCCCGTGGGGACCCTGAGCGGACCTAGCCAGAACGTCATCCTGCAGGCGTCCGGTCAGCTCGACAAAGCCGATATGTATCGCGAGGTCGTGGTGGCCTGGCGCAACGGCGCGCCGGTCAAGCTCGACGAGGTCGCGAAAATCTACGACAGCGTGGAGAACGACAAGACGGCGACCTGGTTCAACGGCAGCCGGGCGATCGTGCTGGCGATCCAGAAGCAGCCGGACGCGAACACGGTGGCCGTGGTCGATGCGGTCCGGGCGCGCCTGCCGGCGCTGCAGGCGCAGTTGCCGCCGTCGATCGAGACCAATGTGACCATGGACCGCTCGATTTCGATCCGGCAGTCGGTGTTCGACGTGCAGGAGACGCTGGCGATCGCCGTCGTCCTGGTGATCCTGGTCATCTTCCTGTTTCTGCGATCGGCATCGGCGACCTTCATTCCGGCGCTGGCGGTGCCGATCTCGCTGCTCGGCACCTGCGCGACCATGTATCTGCTGGGCTATTCCATCAACAACATGACGCTGCTGGCGCTGACGCTGTCGGTCGGCTTCGTGGTCGACGACGCGATCGTGATGCTCGAGAACATCATGCGCCACATCGAGAACGGCATGCGGCCCTATGAGGCCGCGCTGAAGGGCGCGCGCGAGATCGGCTTCACCATCGTGTCGATCACGTTCTCGCTGATCGCGGTCTTCATCCCGGTGCTGCTGATGGGCGGCATCGTCGGCCGGGTGTTCCGCGAATTCGCCGTGACCGTTGCCGTGGCGATTATCGTGTCCGGCTTCGTGTCGCTGACGTTGACGCCGATGCTTTGTGCGCGCGTCCTGAGAGCGCATGACCCGCACAAGCGCCCGAACGTCGTGCTGCGCATTTTCGAGGCCATGTTCAACGCGTGGCACCGGGCCTACGAATGGACCCTGGACAAGGTGCTGGCCGCGAAGCCGCTGATGCTGGTGGTGACGATCGCGACGATCGGTGCGACCGTCTACCTCTACTACGTGGTGCCGAAGGGCTTCTTTCCGCCGGAGGATACGGGCTTCCTGTCCGGCGTCGCAGAGGGCGCGACCGATACGTCGTTCGACGCCATGATCGAACGGCAGATGAAGCTCGATGCGATCGTCCGTGCCGATCCGGCGGTCGAATTCCTGAACACCACGGTGGGGGCCGGCGGCCCCAATCCGACGGCCAATTACACGCGGATGTTCATCGGCCTGAAGCCGAAGGGCGAGCGGGATGCGGCACCGGTGGTGATCGCGCGGCTGCGGCAGAAGACGTCGCAGGTTCCAGGCATGCAGACGTTCTTCCAGAGCATTCAAAATCTCAACGTCGGCGGACGCATCTCCAAGAGCCAGTATCAGTATACGCTGCAATCGAGCGACATCGACCGGCTCTACACCGTCGCGCCGGAGATGCGGAACAAGATCGCGCAGATTCCCGGTCTGCTCGATGTGACGACCGATCTTTACGTCAAGAACCCCCAGCTCACGATCGAGATCGATCGTGAGAAGGCCGCGGTTTACGGCATCGGCGCTGATCAGATTCGCAACCAGCTGTTCAACGCGTTCGGGTCGCGGCAGATCGGCACGATTTTCGCCCCATCCAACGACTATCAGATCATTCTCGAAGCGGAGCCGCGCTTCCGTGTCGATCCGTCCGACCTGTCGAAAATCTACCTGAAGACTGCCAATAACCAGACGATCCCGCTGGACGCGGTCGCCAAGATGGTGCCGTCGGTCGGACCGCTCCTGATCAATCACCAGGGCCAGCAGCCCGCCGTAACGATCTCGTTCAATCTCGCGCCGAACGTCTCGCTCGGTTATGCGGTCGACAAGATCTCCGAAGTCGAGCGCGCCTCGAACATGCCGGTCACCATTGTCACCGGGTTCTCAGGCACCGCCCAGATCTTCCAGGATTCGTTGCGGGGGCAGGGCATTCTCATCCTTGCGGCCGTGTTCGCCGCCTTCGTGATCCTCGGCGTTCTCTACGAAAGCTTCGTGCATCCGATCACCATCATTTCCGGACTGCCGTCGGCCGGTATCGGCGCGATCCTGACCTTGATGCTGTTCAACATGGAGATGAGCGTGATCGCCATGATCGGCATCGTCATGCTGGTCGGCATCGTCAAGAAGAACGCGATCATGATGGTCGATTTCGCCATCAGCCGCCGCGCCGTAGGCCTGAGTGCCGAGCACGCCATTCGCGAGGCGGCACTGCTGCGCTTCCGTCCGATCATGATGACGACGTTTGCGGCGATCTTCGGCGTGCTGCCGATCGCGCTCGGCACCGGCGCCGGCGCCGAACTGCGCCAGCCGCTCGGCGTCGCCGTCGTGGGCGGCCTGATCCTCTCGCAGCTCTTGACGCTCTACATCACGCCGGTGGTCTACATCTATCTCGACCGTATCGACCGCAAGCTGAAGCGCCGCCTCGAGCCGGAGTTCGTGGAAGTCGAGGAAGAGCGTCCGCGTCAGGTCGCGGCGGAGTAGGAGCGCTTGTCATTCCGGGGCGCGCGGAACGCGCGAGCCCGGAATCCATACGCCGCAGCGGTCGCGGGACGACGAGACGTCGCCTGAGCGGCCGCAACAACACACAACGAGCGCAGGGGTTATGTATTCCGGGCCCGCGCCTTAAGGCGCGTCCCGGAATGACGGTTCAAATCGAAAAACTCGTCCCGCAGCCGCAGGACGCGGTTGCGTTCGGATTGGCGACGCGGAACGAGGCGCCGATCAGGTCGTCGACGAAGTCGACTTCCGAGCCCGCAAGGAACGGCACCGAGGCCGGATCGACCACGACGATGGCACCGTCGCGTGCGATGACCAGGTCGTCGTCGGCGCGGGTGCGCTCAACATCGAACTTGTACTGAAATCCGGAGCAGCCGCCGCCCTCGACACTGATGCGCAGCATCGCGCCGTCGCCTTCCGACTTCAGGATCTGTCCGATGCGCCGGGCAGCCCGTTCGCTGATGGTGACGTTTCCGGTCGCTTCTCCGGTCATTTCGTCTCGCGCTCCTGCCGTGAGAGGGGTTTGATCGCCTCTCAACTCGTAATAGTTAGGTGTGCACGGGGTCGGAATCAAACCGTATTCGCGTAATTTAGAGGTAAACAATGGCGGTCGGCATGGCGGCGTTGCGCGCGCCTTACGCCTGCGACCCGGAATTCAGCCGGGGACGGCTGCACTCCGAGCCCTCCAGCAGGACCCGGAGCGCGTTCCGGCGGGATTGCGACCGGGTGATCCATTCCACCGCGTTCCGCCGCCTAAAGCACAAGACGCAGGTGTTCATCTTCCACGAGGGCGACCATTACCGCACCCGCCTGACCCATTCGCTGGAGGTCGCGCAGATCGCCCGTGCCATAAGCCGGCAGCTCGGCCTGGACGAGGATCTGACCGAGGCGCTGGCGCTGGCACACGACCTCGGCCATCCGCCGTTCGGCCACGCCGGCGAGCGGGCACTGGACGCGTCCTTGCGGCAGTGGGGCGGGTTCGACCACAACGCGCAGGCGCTGCGGGTGGTCACGACGCTCGAGCGGCGCTACCCGGCATTCGACGGGTTAAACCTTACCTGGGAATCGCTGGAGGGCATCGTCAAGCACAACGGTCCGCTGGTCGACCGCGCCGGCCAGCCGCTTCCGCACTACCGCGAGAGCGGCGTGCCGCTGCCGATCAGCCGCTACGTGCGCGAGCACGATCTCGAATTGTCGAGTTTTGCAGGCCTTGAGGCGCAGGTTGCAGGGCTCTCCGACGACATCGCCTACGACGCGCACGATATCGACGACGGCCTGCGCGCCGGCCTGTTCGTGATCGACGATCTGAAGGAGGTGCCGACGATCGCCGCGATCGTCGCCGATATCGACCGGGCCTATCCGGGGCTCGATGAGGGCAGGCGCGGCGCGGAACTGGTGCGCGAGCTGATATCCCGCCTGATCCATGACGTCGTCGCCGAGACCTCTCGCCGCCTTCGCGAGGCTGCGCCCGATGCCGCCGACGCAATCCGCGCCAGCGCGCAGCCGATGGCGGCATTCTCAGGCCGGATGGTGGAGACCGAGGCGACCATCAAGGCATTTCTCTACAGCCGCATGTACCGCCACTTGCGCGTGATGCGGATCATGGGCGATGCCGAAAAAATCGTCGCCGACCTCTTCGGCCACTATCTCGCCAATCCGGACGAGCTTCCGCCGGGCTGGTTGCCGCCCGGGGTAAAATCTGACGAGATCGCCCGCGGCATCGGCGATTTCATCGCCGGAATGACCGACCGTTTCGCCCTGGGCGAGCACCGGCGGATTTTTGACTCGACCCCCGATTTGCGTTAGGCGGCGGGCACTTCCCCTCCATTTCCATTGAAGTTTTGATGACTGAGCCGGCCACCCAACCGCACCTCTTTGCCGATGTCCTGTCGCGCGTGCTGACCGTTTGCCGCACGCTCACGGAGCAGGGCGTGTTGCCTGCGGGCCTCGACCTGTCGCGCATTGTCGTCGAGCCGCCGCGCGACGCCGCGCATGGCGACATGGCGACCAACGCGGCGATGGTGCTGGCAAAGGATGCGAAGGCGAAACCGCGCGATCTCGCCGAGCGCATTGCGGCGTTATTGCGGGGCGATCCGCTGGTCGAAGCGGTCGAGGTGGCGGGCCCCGGCTTCATCAATCTGACGCTGAAGGCCTCGGTCTGGCCCGCGGTGCTTGCCGCAGTGCTGCGCGACGGATCGTATGGCCGCACCAACGCCGGCCGCGGCGAGAAGATCAACGTCGAGTATGTCTCCGCCAATCCCACCGGGCCGATGCATGTCGGCCATTGCCGGGGCGCGGTGTTCGGCGATGCGCTGGCGAGCCTGTTGCAGTTCGCGGGCTACGAGGTGACGCGCGAGTACTACATCAACGATGCGGGCGCCCAGGTCGACGTGCTCGCGCGCTCGGCGTTCCTGCGCTACCGCGAGGCGCTGGGCGAGAGCATCGGCGAGATTCCGGAAGGCCTTTATCCGGGCGACTATCTGAAGCCGGTCGGGCAGGCACTCGTCGCCGAGCATGGCGACAAGCTCACGCAGCTGAAAGAAGCCGAGTGGCTGCCGGTCGTGCGTGCAAAAGCCATCGACATGATGATGGCTGAGATCCGCGAGGATCTCGCGGCGCTGAACATCCGCCACGACGTGTTCTTTTCCGAGCGCTCGCTGCAAGGCGCGAACGGCGGCGACGTCGCGGCCGTGATCGAGGGCTTGCGCAAGCGCGGCCTCGTCTATGAAGGCCGCCTGCCGCGGCCGAAGGGGGCCGTGGACGACGACTGGGAGGATCGCGAGCAGACGCTGTTTCGCGCCACCCGGTTCGGCGACGACGTCGACCGGCCGCTGTTGAAGTCGGACGGCTCCTACACCTACTTCGCCTCCGACATCGCCTATCACCGCAGCAAGTTCGACCGCGGCTTTGCCAACATGGTCGACGTGTGGGGCGCGGACCATGGCGGCTACGTCAAGCGCGTGCAGGCGGCGATCAAGGCCGTAACGGAAGGCAAGGGCGAACTGGACGTCAAGATCGTCCAGCTGGTGCGCCTGCTGCGCGCCGGCGAGCTCGTCAGAATGTCCAAGCGCTCCGGAGACTTCGTCACCTTGCGCGAAGTCGTGGACGAGGTCGGCGCGGACGCCGTCCGCTTCATGATGCTCTATCGCAAGAACGATGCGGTGCTGGACTTCGACCTCGCCAAGGTGATCGAGCAGTCACGCGACAACGCGGTGTTCTATGTCCAGTACGGACACGCCCGCGGCCACTCGATCTTCCGCAATGCCAGGGAGGAGTTCCCGGAGGTTCCGGTGGAGGGGCAGGCCCGGGCGGCATGGCTAGCGGACGCCGATACCTCCGGCCTGACGGACCCCGCCGAGGTCGGCCTGCTGCGCCGGCTGGCGCTGTTCCCGCGGCTGGTCGAGAGCGCCGCCGAGGCCCATGAGCCCCACCGGGTAGCGTTTTATCTCTATGATCTTGCCAGCGAATTTCACGCCCTTTGGACCAAGGGGCGGGATTCGCCTCATTTACGCTTCATTATCCCGAATGATGCACAGATGACAAAGGCGCGATTAGCTCTCGTTCAGGGCGTCGTGTCGGTGATCGCTGCCGGTCTTGCGATTCTGGGTGTCCAGGCGCCGGACGAAATGCGATAATTGGGGAACCGTCGTTGTGGGGCGACGGATTTGCAGCGGCTGGACACGTTCCAAGTTGAAGGCCTGCCAAAGTGGCGAGCCTCCCAAGTGTGAGCGCTGTTCGGCCTACCTGATGGGGACCACATCAGATGGCGCATCGATATCAGTATCAACCCGACGCCTCTGGCGCTCGCGATAGCGGTGCTTCGCGCGCTGCTGAGAGTGACCCGTTGGCGGAGCTCGCACGCCTGATCGGCCAGAGCGACCCGACCACAGCGAATTTCTCCAGCCGCGCGACGCCGTTGCCGCTGGGCCACGGCCGCCAGCAGGAGCGATATCAAGAGGACCGCTATCAAGACCAGTATCAGGACCAGCAGCCGGAGCCGGCCGCTGCGGAGCCCGCGCAGCCATCGTGGATGCGCGCCGCTGCGAGCAGCGGTTGGCAACAGCACCAGGCGCCGGCCGTGCATCCCACTGCGCAGCCGCAGGCGCACTATCCTGCCGAAGAGCAGACCCAGCAGTATCAAGAGCAAGAGTACGACGACAGGCCGGCGTTTCTGCGCAACGCGCGCCCACACGATCAGTCGCGCTACGACGACGTGCTGTACGACCAGAATTCGCAGAACGAGCCTCAGGCCTACGCTGAAGGGCAATATCAGGACAGCTATCAGGAACAGTCCGATCCGAACGGCTACCCGCCGTTCTATGCGGATGGCGTGCAGGAGGAGCCGAAGCGCAGCCGCGGCGGTCTGATCACGGTCGTCGCCGTGCTGGTGCTCGCGGTGGTCGGCACCGCGGCCGCGTATGGCTACAGGTCGATCACGGGCTCGCCCCGCAGCGGCGAGCCGCCGGTCATCAAGGCCGAGCCCGGCGCAAACAAGATCGTGCCGCCGACGCAGACGGCCGACGCGTCCGGCAAGATCGTCGACCGCATCGGCGGCAGTTCAAATGGCCAGGAGCGCGTGTTGTCGCGCGAGGAGCAGCCGATCGATATCAATGGCCGCAATGCGCCCCGCGTGGTCTTTCCGCCGCTGAATCAGAGTAGCAATCCGCCAGCGTTCGCAGCCGCCCCACAGACCGCGCCCCCGGCAACGCAACAGGTCGCTTCGAACGGCGCCCTCAGCGACGAGCCGAAGCGTGTTCGCACGATGACGATACGGCCCGACCAGCCCGATACGGTGCCGTCGGGCACTGCGCCCGCACCGCGCCCGACGCAGGCGCGCGCGCAGGTCCCAACGCCATCGGGGAGTGCGCCGGTGTCGCTGTCACCGCAGCAGGGTAGTTCTGCCGCGCCGGTGCGTACGGCAGCAGCGCCTGCCGCTGCCGCGCCGGCCAACGGCTCGGGCGGCTACATGGTGCAGATCTCCTCGCAGCGGAGCGAGGCGGATGCGCAAGCTTCCTACCGCGCCATGCAGTCGAAGTTCCCGACCGTGCTCGGCTCGCGCACGGCATCGATTCGCCGCGCCGATCTGGGCGAGAAGGGCATCTATTATCGCGCCCTGGTCGGACCGTTCCCTGCGGCCGAAGACGCCGGACAATTGTGCAACAGCCTGCGATCCGCAGGCGGACAGTGCGTCGTCCAAAGGAATTAACGGCCGTTTCCTTGACCCTGCACGCAGGGGCGGGCTAATCGGCCGATGATGGGCATCAAGGCATTCATCTGCGGAGTGAGCGGTCTCACGCTCAGCGACGAGGAGCGCGCGTTTCTGCGCGCCGAGCAGCCGTGGGGCTTCATTCTTTTCCGATGGAATGCCCGTGACCGCGCCCAGGTGGCGGCGCTGGTGGCCGAGATGCGCAGTGCCGTGGGCCGGCCGGACGCACCGGTGCTGATGGATCAGGAAGGCGGCCGGGTACAGCGCTTGCGCCCGCCTGAATGGCCGGCCTATCCGGCTGGAGCCTTGTTCGGGCGGCTGTATGGCCAGTCGAAGGAGCAGGGCCTGCGCGCCGCATGGTTGAGCGCGCGGCTGATCGCCGACGATCTTGCGGAACTGGGCGTCACCGTCGACTGTTTGCCCCTGGCGGATGTGCCGATTGCCGGCGCCGACGACGTGATCGGCGATCGGGCCTACGGCAACGATCCGGCCACCGTCGCCGCGGTCGCGCAGGCGGTCACGGACGGCCTTGAGGCCGGCGGCGTGCTGCCGATCCTGAAGCACATTCCCGGCCATGGGCGCGCAACCGCTGATTCGCATGAGATGCTGCCGGTGGTTGACACTCCGGCGGCCGAGCTGGAACGGACTGACTTTGCTGCGTTCCGGCCGCTGAAGGGCCTGCCGATGGCGATGACAGCGCATGTTGTGTTTACCGCGCTGGATCGTGCCCAACCGGCGACCACATCTGCGACAATCATCGCCGATGTGATTCGCGGCTCGATAGGTTTTCAAGGTTTGCTGATGAGCGATGACGTCTCGATGAATGCACTGCAGGGAACGCTCGGCGAGCGGGCGCGCGCGTCCATTGCTGCCGGCTGCGACATGATCCTGCATTGCAACGGCAAGCCCGAGGAAATGCGCGAGGTCGCCGCCAATTCGCCGCTGCTCGAAGGCGCAGCACTTGCGCGCGCCAACGCCGCGCTTGCCGCGCGCAAGGCGCCGCAGCCGTTCGATCGCGCGCAAGCGCGCGCCGAGCTCGACGAGCTTGTCGCTCGCGGCGGAGCCTTGATCGCATGAGCGCGGAAATCCTTCCCTTCGACGCGGCGCAGACCGAGCGCGCGCCGGATGAGCCGACGCTGGTCGTCGATGTCGAGGGCTATGAGGGCCCGCTCGATCTGTTGCTGGCGCTGGCGCGGCACCAGAAGGTGGACCTCCACAAGATTTCGATCCTTGCGCTCGCCGACCAGTATCTGAGGTTCATCGAGGCGGCGCGCACACTGCGGCTCGAATTGGCCGCCGACTACCTGGTGATGGCCGCGTGGCTCGCCTACCTGAAGTCGCGGCTGCTGTTGCCGGAGCCGCCGTCTGCCGACGGACCGAGTGCAGAAGATATGGCGACTGCGCTGGCCAATCGTCTGCGCCGGCTGGAAGCGATCCGCGAAGCTGCAAAGAGTCTGATGACGCGGCCGCAGCTCGGACGCGACATCTTCTCCCGCGGCGCCCCGGAGGCGATCGCCGAGATCAAGCACCAGAAATGGACGGCAACGCTGTACGACCTGCTGACGGCCTACGCCTCGCAGCGCCAGCGCCGCGTGCTCGCAAGCGTGCACCTCGCCAAGCGCACCGTCTGGTCGCTGAACGAGGCGCGCGCCTCGCTGGAGCGGCTGGTCGGCATGGCCGAGGACTGGAGCTGCATGGACGAGTATCTGATGAGCTACGTCGTCGAGCCGTCGCAGCGCGCCACCGTGTTCGCATCGAGCTTTGCGGCCGCACTCGAACTCGTCCGCGAAGGCGAGGCCGAGCTGCATCAGCAGCAGGCGTTCGCGCCACTTTTCGTTCGTAAGCGGCAGCCGTCGCCGGCTGCCGGGCTCGCACCGCAAGATGCGGGCTAAATACAGGAGAGCAGTCGATGCCGGGTAATTTGGCGGAGAAGCGCATTGAAGCCGACGAAACGTTGGAAACGGCGGAGGCTCCGGCTGTGCGTCCTGAGGAACTGAGGCTGCTCGAGGCGATGCTGTTTGCGTCCAACGAGCCGCTCGACGAGCCGACGCTGAAGAAGAAGCTCCCGGACGGGATCGACGTCAAGGCGACGCTCGAGACGCTGCAGTCCGACTACGCGTCGCGTGGCGTCAATCTCGTGCGTATCAACGGCAAGTGGTCGTTCCGCACGGCGTCCGACCTGTCGTGGCTGATGACACGCGAGAGCACCGAGACGCGGCGGCTGTCGCGCGCGGCGATCGAGATGCTGGCGATCATCGCCTATCACCAGCCGGTGACCCGCGCCGAGATCGAGGAGATCCGCGGCGTCATCACCTCGAAGGGTACGCTGGACGTGCTGCTCGAGACCGGGTGGATCAGGCCGCGCGGCCGTCGCAAGACGCCGGGCCGGCCGCTGACCTTCGGCACCACCGAGCAATTCCTGTCGCAGTTCAACCTGGAGGCGGTCGGCGACCTGCCGGGCCTCGACGAATTGCGCGGAACGGGCCTCTTGGACTCGCGCCTGCCGGGCGGCTTCAGCGTGCCGAACCCGTCGGACGATCCGCAGCTCCGCGAGGACGAAGACCCGCTGGAGCCCGGCGAGCTCGACCTGGCGCTGGCGCCGGCCGTGGAGCCCGAGGAGCCGAAGTAAGCGGCTCGCCGCCAAGGCTGTTTGTATACAAGGCTGTTCGCATGAACGGCTATTCGCATAAGTTACACATGATCGGCGTAGGCGGGGAGAGCGATCTGCCGCTCCTTGCTAAGCTGCGTGTGTGATGAATTCGCCGAACATGTCCTCATCTTCCGGTTCTAGCCCTTCCAGGTCCGCCGCGGTCAGCGGCAGCTTTGACGTCGCAATCGTCGGGGCCGGCATCGTCGGCCTTGCGCATGCGCTGGCGGCGGCAAGGCTCGGCAAGCGGGTGATCGTCATCGATCGTGACGCGCATGCGGTCGGCGCTTCGATCCGCAATTTCGGCTTCATCACTGTGACCGGGCAGCAGGCCGGCAGCTGCTGGCAGCGTGCGATGCGTTCGCGCGACATCTGGGCCGAGAGCGCGCCCAAGGCGGGGATCGCCATTGCTCATGAGGGGCTTTGCGTCGTCGCCCGCAGACCTGAGGCGAAGCGTGTGCTCGAGGCTTTCCTGGCGACCGAGATGGGCCGCGCCTGCCGCATGCTCACTGCGCAGCAGGCGGCAACCCATGTTGCATCGCTGCGTTTGCAGGCCGCCGAGGCCGCGCTCTGGTCGCCGCATGATTTGCGCGTTGAAAGCCGCACCGCCATCCCGCAGCTTGCGCGCTGGCTCGAGCAATCTCTCGGCGTCACCTTCCTGCGCGCAACGCTGGTGAAGGACGTGTCGCCGCCGGTGATCGAAACCACCCGCGGTCGCGTCACCGCGGAAACGGCTATCGTCTGTCCAGGGACCGATTTTCTCACCCTCTTTCCGGAGCGGATTGCCGCCTACAACGTCACCACCTGCAAGCTGCACATGCTGCGTGTCGATCCCGGGCAGACGGCGCCGGCGCTGAACGCTGCCGTGATGTCCGACCTCGGCCTCGTGCGCTATCTCGGCTATGCCGAGTTACCCGAAGCGGCGGCGCTAAAAGAGCGACTGGAGGCGGAGCAGGCCACAGCACTCGAACACGGCGTGCATCTGATCGCCGTGCGCTCGGACGACGGAAGCCTGGTCGTCGGCGACAGCCACCACTATGGCGCCGCGGCCGATCCATTTGCACCCGCCTTCGTCGACGACATCATCATGGACGAGTTCGATGCGGTGCTCGATCTCCAGCATCGTCGCATTCTGGAGCGGTGGGTCGGCTACTATGCGTCGAGCCCGGACCGGCTGATGTTTTGTGACGCGCCACGCGACGACGTCCGCATCGTCGTCGTCACCAGCGGTACCGGGGCCTCGACGTCGTTCGCCATTGCGGAAGAAGTGGTCGGCGAGATGTTCGGTTCGGCAAAATAGGGATTGGCAGCGATGCAGCTGAAGGCTGTTGTCTTCGACTGGGCCGGCACGACCATCGATTTTGGCTCGCGGGCGCCGATGGGGGCGTTCGTCGAGGTGTTCAGGCAATTCAAGGTCGAGCTATCGATCGCGGAGGCGCGGCGGCCGATGGGCTTGCCGAAGTGGGATCACATCAAGGCCCTGGTCAGCCATCCCGACATCGCGGCGCGCTGGCAGCGCGCACACGGCGCGGCGCCGACCGACGTCGACGTCGATCGCGTCCATGAGGTGTTCGTGCCGTTGAATACCCGCGTCGTCACCGACTATGCCGACTTGATCCCAGGCACCGTCGAGACCGTCGCCGACCTGCGCCAGCGTGGCCTGAAGATCGGATCGACCACCGGCTACACGCGCGAGATCATGGAACCGCTGCTGCCGGTCGCCCGCGCGCAGGGGTATGCGCCGGACAATCTGGTCTGCGCCGGCGATCTTGCCGCGGGCCGGCCGACGCCGCTGATGATGTACCGGTGCTTTGTCGACCTTGGCGTCTGGCCGGCGCAGGCCGTTGTGAAGGTCGACGACACGGTTCCGGGCATTGCCGAAGGGCTCGCTGCCGGCTGCTGGACGGTGGGCGTGGCCATGTCCGGCAACGCTCTGGGATTGTCGCTTGTGGAGCTCAAAGCGCTGTCGGAAGCGGAATTGGCGGCTCGCCGCGCGCTCGCGGTGCGCGAACTCACCCTCGGCGGCGCACATTACGTCGCCGACAGCATTGCCGAGCTTCCCGCGGTGCTGGACGTGATCGAAGGTCGGCTTGCGCGCGGCGAAAGGCCTTGAGGGCCCCGGAGGCGCTCGTTTTGGCCATTTACCACGCCCGTCAATGCGCTGATGTGCGCTAAGATGTGACCTGCCCAAGTCCTTGTTTTTGCCACCCCTCCGGCCTAGTTTCCGGTGGAGAGAGCAGGGCTGGACGCAGCCCCTCTGACGCGTTTTTTTTTCGGGAGAGCAGGATGGGTTCCATGAGCATCTGGCACTGGGTCGTGGTGATCGCAGTGGTCCTGCTGCTGTTCGGCCGCGGCAAGATTTCTGACCTGATGGGCGACGTGGCGCAGGGCATCAAGGCCTTCAAAAAGGGCATGACGGACGACGACAAGACCGCCGAGAAGCCCGCCGAGCCGATGAAGACCATCGATAGCTCGACGGCGCCCGCGGCGACGCCCCAGCCGACCGACGCCAGCCGTAAGGCGGTCTGAGACTCCAGAGCGTCCTTCGCCTGTGGCCGGCTGCGCCCGCCGAGTTTGAGGGCGCGCGCGAGCGGAAGATTCAAGATTTCATGTTCGACATTGGGTGGTCTGAGCTGGTTGTGATCGGGGTCGTTGCGCTGATCGCTATCGGCCCGAAGGAATTGCCCGGCGTGCTGCGCATGGTCGGGCAATGGATGGGCAAGGCCCGTCGGATGGCCGGCGAATTCCAGAGCCAGTTTCAGGAGGCGATGCGCGAAGCCGAAGTCGCCGACATGAAGAAGCAGTTCGACGACGTGTCGCAGGCAGCGTCGGACATGGCCAGCGGCAACCTTTTGACCTCCACGGTCAAGGACGTCGAGGATGCGATGAAGCTGGATACATCGGCGATCGCGACGCCGACGATGCCCGAGCCGCCGACCGCCGAGACGCAGAAAGAAGCAACCGTTCATGAGGCGGTGACCGAAACGCCGCCGCCACAACCTGCGACCTACCCGCCGGTCGACAAGGCATCATGAGCCAGGAAGACATCGACGCCACAAAAGCCCCGCTGCTCGATCACCTGATCGAACTGCGTTCGCGCCTGATCAAGGCATTGCTGGCGTTCGGCATCGCGTTCATCTTCTGCTTCTTCTTCGCCAAGCAGATCTACAACATACTGGTCTGGCCCTTCACCTGGGTTGCCGGCGTGGGCAACTCGAAGTTCATCTACACCGCGCTGCTCGAATACTTCATCACGCAATTGAAGCTTGCGATGTTCGGTGCGGCCTTCATCTCGTTCCCGGTGATCGCCACCCAGATCTACATGTTCGTCGCGCCCGGGCTCTATCGCAACGAGCGGCAGGCGTTCCTGCCGTATTTGGTCGCGACGCCGGTGTTCTTCGCGCTGGGCTCGACGCTGGTCTATTTCATCGTGATGCCGATGCTGGTGCGTTTCTCGCTCGGCATGCAGCAGACCGGCGAGGGGCAGGCGGAGATCGCGCTGCTGCCGAAGGTCGGCGAGTACCTGTCGCTGATGATGTCGCTGATCTTCGCCTTTGGCATCGCCTTCCAGCTGCCGGTGATCCTGACGCTGCTCGGCCGCATCGGCGTGCTCACCTCGAAGACGCTGAAGGAGAAGCGGCGCTACTTCATCGTCGGCGCCTTCGTGATCGCCGCGGTGCTGACGCCCCCCGACATCATCAGCCAGTTCTCGCTGGCGATCCCGCTGATGATTCTCTACGAGGCCTCGATCTACTCGGTCCGCATGGTCGAGAAGAAGGCCGCGGCCGCGACCATGACCGGCCCGAACCCGTCCTCCGGGTCGACGAGCCCGGCGGAATAGGGCGCAATAGCGCCTGTTTGGGCATCATAACTGCCGTAGAACTCTGATTCGTCATGCCCGGGCTTGTCCCGGGCACCCGCGTCTTTTAAGCACCCCGGCAAGCAGGACGCAGGAATACGGACCATGCACGATATCCGCTGGATCAGGGACAACGCCGCGGCCTTCGACGCCGCGCTGAAGCGGCGCGGGTTGGAGCCGCAGTCGCCATCCCTGATCGCGCTCGACGAGACGCGCCGCGCAGCCATCACGGCGGCCGAGCAGGCCCTGGCTCGCCGCAACGCCGCGTCGAAGGAAATTGGCGACGCCAAGAAGGCAAAGGACGAGGCCCGCGCTAACGCGCTGATGGCCGAGGTCGGCGAGCTCAAGACCAAATTGCCGGAGCTTGAGGCTGCGTCAAAAGCCGCGAGCGAAGAGCTCGACAAGCGTCTCGCTGAAATTCCGAACCTGCCGCTGCCTGCACCTGAAGTGCCGGACGGCAGCGATGAGCACGGCAACGTCGAGCACCACCATTTTGGTGCGAAGAAGGTGCTCGGCTTTGCCGGGAAGCAGCACGACGATCTCGGCAAAAACCTCGACGATATGGACTTCGAGACGGCCGCGAAGATTTCAGGCGCGCGTTTCGTTGTTCTCAAGAGGGGCCTGGCGCGGCTCGAGCGCGCGCTCGGACAGTTCATGCTCGACGTGCACACGGGCGAGCATGGCTACATGGAAGTGAACCCTCCGCTGCTCGTCCGCGACGAGGCAATGTTCGGAACGACGCAACTGCCGAAGTTCGAAGAGGATCAGTTCTGGGCTATCTCGGGCGAGGCCCTGAATCTCCCGCTGGAAGAAATCAAGAGCCGCCGGCTTGGCCTCATCCCCACCGCCGAAGTCTCGCTGACAAATCTCGTCCGTGAATCCATCCTCGACGAAAAGGAGCTGCCGCTGCGCTTCACCGCGCTGACGCCATGCTTCCGCGCCGAGGCGGGCGCTGCAGGGCGCGACACGCGCGGCATGATCCGCCAGCATCAGTTCAACAAGGTCGAGCTGGTGTCGATCACGACGCCGGATACCTCGAAGGACGAGCACGGGCGGATGCTCTCCTGTGCCGAGGAAATCCTGCGTCGGCTTGGTCTGCACTACCGTGTCATGACGCTGTGCGCCGGCGACATGGGCTTTGCCTCGCAAAAGACCTACGACATCGAGGTATGGATGCCGGGGCAGGGCGAAGGCGGCATGTACCGCGAGATCTCCTCCTGCTCGGTCTGCAGCGACTTTCAGGCGCGGCGCATGAATGCGCGCTCGCGCGGACCGGATGGCAAGCCGCGCTTCGTGCACACGCTGAACGGCTCCGGCACCGCCGTCGGCCGCGCGCTGATCGCGGTGATGGAGACCTACCAGCAGCAGGGCGGATCGATCGCCGTGCCGGACGCGTTGCAGCCCTACATGGGCGGGCTCAAAGTGATCGAGAAAGGCAGCTAGGCGTCATGCGAATTCTCTGCACCAACGACGATGGCATCAACGCGCCGGGGATCGGCATTGTCGAGGACATCGCCAAGCAGATCTCCGACGACGTCTGGGTGGTGGCGCCCGAGAGCGACCAGTCCGGGGTGTCGCATTCGCTGTCGCTGAACGACCCGCTGCGGCTTCGGGAAATCTCGCCGCGGCATTTTGCGGTGCGCGGCACGCCGACCGACTGCGTCATCATGGGCGTGCGCCATATCATCAAGGACAAGCGGCCGGACATCATCCTCTCCGGCGTCAACCGCGGCCGCAACGTCGCCGAGGACGTGGTCTATTCCGGCACCATCGCCGGCGCCATGGAGGGCGTCATCCTCGGCATCCCGTCGTTCGCGCTGAGCCAGGAGTTCGGCATCGAGAACCGTCAGAACCTGCCCTGGGACAATGCGCTGACCCACGGCCCGGAGATCGTGAAGCGGATCTTCGAGACCGGCGTGCCGGCGGATACCGTCGTCAATATCAACTTCCCGAACTGCGGGCCGGACGAGGTCAAGGGCGTCGTCGTCAGCCGGCAGGGCAAGCGAAACCAGGGGTTCCTGAAGATCGAGGGCCGCAAGGACGGCCGCGGCAACGACTACTTCTGGATCGGCTTCGAGCGGGCGCTGGCGGCCGAAGCGCCCGGCGAGGGGACGGACCTGGAGGTGCTGGCGCGCAAGTGCGTGTCGGTGACGCCCTTGCGGCTGAACCTGACCGACGACGCCTTCTCGCGCACGCTCGCCGATGTTTTGAAGGACCGCAGACCGGCGTGAACGGAATTCGCGGCGGAGTGTTATTGTCGAAACGCCAAAGCGATTCTTTAGCCCGCGCGGTCTGCCGTGTCGTCCGACGACCTATCGCATGAAAGGATGAACTTCCAGCTGCTGCTCAGGCGGCGGGGGATCGTCGACCATGCCGTGCTGAAGGCCATGGACGAGGTGCCGCGCGAAGAGTTCGTCGAGCCATTCACCCGTGACGAAGCCTATGCGGACGCGGCGCTGCCGATCGCCTGCGGCCAGACCATCAGCCAGCCGTTCGTCGTCGCCTACATGACCGAACAACTGCAGTTGCGGCCGCATCATCGCGTGCTCGAGATCGGCACCGGCTCCGGCTACCAGGCGGCGGTGCTGTCGCACCTTGCCGCTGAGGTGGTCTCGGTGGAACGCTTCCGCACGCTTGCCGACCGCGCACGCCTGCGGCTGCGCCGCCTTGCGCGCGACAATGTCGAGGTGCTCACGGCCGATGCGTTCGAGCTGCCCGACCACCTCGGCGACTTCGATCGCATCATGGTGACCGCGGCGATGGAAGGGGTGCCCGAGAAGCTTCGGGAGCGGCTGACCCGGGATGGCGTGTTGCTCGCGCCGGTCGGTCCGCATGAGGGCGTCCAGGTACTCACGCGCATCCGCCGCATCGGGCAGGAGTTTGTCACGGAAGAGCTGCTCGAGGTGCGCTTCGTGCCGGCGCTGAAAGGCATCGCCCGGCACCTCTAGCGCCCCACGCAAATGGGCCGCCGAGAGCGCTGATGGAACTTCACCAGCGCTTCCAAGGAATTGCGGCAGATTAAAGGGTTATTTACTCGCGACATGTTTACTCGAATTTGTTCGAGTTGCGTACCGAGTGAGTAAACATGTTCCGTGTCGCCGAATTGTTTCGCGCGCGCCGTGCATCGCCTGTTGCGGTGGTTGCGCTGGTCTCTGCCGGTCTTGCCGGCTGTAGTGCCGATTCACACCGCTTCGCGGAGAACCCCTTTAATTCGCGTCAGCAGGAAGTGACGGGTACCGTGCCGCCGGCACAAGCCGCGCCGTCCGGCCGGATCGAAAGCCGTCCGCTGCCGCAGTACCAGCATAATTCGCCGCCGCCGCAGACCGCGCCGGCCCAAGGTTACCAGAGCGGCTATCCGCGTCAGAGCAGCCATCAGCCATCCGGCATGTCCGGCGGCGGACGCGGCATCGCGGCCTATGCGCCGCCCGCGCGGCCGATCGAGACCACCGCGACGACCGCGCCGCGGTCGGTTGCCTCGAATGCAACCTGGAGCGCTGCCGAAGGCACGACGATCATCGTCGGCACCAACGACACCGTCGATGGGCTGGCCCAGCGCTACAACGTTCCGGCGCGCGAGATCATGCGCGCCAACGGCCTGCCGACCCCGCGCAACCTGCAGCCCGGCCAGTCTTTGGTCATTCCGCGCCAGGCCACTGCCACTGCGCCTGCGATGTCCGCGCCGCAGACCAAGCCTGCGGCCGTTGCCTCGACGGGCGGCGCTCACGTCGTCAATCCGGGCGAGACGCTGCACAGCATCGCTCGCAAGAACAACATCCCGGCCGCGAAGCTCGCCAAGGCGAACAACCTGCCGGTGACCACCCAGCTCAAGATCGGCCAGAGGATCACTGTGCCGGGCATGAAGACGGTTGCCGCAGCGCCCGTGCCGCAGCAGAAGACCACGGCCGCCGCCAGCGCCAAGCCGGCCGCTGCCGCGCCGGTCGTTGTCGCGGAAGTTCCGGCCGCCAAGAAGGAAAGCGCCAACCTCGCGACCGAGACCAAGGAAGTCGAGAAGGACGCGAAGCAGGATGCGACCGGCGGCCTGCCGTCGTTCCGCTGGCCCGTGCGCGGCCGGGTGATCGCAGCCTATGGCGCCAAGACCAGCGGCAAGCAGAATGACGGCATCAACGTCGCCGTGCCCGAAGGCACGCCGGTGAAGGCTGCCGAGGACGGAGTGGTGACGTACTCCGGCAACGAACTGAAAGGCTACGGCAACCTGGTTCTGGTGCGCCATTCCAACGGCTATGTCACCGCGTATGCCCACGCGAGTGAGCTGATGGTGAAGCGCGGCGATGCGATCAAACGCGGCCAGATCATTGCCAAGGCGGGTCAGACGGGCGAGGTGTCGTCACCGCAATTGCACTTTGAAATTCGCCAAGGTGCAACGCCCGTCGACCCGTCGAAATTCCTGAACGGGACGTGAGAAGAGGCGAATAGGGAGTAGCGAATAGCGAATAGAAAGCGCGACCTTACGCTTAACTATTCGCTACTCACTATTCGCTACTCGCTAACTCTTCAGCCGCACCTTCAAACGCCCCGCCAGATCCTGCACAAACTGCCAGGCGACCCGGCCCGAGCGCGAGCCGCGGGTGGTCGACCATTCGAGGGCGTCGCGCTCCAGCTCATCCGGCGCGACCTTGATGCCGAAGTGGTCGCAGTAGCCGCGCACCATGGCGAGGTATTCGTCCTGGCTGCAGCGATGGAAGCCGAGCCACAGGCCGAAGCGGTCCGACAGCGACACCTTCTCCTCGACCGCCTCGCCGGGATTGATCGAGGTCGAGCGCTCGTTCTCGATCATGTCCCGCGGCAGCAGGTGCCGGCGGTTCGACGTCGCATAGAGGATGACGTTGTCCGGCCGGCCTTCGATGCCGCCTTCGAGAACGGCCTTCAGCGACTTGTAGGATGCATCGTTGCCGTCGAACGACAGGTCGTCGCAGAAGACGATGACGCGCTCGTCGGCGCCGCGCAGCAGCGTCATCAGCGCGGGCAGGCTTTCGATGTCCTCGCGATGGATCTCGATCAGCTTCAGGTTGCCGTCTACGTCCGGCTGGGTGTTGACGCTCGCGTGAACGGCCTTCACCAGCGACGACTTGCCCATGCCGCGCGCACCCCACAGCAGCGCATTGTTGGCGGGCAGGCCGGTGGCAAAGCGTTCGGTGTTCTCGGTGAGGATATCCCGCATCCGGTCGATGCCCTTGAGCAGCGACAGCTCGACGCGGCTGACGCGCGGCACGCCGATCAGCCGTCCGGCGGGATGCCAGACGAATGCCTCGGCGCCCGCGAGCGGGTTCGATCCGCCCTTGGCGGTCGCAGCACCGGGCAGGCTCGTGGCGATCGCCTCGAGCGCGGCCGCGATCCGCTCGTAGGCCTGCTCTGCGAGCGCAGGCGCCTGGCGTGTACTTTTCGTCATGTTCGACGGGTTGCCTTTGGCAGCGCGGTTGGCGCGGGCGGCGGGCTTTTTTGGAGCCTTGTTTGGAGCCTTGCGGGGCATCTGATGCTTCCTTCCGCCGCACCCATAACGGGCCTCGGCGGAACGGGCAAGCGGCCCAAAAATCAAGGCCTTAGCTGCCGTTGCAATTGGGACCGCGGTGGTTATAGTCCGCGCGAATTTCGGCCAAATCGCTGATTTGGCTGCTCGCAAAGCCCTCCCGCCAGGTTTCCTAAGGACCCTCCATGCTGATTACTCCTGCGTATGCGCAAGCTGCCGGTGGCGACGCCACGAGCATGCTGACATCGCTGCTGCCGTTCGCGCTGATTTTCGTCATCATGTATTTCCTGATCCTGCGCCCGCAGCAAAAGCGCGTGAAGGACCATGCCGAGATGGTGAAGAACGTGCGCCGCGGCGACACCATCGTCACCTCGGGCGGGCTGGTCGGCAAGGTGACCAAGGTGGTCGACGACGACCAGGTGGAGATGGAAATCTCCGACGGCGTCCGCATCCGCCAGATGCGCCAGATGATCACGGCCGTGCGCGCCAAGGGCGAGCCGGCCAAGGACGAGGCGGCGAGCTAAGGTCGGCCCGCAACGAGCGAACGGTTTAGGCCATGCTTTATTTCACCCGCTGGAAGGTTGCCGCGATCATTCTGACCGCGCTTCTGGTGTGTCTGTTTGCGGTGCCGAACTTCTTTGCGGAAGGCACGGTGAAGGCCTGGCCGAAGTGGGCGCAGCGCCACATCGTGCTTGGGCTCGACCTCCAGGGTGGTTCCCACCTTCTGCTTGAAGTGGATTCCAACGCGGTCAAGAAGGACAAGCTCGCTCAGGTTGTCGACGATGCCCGCCGGACCCTGCGCGACGCGCGCATTCGTTTCACCGGCGGCATCAACATCCGCGGCGACGTGGTCGAAGTGCGCGTGGCGGAGGCCGACGCGCCGGCCGCGCTGACGAAGCTGCGCGAGCTGTCGCAGCCGCTCGGCGGTCTGCTGGGTTCCAGCGGCCAGCGCAGCCTCGAGGTGCAGGATGGCGGCGGCGGCCTGATCCGGCTGACGGTGCCGCAGGCGGCCATCACCGAGCGCATTCGCCAATCGGTCGAGCAGTCGATCCAGATCATCGAGAAGCGGGTCAACGAACTCGGTACCGTCGAGCCGCTGATCCAGCGTCAGGGCATCGACCGCATTCTCGTACAGGTTCCGGGCCTGCAGGATCCAACCCGCCTGAAGGAAATTCTGGGCAAGACCGCCAAGATGGATTTCCGGATGGTCGACACCAGCATTTCGCCGGACCAGGCACAGCAGGGACGACTGCCGCAGGACTCGGAAGTGCTGCTGAACACGCAGCCGCCGAAGTCGCCGATCGTCGTCAAGAAGCAGGTTCTGGTCTCCGGCGGCGACCTGACCGACGCGCAGCCCGGTTTTGACCAGAGATCCGGCGAGCCGATCGTCAGCTTCAAGTTCAACACATCCGGCGCGCGCAAGTTCGCGCAGGCGACGTCGGAGAATGTCGGTCTGCCGTTCGCGATCATCCTCGACAACGAGGTCATTTCTGCGCCGGTCATCCGCGAACCGATCACCGGCGGGCAAGGCCAGATTTCCGGCGGCTTCACCGTGCAGCAGGCAAACGACCTGGCGATCCTGCTGCGCGCCGGCGCGCTGCCCGCACCGCTGACCATCATCGAGGAGCGCACCGTCGGTCCGGGCCTTGGCCAGGATTCGATCGAGGCCGGAGAGCTTGCGTCCTATGTCGGCGCCATTCTCGTCATCGTCTTCATGCTGCTGACCTATCGGCTGTTCGGCTTCTTTGCCAACGTTGCCGTGATCATCAACGTGGCGATGATCTTCGGCATCCTGTCGCTGCTGAATGCGACGCTGACACTGCCTGGTATAGCCGGGGTCGTGCTGACGGTCGGCATCGCGGTGGATTCCAACGTGCTGATCTACGAGCGCATCCGCGAGGAGCTGCGCGCCGGGCGCAATGCGATCTCGGCGATCGATGCGGGCTTCACCCGCGCACTTGCGACCATTCTCGATTCCAACATTACCACATTCATTGCCGCCGCCGTCCTGTTCTGGGTCGGCACCGGGCCGGTTCGCGGCTTTGCCGTGACGCTCGGCATCGGCATCATCACCACGGTATTCACCGCGTTTACGGTCACGCGGCTGATCGTTGCGATGTGGGTCAAGTGGAAGCGGCCGCAGACTGTGCCGATCTAGGAAAGCAGCGCACGTGACATTCTGGATTATCATTGCGCTTGCAGCGTTCATTGTCGTCCTGACCGTGGTGAGCATCTACGGGGTCCTTCCCGCGATGCGGATCGTGCCGGACGATACCAAGTTCAACTTCATGCGCTTCCGCCGCATCAGCTTTCCGATTTCGGCCGTGCTCTCGATCCTCGCGATCGCTCTCTATTTCTCGCATGGACTGAACTTCGGCATCGACTTCCGCGGCGGCACGCTGCTGGAGGTTCAGCAAAAGGGCGGCCCGGCCGATATCGCAAAGTTGCGCTCTACGATCGGCGGCCTCGGTCTGGGCGAGGTGCAGCTGCAGCTGTTCGGCGGCCCGTCCGACGTGCTGATTCGGCTGGCGCAACAACCTGGCGGCGATGCGGCACAGCAGGAGGCCATCCAGAAGGTTCGCCAGGCGCTTGGGGATTCGGTCGAGTATCGGCGCGTCGAGGTGGTCGGACCGCGCGTGTCGAGCGAACTGCTTGCCTATGGCGTCGGTGGCCTGATGCTGGCGATTGTCGGCATCCTGCTATACCTCTGGTTCCGCTTCGAATGGCAGTTTGCGCTGGGCGCGATGATTGCCAACGTGCACGACATCGTTCTCACCATCGGCTTCATGTCGATCGCCCAGATCGACTTCGACCTCACCAGTATCGCCGCACTTCTGACCATCCTCGGCTACTCGCTGAACGATACGGTCGTCATCTACGACCGTATCCGCGAGATGCTCCGCCGCTACAAGAAGATGCCGATGCCGGAATTGTTGAACGCGTCGATCAACTCGACCCTGTCGCGCTCGATCATCACCCACGTCACCGTGACGCTGGCGTTGTTCGCGCTGCTGCTGTTCGGCGGCAAGGCGATCCACAGCTTCACCGCGACCATGATGTTCGGCGTGGTGCTGGTCGGTACCTACACCTCGATCTTCATCGCGGCGCCGACCCTGATCTATCTCGGCGTCGGCACCAACCGCCTCGATGACGAGGAAAAGCCCGCGAAGCCGGCCAGGCCGTGACGGCGGCCGGCGAGGGCGGACGTCACCTGCCGCACGCGGCGCCGATCGACGCCTACGGCAACGGCGGCTTCCGCTTCGCCGACATGTCGCATCGCGGCTCGCTCTTGTGCATGCCGGACGGGATCTGGGCCTGGCCGGTAGTACGCGCCGACCAGATCGACGAGCAGGCGCTGGCGCTGGTGTTCGCCAAGGCGAACGAGCTCGACACCTTGATCATCGGCACGGGCAGGGAGATGGCGCCGTTTCCACCGACGCTGCGGCAGGCGCTGCGGGACGTCCATATCGTCGTCGATTCGATGCAAACGGGTCCCGCAATCCGCGTCTACAACATCATGATTGGTGAACGCCGCCGCGTGGCTGCCGGCCTGATCGCGGTGCCATGAGCGCCGCCGCGCAGGATCCGTCCGACACTGCCTACTGCGCGACCCTCGTTCGCGGCTCCGATTTCGAGCGCTACGCGGCGACATTGTTCGTGCCGCCGGAACCACGGCGCGCCTTGCTGGCGCTGTTCGCCTTCAACATCGAGATCGCCCGCATCCGCGACCAGATCAGCCAGCCGCTGGCGGGCGAGATCCGCCTGCAATGGTGGAGCGATCTGCTTGCAGGGACGGCGCACGGCGAGGCGGCCGGAAATCCCGTGGCCGCCGAGCTGATGCGCGCCATCGATCGGCATGCCCTGCCACACGAACGACTTGGCCGCATGATCGAAGCGCATCGCTTCGACGTCTATGACGAGCCGATGCAGACGATGGCGGAGCTGGAAGGCTATCTGCAGGATACGGCGTCGGCCTTGTTCGCCCTCGGCGGGCTTGTGCTCGGTGGCGAGGTTGGCGACGAACTGGTGCGTCACGCCGGCCTGGCGTTCGGGTTGACGCGGATCGTCGAGGCGCTGCCCCGCCACGCTTCGCGCGGGCAGTTTTATCTGCCGCTGGACGAGATTGGCGCCGCCGGCATTGCGCCCGCGGATATTCTCGCAGGGAAATCGACCGCGGAACTCCACCGATACCTGCAAGGCCTTGCCGGACAGGCACGAGAACATCTGCGGCTGGCGCTGGCGGCGCTTGCACGCGACCGTACGCCGGCGCGAACCGCCTTCCTGCCGCTGGCCCTGATTGATCGCAAGCTGCGGCGGGTGGCATCGGCTGAGTTCAAGCCGTTCGAAGCGCGACAGACACCGTCGAACCTGGCCGTGCTGTGGGCGCTGTGGCGTGCGTCGCGCCGGGAGCCGCTCCGGGCGTAGCAACGACGGCTAGAAACTGAACCGATCCCGCAAATTCTTGCGCTGTTCGCAGATCGCCCGCACCAGCTCGCGCTCGGCCGGCGCATGGAGCAACGGCTCGATCAGGTCGACCTGGTTCATGGCGATCAGTTGCAGGATTTCCTTGCGCACGGAGCCTTCTGCATCGCGTGGCAGCGCAGGCGCGATCTGGATGTGCTCGGGCGGCTGCGGCGTTTTCGAGCCCGCGAGCGCGGCGCGCAAATTCGCCTCGAGATTTTCATCGCCGCCTTCGACAAAGGCGTAGAGGCCGACACCCGCGCGGCGATCAGCGAAGGCTACGATGGCGACGTCGCGAACGGCGGGATTGGCCTTGATGCGTTCGATCAGCACCGGCGCATCGTTGACGAGGCGCTTGCCGCCGCCCTCGCGGTCGGTGAAGTTGAACAGCCCGCGGGTGATGGCGACATAGACCTTCTTCCCGGTCATCAGCCAGACCCGGGAAAAGATCGACTTCCGCGCCAGCACCTTGCGTTCTTTCGGCGTGAGCGCGGCAGGCGCGTAGCGGCGCTTGTGTTTCAGCAGGTGCCGCAGGTCCTCGTAGGCCAACACCCGATACAGCTTGCCGCGATGCTTGAAGCAGGCGGCGAGCTGAAAGTCCGTCACATAAGCCTTGCCGTCGGTGCCGCGCAGCCAGTTCTGCTCCTTGGCGAGGTCGTTATGGCAGATGCCGGCGCGGCGGAGCTTGCGCAACGCCTGCTTGGCGGTCCTGAAATAGCCGACGTCGCCATCGGGCTTTGCCAGATGCAGCGCGACGCCGTCGATGAAGCCGCGAACCAGCGCAGCGCGTCCCGCCCATACCAGTTCGGGACCGACGCCCATGCCGCGGATCGCGGCGAGCGCCCGGTGTTCGCGCTTGAACAGATGATTGGCGAGCAGTCTCGACCACCACGGCACCTGATCGAGCCGGCGCAGGATGGCGCCGGTCTCGCCGCCATCGCCCCGGAACGAGCCGCGCTCGACGGTCGAGAACACGTCGCGCTTCAACAGCGCGCCGGCAGACCAGCGCTCAGTCAGAACTCTTGCGTCGTCGTCGGGAAGCCGCATGCGTGGGTCAGGCCGCATCCGCGGCATGCATGTCGGCGATCCAGAGGTCGAGATCGCGCAACGCACGTGCGCTCAGCGCCTGTTTGCGCGCGATCGACTTTTCCGGGCCGCGGAGCCGCTTGCCGTCGGGGCCCTTGGTCGGTGCCGAGGCGAGCGGCGGGAACAGGCCGAAATTGATATTCATCGGCTGGAACGAGCGCGGTCCATTGTCGATGGTCTCGATATGCCCGCCGGTGATGTGGCCAAGTAGCGATCCGAGCGCCGTGGTCGGCGGCGGGCTCGTCGCCTGGCCTCCGTTGGCGTTGGCCGCCGCGTACAGGCCGGCCATCAAGCCGATGCTTGCGGATTCGACATAGCCCTCGCAGCCGGTCATCTGGCCGGCGAAGCGCAGCCGCGGTTCGGCGCGCAGGCGCAACTGGCCGTCCAGCAGCACAGGCGAATTGAGAAACGTGTTGCGATGCAGGCCGCCGAGCCGCGCGAACTCGGCCTTCTCGAGCCCCGGGATGGTGCGGAAGATCCGCACCTGCTCGGCGTGCTTCAGCTTGGTCTGGAAGCCGACCATGTTGTAGAGCGTGCCGAGCTTGTTGTCCTGACGCAGCTGGACGATGGCGTAGGCCTTCACGGTCGGATTGTGCGGGTTGGTCAGCCCGAACGGCTTCATCGGCCCGTGCCGCAGCGTCTCGCGCCCGCGCTCGGCCATGATCTCGACCGGCAGACAGCCGTCGAAGTAGGGCGTGTTCGTTTCCCACTCGTGGAAGCTGGTCTTCTCGCCTGCGACCAGCGCATCGACGAACGCCTCATACTGCTCGCGCGTCATCGGGCAGTTGACGTAGTCGGCATCGCCGCCGCCCGGACCGACCTTGTCGTAGCGCGACTGAAACCAGGCGACGTTCATGTCGATGGTCTCGCGGTAGGCGATCGGCGCGATCGCGTCGAAAAAGGCGAGCGAGTCCTGGCCGCTGAGCTTGCGGATGGCGTCGGCCAGTGGCGGGGAGGTCAGCGGGCCGGTGGCGATGATGACGTTGTGCCAGTCGGCGGGAGGCAAGCCTTCGACTTCCGCGCGGCGGATCTCGATCAGCGGATGCTGCTCCAGCGCCGCCTGGACGGCGGCGGAGAAGCCGTGCCGGTCGACGGCCAGCGCCCCGCCTGCCGGAACCTTGTTGGCGTCGGCCGCGCGCATGATCAGGGAATCCAGCCGGCGCAGTTCTTCGTGCAGAAGGCCGACCGCATTGTTGCTGGCATCGTCCGAGCGGAAGGAGTTGGAGCAGACGAGTTCCGCGCAGCTGTCGGTGACATGCGCTTCGGTCGTCCGCACGGGCCGCATCTCGTGCAGCACCACGCGCACGCCGCGGCTTGCAAGCTGCCAGGCGGCTTCGGAGCCGGCGAGGCCCGCGCCGATCACGTGAACGGTATTGTCGTTGATGTTGGTGCCTGACGTCATGACCAGACACCTAAAGGCGGCGCACCTTCGGCGCAACCACTGAGCAACAATCGCTTAGGATAGGTCAGTCAACACGAGAGCACCCGCTCGAGAGCGGGCGCCATCCGTCAGGTGTCGTTCGTTTCACCGCCGACGCGCGTCTCTCACAAGAGAGGGGGGCAACCGATCCCGCGGGAGCTTGCGCGCCAGTGATTAGTCGAGCGCCTGGCCTGCGGCGACGCGCGGGATGTCGGTGCGGTCGATGCCGATATCGGCGAGTTCCCGGTCCGTCAACTGCGAGAGTTCCCGCAGGTTGCGATGATAGTCCTTGAAGGACTGAATCGCGCGGAGGATGCTGAGCAACATGGTTTTGGTTCCTTAAGTCCAGATGGGTCCGAATCCCATCGTTGGAACCTATATAGGGCAGGTTCTCGCGCTGCAGCAGAGACGATGTTGCGATGCAGCTAAGCGATTTTTGCATGATTAAGTAAGATGTGATTAATAATTCACCAATTCGCAGCCGCGTTAGGCAAGCGGCAGCGAACAGCAATATAATGCACTATTTTCCGTCATTTATGCAAATTTCTTGTCGAGTTGGAGCACCAGTAGGGACGGTTACTTCCGCAATTTTCCGGTTAATAGCCATGCATTTTTGTGACGCAATCGTGTCAGCTCGAAGAGAATCTTGATTCATTTAATCCGAGACCGGCCGCGACGATCTGGTCGAGCCCAGCCGCGATCAGTCCAAGGTGAGTGGACCGCTAACAGGGCCCGTGCGATAGCAGCCGCATGCGCGGGGATTCGCTCAAGCTCAAGCTGACCAGGATCGTGATCGCTTATGCGATCGCGCTGCAGGCGATGCTTGGCGTCTTTGCCGGTCCGGCGCTCGGTTCCTTCGATCCGGCGCTATCGCTCTGCCGCACGGTCGCGGATGGCGAGGCGCAGCCGTCCGGCGATCATTCCGGCCCGGCGACGCATTGCGCGGCGATGTGCCTGAGCGGTGCATGCGCCGGCGGCGCGCCGCCACTAGCCGCAAGCGTTTCGGTGGAGTTCCCGCAGCGTCGGGCGGTGTCCGTATCCGTCCTTACGGTCGATGGTCGCTTTGCGCTGGCATCACCAGGCTCCGGACTGAATGCGCGGGGGCCACCGTCGATTGGGTGAACGACCTTCAAGGCCAGTTTCATTCAATCTTCGGAGACCACCATGTCCATCATTCAGGCCGGCTGTGCGCGGCCACTCAACGCGCTGGCGCTCGCCGCATTCTTCGCTGCCTTCGCGATCCCGGGCGCTGAAGCCCACGTCAGCCTTGTCACCAAGGAAACCGCGCCGAACAGCTCCTACAAGGCGGTGCTGCAGGTGCCGCACGGCTGCGACGGCGAGGCGACCAATTCGGTTCGCGTGCAGATCCCGGAAGGCGTCATCGGCGTCAAGCCGATGCCGAAGGCCGGCTGGACCCTGACGACAACCCGCGGCGCGTACGCAAAGGCCTACGAGAACCACGGCCGCACGGTGGCCGAGGGCGTGAAGGAGATCGTCTGGTCCGGCGGCAACCTGTCCGACGATCATTTTGACGAGTTCACGTTCACTGCCGTCATCGCCACGGACGGTGGTGCGGCCAAGGCGGTCTATTTCCCGACGGTGCAGCAGTGCGTCAAGGGCGAGGCGGCGTGGATCGAAATTCCGACCGGGCAACAGTCGTCGCGTGACCTGAAGAAGCCCGCGCCATCCTTGCGCATTTCCGCCAACGCAGCGCTGGCGCAGGCCGGCGGCGGGCACCATCACCATGGGGCAGGCGCCGCGGCCGGCGCCGATACGTTCAAGGTCGGCGACATCACGATCGAGGCGCCCTGGACGCGGGCGACGCCGGGCGGCGCGAAGGTCGCCGGCGGCTACCTGAAGATCACCAACAACGGTGCCGCCGTCGACAAGCTGCTCAGCGGGACCACCGAGATCGCCGGCCGTGTCGAGATCCACGAGATGTCGATGAGCGGCGGCGTGATGCGGATGCGTCCGCTCGATGCCGGGCTCGAGATCAAGCCGGGCCAGAGCGTCGAGCTGACGCCGGGCGGCTACCACGTGATGTTCATGGACCTGAAGCGCCAGCTCAAGCAGGGCGAAATCGTCAAGGCGAAGCTGCAGTTCGAGAAGGCTGGCGCGATCGAGGTCACCTTCAAGGTCGGCGCGATCGGTGGCGCGTCCTCGCCGCATCAGCATCATTAGGCAATACAGGTTCGTAGCCCGGATGGCGCTTCGCTCCATCCGGGCTTGTATGAGGGCGTGGTTGTCAAGAGGTGTGATCGATCAGGTCATGCTTTTTCCTCGATCGCTGGCATCGAGCGCGACGCGCTCATGATGGTTCTTTCGTCCCGATGATTGTC